>Ga0307500_10000250_pt1 | contig 18548 bp, 15 predicted proteins | sample 14_S_MG_FD_201362 | JGI IMG/M metagenome (GOLD analysis project Ga0307500, IMG submission 201362) | Soil microbial communities from Populus trichocarpa stands in riparian zone in the Pacific Northwest, United States - 14_S | ecosystem: Environmental > Terrestrial > Soil > Riparian zone > Trees... | reverse complement strand
GGACCGGGCCCCGGGCCGGTCCGAACCTCCGGCGCCGTACCGGCACCGGCCGCCGGCCGCCCGTACCAGGCACACCCGGCCGCCGGCCGACCAGACGTCGGAAGCGCCACCACCGGCGGCCTGGCACCCGGGCTGTCCACCGCCGAACCACCCGGCAACCAACTCCCGCCCGGCGAACCGCCGGCGGGCCCGACCACGGGTCAGCCGGGTTACCGGGTCGCGCCGCGGCCGGGTGAGCCGGGGCCCGGGTAAGGTCGCCGGCCGTGGATTGCGGTGCGTTTGCCGAGCGGTTGCCCGGCCTGTTCCCGGCCGGCGACGTGTACGCCGAGACCCCGGTGGACCGGCGGTTCGCCGGCGTGGTCGAGCGGGTGGACGGGATGAGCACCGAGCACTCGCTGACGCTGCTGAACCTGGCGGCGTCCCTGCTCGGCCCGGACGAGACGTACCTCGAGGTCGGCTCCTACCGGGGGCGGTCGCTGGTCGGCGCCGCCCTCGGCCAGAGCCATGACCGGTTCCTGGCGATCGAGAACTTCCGCGAGTTCGGGCTGGACCCGGCCCGCAGCGAGCAGCTGCTCCGGGACGCGCTGCGCGACTGGGACGTGGCCGACCGGGTCACGTTCCGCCGCGGCGACGCGTTCCGGCTGATTCCGCGCCGGGTCGGGCCGCGGCCGGTCGGCGTCTACTTCTACGACGGCGCGCACTCCAGGCTGGCCCAGTACCTGGCGCTCGGCCTGGTCGAGCCGCTGCTGGCGGACGAGGCGCTGGTGGTGATCGACGACGCGTCCTGGCCGCAGGTGGCCCGGGCCACCGGGGCCTACCTGGCCCGGCATCCCGGCTACCGGCTGCTGTTCGACCTGCGCGCCGAGCGGGCCGAGGACCCGCGCTGGTGCAACGGGGTCGCCGTCTACCAGTGGCGGCGCCCGGCCGGCCACCGCGCCGGCCCGGGGCTGGACCTCGCCTGGCGCCGGCTGGCCCACCTGTACCTGCACGAACCGGCGATGACCCTGGCCTGGCAGGTACTCCCCCGGTACCCCCGGCTGTCGGCCGCGCTCAAGAAGCTCTACCTGCACGGCGGCAGCGAGGTCCCGGCGGCCGGCCCGCCAGCCTGAGCCCCTGAACCCCGGACAACGAGGCAGTTCCCGGGCACTGCGCGGGCGGCGGCCTACCGCCCAGGCTCGGCCGGGCTCACCGTCCGGGACCGCTTCGGCACCAACCGCACCGCCAGCGGCACCAACCACGGGAACCAGTGCAACACCCGCCAGACCACCGTGGTGGCCGGGCCGCGCAGGTACACCTGCAGCAGCCGGCGCCAGCGCACGTCCGGAGCGAGCCGCCGGGCCGCCCCGGCCGGCCGCCGGTACGCCAGGGCGAGCAGCCCGTTGGCCCAGCGCGGGTCGTGGTCGGTCTCGGCCCGGATGTCGCGCAGCACCGTCCAGCCCGGGTGCCGGCCGAGGTAGCGGCGGGTGGCGGCATCGACGATCGGGTACGAGGAGTCGTCGATTAGCACCAGTGCCTCGTCCGCCAGCAGCGGCTCGATCACGCCGAGCGCCAGGTAGTGCGCCAGCCCGGTGTGCGCCCCGTCGTAGAAGTAGACGCCGATCGGCTCGGGCATCGCGCCGGGCCGGGCCAGCAGCGCGAAGCAGTCGCCGTCGTGCAGCCGGACCCGGTGGCCCGCCCCGTACCGGGCGATGTTCGCGGCCAGCTCGCGCCGGGACGACGCGGCCAGCATGCCGAACTCGCGGAAGCTCTCCACCGCGAGGTAGCTGCGGTCCGGGGCGTCCAGCAGCGCGCCGGCCAGCGAGCGGCCTTTCAACGAGCCGACCTCGACGTACGCCTCACCCGCCGGGAGCAGCCGGGCGGCGAGGTTCAGCACGGCCAGCTCGGCCGGCGTGGAGTGGCCGGCGACGTCCGCCACGATGCCGCCGAACCGGTCGTCGAGCGGTACCCCGTCGGCGATCGGGCCGGCGAACAGCCCGTCCAGGGCGGCGTCGAATGCTGAGGTGTCCACGGCGAAGCAGACCCTAGCCGACCGCCTATCCTCTGCGGTTGTGACCTCCAGCCGGCTGCGGTACCAACCCGGCCTGGACGGGGTGCGCGGCCTGGCCGTGCTGGCCGTGCTGCTCTACCACGCGCGGATCTCCTGGGCCCGCGGCGGCTTCCTCGGCGTGGACGTGTTCTTCGTGCTGAGCGGGTTCCTGATCACCCGGCTGCTGCTGGCCGAGTGGCGCCGGTGGGGGTCGATCGACCTGCGCCGGTTCTGGCTGCGCCGGGCCCGGCGGCTGCTGCCGGCGCTGTTCCTGGTGCTGCTCGCGGTCGCGCTGTACGCCTCGGTGCTGGCCTCGGCCGGGCAGCTGGCGACGATCCGCGGGGACGCGCTGGCCACCCTCGGGTACGTGGCGAACTGGCGGTTCGTGTTCGCCGAGCAGTCCTACTTCGCCCAGTACGACGAGCCGTCGCCGCTGCGGCACATGTGGTCGCTGGGCATCGAGGAGCAGTTCTACCTGCTGTTCCCGCTGCTGCTGATCGGGCTGCTCGCGCTGCGGGCCCGGCGCCCGGCGCTGGCCACGATCTTCGGCCTCGGCGCGCTCGGCTCGGCCGCGCTGGCCGCCGCGCTCTACCACCCCGGCGCCGACCCGTCCCGGGTCTACTACGGCACCGACACCCGGCTGCAGGCGCTGCTGATCGGCGCCGCCGCCGGCGCCCTGTTCCGCGACCGGCGCGCCGCGGCGGGGGCGTACCTGTCGATCGGCGGGCGGGACGTGCCGCTGCCGGGGCGCCGGTCGTTCGGGCTGCTCGGGCTGGCCGGCCTGCTGGTGCTGCTGGGCACCGCCCGGGACACCGCGGGCTGGCTCTACCGCGGCGGTTTCCTGCTGGTCGCCCTGGTCGCGGTCGCGGTGGTGGTGGCGGCCGCGACCACCGGCAGCGCCACCGCGCGGGTGCTGTCGGTCGAGCCGCTGCGCCGGCTCGGGCTGATCTCGTACGGGCTCTACCTCTGGCACTGGCCGGTGTACGTGGTGCTCACGCCGAGCCGGGCCGGTTTCGACGGCGCCGGCCTGGTGCTGCTCCGGCTGGCCGTCTCGGTGGCGCTGGCCACCGCCTCGTACCAGCTGGTGGAACGCCCGGTGCGGGCTGGCGCGCTGGGCCGGCGCTGGTCACCGGGGCGGCTTCGGCCGGCCGCGGCGGGCAGCCTGGTCGTGGTGCTGGCCGCGGTGCTGGCCGGGACCGCCGGCGCCGGCAACGCCGCCGGCCCCGGCTCGACCACGGCGGGCGCTCCGCCGGCGCAGCAGCGGCAGCCCGGCGACACGGCCGCGTACCTCGTCGGCGACTCGGTCCCGTTCAACCTGCGGACCAACTTCAAGCCCGAGTACGCCCCCGGGCTGTTCGTCGCCGGCAGCACCCAGCTCGGCTGCGGGCTGATCCCGGTGCCGATCGCGCTGGACGGGCAACCCAAGGCGCTCGACCCGCGCTGCCCACCCTGGAGCCAGGCCTGGCCGGCGGACGCCGACGCGGTCCGGCCGGACATCGGCGTCGTCTTCGCCGGTATCGGGGAGCAGTTCGACCACGTGGTGGACGGGCAGGTGCTGACCTTCGGCACACCCGCGTTCGAGCAGCACCTGGACACCGAGCTGACCAAGGCGCTCGGCTCGCTCGGGCTCGGCCGGCGCCCGGTCGCGGTCGTCAACGTCGGTTGCCACCAGGTGCTGGACACCGGGCTGTCCGGGGACGCCAAGGTGATCAACGACGAGTCCCGGGTGCGCTGGCTGGACCAGGCCATCGCGCGGTACGCCGCCCAGCAGCCCGGGGTCAGCCTGATCGACCTGTACGGCTTCCTCTGCGCGGACGGCTACACCAACACCCGCGACGGCGTCCAGCTGCGCGTGGACGGCCTGCACTTCACCCCTGAAGGCGCCGCCATCGTCTGGCGCTGGCTCGGCCCGCAACTCATCGACCTCGCCCACGGCGACCTGACCACCCCGACCGACCCAGCGACCCCGACCACCCCGGCCACGCCGACCGCCCCGGCCACCGAGACCGACCCGGCCACGCCGACCGGGCCGGCCACCGAGACCGGTGCCAGCAGCCCGCCACCCACCAGCCCGACCGGCACCGACTCCGCGCCCGCCGGCCCGATATCCCCGCCACCCCCGACCCGCTGACCGACCGGACCCGCCGACCGAGCCGACCCGCTGCCCGACCCGACCCGATGACGAACCGGACCCGCTGACCGACCCGACCCGATGACCGACCCAACGCGCGCCGCGCCCATCCCCGCCCTACCAACGAGGGCCGTACCAATCCGCGCCGTACCAACGCGCGCCGCGCCAATCCGCGCCGTACCAACGCGCGCAGCACCAATCCGCGCAGCACCGACGCGCGCCGCGCTAATCCGCGCCGTACCTACGCGGGGCGTACGAATGCGCGCCGCACCAAGCCGAGCCGCACCAACACGGGCCGTACCAACGCGCTGTACCCGTGCCGGGTGATGACTTCCCACCGCCGGTGACGCCCCACCCCTACCAGTGAGGCCTTTCCACCTGCGGTGATGGCGCACAGCCGTCACCGGGCAGGCGAAGACATCACCATCGGGGCGCGGTCGTCACTGCGCGCCGAAAGTCCTCACCGGCGCGACGGGGCCGCGCAGACGGAGCGCGGCTCGGCGGAGCGGCGGAGCCACGCGAGGCCGAGCGCCGAACGCGTGGTGATGACCTAGCGTCGCCGGTGACGCATCGCGTCGGCTGGTGACGACTTGAGGGCGCCCGGTGATGGCGCACAGCCATCACCCGCCGACCCAACCCGTCACCCGTGGGTAGACCTCGTCACCCGCCGACGGACCACGTCACCCTGCACGGAAGCGGGCACGTCGAGGCGACGGCAGGCCTGCGCATCACGCCGCGGCGGGGCCAGGCGACGCGAGGCGACGCGCGCGGTGATGACCCGGCGTCGCCGGTGACGGATCCGGTCGGCCGGTGACGCCCTTAAGGGCGCCCAGTGATGGCGCACAGCCATCACCCGCCGACCCAACCCGTCACCCGCGGACAAGACGGCGTTACCCGCGGACGGACCACGCCACCCGCCGACCCAACCCGTCACCCGTGGGTAGACGACACCCGTGGGTAGACCGTCACCCCTGGGGAGACCTCGGCACCCGCGGGGAGAAGTCATCGCCGCCGGACGCGGGGGGCACGCTGGCATGGAAGCCCGCACCGTCGAGGCGGCTGCTGGGCGGCACGGCGGAAGCTAGCGGTCCTCGTCGTCCGCGGGGTCGACGCGGACCTCTTCGGTGCGGCGGCTGGCGCCGAAGACGAACAGGCCGCCGATGCCGGTGATCAGCGCGGCGCCGGCGGCGAAGCCGGTCTCGATCTGGCGGCCCTGGGCGAGCCGGCCGCAGACGTTGCGCTGGAACACCTCCGACGGTGGGCGGGCGGCGCTGCCGCAGTTGAACATCGGGCCCTCGCGGCTCTGGATGTCGATCGGCGCGAACAGCAGCCACCCCGCGAACGCCATCATCAGCACCGCGAGCAGCAGGCACAGCCGGGCGCCGCGGTTCAGGACGAAGACGGTCCGGGTCGCCAGACGGGTCTCGGACATGCCCGCGAGCCTAGGGGCTGGCCCGGCGGGCTCCCCGGGCACCGGGTATCTGGGGGTCACCCGGTGGCTGGCCATGGGCCCGGTGCGTAGGCCTCGTTCAGCCCCGGGTCCCCCATGAACGCGCTGGTCACCGCCGCCGTGGCGGGGTAGTTGCCGTTGCGCACCCAGCCGTCCAGCAGCGTGATGATGCCCACCCGCTCGGCGGTGGTGAAGTTGCAGTGCCCGGCGCCGTACGGCGCCTCGCCCTGGTAGCTGGCCGGCGCCACCGTGTAGAGCTGGACCAGGTCGCCGACCCGACCCTTGGCCGACTGCACCCGCTGCCGGAACACCGTCTCGTTCTGCACCAGCACCAGCGGGTCGGCCTTGGTGTGCATGGTGATCGTCGGGACGGTCAGGTCGCCGGTGGGGTTGCCCAGCTTGTCGAAGGCGGCCCGGGCGGTCGGGTCGGCGGTGACCCGGATGCCGCGGGACAGCGCGCCCAGGTTCCGGTCGGTCGAGCCGGGCGCCAGCGTCTCGATCAGCGCCCGCTCCGAACTGGACACCCGCTGCGCGTAGTCGGCCTTGTCGTTGCCGGACGCGTTGCCGCCGACCCGCTGCTCGATCTCCCAGCGCCCGAACGTGCCGTAGCCCATCGCGGTGACCAGCGACTCGACGATCGCCCCGACCTGCGACTCCGGGTTGCTGCCGTCGAACCGGGCGGTCTGCGTCGGGCCGTCCACCAGGGCCGCGATCAGCAGCAGCTTGGGCACGCCGACCTGGACGCTCTTGGTCGCCGCCACGATCGCGTTGTACGCGGCGGTGAACTGCGCGACCGCCTCGTCGTACGAGGCGTAGCCGGTCAGCTTCAGCGGCGGGTAGATCAGCGTCTTGATCGCGTACGTGATGTCCAGCGCGAGATCCAGGTTGAGGTTGCCGCCGCCGAGCACGCCGCACATCGGCGCCGAACCGTCGATCCACTCCGGGTGCTTCTCGGCCAGCGTCTCGGTGACCAGCCCGCCGAGCGAGTCGCCCCAGACGTAGGTGCGGCTGGGCGAACCGACCTTCTGCACGAAGAAGTCGTGCAGCTGCTCGCCCGCCTTCACCCCGTCGGCGACCGCCCAGCCGTTGGACGCGTACGCCGAGCCGGCCAGCGCGAAGCCCTTGGCGAGCAGCTCGCTGGCGACCTCGTCGGTGGCGGCGGCCTGCGGCGCGGTGGTCACCGGGGCGAAGTCCGGTGGGGCCGGCTTGGCCTGCCGGTAGCCGTGCGAGTAGAGCAGCAGCGTGCCGTTCCACTTCTGCGGCAGCTTGATCTCGTACCCGGCGCCGTCCAGCGTGCCGGTGCAGGCGACCTTGTCGCAGCCGGTGAACGCGACGCTGTCCGAAGTGGACCGTACCGCCGCCTCCCGGTCCGCCGACGCCGACGACTTGCAGCCGGCCAGCAGCAGCGCGACCGCGGCCACCGCGGCCAGCCCACGACGCCGCTGCACCGCGGCGGGGATCAACATGCGGTGCATCCTGGCAGATCCGGCCCCGCCGCGCCGCCCCGAGCCCGGCCCCGCCCGGGTGACAAACCGGCTGGTGCACCGCTGCCGCCGCACCCTTGCTACCTGCCCGCAGCCGGAGCGGCGTTCGGCCGGGTCGGCGCGACCGCGGCCGGAGCGGCGCGGCCCGCGGGAGCGGCGCGGCCCGCGGGAGCGGCGCGGCCCGCGGGAGCGGCGCGGCCCATGGCCGGACCGGCCCGCGGCTGGAGCGGCCCACGGCCAGAGCGACCCCGCCCACGGCCATAGCGGCCCACGGCCAGAGCGACCCCGCCCACGGCCGGAGCGGCGCGGCCCGCGGCCGGGTCACCGGATGGCCCGGCGACCCGGCCGCGCGCCGGTCAGCGTGCCGCGAGCGGACCGGTGATGCCGGCCGGGGCGGCCCGGCCGGCCGCAGTCGGCTGGTCGAACGGGCCGTGGTCGGCGCGGCACGTGGTGCCGGGTGCGGGTAGGGCGCCGGCCAGCAGGTAGCGGTCGATGGCCGCCGCCGCGCACCTGCTGGTGTTGCCGAACGTGGCGTGGCCGAGGTCGTCGACGGCGAGCAGCGCGGAGCGCCCGAGTACCGCGTGCAGGTGCCGCGCCTCCGCCATCGACGTCGCCGGGTCGTGCAGGCCGTTCACGATCAGCACCGGCGCGGCGGTGCGCCGGTTCCACGGGCCGGTGTAGCGCGCCGGCCGGGCCGGCCAGGTCGCGCAGGCCAGGCCGCGGTAGAGCCAGCGGCGGCCGAACACCGGCGACACCCGGTCCTGCGCGGCCGCCGCGACCGGCCAGACCCGCTGGTCGCGGGGCAGGTTGCCGTCCGCGCACTGGTAGCTGTGGAACGCCTCGGGGTAGTTGTCGTACGGCGTGTCGGTGGGTGGGTCGGCGACGCCGGCCAGCCGGGCCAGCGCCAGCAGCGCCGACCCGTCGCCGGCCCCGGCGTGCGCCAGGGCGTCCGCGAGTACCGGGTAGTTGCCCTGGTCGTAGAGCGCCACCAGCGTGGTGTCGACGGCCTGCTGCACGGTCACCTCGCCGGGCGGCTCGGCGTTGCGGGCCGGCAGCGGGGCGACCCGCAGCCGGCGGAACAGCCGGTCGAGGCCGGCCCGGATGGCCGCGCCGGTGCGCCCCGGGGCGGCCAGCGGGCAGCGCGCCGGGCCGGCCGTCGCGCAGGCGTTGGCCAGGGCGGTCAGGCCGTCCTCGGCGGCGGCGCCGGCGCTGGCCAGTTCCGCCAGCGAGGCGGACGCCTGCAGCACCGGGTCGACCACGCCGGACAGCACCATCGCCCGGACCCGCTGCGGGAACAGGTTGGCGTACACGGCGCCGAGGTAGGTGCCGTAGGAGAAGCCGACGTACGTGGTGCGCTGGTCGCCCACGGCCGCCCGGACCCGGTCGAGGTCCCGGGCCGCGTTCTGGGTCGAGAGGTACGGCAGCAGTGCCGGGTTCCGCTCGCCGCAGGCCCGCGTGTAGGCCCGGGCGCGGACCGCGGTCTGCCGCGCCTGGGTGCCGCCGACCGGGAAGAAGTACGGGTTGCCGGACCAGAACCCCAGCTGGTCGGCGGTGTTGTCGAAGCAGCGCACCGGCGCGCTGCGGGCGATGCCGCGGTTGTCGATGCCGACGATGTCGAACCGGGCCCGCACCGCCGGGTCGAAGAGGTCGGAGGCGAACCGGACGAAGTCGACGCCGGACCCACCCGGCCCGCCCGGGTTGGTGAGCAGCGAGCCGATCCGGTGCGCCGGGTCGGACGCCGGCAGCCGGATCACCGCCAGCTCGAGCCGTGCCCCGGCCGGACGCGCGTAGTCCAGCGGCACGTCGACCGTGCCGCACTGGAAGCCGTCGTCGCAGTCGATCCAGTTGACCCCACTGGCCGACGCCGGCGCCGGCGCGGCGGAGGCCGCCGGCATCGTCACCACCGTCGCTGTCAGTACCAGTGCTGATATAGCAGCCGGCAGCCGCATACGGACCTCCGAGTGATTGAGAAGACTCAATCATTCAGCAGGACGCCGTCTCCGACAAGCGAATAAGACTGCCCGAACGGCCAGCGCCGAACCGGCGGCGGCGTGCCATGCTGGGCCAGCCGACGGGGGGAGGCAGCCATGCTGGTCGTCATGGGCGGGCTGGGCGCGGCGGTGATCGCGGCCGCCGTGCGGTACGACATCAGGGTCTGGCGCCGCCGCGGGTCGGCTCCATCGAGCCGCACACGCACGGCTACCAGCGGCCGCAGGGCCCGGAGCCCGACTTTCCGATCGGCGTCTACAACACCGGCGGCGGCTGAGCACCCAGCCCACGCGCCGGGCCCGCCGGGGTTGGCGAGCACGGACCGCTTACCGCCTGCCCGACCACGCACTCTTTCACTGTTTATATCGCAGACATGACACACTGTGCAGACCAACGGAAGAGGCCCCCATGTGGGTAATCCTGAGCCTGCTCAGCCTGCTGTGCGTGATCTTGGTGGTCGCGGGCGTCTACGACCTCAAGGTCCGCCGCCGTAGCCGCCGGGCGCGCCTGGCCAACCCCTTCGAGTACAAGGACCACCGGCAGCCGCCCTGGCAGGCGCACACCATGAGCGGCGTCCACAACATCCCCGGCGGCGTCGGCGGCAGCTCGATCGGCGGCGGCGGCATCGGCGGCGACGCCAGCGGCAACGGCGGCGGCTGACCCGCCGCACCCGCCGCAGCACGGGCCGTCGGCCGTGCGCCACCGCGCGGTGCCCGGTATGAGCCCCGGTGTCCAGTCAGTGGCCGGCGTCGTCCCAGGTGCGGCCGATGCCGATGGAGACGTCCATCGGGACGGCCAGCGTGTAGGCGCCGCCCATCTCGGTCCGGACCAGTTGCTCCACCGCGTCCCGCTCGCCCGGCGCGACCTCCAGCACCAGCTCGTCGTGCACCTGCAGCAGTAGCCGCGAGGTCAGGCCCTCGGCCCGCAGCGCCTGGTCGACGCCGAGCATGGCGACCTTGATGATGTCGGCCGCGGAGCCCTGGATCGGCGCGTTCAGCGCCATCCGCTCGGCCATCTCGCGGCGCTGCCGGTTGTCGCTGGTCAGGTCGGGCAGGTAGCGGCGGCGGCCGAGGATGGTCTCGGTGTAGCCGTCCCGGCTGGCCCGGCCGACCACGTCACGCAGGTAGTCGCGCACCCCGCCGAACCGCTGGAAGTACGCCTCCATCTGCTCCCGCGCCTCGTCCGGCGCGATCCGCAACTGCTGGGCCAGGCCGAACGCGGACAGCCCGTACGCCAGGCCGTACGACATGGCCTTGATCCGGCGGCGCAGCTCCGGGTCGACCTGGTCGGGCGGCAGGTTGAAGGCGCGGGACGCGACGAACGTGTGCAGGTCCTCCCCCGAGCTGAACGCCTCGATCAGCCCCGCGTCCTCGGACAGCGTGGCCATGATCCGCATCTCGATCTGGCTGTAGTCGGCGGTGAGCAGCGACTCGTAGCCGGGGCCGACGATGAACGCCCGGCGGATCCGGCGCCCCTCGGCGGTACGGATCGGGATGTTCTGCAGGTTCGGGTCGCGCGAGGACAGCCGGCCGGTGGCGGCCACGATCTGGTCGAACGTGGTGTGGATCCGGCCGTGGTCGTCCACCATCGGGATCAGCGTGTCGACCACCGTCTTGAGCCTGGCCACGTCCCGGTGGTGCAGCAGGTGGCCGAGCACCGCCACGTCCGGCGCCTGTTCGGACAGCCAGAACAGGGCGTCCGCGTCGGTGGTGTAGCCGGTCTTGATCCGCTTCGTCTTCGGCAGCTTCAGCTCCTCGAACAGGATCTGCTGCAGCTGCTTGGGCGAGCCGAGATTGAACTCCCGGCCCACGCTGGCGTACGCGTCCTGCTCGACGGCCTTGACCTGGGCGGCGAACTCGGCCTGCAGCCCGATCAGGTAATCCAGGTCGGCCGCGATGCCGGTCTCCTCCATCCGGGCCAGCACGCCGACCAGCGGCAGCTCCACCGCGCGCAGCAGCTCGGCGGCGCCGCGCCGGTCGAGGTCGTCGTCCAGGGCGCGGGCCAGGTCGGCCACCGCCCGGGCCCGGACCACCTCGGCCTGGGCGATCGCGGTGTCGGCCTCGTCCTCGCCGCCGTCCAGCGAGAGCTGGCCGGTCGCCGCGACCTCCGACTCCGACCGCAGCTCCCGGCGCAGGTAGCGGAGCGCCAGGTCGGCCAGGTCGAACGTGCGCTGGCCGGGCAGCGCCAGGTACGCGGCCAGCGCGGTGTCGCTGGTGACCCCCGCGATCTCCCAGCCGCGGGCGTGCAGCGCCTCCAGCGGACCCTTCAGGTCGTGCACGGCCTTGGGCTGGGCCTCGTCGGTCAGCCAGCCGCACAGCGCCCGCTCGTCGGTGTCGGTCAGCTCCTCGGCGTCGATGTACGCGCCGACGCCGCCCTCCAGCGCCAGCGCCACGCCGCTGACCACCCCGGTGCCGCGGCCGTAGCTGCCGCGCACGCTGACCCCGACCCGGTGCCCGGACCGGGCGTGTTCGTCCAGCCACTGGGCCACTTCGTCCGGCCCGAGCTGCTCGGCCTCGACGTCGAAGCCCTCCTCGGCCTCCGGCTCGACCGCGGACAGCGTCTGGAACAGCCGCTCCCGGAGCACCTTGAACTCCAGGTTGTCGAATAGCTTGTGCACCTCGTCCCGGTCCCACTGGCCCAGCCGCAGCTGAGCCGGGCCGACCGGCAGCGGCACGTCCCGGACCAGCTCGGTGAGCTGGCGGTTCAGCAGCACCCCGGACAGGTGCGCGCGCAGCGCGTCGCCGGCCTTGCCCTTGACCTCGTCCACCCGCTCGACCAGCGCGGTCAGCGAGCCGAACTCGCGCACCCACTTGGCCGCGGTCTTCTCGCCCACACCGGGGATGTTCGGCAGGTTGTCGGACGGGTCGCCGCGCAGCGCGGCGAAGTCGGGGTACTGCGTCGGCGTCAGCCCGTACTTGGCCTGCACCTCGTCCGGGGTGAACCGGGTCAGCTCGGACACGCCGCGCTTCGGGTAGAGCACCGTGACCTGGTCGTTCACCAGCTGGATCGCGTCCCGGTCGCCGGTGCAGATCAGCACCTGCATACCCTCGGCGGTGGCCTGGGTGGCCAGCGTGGCGATCACGTCGTCGGCCTCGTAGCCCTCCACCGAGACGGTGGGGATGCGCAGCGCGGCCAGCACCTCCTGGATCAGGCTGACCTGACCCTTGAACGGCTGCGGCGTCTCCGAGCGACCGGCCTTGTACTCCGCGTACGTGTCCGACCGGAACGTCTTGCGGGACACGTCGAACGCGACCCCGACGTGCGTCGGTTGCTCGTCTCTGAGCTGGTTTATCAGCATCGAGGTGAACCCGTACACCGCGTTGGTCGGCTGACCGGTGATGGTGCTGAAGTTCTCCACCGGCAGCGCGAAGAAGGCTCGGTAGGCCAGCGAGTGTCCGTCCAGCAGAAGCAGCCGCGCGTCTGTCACGGGGCCGAGTCTAGGGTCGCCGTACGACAAGAATCCGAGGAGCCCGTTGACTGACAAGCAGATCGCCGCCGACCCCACCGACCTGCCCGCCGAGCCGGCCGCGCTGGCGAGATCCACCCAGCTCACCGAGCGGATGGGCATCGTGGTGACCGACTGGGATCCGCAGCACGTGGTCGGCACGATGCCGGTGGCCGGCAACCAGCAGCCGTACGGGCTGCTGCACGGCGGCGCCTCCGCGGTGCTGGCCGAGACGCTCGGCTCGGTCGCCGCGGCGCTGGCCGCCGGCCCGACCCGGTCCGCGCTCGGGCTGGAGCTGAACGCCACCCATCACCGGGCCGCCACCCGCGGCCTGGTCACCGGCGTCTGCACCCCGGCGCACATCGGCCGGACCGTCGCCAGCTACCAGATCGAGATCAGCGACGAGGCGGGCCGGCGGATCTGCACCGCCCGGCTGACCTGCGTGCTGCGCAACGTCCCGCCGCCGCCGAGCACCGTCCCGCCGAGGTCGGGCTAGGTCCCTGTTCGCCGCCCATACTCCGGCCCCCACCAGCGGGTCCCGGCCGCGTCGCCCGGCCGGCGTTCAGGCCGATCACTGTCGCCGATCAACGGGCGGGCTGCCGGGGCGTGGGCGGCAACGGGTGGGGCGGCTACGGCAGGCGGCGGAGGCGGGCCGCGCGGGCCGACGGGGGCAGGCCGGCGCGGCCCGGCAGCCGCCGGCGCGGGACGTGCATCCGACCGTCCCCGAGCGAGTCGACCAGGCCGAGCGTGCGGCGCAGCGCGGACACCGGCGCGACCCGGCGCAGCACCAGCGGGGCGAAGCCGAGCCGGGCCAGGAACCGGTTCGCCTCCCGGCCGCCGGCGGCCACGCCGACGATCACATGGTCGACGCCCAGCTCATCGGCGTAGCTGACGGCGGCCGCCAGCAATGCCCGGCCGGCGCCGCGGTGCCGGTGCCGGGGCGCGACCAGCAGGTTGCCGACGTAGACCGACGGGACATCGGCCAGCGTGCTCACCACGTCCAGGCCGAACACCGCCATGCCGAGCACGGTGCCGCTGCCCTCGTCCGCGGCGACCACCACGCGGTGCCTGGCATCCTCGAGTAGTCGCAGGTAGCGGGCGTGCGTGTCGCCGGCTGGGCCGCCGGTGCGGCGGGCGACCCGGTAGGTGTGACCGCCGACCGAGGCGCGGTACTCGGCCGCCAGCTCCGCGAGCACGTCCACGTCGGCCAGTTCGGCCGGGCGGATCCGGACGTTGCCGCGGGGCATCAGGGGCGCTCCCCTCCGGTGGTCGTGCTGGCGTCGTCCGGCCGCAGGGACGGCACGGACGTTTCCACGCGCAGAGCTCGGCGCCACCAGCGGACGGAGCGTAGTGGCCCCCGGTGACGGCCGGCAGCCGCCGAACGGGCGCCGAACGGCAAACCGCCCACGCGATGACACTTAGTAACCATCGGCCGGCCGAAGCGGACCGGCCCCGAGCCGGATTCTCCTACCTCGCCGGGGTTTGACGGCCGGCCTCGGACGGCCGTAGGGTCCGCCTGACCCCGACCCGGGAGCGCCGAGTAGAGAACGTCCCGCGACGCGGAGGCGCGGGACGGCACCAAAGGCGCCCCGGGTCGTGGCATGCCCGGGCTTCCCGTCGTCGCGCCGACGGAGGTGGACACAGTGCTCGCCAACCGGGCCGGCCCGCTGTTTCTGCTGGTCGGCGGTCTGCTGGTCGGTGGACTGGTGGCCGGCTGCACGGGCCCGCCGGCCGCGCCGGCCGCGACGCCGTCGCCCACCTACCTACTGCCCAGCCGGACCGCGCGGTATCTGGAGACACCGATCCCGTCCGCCAGCGCGGTCAGCGGCTCGCTGATGATCACCGTGATGGGCCTGCGGGCACACCTGCCCGCGCTGACCGGCACGCACGCCGAGTTCCGCGCCCGGGGCGAGTTCGTCCGGGTCCGGATCTCGGTCGAGAACATCGCGGCCACCTTCTACGACCTGCTCACCTCGCAGCAGCTGCTGCTCACCGACGACGGCGCGGCCCGCCCGCCGGACCTGCCCGCCATGGAGGTCACCCGGCAGCCGGACGACATCTCCCTCGGCGCGCAGGACCGGATCGAGGTCGACCTCTGGTACGACATCCCGCGCGGCCGCACGCTGCGCGGCCTGCGGGTCACGATCAAGGACGGCCCGGCCCGCGACATCCCGCTCCCCGCCACCTGACCGGGCCCCCGCGGTCCCGAGGGGCGGCTCAGGTGGCGGCGGCGCCGCCGAGGTAGGCCTCGCGGACGGTGGGGTCGTTGAGCAGTTCGCTGGCCGGGGCGGTGCGGACCACCCGGCCGGTCTCCAGCACGTACGCGCGGTCCGAGAGGGAGAGCGCCTGGGTGGCGTTCTGCTCGACCAGCAGGATCGTGGTGCCCTGTTTGTTGATCTCGCGCAGGATGCCGAAGATCTGCTGCACGATCAGCGGCGCCAGGCCCATCGACGGCTCGTCCAGCAGCAGCAGCGTGGGCCGGGCCATCATGGCCCGGGCGATGGCCAGCATCTGCTGCTCACCGCCGGACAGGGTGCCGCCGTACTGCTTGCGCCGCTCGGCCAGCCGGGGGAACAGGGTGAAGACGCGGTCCAGGTCGCCGGCCCGGTCCGGCGACTTGCGGGCATAGGTGCCCATCTCCAGGTTCTCCAGCACGGTCATGCCGGGGAAGATGCCGCGGCCCTCGGGTGCCTGACAGAGACCGAGGGTGACCCGCTTGTGCCCCGGGGTGTTGGTGATGTCGGCGTTGTCGAACCGGACCCGGCCCGACGTGACCCGGCGCAGCCCGGACAGCGTCTTCAGCGTGGTCGTCTTGCCGGCCCCGTTCGCGCCGATCAGGGTGACGATCTCACCGGAGTCCACGGTCAGCGAGATGCCGCGGATCGCCTCGATCTTGCCGTAGTGGACCCGCAGGTCCTCGACCTCAAGAAGCATCGGCCGGAGCCCCCAGGTACGCGTCGATGACCTTCTGGTTCTGCTGCACCTCGGCCGGCAGCCCGTCCGCGATCTTCTGCCCGAAGTCCAGCACCGCGACCCGGTCGCTGACCTGCATGACCAGGCCCATGTCGTGCTCGATCAGGAACACGGTGACCCCGGACGCCCGGATCCGCCGGACCAGGTCGACCAGCGCGACCTTCTCGGTCCCGCTCATCCCGGCCGCCGGCTCGTCCAGCAGCAGCAGCCGCGGTTCGGTGGCCAGCGCGCGGGCGATCTCCAGCCGGCGCTGGTCGCCGTAGGAGAGGTTCTTCGCGGTCTCCTCGGCGACCCGCGGGATGCCGACGAACTCCAGCAGTTCCAGCCCGCGGGCCCGGCCGGTGCGCTCCTCGCGGCGGTGCCGGGGCAGCCCGAAGGTCGCGCCGAAAACGCTGGTGCGGTGCCGGGCGTCGGCGCCGACCTGCACGTTCTCCAGCGCCGACATGTTGTCGAAGAGCCGGATGTTCTGGAACGTGCGGGCGATGCCGTACTTGGTCACCTGGTGCGGGGCCCGGCCGGAGATCCGCCGGCCGGCGAACTCCAGCCGCCCGGCGGTCGGTGTGTAGACGCCGGTGACCAGGTTGAACACGGTCGTCTTGCCGGCGCCGTTCGGCCCGATCAGCGCGAAGATCGAGCCCTCGGGCACGGACAGGCTGACGTCGGACAGCGCCACCACACCGCCGAACCGCTGGGTGATCCCGCCCAGTTCGAGCAGCGTCGCTCCGGCCGGCGCGGTCACCGCTGACCTCCCGGGCCTGGTCGGTCCGCCCGGTCCGGGCCAGGTGGATCGTCGTCCGGCCCGACGACCAGCACGTCCGGCTCGACGACCTGGGTGGCCACGGCGCCCACCTCGGCGCCGAGCGTGCCCATCCCGCCGGTTCCCTCGGCCAGTTCGGCTCTTCGCCGCCGGGACGGCAGCAGGCCCTCCGGCCGGATGATCATCATGATCACCAGCGCGGCGCCGAAGATCAGCACCCGGTACTCGGCGAAGCCGCGGAACCGCTCCGGCAGCCAGGCCACCAGGAACGCCCCGATGATCACGCCGGGCAGGTTGCCGGAGCCGCCCAGCACCACCGCGACCAGGATCAGCGCGGACAGGATGAACGGGAAGTTGGTCGGCGTGAGCGAGATGGTCTGGGAGGCGAACAGCACGCCGGCGGCACCGCCGATCGAGGCGCCCATCGCGAACGCCCAGATCTTGTACTTGAAGGTGGGGACGCCCATCAGCTCGGCGGCGTCCTCGTCCTCCCGGATCGCCGCCCAGGCCCGGCCGACCCGGCTGCGCTCCAGCCGCTTCACCATGATGATCACCAGCACGATCATCACCAGCACCAGGTAGTAGTACGGCTTGGTGTCCAGCACGCTGTTGTAGTTCAGCGCCTTGATCGACTTGCTGCCGGGCGGGTGCGGGATCGGGCTGATCCCGCGCGGTCCGCCGGTGAACGAGTCGGCGTTGTTCGCGCTGATCCGGATGATCTCGCCGAAGCCGAGCGTGACGATGGCCAGGTAGTCGCCGCGCAGCCGCAACGTCGGCGCGCCCAGGATCACCCCGGAGACCGCGGCGATCGCGATGCCGGCCGGCAGCACCGCCCAGAAGTCCCAGTGGTGCTTGGCGCCCAGGATGCCCATCGAGTAGCCGCCGATGGCGAAGAACGCGACGTAGCCGAGGTCGAGCAGGCCGGCCTGGCCGACCACCACGTTCAGCCCGATCGCCAGCAGCACGTAGACGCCGATCGGGTAGAACAGCACCGCGGACCAGTCGCTGTCCGGGGTCATGAACTTGCCGATCGAGTCCGCCGGCAGGATCACCGCGCCGACCACCAGCAGCGCGTACACGACGTACTTGCCGTACCAGGGCAGCTTCTCCCACTGCCGGCCCATCGTGCCGATCACGTCCGGCAGCGCGGGCCGCGGGATCCGCGCGGTCAACCGCGGAGCAGTCATGAGGCGACTCCCGGAGTGAGCATCGCAGCTGCCGGCTGGGACGCCGCGGAGCGCAGCCGGCCCGTCATACCCGCGCCCTGGTCAACGCCTCGCCGAGCAGGCCGGTCGGCCGGAACATCAGCACCAGGACCAGCACCGCGAACGCGATCACGTCCCGCCACTCGGTGCCGAAGATGCTCGCGCCGTAGTTCTCGATCAGGCCGAGAGCCAGCCCGCCGAGCAGCGCGCCGCGGATGTTCCCGATGCCGCCGAGCACCGCCGCGGTGAACGCCTTGATGCCGAGCAGGAACCCGACGTTGTACTGGGTCAGCTCGAAGAACGTGCCGTACAGCATCGCGGCGGCGCCGGCCATCATCCCGCCGATCAGGAACGTGGTCGTCACCACCCGGTCGATGTTGACGCCCATCAGCACCGCGGTCTCCGGGTCCTGCGCGGTGGCCCGGATGCCGCGGCCGAGCCGGGACGTGTTCACGAACCGGTCCAGCACGATCATCATCAGGATCGCCGCGACGAACACCAGCAGCTTGTCGTTGCGCACGTCGGCGCTGCCGATCGAGAACCAGCTCTCCTTGGTGAACACCCGGGGGAACCGCCGCTGGTCGCGGCCGTACCGCAGGGCGAACGCCTCCTGCAGGAAGAACGAGGCACCGATCGCCGAGATCAGCGCGGCCAGCCGGGAGGCCCCGCGTTTGCGCAGCGGCCGGTAGGCGATGAGCTCCAGCAGCACCGCCGCGCCGCCGGCCGCCGCCATCGCCGCCAGCAGCACGATGACCAGTACGCCGACGAGCGCGATCCCGGTCTGCGGGCCGGTGATGCCGAGCCCGCTCAGGGTGAACAGCGCGGCGAACGTCCCGATCATGAAGATCTCGGAGTGCGCGAAGTTGATCAGCCGCAGCACGCCGTAGACGATCGTGTAGCCCAGCGCGATCAGCGCGTAGATCGACCCGAGCGTCAGCCCGTCAACTGTCGACGGCCAGAACTGGTCGATGAAGTTCTGCACCTGCTGACTCCCGGGGTCGGTGGCAGCGGAAGAGTTCGAGTTACGCCCCGGGATGCGGGCGGGGGGCGCCGGCCGGCGACCCCCCCCCCCCCGGGCGCGGTACGAC
>Ga0307500_10000249_pt1 | contig 18643 bp, 21 predicted proteins | sample 14_S_MG_FD_201362 | JGI IMG/M metagenome (GOLD analysis project Ga0307500, IMG submission 201362) | Soil microbial communities from Populus trichocarpa stands in riparian zone in the Pacific Northwest, United States - 14_S | ecosystem: Environmental > Terrestrial > Soil > Riparian zone > Trees... | reverse complement strand
GCGCGGCATCGCCGCGGTGAAGCCCGGCGCCACCACCGGCGACATCGGCCACGCCATCCAGAGTTTTGTCGAGCCGCAGGGCATGAGCGTGGTCCGCGATTTCTGCGGCCATGGCCTCGGGCGCATGTTCCACGACGAGCCGAACATCATCCATATCGGCCGGCCCGGCGAGGGCGTGATGCTGAAGCCCGGCATGTTCTTCACCATCGAGCCGATGATCAATCTCGGCAAGCCGCATGTAAAAATCCTGGCCGACGGCTGGACCGCGGTGACGCGCGACCGCTCTTTGTCGGCGCAGTTCGAGCATTCGGTCGGCGTGACCGCGACCGGCGTCGAAATCTTCACGCTGTCGCAACGCAACGGCGAGAAGCCAATCACTCCGGCATAATTAGGCCGCGGCATCATCGTGCGGGCGCCTGCTCCTCCGCGCAGGGAGTTGACGATGGCGACGGCAGGACGGGGCTTGCGAGCGCGACTTATCATAGCCTCTCTCACCGCATTTGCGGTTTTCCTCGCATGGCCCGGCCACGCGGCCGAGGATACCCTGTTCGTCAGCAAGCGGATCACGCCGCAGGGCGAGTACACATCCGGCATCGAAGGTCCCGCGGTCGACGCCTCCGGCAACCTCTACGTCGTCAATTTTCAGCAGAGCGGCACCATCGGCAAGCTGGCCGCCGGTGCCTCGCAGTCCCAGCTCTTCACGTCGCTGCCTGCCGGCAGCATCGGCAACGGCATTCGCTTCGATCGGCAGGGGCGGATGTACGTCGCCGATTTCAAGAAGCACACGGTCTGGGTCATCGAACGCGGCGAGACCACGCCGCAGGTCTATTTTCATTCCGACCGGTTCAATCAGCCAAACGACCTGGCGATCGCGGCGGACGGCACGCTCTATGCGAGCGACCCGCGATTTGCTTCGCCCGCGGGCGGCCAGATCTGGCGCATCACCCGCGGCGCCGACGGCAAGGGTCAGGGCGAAGTGATGTCCAGCACGAGGCGCCTCGGCGTGACCAACGGGATCGACCTGAGCCCGGACGGCGCGACGCTCTACGTGAGCGAATCGAATTCGCGGCAGGTGTGGGCGTATCGCCTCGACGGCAGCAAGCTGCTCGACCCGCGGCTGGTCAGAACCTTTGCGGATTTCGAGGTCGACGGCCTGCGCACCGACGTCGGCGGCCGGATTTATCTCGCGCGGCTATCGGCCGGTAAAATCGCCATCATCGGCGCCGATGGTTCGCTGCAGCGCGAGGTGCCCGTGAGCGGAAAGCAGCCGACCAACCTCACCTTTGGCGGTCCGGACGGCAGAACCGTTTTCGTGACCCAGAAGGAAGGCCGCTTCATCGAGGCGTTTCGCGTCGACCGTCCCGGCCGCGAGCCATGCCTGCACGTATCAGGCATGTGCTGAAAGAGTCGATCGCAGAACGATCACCGCATTCAGCGGGCATGACCGACCGACCATTGCGTGTTGCAAACCGTTCTCAACACGCCCTCCCTGCGGCAACATGACTATAGCTGTTTCACAAACTCCGGCGGAATAGCCCATGCCACGCGGGGTAGAACACGACGCAGGCGCTCACCGGCAGTGAGAGCGCGGGCGCGGGTACAAAGTTCAACCAAAGGGAGCAAGGGCAATGTTCGAGATTTCACGTCGCGATCTGGTCCTCGGGAGCACGGGGGCGGCGCTGGTTTTCGGCCTCAAGGGGCCGGTTTCGTTCATCGGTGCGGCGCAGGCGCAGAAGGCGGCCGACAGCCTCAAATACAAGGTCGGCGACATCGAGGTCTTCAGCCTGCATGAGGGCAGCATCGAGCGTGCGGTCATCGAGGGTATGGTGAAGAACGCCTCCCTCGATGAAGTCAAGAAGGCGCTGACCGCGGCCGGCATCGGTCCCGACAAGATCGACAACCCCTTTACGGTCACGGCCATCCGAACTGGCGGCAAGGTTGTGTTGTTCGACACCGGTTTTGGCGGCAACGGCCCGGCGACCGTCGGCAAGCTCGCCGACAACATGAAGGCGGCCGGCCTCGATCCGGCGACGGTCTCCACGGTCGTGATCTCGCATTTCCACCCTGATCACGTCTCCGGCCTGTGGGTGAAGGAGACCAGCGAACAGGTGTTCCCGAATGCGGAAATTCTGATGCCGGAGGTGGAGTTCAAGTTCGCGACCGATCCGGCGCTGGTCGAGAAGGTGCCGGAAGCCAACCGTCCCTTCATCAAGCGGATTCAGGCGACCTTCCCGACCTGGAAGAACGTCAAGCAGTACAATGATGGCGCCGATATCGCACCCGGCGTGAAGGCGATCGCCACCCCCGGACATACCGTCGGACATATGTCGTTCCTCGTGGCCTCGGGCGGACAGCAGCTCTACATCCAGAGCGACGTCACCGGTATCCACCAGCTGTTCGTCAGAAATCCCGGCTGGTTCTCGGGCTTCGATGCCGACGGCCCGAAGGCCGAGGCCACGCGGCGCGCGTTCTTCGATCGCGTCATCGCCGAAAAGGGCATGATCGCCGGCTATCATTTCGGCTTCCCGAACGTCGGCACGCTGTCGAAAGACGGCAACGGCTATGCGTTCGCGGCCGTGAAGGCCTGATCGCAGGGCTGATCTAGGGGAAGCCGACGACCACGAGCTGATTGCAGCCAGAACCGCCGCGAAGTCGCTCATCTTTAAGTGAGCGGCTCCCGGCGAGCTTGACCGGCTTGCCGATGAAGTGTATATGCACGTAATGACTATGCGACGCAACGTGCCGGATTTGGCGCAAACCCTGCTCGACAACTGCCTGTGCCACAACGTTCGCATGGCAAGCCGGGTCGTCAGCCGCGCGTATGACGAGGCGCTTCGCTCGACGGGATTGCGGGCAACTCAGATTGCAGTGCTGGCGGCCGTGGGCGCGCGCGGCGCGCTTTCGATCAAATCGCTGGCAGACTCCCTTGAAATGGAGCGCACGACATTGACGCGAAATCTCCGGCCGCTCGAGGAGCAAGGACTTGTAGCGATCGCGCCGGAAGCCCGTCACCGCAGCAGGATGCTGACGCTTACGAGCGCAGGAAAGGCTGCGCTTCTGAAAGCCCTGCCGCTCTGGGAAAAAGCGCAGCAATCTTCAATGGAACAACTCGGAGATCAGCGCTGGCCCGTGGTTCAAAAAGCCTTTGCCGACCTGATTCACAACATGCATCGCGCGACATCTGCATAAGGGTTGGTGGCGCGGTGTTCGCAATGAACTGGCCTTGTAGCGTGTATATACACTAAATGGAGAAGAGAGCATGGGTAAGTTCGACCATTACGCCTTCAGTGCACACCCCTCATTCAACGAGGCCGCGACCCGGGAAGCTTTCTCCCGCGCCGTCCCGCTCAGGACGCTGGTGATCTATTGCTACGATCCGCGCGCCACCGAGATCCCGGATGCAGTGGCGAAATTGTTCGGCGACGAGGTGTTTCCGGGAGAGATCATTCTCGACGGCGCCGGAAACCGTGTCGCGTCTTCGACGACCATATTCCCGATCATTGTGGCCGGAGGCCGCGCCGTCGACGCGCTTCGTTCCATCACCGTCGCGCAGCACCTGTTCGGGATTCAGAACATCATCGTGGTCCACCACTCGCACTGCGGCGCGACCAGCTTCACCGCCGACGGTATCGTCGATGCTTATCAGCACGAGCACCATCTCGATATCTCGAACCTCTACCAGCGAAGCAGCATCTGCATCACCGATTACGAGGCTTCGCTCAAGCACGACACCGCCCTCATCCGCTCGCATGCCGGCACGCCAAGGCACGTGAATATTTTCGGCTACTTTTATGACATCGACACAAGGGCACTGACCGAAGTTGTCCGGGACCTCCACACGGATTTATAGCCATGTAAGCCACGGCATATCGCAATTCGTAGTTGCAAAAGCTGACCGACACGGCATGGTTGGAACGATCCATGAGTGTCGGCGATGCCTGCGAATTCCAGCAAACCACAAGATGCGTCTCGGCAAGCCGAGACGCCGCACTATCACGGCCACCGCGAACGGTTGCGCGAACGCTTTTATATGGCCGGCCCGGAGGCGCTGAGCGATTACGAACTGCTGGAGATGGCCTTATTCCCGGCCCTGCCCCGGCGCGACACCAAGCCGCTGGCGAAAGCGCTGTTGAAAAAATTCGGCTCGTTCGCCGAAGTCATCCACGCGCCGGTGGCGCGCCTGCGCGAGGTCGAGGGCATCGGCGAGGCCTCGATCAACCAGATCAAATTGCTCGCGGCCGCCGCGAGCCGGGTGGCGAAGGGCGAGATCAAGCGCAAGATCGCGCTGTCGTCCTGGAACGACGTGATCGAGTACTGCCGCACCGGGATGGCGTTTGCCGACAAGGAGCAGTTTCGCCTGCTGTTCCTCGACAAGCGCAACCAGCTGATCGCGGACGAAATCCAGCAGACCGGCACCGTCGACCACACCCCGGTCTATCCGCGCGAGGTGATCAAGCGCGCACTCGAACTATCGGCGACCGCGCTGATCCTGGTGCACAACCATCCCTCGGGCGATCCGACGCCGTCGCAGGCCGATATCCAGATGACGAAAGCGATCGTCCAGATCGCGACCCCGCTCGGCATTTCCGTGCACGATCACATCATCGTGGGGAAGAACGGGCATGCAAGTTTGAAGGGAATGAAGCTGATCTAGCGATGTTCACCTGTCCATCGTAGATTGCGGACGGCGCGCGGCTGCATATCTGGAAAGTTGCCGCAGCTGTTATGGAGCCTCGGATGGGGACGACACGCCGAACGTTCGTGCGAGCCTCCCTGGCGACGGCCGCCACTGCGCTCTCGCCGATCTCTCTGCATGCCCAGCAGGCCCTGCCCGCGCGCCGTCCGATACCCTCGACCCGCGAGGAGATACCGATCATCGGACTGGGGACCTGGATCACCTTCAATGTCGGCGACGACCCCCTGCTCCGGGACGAATGCGCTGCTGTCATGGCCGCCTTCTTCGAGGCGGGCGGCCGCATGATCGACTCTTCCCCGATGTACGGCTCGTCGCAACCGGTGATCGGCTACGGCCTACAGAAGCTCGGGCGCCCCTCCGCATTGTTCTCGGCCGAAAAGGTCTGGACGTCCTCAAGCGCATCAGGCCCGGCGCAGATCGAGCAATCGCGCCGCTTCTGGGGCGTGCCGAAGTTCGACCTCGTTCAGGTTCACAATCTCCTCACCTGGAAGCCGCATCTGCAGACGCTGTTCCAGATGAAGGCGGCGGGTGCGGCGCGTTACGTCGGCATCACCACGTCCGAAGGCCGCCGTCATGATCTTCTCGAACAGATCATGCGGAGCGAGCCGATCGATTTCGTGCAGTTCTCCTACAACGTCGTCGACCGCGAGGCGGAGGCGCGGCTGCTGCCGCTGGCGGCGGAGCGCGGCATAGCCGTGATCATCAACCGGCCGTTCCGGCAAGGCGAGCTGACCGACCGGCTCAAGCGCCAGAAGCTGCCCGACTGGGCGGCCGAACTGGGGGTGTCGAGCTGGGCGCAACTCATGTTGAAGTTCATCCTCGCTCACCCGGCCGTCACCGTCGCAATTCCGGCGACCACCCGCGTCGATCACGTGCGTGAAAACCTCTCGGCCGCTAGCGGCCCGATGCCGGATCTCGCCATGCGGCAGCGCATCGCGGCTCACGCGAAGGCGCTTTGATGTCGGAGTGGTGGACCTACCGGGCGGAGGATTTCCTGCTGTTTTCGCCACGCGTCTACTGGCGCATGTTCGAGTTGCACAATGCGGCGCTCTGGCCCCTGCACCTGCTGACGCTCGCCGCGGGCCTCATCGTCATCCTGCTGATCGCGCGGCGGCCGGGAAGCGGGGCACGCTGGCTCGCACTCATCCTCGCGATTCTGTGGATCTTCGTCGGGTGGTCCTTCCTGTGGAATCGCTACGCGACCATCAACTGGGCCGCCGCCTATATCGCGCCGGCTTTCGCCGTTGAAGGCGTATTGCTCTTCATCGTGTCGCTGCGCGATGGTCTCGCCTTCGACCGGCGCGGGCCCGTTGGCTGGACAGGATATCTCATCCTCGGTTTCGCACTCGCCGGTCAGCCGTTGCTGGCACCGCTGCAGGGACGCGGCTGGACCTCGTCCGAGGTCTTTGGCATCACGCCGGATCCGACGGCGATGGCGACACTCGGCGTTCTGCTTCTCGCCCGCGGCAGGCTGTTGCCATTGCTGTTGCCAATCCCCGCACTCTGGTGCCTCCTGAGCGGCATGACCCTGCATACCATGGGTGAATCGCAAGCCTGGGCCCCCTATGCCGCCCTGGTGCTCGCCGTTGCGGCCTGGATCTGGACGATCATCCGGCGGGGGACCGAAGCCATCAAGGAGAACCGAACTTGAACGCCGAAGTAACCATCCGACCGTTCCGGGAGGAAGACGCCTCTCAAGTGCGCGAGCTATTTATCATCGTCAACCGCCTGCTATCGCCACCGCATATGCGCGATGCCTTTGAAGCTTACATCGCCCGTTCATCGGCCGAGGAAATGGATCGCGTCGCCGCTTACTATGGTGAGCGCGGCGGTGGCTTTTGGGTCGCGCTGAGGGAGGAAAAGATCGTCGGCATGTTCGGCCTCGAACCCGCAGCGGCTGACGCCATGGAGCTGCGGCGCATGTATGTCGACCCTTCCGCCCGACGTGGCGGCATCGCCCGGTCGATGCTGCAATTCGCGGAAGCTGAATGCTGCAGGCTTCACATGCGAAAGCTCGAATTGAGCACGTCCGAATTGCAGCCGGCCGCGCTCGAACTGTACACGAACGCGGGATACCGGTTGCTGAGCGAGGCCGTCGCCGAGCAGGCGAGCAACAAGACGCTGGGAGGCGGCATTCGCCGATATTACTTCGAAAAGATCTTGTAGAATGAAAAGGGCCTCGGCAGCCGAACTGGGGCAGCATCACGAATATAACAGTTCGTCACGTATCGAAGCATCCATGTCGTCAAAACAGGCATGATGCTCTCCAGTCGCCGACCGGAAATCGAACCGGCGCCGGCTTCACAGGAGAGCATCATGGCAACCACCGACAATGCAAACCAGCACCTGATCGTCACCGCATTCTGGGAGGTCAACTCCGGAGAGGAAGGCGCGGTCGCAGCACTTCTGAAAGACTTTCTTCCGCAGGCGCAACGCGAGCCCGGCGTGAAGGAATTCCAGATTCACCAGAATGTCGCCAAGCCGCGGGAATTCTTCTTCTACGAGGTGTTCGCGGGCGAAGCGGCGTTTGCCGATCATCAGCAGACCGACCACTTCAAGAACATCATCGTCGGTCAGGCGATCGCAAAACTCGCCAGGCGCGAGCGGCAGCAATTCCGCTTCATCTGAGTTCAAGGCGGACGACAGGACGGCGGCGGCTCAGGCCGCCACGTTCGACAGGAAACGATCCACGGACGCGCGAAGATCGGCGGCTTGATCCGACAGGTCGCGCGCGGTCGACAGTACGAGGTCGGCGGAACGGTTGGTGTTCTCGGTCGCGGTGGCCGTTCCGGCAATGCTCCGGGCGACGCTTTCCGTTCCAGCGGCGGCGTGCCCGATACTCCGCGATATTTCGTTCGCCGCGGCATTCTGCTGGCTGACGGCGTCGGCAATCGCCGCGGTGAAGCGGTCGATCTCATCCATGATCGAAGCGATGGCGCCGACATTGTCGACCGCCTGCTTCGTCGCCGATTGCACCTCGGCAATCTGGGAGGAAATGTCCTCGGTCGCCTTGGCGGTCTGAGTGGCGAGCGCCTTGACTTCCGACGCGACCACGGCAAATCCGCGACCAGCCTCCCCGGCGCGCGCGGCTTCGATCGTGGCGTTGAGCGCCAGCAAATTGGTCTGGCCGGCAATGTTGCGGATAAAACCGACGACCTCGTCGATATGCTGCGTGGAGCTGGCGAGGGCCCGTATCGTATCGTTGGCCGTTCCGGCCATACCGGAGGCGCGCTGCACGATCGTGGTGGCGTCGTTGACCTGCGTCTTGATCGCCTGGACGGAATCGCCGAGTTGGCTGGCGGCGGTGGCCACGGTCTGAACGTTGGCCGAGGTCTGGCCAGCGGTGGACGCGGTTTCAACGGATTGCTTGCCGGCGGCGTGCGCGATGGAGGAAAGCGTCTGCGCGGTGTTCGTCAATTCGCCCGTCATCCGGTCGGTGTTGGCGAGCGCGGCGGTGAAGGTGGAACGGAAGGCTTCTATCTCGGCCTCGATGCGCTGCCGCCGGGTGACCTGTTGCGCATGGGTCTCGTCCTTCGAGGACATCAGCGCGAGATCCTGATCGGCGCGGGCCTTTAGGCTCGCCTGCATGACGGCAAGCGATTTGAGCAGGCGGCCGAGCTCGTCACGCCGCCGGACCGCGATGTCATCGGCAAAATTGCCGGCCGCCACGCGTTCTGCAATGCGCACCGCAGCGGAGATCGGCTTGCTGAGCGAATAGGCGAAGGCTATTGCGATAATGAATCCGACGAGCGCGGTACCGATGGCGATTCCGAGCATGGCGGTGCGTGCGGCGGCGACAGATGCTTCCGCCTCGGTCCGGTAATCGAAGCCATAGGCCGCCACCAGTTCCACAAGATCGTCGAGCGCGGCGACGGCCTCGTCACCCTGCTGCATCAGCGAGAAGGTCGTGGGGATCTCGGTCAGGCCGCCCGGCACCGGCTTGAGGATCTTCAGCCCGGCGCCCGACCACGCGCGGAGGCCGGCTTCAGCCTTCTCCCGCGCCGTCTTGACGCTTGCGCTCTGGACCCGATCCCGGACCACGCTGAGATCTTCGAAAATGTTGCGAACCAGCTTTTCAAACCGGGCAACGGCTTCGCTCGTCGCCCCGTCGGTCAGGCTGCGCTGCATGATGAGACGCGCTTCGTTCAACCCGGCATGCGCCGAGCGCGCGTGGTTGATGCCCATCAGGGGGCCGTCATAGAGACGCACCACCTGATCGCCGGCGGTAGAGATACCTCGAATACCGTAGAACGCGAGCCCGCAGGCGAGCAGGATGACAACACTGAAGGCGCCGAAAATCTTGTAGCGAATCGACATCAAATATCTCCGGCAACGCCTCCGACGCGACTAATCCGTAACCTTCACCATCATCTTCATCCGCGGATGGATGGCGCAGATCACCTGCACGTCGCCCGCCTCCTTGAAGGTCACATCCGTCGACATGCCGGGCGCCTGCGAACCGAGATTGAATTCGCTTCCCTTGGTGCCCGACATGATGTTGTGAGGAATGCTGTCGTCGTTCACGAAGGTGAGCGCGTCGCCCTTCTTGACGGTGACGCTCTCGGAAGAAAACACCCGGCCCTGCTGATGGATCACCTGATTGGCAGCGAGCGCGCCAGCCGACAGGCCGGAGAGAATGACGAGAGCGAACAAAATGGTCTTGTGCATGGGATATCCTTGGATCGATAGGGCTGGGATCAGCGCGGGAGGACCGGCACCGCGGTCGGACTGAGGTTACTGGTCAGGGTTTTCATGAAGGCCACCAGGTCTGATTTTTCCTGGGCGGTGAGGCCAAGCGGCTTCATCAGGTCGGAACGGCTCGGCCGGTCGACACCGCCGCGATCGTAATGTTCAACCACCGCTTCGAGCGTGGCGAGCGACCCATCATGCATAAAGGGGCTCCGGCGCGCGATTTCGCGCAAGCCAGGCGTCTTGAAAGCGTGCTGCATCTTGACCACGCCCGGCATGAATTCTCCGCGGCCGACGTCCTTGCTCGGCAGCCCGATGTCCTGGAAGCCGTCATTGGTGAAGTTCCAGCCCTCATGGCAGGCGGAACAGAGCGCCTTGCCGTTGAAAACGGCGAAGCCGCGCTTGGCTTCCTCGGAAATCGCCTTTTCATTTCCTTCGATCCATGAATCGAACGGCGCACGCTCGGAGACCACGGTACGTTCATAGGTCGCAATAGCCTTGGCGAGCGTCTTGGAACTCATCTCTTCCTGCGGAAAGGCGGCAGCGAACAGCGGCTTGTATTCGCCGATGGAGGTAAGCCGTTCCATCAGTTGCTCGAGCGGCATGTTCATCTCGCCGGCGGCCTGGATCGGACCAAGCGCCTGCTCTTCAAGGGTCGCCAGCCGGCCGTCCCACATGAAGATTGCGCCCCACGCGGCATTGACGATGGTCGGCGAATGGCGGCCGAGCTTGGCCATGCCGTGGCCGACGCCGACCGCCAGGCCGTCGCCCCAACCGAAGCCCGGGCTGTGACAGCTTGCGCAGGATTGCGCTGACATCACCGAGATCCGCGTATCGAAATAGAGCTTCTTGCCGAGCGCAGCCTTTTCGGGCGTGTAGGGATTTTCCTTCGGAAACGGGATCGTTGCCGGCCGCTTGTATTGCGCCTTCATCGCATCGATTCCGGGTGCCGCCTTCGCACCGAGATCGATGCGCCGTGTTTCGCCGACGATGACCGCGCCGAAGCCGATGCTGGCAAAGCCGAGCGCGCCAAAACCGGCGACGGCAACGGCCGTTGCTAGCAGGGTTGATCGACGAGGGAAGAATCCCGACATGCCGCGTCCTCGAATGGTGGGGTGCCAATGGCCGTTGGAAAGATACGGCACGAGGGCGAATGCGATATTCCGCAAGCGTTGGCGTGACGATAATCGCCAATGGTTAATCACAGTGTTCGGAAAGCATGCTTTGGATTCCGTAGAACTACGAATCGCCGAGCGCGGCTGTTGCAGCGAAAGCGACAATCCCAACGTGCGCTGGATGCGTCGCTCATTCAGAAATCGGCGAACGGCTTTCTGCATCGGCCGCCTCGGCGGCGCGCCGCTTCAACAATTCGCGTTCGCGCTTGTTGGCCGCAAGCGCCGCCGCGATCTCGAACGCGTCACGCGCTTCCGCAAGGCGGCCTAGCTTGCACAGCAGATCGCCGCGCACGCTTTCGAGCAGATGATAGTTCTTCAGCGCAGGCTCGCCTGCCAGTCCGTCCACCATCGCGAGCGCGACCGCCGGCCCCTCGGCCATGCCGACCGCTACAGCGCGGTTGAGCTCGATGACCGGCGAACGCACCAGGCCTGAGAGCTCGGCATAGAGCTTTGCGATGCCCGGCCAATCCGTGTCGTCAGGCGTGGCGGCTCGGGCGTGACAGGCGACGATCGCCGCCTGCAGCCCGTAGAATCCCTGCCCGCCGCCGAGTTCGTACGCCCGCGCCAGCGCCGATAACCCGCGGCGGATCTGAAGCCGGTCCCACCGCATCCGGTTCTGGTCCATCAGGAGAATCGGATCGCCGGCCGCATCCGTGCGCGCCGCGATGCGCGAGGCGTTCAGCTCCATCAGCGCGAGCAGGCCGTGAGCTTCGGCTTCCTGCGGCGCGACCAGCGTCAGCACGCGGCCCATGCGCAGCGCATCGTTGCAGAGCTGCGGCCGCAGCCATTCGTCGCCGCGGGCGGCGGTGTAGCCTTCGTTGAAGATGAGATAGACGACCTCCAGCACCGAGACGAGCCGTTCCGAAAGTTGATCGCCGCGCGGGGTTTCGTAAGCGAGCCCGGACTCCGACAGCGTCCGCTTGGCGCGCACGATGCGCTGGGCGATGGTCGCCTCCGGCTGCAGGAAGGCGCGCGCGATCTCCTCCGTCGTCAGGCCGCAGATCATCTTGAGTGCGAGGGCTGTGCGCGCCTCGCGCGACAATCGCGGATGGCAGGCAGTGAAGATCAGCCGCAGCAACTCGTCGCCAAACTCGTCGTCGAGCGCCGCGTCCGGATCGGGCATCGCCTGCTGCTCCTGCTCCAGGTCGCGCATCAGCATCGCGTGCTTGCGCGCGAGCATGCCGCGGCGGCGCAAATCATCCAGCGCGCGGCGTTTCGCGGTGGCCATCAGCCACGCGCCCGGCTTGTCCGGCACGCCGGTGACGGGCCAATGTTCGAGCGCCGCCACCAGCGCTTCCTGCGTCAGGTCTTCGGCCAGCGTCACATCGCGCAACATCCGGGACAGGCCGGTGATCAGGCGCGGCTGCTCGATGCGCCAGACCGCGAGGATGGTGCGATGAATGGTACGATGGACGTCGGCGGCCGTCATCGCCGCCGACGGCACTTGCCGGACGCGCGCATCAGGCGTGCGCGCGCACATTGACCTCGCACGCGCCGTCCACGCCCGGCGTCGCGAAGGCGCGAACCTCGCAAGTCCCGTCCCAGCCCGGCATGTGCTCGAGGTGCAACTGCATGAATTCCCGCGCCGCCGCGACCGCCTCTTCCTTATTGCGAAGCTCAAAGATCGCGTAGCCGCCGATCATTTCCTTGGTCTCGACGAACGGCCCGTCGACCACGCTGAGCTTGCCGTCGGTGATCCGCACCTGTGCGCCCGTGGCGACCGGCATCAGCCCGCCGCTGTCGATCATGCGGCCGGCCTTGATTTCCCGGTCGGCCAGCTTGCCCATCGCCTCCATCAGGGCCGGCGTCGGGCCGCGCGTGGGCTGGGACGAGGTTACGATATACATGAAGCGCATGGTGGAACTCCCGTTGAGGCGAGTTGCGGCGGTGATCGCCCGCAAAACTGGCTCGCTATGGGAGACGACGTACGGGAAGCCGCCCGATCGACAGGGGTTCTGGAATTATTTCGCCGGCCACCTGCAGGAAACCAGCCGGTCGGATGATTGCGGCAGGGGATGCCGGCGCTGTAGGCTCCCGGTACCAGTGCTCATAGGGGGCAAGCATGAAATCGCGCACCTATCGTTTCGGCGGCCTGGGTTTGCTGTCGATCCTGGCGGCCATGTTCATTTTCTCATCCGCGCCGGCCGCCGCCGCCACCATCGTGGCGCTTGGCGCCAGCAACACCTACGGCAAGGGGGTCGCGCGCAATCAGGCTTATCCGGCGCAACTCGAGGCGATCTTGCGGGCCAAGGGCGCCAACGTCCGGGTCGTCAACGCCGGCATCAACGGCGACACCACGGAAGGCATGTTGCAGCGCCTTGACCGATCGGTGCCGAACGGCACCAGCGCCGTCATCCTGCAGCCCGGCGGCAACGACCGCCGCAAGGGCTCGCCGGATCGCACGTCGGAAATTCAGGACCGGCTGAAGGCGCGGGGCATCCCGGTGATCATGATCGCCAACGGTACGTTCAGGGGATTGCCGCATCAGCCCGACGGCCAGCATCTGACGCCGGAAGGTTACCACATGCTGGCCGAGCAAGTGGCGTCGCAGGTCGCGGGAGTGATCGGCCGCTGAAGTATGGCTCGCCGGTAGTTACTGCCCGCGCATCATGATCAGGGGATCGGCCGCGTCAGGCACCCGCCGCCACTGCGCATTGTCATCGGCCTCGAACTGCCAGGTATCGCCCTTCGCCGACAGCAGCAGCATCCGGCCGTGATCGAGCCGCCACTGGTTCGGCGCGAAGGCAGCGACCGTGGGATCGCATTTCGGCTTCAAAAACACCTGGAAATTATCGCCGGTGGCTTCGGTGTTGGTCAGCGTCAGGCCGCAGATCGTCTGGCCGTTGCCGCGGACCATCGACCAGTCGCCGATCATCTGGTCCATCGACTTGGCGAGCGAACGGGCGGCGGCGAGGTTCTGCAGGATGTAGACGCCCTCGCCGGTCCGCAAGCCTTCGAAGATGCCGCTCTCGACCTCGGTGAAGTCGATCACCGGCTGGCCGGCGGCATCCTGCATCCGTACGATATCCAGTCCCTTGATATTCCAGGCGGTGATTTCCTTGGTAAACGGCAGCGCGGCGGCGCAGCCGGGCTCAAGCTCCAGCTTGAGCCCCTGCGGCGTGGTATCGCCCTTCATCGTGACGACGCAGGTCTTGCTGCGCTCGGTGGTCGCAAGCTCCCACTGCCCGATCATGTCTTTCTTCAGGGACGAGGCATCCTGCGCCGCGACCGGCGACGCGAGCGCAAGCAGCGCCGTCAGCGCTGCGACTGTGATGCCTGAGCGCCCTGACGACATCAGCGCCCCTTCACCGGGGTTTCCGGAACGGGCGTCAACGGCGCCCTGCCGGCAAACCAGTTTTTCAGATTGTCGACGACAAGCTGGTCCATGGCGTTACGCGTTACCACCGAAGCTGAGCCGATATGTGGCAGCAGCACGACATTTTGCATGGTCTTCAGCTCGTCCGGCACGTTCGGTTCGTTGGCGAAAACATCGAGCCCGGCCGCAAGGATGGTGCCGGATTTCAGCGCCGCGACCAGCGCCGGCTCGTCGACCACCGAGCCGCGCGCGACGTTGATCAGGACGCCGCGCGGCCCGAGCGCCTTCAGCACGTCGGCATTGATCATCTTGGCGGTAGCGGCGCCGCCGGGCACGATCACGATCAGCGTGTCCACGTCTTTCGCCATTTCCATCAGGTCGGGATAGTGCTTGTAGGAGACGGCCGACGACTTGTTGCGCGAGTGGTATGAGACAGGCACGAGCGAGGCTTCCAGCCGGCGTCCGATCGCCTGTCCGATGCGGCCCATGCCGACGATCCCGACCTTGCGGTCGCGCAGCGAACCGACGCTCAACGGATAGCTCTGCGTCTGCCACAGGCCGGAGCGCAGATAGCGGTCGGCCTTGACGAACTCGCGCAGGGTCGAGATCAGCAGGCCCATCGCGACGTCGGCGACTTCTTCGGTCAGCACGTCGGGCGTGTTGGTGACGACGATATTTTGCTCACGCGCATAGGCGGAATCGACATGGTCGTAGCCGACGCCGAAGCTCGCGACGATCTCGAGCTTGGGGAAATGCGACAGCGATTTCTTGTCGGCCGGCACCGTGTGATAGGTGACCGCCATGCCGCGGGTGTTCGCCAGCACGTCGGGGGTCAAGCGTTCGAGGTCGGCGCGGGTTTCCGCCTTGTGCAGGACGAACTGGTCCGAAAAGCCGTTTTCGAGGATCGGCCTCAGCGGTCCGTAGACCAGCAGATCGATCTTTTCGGACGAAATATTCGCGGCAGCCATCAGTTTTCCTTTCCAAGCGCGCTCTCGTGCCAGCGCCGTAATGCCAGGTGCGAAACTAGCGCCAGCAGCCCATAGATGACAATCCCGGCCACCGACAGCAACAGCAACGCCGCGAACATTCGGGGAATGTTGAGGCGATAGCCGGACTCGGCGATCCGGAAGGCAAGGCCGGAGCCGGCCCCCGCAGTGCCCGCCGCGATTTCGGCGACCACGGCGCCGATCAGCGACAGGCCGCCCGCGATCCGCAAGCCGCCGAGGATATACGGCAGCGCCGCCGGTAATTTCAGGTACCGCAGCGTCTGCAGCCGCGACGCGCCATAGAGCTGAAACAGCCCGGCCAGATTGCGGTCCACCGAATTCAGCCCGAGCGTGGTGTTGGACAGGACCGGAAAGAAACCGACGATCCAGGCACAGACGATCACCGCGGTCTGCTGCGGCAGGTAGATCAGCAATAGCGGCGCAATTGCGATGACGGGCGTAACCTGCAGGACCACCGCATAGGGAAACAGCGAATATTCCAGCCATTTCGACTGGTTGAACAACAGCGCCAGCGCGATACCGCCGACGGCCGCGGCGATAAAACCTTCCAGCGTGGTCAGCAGGGTGACGCCGAGCGATTCCGACAGCACCCGCCAGTCGCCGACCAGCGTCTGAAACACGACATAAGGGCTCGGCAGCACGTAGGGCTGGATGTCGTTGACGCGTACCACGAGTTCCCAGAAGCCCAGCCCTGCCGCCAGCACGGCGATGGGAAGCAGCAGGCGGCCGATATTCCGGAACGAACTCATGCGCTGCGCTGCCCGGAATAGGAAGGCGCGAGCGCGCTGGAGACCTCGCGGCAATAGCCGGCATATTCGGCCGAGGTGCGAAATTCCTCCCCGCGCGGCTCCACGGTAGCGATACGAAATTCGCTTGCCAGGCGCCCCGGCCGCGCCGTCATCACGAGCACCCGCTGCGACAGATAGACCGACTCGAACACCGAATGGGTGACGAAGATGACGGTCTTGTGCAGCTTGCGCCACAGCTCAAGCAGATCGTTGTTGAGCCGAAAGCGCGTGATCTCGTCGAGCGCCGCGAACGGCTCGTCGAGCAGCAGAATGTCCGGGTCGGTAACGAGCGCGCGCGCCAGCGAGACCCGCATCTTCATACCGCCCGACAATTCACGGGGATATGCATCGGCAAATTCGGCAAGACCCACCTGCGCCAACACCTCCTCGATGCGGCGATCGGCATCCGTTGCCGGCGCATGCGAAAGTTTCAGCGGCAGGCGCACGTTTTCGCGCACGCTTGCCCACGGCATCAAGGTCGGCTCCTGAAACACAAAACCGATGGGATGCCGCCCATCCACCCTCGTAGCGCGATGGGAAACGTTCACCGTGCCCGCGCTCGGCGCGCTGAGCCCTGCGATCAGCCGCAACGCGGTCGATTTTCCGCAGCCGGAAGGCCCGAGCAGCGAGACGAATTCGCCTTTGGCGACATCGAGATCGAGCGGCCCGAGCGCGGCTACACCGTTGTCATAGACCTTGGTGACGGCACGCAGACGGACCGCAAGGCCCGCCGCGTCGGCATCCGTCCTGGACAAAGCGGGCTCGGCCATCTCGCGTCAGTTCTTCGGCCGCAGATCGACACCGACGCCCTTGTTGACGAAGCGCAGCGTATAGGCCTGGCGGTAATCGATATCGCGGCGGACCACGCCGGCGCGCACCATCTTGTCGAAGAAGCTCGCCACGCGCGCGTCCGTCATGGCGCCGATGCCGTCGCGCAAGGTCTCGCCGGAATCGACGATGCCGTATTCCTTCATCTTGGCGACGGAATAGCCGAGCAACTCGTCGGTCATTTCCGGGTTCATCTGCTTGATCATCGCATTGCCGGCCGAATTGTTGCCGTAGAGATAATTGTACCAGCCGATCGCGGAAGCATCGACGAAGCGCTGCACCAGGTCCGGCTTCTTGTCGACGATCTCGCGGCGGGTCTCGATCAGGGTCGAATAGGCGTTGAAGCCGTGATCGGCGAGCAGGACCACGCCGGGCTTGAAGCCCGCCGCCTTCTCGACGGCGTAGGGCTCGGAGGTGACGTAGCCCTGCATCGCGCTCTGCTTGTTCACGATGAAGGGCTGCGAATTGAAGGTGTAGGGTTTCACCTTGCTCTCGCTGAACCCGTATTCGGACTTCAGCCACTGGAAATAACTGGCGACGCCCTCCTTGGACACGAACAGCGTGAGCGGCTTGAGATCTTCAAGCTTGGTGAATTTGGTTTCCGGATGGAGCAGGAAAACCTGCGGATCCTTCTGGAAGATGGCGGCGACCGCGACCACCGGTACGTTGTTGGTGACCGCGTCGAACGATTGCAGCGTGTTCGCGGTCATGAAGAACTCGATCTTGCCGGCGGTCAGCAGGATGCGGTTATTGGTGTTGGGGCCACCCGGCACGATGGTGACGTCGAGGCCATATTTCTTGTAGGTGCCGTCGGCCACCGCCTGGAAGAATCCGCCATGCTCGGCCTCCGCCACCCAATTGGTTCCAAACGACACCTTGTCGAGGGTCTGCGCGCGCGCCGGGACCAGCGCCGCAGCCAGCGCCAGAAGGCCCGCGGTTAACGCTCGTGTCAAAAAGGCCGGGTTCATGGTTGGACTCCGTCGATCGTTCTGGCCCATGATAGGAGGCTATGGACGTTGAGAGCGTCCCCGAGGGTTTGATTCAGGGGTTGGGATCACTCCCCGGAACATCTAACAAACTACCCCGCAAATTCATCCAAAGAAACGCTTCGCTCGATGCCTTCAACCGTTCCGCCCCGCGACTGGACCGAGATCCACTGGCCCGACGTCGCCAGAAGTGACGCCGCACGCTGGATCGCGGTGCTGCCGCTGGCGGCGACCGAGCAGCACGGCCCGCATCTGCCGCTGGAAACCGACGTCCTGATCGGCGAGGCCTATCTGGCGCGCGTGCGCGAACTGTTGCCTGCCGAGCTCCCGGTCACCTTTCTGCCCGTACAGCCGATCGGCATCTCCACCGAGCATATCGATTATCCCGGCACGAAGACGCTGCCGACCGAGGTCGCATTGAAGGAATGGATGGCGATCGGCGAAAGCGCCGCGCGATCCGGGATCCGGAAGCTGGTGATGGTGACGAGCCACGGCGGCAACAGCGCGGCGATGTCGCTGGTGGCGCAGGATCTGCGCGCGCATCATCAGATGCTCGTCGTCACCACGAGCTGGTTTCGTTTCGGCATACCGGATGGATTGTTTTCCGAGGAAGAGACGCGGCATGGCATTCATGGCGGCGCGACCGAGACGTCGATCATGTTGGCGCGCTATCCGCAGAGCGTGCGAAAGGAAGCAATCGCCGATTTTCGCCCCACCAGTATCGACATGGAGAAAAAGTTTCGCTGGCTGTCGGCGCATCGGCCCGTCCCCTTTGCGTGGCAGACGCAGGATTTGCACGAAAGTGGCGCGGTTGGTGACGCCACCAAGGCCTCCGCGGAGAAGGGCGAGCGACTGCTCGACCACGCCGCGCGCGCGTTCTGCGAATTGCTCGATGACGTCGACAAATTCGATCCGGAATTGTTTCTTCGTAAACCATGAGGCATGGGCCCTATCCCCGTAAATACCTGAGATATCGAAGAAATAATCGACGAAACCATATTTCGAGGCACGATTTCGAACCGCTTTCCAACACGCTCCGTCCAACTGGGCATGCGGACCACAATGGCCGCTCAACGCAGGATGGAGACTTCCATGTCGATCAAGACCAAGTTCGCCGCTCTCGCTCTCGCCGCCCTTGCCGTTACGGGCACGATCGCT
>Ga0307500_10000248_pt1 | contig 18670 bp, 19 predicted proteins | sample 14_S_MG_FD_201362 | JGI IMG/M metagenome (GOLD analysis project Ga0307500, IMG submission 201362) | Soil microbial communities from Populus trichocarpa stands in riparian zone in the Pacific Northwest, United States - 14_S | ecosystem: Environmental > Terrestrial > Soil > Riparian zone > Trees... | reverse complement strand
CAAAACACGACATACCAAGAAGACTCTGTCGTGGTTTCGGCAATTCTTTGAGGCTCTGGAGAGGGAAATGTTGCAACCAGCCTGTCAGGTGATTACGGGAGGGTGAGCAAGTGAGGGTGGGTCAGATTATGACATGCAAAACCCACCCGTAGCCATCTTTAATAAATTTTATTACAATCGGTCCATGCCAAAATCATCTCCCGAAACTCCAGATCCCTCAGGGGCCGAACAGTCCGACCCTGTGATCGAACTCCTGAAAGAGGTGTTGCAAGAAGCAGGCCCAGCCAGACCTCAAATCGGCCCGGCGGCTGAAGCTATGGCTGCCGCGCTCACCGCCGAACAGCTCGCCACCATCGAGGAGCGGGTTCGCGCCGACGCCGCCGCCCAGAACATTCCCGTAACTCCGAGTCTTTTTGCCGAACTAGGCGAGCCCTATCGAGCTCAAGCCAGCGCGCTCAAAACCGCCGGTGATCTCGAAGGTGCCACCCAGGTCTTGGCCGCATCCATGGCCCTTAATATCCTCGGTCGAAACCTTGGCGCCGCCCAGCGCGCTGAGCGCGCCCGAGCCGCCCGCGATCGCCTCAATCGAGCCTAAAGTCGGTTACACAAACGAATATCGCTGCCGTTCCGTAATGACACCCTGCAGCCGAATATCATGCGCCGCGGCCGCAATGCCGCGCGGCGCCAGCATCGCTTCGTACCCCAGCCCTATTCGTAAATTATTCCTATATAAAGCCAAAAAACGGTCGTAATATCCTCCTCCGTAACCCACTCGATGCCCCGTCGCGTCAAACCCCAGCAGGGGAACCAACATCAAATCCAGCGCCTCGTGCGCGCCCAGCAACGGGCCGCTCTCCGGCTCCGTGATGCCCCAATCGCTCTCGGCCAGCACCGTGTCCGGCCCCAGCCGCACCGCCTGCATCGCGCCGGCCTCCACCCGCGGCGCATACACCGCCACCCCGGGCCAAGTCGCCCAAATCCAGCGCACGAGTGGCCAGGTGTCGATCTCGCGCTGCCGCTCAATCGGCAAAAACACCATCACGCGCCGGTACTGCGCCCAATCCAATTCTTCCTGGCAGCGCGCCACGATCCGCCGGTCCAAAGCCGCCCGCGCTGCGCCATCGAGCCCCGCTCGCGCTGCCCGGCCCCGTTCTCGAATTACCAATTTACTATCCATTGGGCATCCCTTCCTCAGCCAACCAGCCGCTTGGTTGTTTAGCTAGGGGAGGGGAGAGTGCGCAGCGAACCGCGCACCCCCGCCCTTGTATTGTACTGTGTGCGCCGGCTCGGAGGAGGCCGTTAGATCATGCGCTCACCGACACCTGCCGAGCCGCCAGGTCGTAGGCGCCGCGCGCTTCCGCGAGCTGCGGCCGCGGGCCTAGCAGGGTGACGTTGGTCGAAGCCGGAACCGCCGGGATCGAGTTGCGTCCGTTGCGGAACAGGGGCGCGAGGCCCCCGCCGGCGGGATTGCACATCCACCCCGGCATCCTCGGCACCGCCGAGACGGCATTCCACTGCACGTACAGGTGACGCGCCTCGGTCGCAGCCGCAACCTGCCCCACCGCCGCGGCGAAGGGCTGGGTCATGAACCGCGCTACCTCCCCCGCGAAGGGGTCGCCGTTCCGCGCCATCACGCCCAGGTGTGACACGAAGACCCGGACGGTCGACTGGTCTACGGCCTGGGCGAGAAGGTCTCGAGTGCGCTCGGGCACCTCCCAGTCGCGCGCCGCGAAAAAGCGCGCCCCGTTGACCCACCCCGGGTTGCCCAGCAGCTCCACCGACCGGTGCTGGCCGTTTTCCAGGAGGAACTGGGCGTACACCCCGGCCAAGGGGCTGACAGCGTGAATGACGTCGGCGATACCGACCTCCGTGGGGGCCGCGTCTTCATCGGACGCCCACGTCACGTTCCGCGGGCCGATCTTGAGCAGGGCCGTGGGCCCCGGGTTGGCGGTCTTGGTCGCGGCGACCAGGGTCTGGCGGTACAATTCCGCCTGCCCCCTCGCGCTCACGCCGGCGAGGGTCGCCAGGGTTGGCGAGACGGGCACGATGCTCAGTCCGTCCGGGCTTGGCATCGACCGGATCGTCTCGAAGTCGTGGTGAGACACGCCGATCACGCGAGCGGTGGTCCCGAGGAGGTCGGCCACCCGCTTCACGAGCGCGATGGTGTCTTCCCCCGGCTGTACCACGCCGGAGTGCGTCCGGCCGTCGTGGAACACGACATCCCAGTCGCGGCCACACACCGCCAGGCCCAGACCGGGCAGGGTGCCTTTGCGGGTAGATCCAGCATTCATGGTTGACCTCCGGGTCAGATTGCGACCGTAGCCGCGATGGATGAGGAATTGCCTCCGCCGAGCGATAAAGCCCGTGTTGGTCCCACTTGTGGGCAGCGGATCCGCGCAGCGCCCTCGTTAAAGAGTAGCCGCACAGACCTTTGCCCACAAAACCATCACCAATCAAAATTTGCACACAACAATATCAAGGACACGATGGCTAGGCACAAAGGCTTAACCACGGTTAGAAATACTACTCCCCCAGATAGTTAATTGTCAATAATTTCAAAAAATGGTCTAATAATACTCTACACCCGGGTGCGGTATATACTATCCCTATAGCAGGAGACCCTTACGACCGATCTCACCCACCAAGCTATCGCCGCCACTCGGCACTGCCTCACTGGCTGTGCCATTGGTGAGGTGCTCGGCATGGTGGTGTCCACGGCCCTCGGCCTCGGATCGGCCGCGTCCGTGGTGCTCTCCATCGTGCTCGCGTTCGTCTTCGGCTACTCGCTCACCCTCGCGCCGGTGCTCCGGGCCGGCGTCGGCTTCCGCCGCGCCCTGGCCGTCGCCTTCGCCGCCGACACCGTCTCCATCACGTCGATGGAGCTCATGGACAACGCCTTCATCCTCGCCGTCCCCGGCGCCATCAACGCCGGCCTCACCACCGCCCTGTTTTGGATCAGCCTGGTCGTTTCACTGGCCGTGGCCTTCGTGGTCACCGTGCCCGTCAATCGCTGGCTCATCGCCCGCGGTCTCGGCCACGCCGTGATGCACCAATACCACGATCACAGCTAGTGGTACCATAGATTCCATGGAGACCGAAAACACTCCCCACCCCGCCGACCGCACCGTAAAGGTGCTGCGTCTGCTCGTCGTCGCCGTTTGCGCCGCCATGCTGCTGATCGGCGCCGGCATTTTGTATGCCTACGCCTCCACCCCCGCGGTATTGCGCCACCCCACGCAAGCGCACTACCATTTTCGCCTCCAGCTACTCGTCGACGACCACGCCGTGAACTTCGCCGCCGACAAGTTCCAAACCGACTTCAACAAAGACAATTGCAGCGCCGCGCTCACCAAAGAACCCATTCACTTCCATGATGGGCTCGATCAATTCGTTCACATTCACTGGAACCACCTCACCGGCGGCATGGTACTCAAGCAGTATGGCTGGAATTTCATTGGCGGCACCGGTGGTATTCTCGGCTACCGCTTCGACCAACTCCCCAAAATCAGCGCTATCCCCATTCACGGCCACGCCCTGCCTACCGTCCCGGCCGGCACCCATTACTACGTCTACACCGGCGACAAAAACGGCCACGTGCTGCGCAATTGGAACGACTTTTTGCAGCAAGACCTGCGCGATTTCTTCAAGGGTACCCCGGTAGAGGGCGGCCAGCTGGCCAAGCTCAACGACGTTATCGGTAGCGTAGTGATCTTTGCCCAAAAAGACCCACCCACTTCCGGCCAAATCAAAGACCGCTTCAATCACCTCATCCATCTGCCCAAGTCCGCCTGCGCGGGCTAAATTCTACGGACCACACTTGCGTCGCCACTATTCCATTTTTTGGAATAGTGGTCCATCATCACCCGAAATAAACCTTAGCAAAGGCATAAATTTTCATGCATCTGAGTACTATTCCGAAAAATGGAATAGTTGGAGTATAGACGGTAAATCCCTGTATCATGGCCACCATGAACGAGCTCATCCAATGGCCGCCCCCCGGCCGCTACATTCTGGCCATCTCCGGCGGCGCCGACTCCATGGTGCTACTGCACCTCATGGCCCAGGCCGCCGCGTCGCGCCATTATGAACTCGTAGTGGCGCATTTCGACCACGGCCTGCGCGCTACCTCTGCCGCCGACGCCGCCTTTGTGGCCACCACCGCCGCTCGCTATGGCCTGCCGTTCGAGCAGCATGCGGCGCACCTCGGCCGCGCCAGCGAAGCGGCCGCGCGGACGGCGCGCCACGACTGGCTCCAGGCGGTCCGTGCGCGCCACCACGCTGCAGCCGTCCTCATCGCGCACCACGCCGACGACCAGCTCGAAACCAGCCTCCTCAACCTCGCGCGCGGCAGCGGCCGGCTGGGCCTGGCGCCGATGGCCCTCAGTCCTGCGATCCTGCGCCCCCTCATCGGCGTCTCGCGCACGCCGCTACGCCGCTACGCCGTCGCTCACAAGGTCAGCTGGCGCGAAGATCCCACCAACGCCGATCTCACCAACCCTCGTAATCTTCTCCGCCACCGCCTGCTCGCCGGCGCTCCCGACGCGTGGCGTGCGCACTACCTCGGCCTCATCACCGAGCTCGCCGCCCGAAACACCGCCATCGACGAAACCCTCGGCGAAATGCTAAGCGCGGCCCACATCGAACCCCAAATCTACTCGTTCTCACGCGAAGTCATCCACACGCTCACCCTAGCCGAGCTCCAAGAGCTCATTCTGGCCACCGCCCGTCGCCTGGCCCCGGGCGTACAGCTCGATCGCCGGCTCATCGCCGAAGTCGCCGCCTTCGCCCGCACCGGCCGCACCGGCACCCACCGTCCCCTGCGCCAGGGCATCGTCCTTATGCTCAAGAAAGGCATAATCGTCCTCACCACAAACCGCCCGCTATAAGGTATACTGTATGGGTATTTCGGCTGCCCCCTGTACCTCAGGCGCCGAAGTGTTATAGTTACGTACTCTAACGAAAGTTGGTAACCCATGAAAATGAAGAAAAATACCCGCAGCTTCCTCTTCCTCGTCGGCGCCATTTTAGTGGCTGCTGTCTTGGTGGTGGTATCTCTGCCCGCCGTGCGCACCGAAAACGTCTCGCTCTCGCAGCTCGTCGACGAGGCCAAGGGCGGTCAGGTCGACAGTATCGAGGTCGACGGCAACAAACTCACCGCTACGCTCAAAGACCCCACTGCCCCCAAGCAGGTCACCAACAAAGAAAGTTCGGCCACCCTCAAGGATTACGGTATCGATACCACCAAGGTCACCACGCGCGTCAAAGGCAGTGACAGCGGCACCGGCAGTATTTGGTTTCAGCTACTCATCACCGTCGGCCCCATCGCGCTCATTATCGCCTTCTTCTACTTCATGATGCGCCAGGCACAAGGGCAAGGGAACCAGGCCATGAACTTTGGCAAATCCCGCGCCAAGCTGTATGGCTCCGACAAGAAGAAGGTCACGTTCAAAGAGGTCGCCGGCGCCGACGAAGCCAAACAAGAGCTCACTGAAATTGTTGAATTCCTGAAATACCCGGCCAAATTTGAAGCCCTGGGCGCCAAAATTCCCAAGGGCGTGCTGCTGTTTGGCCCTCCCGGAACCGGTAAAACCCTCCTGGCCCGCGCGGTAGCAGGGGAGGCCGGCGTACCGTTTTTCTCCATCGCCGGATCAGATTTCGTGGAAATGTTCGTGGGCGTGGGCGCCTCACGCGTGCGCGACCTCTTCATGAAAGCCAAGAAAAACGCCCCCTGCATCATCTTCATTGATGAAATCGACGCCGTCGGCCGCCAGCGCGGCACCGGTATGGGCGGGGGACACGACGAGCGCGAGCAAACCCTCAATCAAATCCTGGTCGAAATGGACGGTTTCGAGCAAGGCACCAATGTCATCGTGATGGCCGCCACCAACCGCCCCGACGTGCTCGACCCTGCCCTCCTGCGCCCCGGCCGCTTCGACCGGCGCGTCACCCTCGATCCGCCGGATCTCAAGAGCCGCGTTGCCATCCTCGAGGTTCATTCCGTGGGCAAGCCGCTCGAAAAAAACATTGACCTCGAAGAAATTGCCAAGAAAACCCCCGGCTTCTCCGGCGCCGACCTCGAAAATCTCATGAACGAGGCCGCCATTCTGGCCGCCCGCCTCGATCAGAAGAAAATAAATCAAAAAAATCTCAACGCCAGCGTCGAGAAAGTCCTCATGGGCCCCGAGCGCAAAACCCACGTCATGAACGTCAAGGAAAAAGAAATCACCGCCTATCACGAAGCCGGCCACGCCATTGTGGCGCATATGCTGCCCAACGCTCACCCCGTCAACAAAGTCTCCATCATCTCCCGCGGCCGCGCCGGTGGCTTCACCTGGCAGCTGCCCGATGAAGACCGCCACCTCACGTCCATAGCCGATTACAAAGACGACCTGGCCGTCATGCTCGGCGGCCGCATGTCCGAGAGTATCATCTTTGGCGACATCACCAACGGCGCCAGCAACGACCTCCAAAAAGCCACCCAACTCGCCCGCCACATGATCATGGACAACGGCATGAGCGATAAGCTCCCCAACCGCGTCTTCGGCTCCCAATCCGACGCCATCTTCCTGGGCCGCGACTTCTCCGAAGGCAAAAACTATTCCGAGCAGGTCGCCTCTGTCATCGACGGCGAGGTTGCCCAGCTCATCGACGAAGCCGCCGCCCGCGCCGGCGAGGTCATCAACGCCAACCGCGACAAGGTCGACAAAATCGCTGCCAAGCTCGTCAAAGACGAGGTCATCGACCGCGACGACTTCAACAGCCTCATCGGCCCCCGCCCCGGCGCTCCCAAGCCCGACGATCCCCGCAAGCCCGGCGTCGATCCCCAGGACGTAGCCCCCGTCGTCTCCGGCGAACCCGCCGCCGCGTAATCACCTCTAGCCCGGACGGGCCAATACCATTATTATGGCCCCATGCCATCCCTACCATTGAGCCGTTTTAAGCTATCGGCCAGCACCACAGCGGCATTGGCCATCGTCTCCGTCACCCTGTCGGTCGTTGCCGCAAGCCTGCCCGGCCTGTTCGGCACCTCTGTCGGCCAGTCGGGCTCGTTGCAGCCGCCGCCTCTTGGATTATTGCTCGGTTTCGGCCTGGCCGTAACCGCCGGCGTGGGTCTCATCATGGCCGTCGCCATGCGGGCGGGGCTCAATTTACCGCGCGCCACTTGGTACACCGTCCTGGGATTCAACGTCGCCATCATCGTCGTAAAGTTTGTTTTGGCGCCTCTTGGGCTCTACACCTCTAATGCCGCAAATCCCTTTGTCGAAAACGGCTTCGGACCAGTCATCAACAATGACACCAGCGGGTTCCTGTGGGCCGCCGCGGCGTCCGGAATACTCTATGTCTTAGTTTTTAGCCTCATTGCCATCTTCAACACCAGCACCACGCCCTCAAATCGAGCAAAGCGCTTCTCTGCGGGCTTCAAATGGCTGGTTGCCCTATCTCTCGTCGCAATTTTTGCCCTGATCGGCTGGCAGTACCTCGTTCTCCCCTTGGTTATGGTCGCTGGGCCGCTCTTCGACTACATTGGGAAATTGGGCCCCTACGCTCTGCTCATTACGCTCGTGCTCTTGGTCGCGGGATCTCTCGCTGCCCTGTCATTCCGCTCGCTAGGTCGCAATGCGCCGTCACCACTCGCGCGTGGAGCAACCTTAGCCGCGGTATTTTGGCTCTGCTTAAGCCTAATACTTATGTACCATGTTGTCTGGGTGATATTTATGTCAGCATTGGTCACCATCTGGCCATTCAAAACCTTTCTTCCTTCCGGAAGCAAATGAAGTATCTGTCGATCTTTTGGTCGCTTTTGCGGTATCGCGTAGCCGTGATGCTCGTGCTGTTTATGGCAATTGCCCTGGCCTACCACCATGGTCTGGAGGTGCTCACATGGAGGCACGCCGTGGCCGTGGTGGCACTCCTCTGCAGCTATGTGAGCGCCACTAGCTTTAATGACGTAGCCGACGAAGACATCGATAAAATCAACCACGCCGGCAAGCCCGGCCGTCTCTTGGTCACCGGCCAAGCCACCGCCCGCCAACTGGTCGCCGTTGGTCTCGTCGCCAGCACCGTCATGCTCGGCTGCGGATTCCTGCTGGGTCCGGCTGCGGGCGTCACGACGCTGGTGGCCCTGGCGGTCAATCTAGCCTACTCCCTCCCGCCCCTTCGTCTGTCTTACCGCACCCATTTCGTGCCATTCGTACTCGCAGTTGGCTACGTTTACGTGCCCTACGGGTTGGGACTGAGCGTGGTCCAAGCCAGTTTCGGCTCGGGAGACGGCTGGGTGCTGGCGGCGCTATATGGGTTGTTTCTCGCTCGCATTAATCTCAAGGACTTTCGCGATCGCGATGGAGATGCCAAATATGGCAAGCCGACGTTTTTGTTGCGGTACGGCAAGGCCGCCACGCTTTGGGCCAGCCAAATATTGCTCGGCATGGGGACGCTCCTGGCCGTTATCGTCGTCTCCCGCGTAAGTCCATTGGGCCTTGTGGTAGTGTGCTATGCCGCCGTCATCAGCTGGCTGCTGATCCGGCTGGGCAAGACACCCGTAGGTGTGCACGAGCTCGTCGTCATCGGCGTTGCAGCTCAAGTCGGCAACGGCCTCCTCATCTCCATCTTGGCCGTATTTCTCGTAAACGGGTCCGCGATCCCAGACTGGGCTCTAGCCGTGATATTGGCGAGCGTACTGGCGGGGTCCCTGGCCAACCTGAAGTTTCTTTCCCAAAACCCCCGTCAAGTGCTGGAGGCTTACCGAGGGTAAAGGTATAATACCCCCAGCATGAAAATCAAGACCAAACCATGGTAGACCGGGCCAAACACCTGCTGGGCCGCGCCAACGCCGGCCAAACCGTCGCCAGCGCCACTCTCATCATCTCGGGTGCGTACCTGCTCTCGCGCATTCTCGGACTCTTGCGCAACCGCCTGCTCGCGGCGCACTTCGGCCTCGGTCCCGACCTCAGCGCCTACAACGCCGCCTTCCGCCTGCCCGACCTGCTCTTCACGCTGCTCGTCTCAGGCGCCTTCGCGGTAGCGTTCATCCCCGTGCTCAGCCGCCACCTCGAGCAAAAGCAGCAAGACGAAGCCTGGCGCGTCACCTCTAGCCTGCTCAACCTCCTCGTGCTCATCACCATCGCCGGCGGGGTGGTCATCGTGGTGTTCGCCGACCCGCTCATGCGCATCATGGCTCCGGGCTTCGACGCCCACACCCACGAGCTGGCCACCGGTCTCACGCGCATTCTCGCCATCACCCCCGTGCTGTTTGCCGTCTCAAGCGTGCTTGGTAGCGTGCAGCAGGCCTTCAATCGCTTCCTCATTTACTCGTTTTCGGGGGTACTCTACAACGTCGGCATTATCGTGGGTATCATCGCCTTTGTGCCGCATCTGGGCGTGTACGGCGCCGCCTGGGGGGTGGTGCTGGGCGTGATCACGCAGGCCTTGCTGCAATGGCTCGGCCTCCATGGGCTCGGTTTCAAATACCGGCCTGTCATTTCGCTCCGGCTCGCCGGCGTACGCCAGACCCTCGGCCTCATGCTTCCGCGCAGTATCGATCAAGGCCTGGATCAAATCAACTACACCGTCGAAACCGTCATCGGCTCCACTATCAGCGCGAGCGCCATCGCCCAGTTTGCCTACGCCAACGACCTCAAAAACGTCCCGCTCGTGCTCATCGGCAGCTCCATCACCACCGCAGTTTTCCCCCGTCTCGCCGCCCGCGCCGCCGAGGGACAGCGCGAACAGCTCATAGAGGCCTACGTCAAAACCGCCCGCCTCATATTATTCCTCGCCATCCCGTCCGCGCTGTTTGCCGTGGTCGCGCGCGGCTACATCGTGCGACTGCTCTACGGCTTCGGCGACCTCGACACCGCCACCACCCTGGGGTGGTTCGCCGGCACCATCGTGTTCACGAGCCTGTTTATGCTTGTGAGCCGGGTCTACTACGCCATGCAAAACACCCGCACCCCGCTCTATCTCAGCCTCGCAAGCATTCCGCTCAACATCGCCCTAAGCATTTGGCTCGGGCGCGTCTATGGCGTGGCCGGGTTGGCCATGAGCGCGTCCATCGTGGCGGTGCTCGAAACACTCGCACTGGTTGCCCTTTTGCGCCATGGCTACGGTCGGTTCGGCGAAAAGAGCATCATGCACGGCGTGTGGCGGATGGTGGTCGCCGCCGCCATCATGCTCGGCGCGCTCTACCCGCTCATTGCGCAGATCATGCCGCTCTACGCCGACGACCGCGGCTTCCTCACGCTCATGCCCAAATTCGCGCTCATTGTCGCCGTCGCCCTCCTCACCTACCTCGTACCTTGCTACGCGCTGCGGCTCAATGAGGCGCGGCACTTCGCCACCCGCGCCAAGGAGCTCTTGGCCCGGTCACTGAGCCTCACCTAGGCCCAGACCAGGTCCACAAAGGTCTTCACCAGCTCGTTCCAGGCCAACCCCGCCACTGCCGCCGATTTCGGAAACAAGCTCTGGGCCGTCATGCCCGGCATCGTATTGAGTTCCAAAACGTACAATTTTTCTTCCGCATCAATCATCATATCGATGCGCGACAAGTGTCGTGCCCCGCTCAGCGCATGCACGCGCTCCGCCAGCCGCTGGGCTTGCTCCTGGCGCTCTGGGCTGACGCTGCGCGGCGGGCAGAGCTCGGCCGTCGCGCCATTATATTTGTTCTCATAATCAAATTCCTTGCCGCTGGGGGGCACAATCTCGATCACCGGCAGCGCCTTAGATCCCAACACCGGCACCGTAATTTCTGGGCCCACGATTAACTCTTCGAGCAGCATCGTTTTGTGTTCGTGGAACAAATCATGAGCCTTTGCCTGATCGTAGGGAAGTTCTCGCGTCAGCATCATGCCCACGCTCGAACCTTCGGCGACCGGTTTAAGCACAAACGGTGCCTGCACGAGCTTCGATTCCTCAAACGCCTCAGCCGTCACAACCTCACTCTGAGGCGTCAGAATATCATTCGCCTCCAGCAGGTCTTTAAACCGCGCTTTGTCGAAGCATAATGCCGAGGCAGCCGCTCCGCTGCCCAAATACGGCTTGCCGGTCGTGTCGAGCAGTCGCTGAATCACGCCGTCCTCGCCGCCGGTACCGTGCAGCATCGGAAACACCAGATCGGTGGCCGCGGCCGCCTTCAGCACCGTCGCATCACCCTCGGCCGGATCCACTTGCCGCACGTGGTGGCCCAAATCCGTCAGCGCATCACACACCGCCGCCGCCGATCGCAGCGAAACCTCTTTTTCTGCTCCTGTGCCGCCCCCCAGTACCAGTACATTCATGAAACTATCTTAACCGCATCCCGGGCGTTGGGGTAGGGGCTTCGTCGCCTCGCCAGCCAACGGTCGAGCCGCTCGCAGGCCAGCCGCATGTCCGCATCGCTGCGGCCAAAGCACAGCCGAATGTGCCCGGCCCCGCTCGGACCAAAAGCCACCCCTGGTACCGCGGCTACTCCCGCCTCTGCCAACGCCGCCCGCACAAAATCCCAGTCGTTTTCGCCACTCACCAGCCGCGGAAACACAAAATACGCCGAATTTGGCTTTTGATAAGCAAAAACATCCGGATACTGATCGAGCCACCGGCACAATTCATCGCGGCGCCGAGCCAGCACGGCGCGAAATTCCCGCACATACGGTGCGCCTTCGGTCACCGCCGCCATCGCCGCGTACTGCGACACCACCGGCGCGCACGTCACCAAATTATCGTGTACTCCCACCACGCGGTCCATCACCTCGGCCGCTCCGTGCACATACGCCACGCGCCACCCCGTCATGCCGTACGCCTTCGAAAAGCTAAAAATCCGTATCACGATGTCGCGATAAGCCGGCTCGGCCGCCGGTGTATACGCACTTCCCCCGTCAAACACAAAATCCTTGTACACCTCATCGCAGATGAGTTTGCAGCCGTGTTGCTGGGCGAGCTCCGCCACCGCCCGTAGTTGCTCCTCCGGGTAGCAGTGCCCCGTCGGATTATTGGGATTAGCCAGTAGCACCGCCGCCGTCTCCGGCCCCATGACCGCCGCCACCGCCGCCGGATCGAGCGCCCAGCCGTTGGCCTCATCGAGCGCCACGTAGCGCACACTTCCGCCGGCCGTCCGCACCATCTCCGGATACGAAGCATACGACGGCGCCGGCACGATCACCTCCCGTCGCCCGTCGGTGATGAGCGCCCGCAGAGTCGCCGCGATCGCCTCCGCGCCGCCGCAGGTCACCACGATCTCGTGATCCGGATCGTAATCCATACCCGCCTCGCCCAGCTCGCAGGCAATCGTCTGCCGCAGCTCCGCCAGGCCGTACGTCAGCGAATACGCCGCTGCCCGCCCATCGCGAATCGCCGCAATCGCCGCTTGCTTGATCGGCTCCGGCGTGTCAAACGACGGAATGCCTTGGGCCAACGAAACCACTCCCGGTTGTCCGGCCGCCAGCAGCTCCACCGCTTTGATGGCCGACATCCGCACTTAGTCGCACTCCCGCCACAGCCGCTCAAACAGCCATCGCTGGGTACCCGCAAAGTCTGTCGACCGCACCACGAAGCCCATTGCCACATCGTGAAACGACAGCATCGCCACGCAATCACCATAAATGTACGTTTCGCTCAAAAACGGCGTCGCTCCACCATCCCGAATCACCCGCGTCTGACGCAGATTAACCCCGTCGGTCTTTGCCAGTTCATGGCCCGCCGGCGTGTCCAGGGCCAGTACCCGAATAGCCAGCCGCCGCCGCAGCCGCTCGCGAATAAACTCCTGGTGATCCTGGCGCGTAAACACCCGCCGCTCCGACTCTTGGTTGGTCATGAGCAAAATCTCGCCCTCAGCATTGGCCATAATGTTTGCCACCACCTGCCGCAAACCATCCTTGCCCGAAAATACCTGCAGGGCCGGCACCGTGCCTTTTTCTTGGTAGCTTGCCTCCAGCCGCGGCAGCGCGTCCTCCACCGCATCGTAATGCGTGCGCAGCTTGCGTATCCCCAGCCGCAGCCGCGTCAGCAGCTCCCGCGGCGGCCGCACCCACACCAGCTGCCGCCCGCCGTCCGCCAGCTCTTCGAGCAGGCCTGCCGCTCGCAACTGGCCCGCCGCCAAGTGCGCCGAAGACCGGTCCATCTCACACAGCACCGCGAGTCGTCCCACCGTCATCCGGCCCATTCGGCTACTTTGCAAATACAGGCGAATCGCATTAGGCGTTAGCCCCAGCTCAGATAGAGCGGTCTCCAAGATGTGGTCATGTTCCATATCGCGATCCTAAGTTGTTTTCAGACACCTGTCCACAATATATAGCTACCGAGCTTTACTGTGGCATAAAATACCTACACTAAAGCAAAAAAGCCGATTAAAATTGTAGAGTAGAACTCTACCACACAAAGCCAAAAGCCATTTCAAACCAGTTTCAAACAATTCGAGTGTTCAAAAAGTGTGGAAAACCCCCCTTGACATAAAAAACGCCATTCAGCTCGTCATACCGGCAATGCTAGCTGGGGCTCATGGATAGGTATAAAATTCCTAAAATGGGATAATAATCGGCAAGTTTTTTTGAAGCAATTACAATGAGCGCATTTTAATTAAGCATTAGCATTATTCCCCGGCAGACCAATAACCCCAAGAGCAAGGTATTCTATGAGCAAAGCGTCCGAGCAAAACAAATTCCAGAGCATTGATCGTGCTCTCGCCGACATCACGGCCGGCCGGCCCGTGATCGTCGTTGACAACCCCGACCGCGAGAACGAAGGCGACTTTGTGATGGCGGCCGAGGACGCCACCCCGGAGTGGCTAGCCTTCTTTATGCGCTATTCCACGGGTATAATCTGCGCCCCCATGACCGGTGAAGTCTGCGATCGATTAGACCTGCCGCCCATGTACCCCGACAATCAAGACCGCAACAAAACCGCGTTCACCGTTTCGGTCGACGCGCGCGAAGACGTCACCACCGGTGTCAGCGCCGCCGATCGAGCTCGCACGTTGCGGTTGCTGGCCGACCCCGAAACCACGCCCTCCGTACTGACGCGGCCCGGTCATATGTTTCCCCTGCGCGCCCGCCCCGGCGGCGTACTCGTGCGCGGCGGCCACACGGAAGCTAGTGTCGACCTCATGCGCCTGGCCGGCAAACGACCGGTGGCGGCGATCGCCGAGATGGTCAATCTCGACGGCACCATGATGCGCATGCCGGAGCTCGTGGAGTTTGCCCGCGAGCACAAATTGGCCCTCGTTACCATCGCCGATCTCGCCACCTACCGCCGCCAAAACGAAGCGCAAATCGAGGAGCTGGCCGCGGCCAAGCTGCCCACTGAGTTTGGCCAATTCCGCGTCTCGGTGTGGCGCGACGAGATCACGGGCGACGAACACCTGGCGCTCGTCGCCGGCATCATCACGGCCACTGAGCCCACGCTCGTGCGCGTGCATTCCGAATGCATGACCGGTGATATTTTTCGGTCGCTTCGCTGTGATTGCGGTCCGCAACTAGCCGCCTCGCTGGATATCATAGCCAAAGCCGGCGCCGGTGTGGTTGTATATATGGACGGGCACGAAGGGCGGGGGATTGGCATTGCTGATAAAATCCGCGCCTACGCGCTCCAGGATCAGGGCGCCGATACCGTCGATGCCAACCTCCAGCTGGGGCTGCCAGTGGACGCGCGCGAATATCACGTGGCCGGGCAAATTTTGCGAGCCCTGGGCGTGCGTCAAGCGCGCTTGCTCACCAATAATCCCGATAAGCAGGCCGGCCTAGCCAGCCACATCGAGATCATTAGTCGTGAGCCGCTTGAGATTGAGCCCAATGTGCACAATCTCCACTACCTTCAGACCAAAAAGCAGCGGCTCCATCACCACCTAGCGCTCGGCGAGACAGCCCCCAAAAAAATAACCACGAAGGAACCAGTATGAGCACCGACGGCCGTAGCCAAAGCCAAACCCTAGAAGCCGGAGGCCTACGAGTAGCCGTTGTAGCCGCTCGCTGGAATGAAGATTTAATCGAGCGCATGGTCACCCGGGCCGTCGAGGAGGCCAAACGCCACGGGGTCACTGAGGTCGCGGTCGAGCACGTCGATGGCTCGGGCGAACTGCCGAGCGGCGCGCAGGCCCTGGCCCGCTCGGGCAAATTCGACGCCGTAGTCGCCATCGGCGTCGTCTTGCGCGGCGGCACGCCCCATTTCGACACCGTGCTGCAGCGCGCCACCGATGGGCTGCTGCGCGTGGCACTAGAGGAAGACGCGGTCGCGATCGGCGATTGTGTGATTGCCGCCTACGACCGCGGCCAAATCGAAATGCGCGCCGGCGGCCCCGGCACCCACGAAGACAAGGGCGCCGGCGCTATGCACGCGGCGCTTGACCTTGCCTTACTCAAGCGCAAATACCGACCGGACGCCACCTAGGCATGTCCGCTCCTCGCGCGCGCCTCATCGCCGTCGACGTCATGGACACGCTCGTGCGCGAGGCCTGGATGGACGCGCTCGAGCAATCCGCCGGCCTCAGTCTCGCCGAAATCAACCGCCGCCAAGACCCGGCGCTGTGGCGAGATCTCGAGGCCGGCGCCATCGACGAAGCGGCCTATTGGCGAGGCCTGCACGCCGGCGGCGTCACGGTTGATCCCACGGTGTTCCACCAGGCCCGCCGCCAGGGTTACGCCTGGCTGCCCGGCGCCCGCGAGCTGTTGGCCGATCTGCGAGCTGCCGGCCACACCGTGGTACTCGCCTCCAACTACACCGCCTGGATCGAAGACCTGCGCCGCACCAAATTTGCCGGCCTGCCGCTCTACGTGTCGTACCAGATCGGGGTGCGCAAGCCGTCACTTGACTTCTTCGCTCCCCTGTTGCGCGACCACGACGCCGCCGTCACCGAGCTCATACTCATCGACGACAGCCCGCCCAACGTTGATGCCATCACCCGCGCCGGCGGCACCGGTATTCTGCACCACGATACCGGCCAAACCAGAACCACATTACAACAATTAGGAATTCTCACTTGAATAAGCGCCCCTACGTCATCATTTCTAGCGCCCAATCGCTCGATGGCTATCTCGATGATGGCACGCCCCAGCGCCTCATCTTGTCCAACGACGAGGACTTCGACCAGGTCGACGCGCTGCGCGCCTCGGTGGACGCGATTCTGGTAGGCGCCGGCACCATCCGCGCCGACAACCCCCGGCTGCTGGTGCGATCTGCGGCCCGGCAGCAAGCCCGCACCCAGCGCCAGGCCTCGGCTAGCCCCACCAAGGTCACGCTCCTCGGCGCCGGCGAGCTCGATCCCGCCGCCGCGTTTTTCACCGCCGGTTCGGCGCAGCGACTGGTGTACACCACCGACGAGCACCTCGAGCGGCACCAGCAGCAGCTGCATAGTCACGCCGCGGTGGTGAGCCTGGGTGCGCACGCCACCGTAGAGGCGATACTGGCCGACCTGGCGGGCAGGGGAGTACGGCGCCTGCTCGTGGAGGGCGGCAGCCACATACTGAGCCAATTTTTCGCCTCGGGCTTGGTGGATGAACTCAGGCTAGCCACCGCCAGCTTTTTTGTGGGCGATAGCAAAGCCCCTCGCTTTGCCGCCGCGGGGCCGGTGGTGTGGGGCAAAGACCACCACCTCGTGCTCGAAGACGTCACCGCCCTGGGCGACGTCGTGGTCGCGCACTACCTTGCGCCCGAGCTCGACGCCGCCGATCGGACCTGGATGAAGCTCGCCTTCGAGGCATCTCGCAAGTGCCCGCCCACCGACGCCGCCTACTCGGTCGGAGCCGTCATCGTGGGTGCCGATGGCCGCGAAATCGCTCGCGGCTACTCGCGCGAAACCGGCCCCAAAACCCATGCGGAGGAGGTGGCGCTCGCCAAAGTCGCCGGTAGCGCCCAGCTCGCCGGCGCCACCCTCTATTCCACGCTCGAGCCCTGTTCGGCCCGCGTCTCGCAACCGACATCGTGTGCTCAGCGGATCGTTGACGCCGGTCTGCGACGGGTGGTTTACGGCTTAGAAGAGCCATTATTCCTGCAAGACTGCCAGGGCGCAGAATTACTCCAGGCTGCCGGCCTCACCGTCCGAAAGCTGCCCGATCCCGCCTTCGCCGCCCAATTTCGCCACCTCAACGAACCTACGTTTGCCCGTTTTGAATCTAATTTTGAATCTAATCAGGAGAAGTAATATGTTTACCGGCATCATCCAGCACGTTGGCGAGGTCACCAAGCTCGAGCGCCTGGCCGACTCCATCCGCCTCGGAGTATCCGGCGTTCCAGCCGATGTAGCGCACGGCGAGTCCGTGGCCGTCAACGGTGTTTGTCTCACGGCCACCGGCGACGCTCGGCACGGCGTGTTCATGGCCGACGTCATGGACGAAACCCTCAAGCACACCACCCTCGGCAGCCTCCAGCCGGGCGACCGCGTCAACCTCGAGCGTGCCGCCACACTGGGGTCATTCCTCGGCGGCCACTTGGTGCAAGGCCATGTCGACGGCGTGGGTACGCTCACCAAACGCACGCCGGGCGAGGCCTGGGAGGTACTGCGGTTTGAGGCACCGCCCGAGGTGCTGAAGTACCTCGTTTCCAAAGGCTCCATTACCGTGAGTGGCGTCTCGCTTACCGTGGTCGAGCCCGACCGTACCGGCTTCTCGGTCAGCCTCATTCCCACCACCTTGCGCGACACCACCCTCGGCCGCCTCCAGCCGGGCGATCACGTCAATCTCGAGGCCGACGTCATAGGCAAATACGTCGCGGCACAACTAGCAGCCTATCGGCCCACTCCTGCGCCCTAGATGCTACTCATCATCGCCGCTCTCGTCGCGGCGCTGGGCTACGGCACCGCCAACTTTCTCGGCGGGCTAGCTTCGCGCCGACAACCGGCCGCCATCACCATGTTTTTGTCCCAAATCACCACCTTTTTCATGGTGTGTATCATGGCGCCCCAGGCCGGCGGCCGACCCGGCTCCCTGATGCTCGGCGCCACGGCCGGCGTGCTGGCCTTTGCCGGTGCGCTGCTCGCCTACGTGTGCTTTTCGCTCGGCCGCCCTATCGGCGTAGCCGCGGCCCTGCTCGGCACCACGGCGGCGGCCGTTCCGGTAATTGCCGGCTGTGCCACCGGCCGTCCGCCCAGCGCCCTCGCCGCGGCCGGCCTGGCACTAGCCCTCGCCGCCGTTGTCGTGCTCGGCTGGCCCCGCGAAACCCGCACCGATCTGCGCGTCGCGTTGCTGGCGGCGGGCTCCGGCACTGCCTTTGGCATTTACCACGTTCTGATTTCACACACCGACCACACCACTGCCTTTTGGCCGCTCCTAGCCTCCCAAACCGTGGTGGCCGTGCTCGCCTGGGGCGCCGTGGTGGTCACCCGCTCCCGGCCCGCCGGCCCCGTCGCCATCCGGCTCTCGGTCGGCGACGGCCTGGCCTCTACGGTGGCCACCGTCGCCGCTCTGGCCGCCGTGCGCAGCGGCAGCCTAGCCGTGGCCGGCACCGTTATCGCGCTCTCGCCGGCCGCCACCGTGCTGCTGAGCCGCATCTTCCTCGCCGAACGCCTCCATCGCACCCAAGCCGCCGGCCTCGCCGCCGCCCTGGCCGCCATAGTGTTGCTCACCTTGCCCCAATAGACCGCTCCGCCCAACCTGAATCTCAAAACCCCAGCCTTATTTCGAGTGACTCGGTGATTTTTGACAATTTTTGTCATTTTTTGCCTATCCGTTCTAATGGACTCAGTGAGAGCGAGGAAGATTTAGGGGGTTTCGAG
>Ga0307500_10000247_pt1 | contig 18691 bp, 20 predicted proteins | sample 14_S_MG_FD_201362 | JGI IMG/M metagenome (GOLD analysis project Ga0307500, IMG submission 201362) | Soil microbial communities from Populus trichocarpa stands in riparian zone in the Pacific Northwest, United States - 14_S | ecosystem: Environmental > Terrestrial > Soil > Riparian zone > Trees... | reverse complement strand
GGGCGATACGGGGCGGGCGGCAACGGCCAAGCGGGCGGGCCCGGTTGCGCCGGCCCAGCTCGCGGCCCCCGGACCCAGGGGCCGCCGCGACCGCCGGGTTACCCGGTCCTACCGGGCCGTTGCGCTCTGACCGATTAACTGCATACAGTTTGGGGACCTCGATCCACCGGATCGCCGCGGACGGGAGCACCCCATGAGCCGGGACGTCACCAGCACCTTCGCCGACATCGACACGATGGAACCGGACAGGTTCGTCCGCCACCTGACGCCGGACGTGTCGTTCCGGTTCGGCAACGCCGACCCGCTGACCGGCCGGGCCGAGGTACGCGACGCGGTCGCCGGCTTCTTCGGCACGATCGACGGGATGACCCACCACATCCGGCAGGTGTGGGAGCTCGGCGACACCGTGATCATCCAGGCCGACGTCGAGTACCGGCGCAAGGACGGCAAGGCGGTCACCGTGCCGAACGCGGATGTCCTGACGTACCAGGGGGATCTGGTCCGCGACTGGCAGATCTACATCGACCTCGCGCCGGTCTTCAGCTGAGCCGAGCGATGATCACGCTCACCGATATCGGCTACGTCCGGTCCGGGGTGGCCGACCTGGACGCGGCGGTCCGGTTCGGCACCGGCATCGTCGGGCTGGAGCTGGCCGCGCCGACCGAGCTCGGCGTCGCGCACCTGCGGGCCGACCACCGGCACCACTGCCTGGCCCTGGTCGAAGGGCCGTCCGGGGTGATCTCGTCCGGCTTCAGCGTGGCCGACACCGATGCGCTGGCGGCCGCCGAGACCGAGCTGGAACGGGCCGGCATCAGCGTGCGGCGCGGCTCGGCGGCCGAGGCGCGGTCCCGCCGGGTGCGCGAGTTCATCGGCTTCGACGACCCGTTCGGCAACCGGATCGAGCTGGTCAGCCAGCAGGAGACGATCACCCGGCCGGTCGCGTTCGCCCGCCCGGCCGGCATCACCGAGTTCGGCCATCTCTGCCTGGACGCGCCGGACGTGCACGAGGCGTACCGGTTCTGGAGCACCCGGTTCAACGCCAAGGTCTCCGACTGGATCGGCGACGGCGCCTGCCTGCTGCGGATCGACCCGGTGCACCACAAGCTGGCCGTCTTCAAGGGCGAGCGGGCCGGCCTGTGTCACATGAACTTCCAGGTGGCCAGCATCGACGACGTCTTCCGCAACTGGCACTTCCTGGTCGAGCACGGCGTCGAGATCGAGATGGGCCCCGGCCGGCACCCCCAGTCGACCGCGGTCTTCCTCTACTTCCTCGGCCCGGAGGGGTTCACCTACGAGTACTCGTTCGGTGTCCGCCGGATCGAGGACGACGCCACCTGGATCCCGCGTACGTTCGACCCGGACGAGCCGGGCTCCATCGACATGTGGCTCGGCCCGGTCCGCCGGGTGTCCACCCAACCGCAGCTGCAGCCGGACAGCATTGGAGTCGCCAACCCGTGAGCGCGCCGTCGCACTGTCCGCCGGAGGCCGGCCAGTGACCGGATCCCTGACCACTACCCGGATCGACGTGGCCGGTGTGCCGACCGAACTGATCGACACCGGCGAGCCGGCGGCGCCGGGTGGGCAGCCGCCGCTGCTGCTGCTGCACGGCTCCGGGCCGGGGGTGACCGGCACCGCGAACTGGCGCGCGGTCATCCCGGCGCTGGGTGCCGACCGCCGGGTGATCGCGCCGGACCAGCTCGGGTTCGGCGGCACCGCCACCGGCGAGCAGCGTAGCTACGGCCGGGTCGCCTGGACCGACCACGCACTGTCGCTTGTGGACGCGCTCGGCCTGGGCACGGTGGACGTGATCGGAAACTCGATGGGCGGGGCGATCGCGCTGTCGCTCGCGGTGGCCCGGCCGGCGGCGGTGCGCCGGATCGTGCTGATGGGTTCGATGGGCGTGGCCATGCCGCTGCCGCCCGGGCTGGACGGGGTGTGGCGGTACACCCCGAGCGTGGCCGAGATGCGCCGGGTGATCGGGCTGTTCGCGTACAACCGGGAGCTGATCACCGACGACCTGGTCGAACTGCGCTACCAGGCCAGCCTCAACCCGCCGGTGCGGGACTCCTGGGCGGCCATGTTCCCACCGCCGCGGCAGCGCTGGGTGGACGACCTCGCGCTGTCCGGCGCCGAGCTGGCCTCGATCGGCGCGCCGGTGCTGCTGGTGCACGGCCGGGACGACCAGGTGGTGCCCTGGCGGACGTCGTCGGCGCAGCTGGTCGACCTGCTCCCGGACTCCCGGCTGCACGTGCTGGCCGGCTGCGGGCACTGGACGATGATCGAGCGGACCGCCGACTTCCTCGCCGTGGTACAGCCGTTCCTGTCCTGACTGCCCTGACTTCCCTGACCGTGCGGACGGGCCGGCGGCCCGGTTGTCGGCGGACCGCCGGTGGTGACTCAGCCGGCGGCGCCGGGCTGGCGGAGCTGGGCCGGCGGCCGGCCGTCGATCAGGCCGACCGCGTGCGGCACCGCGCCCGGCACGTAGTCCGGGGCGCAGTCGGTCAGCACCCGCAGCGCGGTGCGGGCCAGGTGGTGCGCCAGCCCGGTCAGCGCGCCGCGTTCGTCGCCGGCCACCAGCGCGTCCAGGATCTGGGCGTGCTCGACCTGGCCGGCCGACTGCCAGCTGTGCGGGTCGGACTGCTGGTAGATCCGGATGTAGCGGATCGTCCGGTCGGCGTACGTGGTCAGCTGCCGGCGCAGCGCGTCACCGGCGCCGGCGGTGATCAGCCGGTGGAAGTCGGCGTGCGCGGCGAACCAGGCGGGCAGGTCCTTCATCCGGGCGGCCTGCCGCATCGCGGTCAGCAGCCGCTTGGCCTCCTTGCGGTCGGGCGGGCCGAAGCTGCCCAGGGTGGTGGACAGCGCCAGCGTCTCCAGCAGGATCCGGCTGGCGTACAGGTCGTCCAGCTCGGCCGGGTCGAGCCCGGCGACCCGGGTGCGCTGGTTCGGCTCGATCTCGACCAGGCCCTCCTCCTGCAGCATCCGCAGCACCTCGCGCAGTGGCGTGCGGCTGATGCCCAACTGCTCGGAGAGGGTGACCTGGGAGAGCTTGGTTCCCGGGGTCAGCGTGCCGTCCAGGATGCACTCGCGCAGGTAGGTGTGGATGTAGGGGATCGCCTCCCGTGCCTTGGGTACGTGGACCGGCCGGATCGCGGGGATGAGCGCCGTGCGGGGCATGCCGTAACTCTCCCTGATCCGGGGCCGGCTGCAAACAGCCGCGGGCCTGCGAGTCCTTGACGTCACGTGAAAAGTACATACAGTTTACCTGGTGAGCCGCCGTGACCCCGCGCCACCCGTCGACCCGTCCCGGCTGCTGGGGCGCGACTACTGGCTCGTACTGTCCACACCGGAGGCCGGCACCACCGCCGCGGCCGTCGAGGCGCTCGTTCCCGAGCACATCGGCTGGCTGCTCGGGTTGGAGCGGGACGGGGTGCTGTTCCTGTCCGGGCCGCTGCTGTCCGGCCCGGGCACGGGGCCGGGCTCGGGCGTCACGGTGCTGCGCGCCGCGGACGAGGAGGCGGCCCGGCAGATCGCCGCGGCCGACCCGTTCGTGCACGCCGGGCTGCGGCGGTTCGAGCTGTACCGGTGGCGGTTGAACGAGGGCAGCGTCTCGGTCCGGGTGTCGCTGGGCACCGGGGCGTACGAGTGGCGCTGACGCACCAGACGGCCCGGGAGGTAACGATGCGAGTCGGCGTGATCGGGCTCGGCAAGATGGGCCTGCCCATCGCCCGCAACCTGATGGAGCGCGGCTTCGAGGTGATCGGCTACCGGCGGCGTGGCTCGCCGGAGCTGGCCGAGGCCGGCGGCGAGCCGGCGGATTCGGCCGCCGCGGTCGCCGCCGCGGCCGACGTGCTGGTCTCCATCCTGCCGGACGAGGCCGCGGTGGCCGAGGTGATCACCGGGCCGGCCGGCACGCTGCGCGCGCTGCGGCCGGGCACCGTGCACATCGAGATGAGCACGATCGACGTGGCGGTCAAGGCCGGGCTGCGCGACGCCGTCCGGGCCGCCGGCGGCGACCTGCTGGACTGCCCGATCAGCGGCAGCCCGGGGATGGTCGCGCCGCGGCTGGCCACCACCTTCGTCTCCGGTGAACCGGCCACTGTGGACACTGTGCGGCCGGTGCTGGAGGCGCTGTCCGGCCCGTGGGTCTATGCCGGGTCGTTCGGCGCCGGCGCGCACCTGAAGTACATCTCCAGCCTGCTGGTCGCGGTGCACACGGTGGCCGCGGCCGAGGCGATCACGATGGCCCGGCACAGCGGCCTCGACCTCGACCTGGTGCAGTCCACTCTGGACAACTCGATCGCGGCGTCGGCGATCCTGCGGCAGCGCGGCCCGGTGATGCGCGCCCGGCAGTGGTCGCCGGCGCCCGGGCCGATCGACACGCTGCACCCGATCCTGACCCAGGTCGAGGCGTACGCGGCCGACCTCGGTGTCGACGCCGCGGTGTTCGCCTCGGCCAAGACCGTGTTCGACAAGGCCGTCGCGGCCGGCTGGGGTGAGCTGGACATCGCCAGCGTGCACGACCAGGTGGCCGGCGGGGCAGCAGCGCAGGGGAGTACGGCATGAGTTGGTCGGTGGCGACGTTCCGGCGCGGCGAGACGGTCGGCCTGGCCGCCCTGCTGGACGGCGGCCCGCTGGTGCAGCCACCGGAGCTGAAGCAGTGGGCGACCGCGCTGGAACTGCTGGAGGACTGGGCCCAGGCCGCCGATGTGCTGCGCGGCCTCGAGGTCACCGGTGCCCCGGTGGTCGAGTACGACGCGCTGCTGGCGCCGATCCGCTGGCCGCGCAAGGTGATCTGCGCCGGCGTCAACTACCGCCGGCACGTGCTGGAGATGGGCGGCGAGATCCCCGACGGCGACTGGCGGCCGTTCTTCTTCCTCAAGACCCCGACCACCACGGTGATCGGGCCGACCGACCCGATCACCCTGCACTCGGCCGAGACGGCCAGGTACGACTGGGAAGCCGAACTGGCCGTGGTGATCGGCATCGGCGGCCGGGACATCCCGGCCGACCGCGCCCTGGACCACGTCGCCGGCTACTGCGTGGCCAACGACATCACCGCCCGCGGCCTGCACAAGCGGCGGGCGGTGCCGGCCGCGGCGTTCGTCTACGACTGGTTCGCCGCCAAGTCGCTGGACGGCTCGCTGCCACTCGGCCCGGGCATCACGCCGGCCTTCCAGGTGCCCGACCCGCAGGCACTGCGGTTGCGGCTCTGGCACAACGGCGAGCTGCAGCAGGACGAGTCCACTTCGGACATGATCTGCCCGGTGGCCGAGCTGATCGCCACCGCCAGCGAGGTCACCCGGCTGGAGCCGGGCGATGTGATCACCACCGGCACGCCGTCCGGTGTGGGCGTCGGGCGCGGGCTGTTCCTGCGCGACGGCGACCTGGTCCGGACCACCATCGACGGGCTGGGCGCGCTGGACAACCCCGTCATCGAAGCATCGGGAAGGACGCCATGATCTACGTATCGCATCAGCTGCCGGTGAACGTCCCGGGCGAGCCGGTGCTCGATCGCGCGGCGGTCTGGCACGGCCTGGTACTCAAGGCCAACAACGCGCTGCCGTTCGTGCCGAGCATGACCTACTGCGAGGTGACGCAGCGGTACGGCGACACCGTGTTCGACCGCGACATCGACTTCCGCGGCGATCGCTTCACCGAGCGGATCACCCTGGAGGAACCGCACCGGGTGGTGTTCACCCGGATCGCCGGCCCGGTGCTGGGCACGATCGCCAACGAGATCGAGGGCCCGCCGGACGACCTGCGGCTGCGGTTCAGCTTCGCGCTCGTCGTCGGCGGGGTGGCCGGGGGCTCCGCCGGTGAGCAGGAGTACGCCGACTCGATGACCGGCGACTACCTGAAGGCGGGCGCCGCCACGCTGGCCGCGATGCGCCGGCTGGCCACCGAGAACGCGGTGTCAGCGTGACCGGCCGGCTGGCCGGCCGGGTCGCGGTGGTCACCGGCGCGGCCAACGGGATCGGCCGGGCGTACGCCGGTCGGCTCGCCGCCGAGGGCGCCGCGGTGGCGGTGCTCGATATCGCGGACGGGGCGGAGACGGTGGCCGAGGTCGAGGCGGCCGGATCCAAGGGCGCCGCGTTCGCCGTCGACCTCACCGACGCCGACCAGGTGGCCGCCGTGGCGCGGGAGGTGACGGCATCCCTCGGCGCCGCCGACATCCTGGTGAACAACGCCGGCATCTACCCGAACCAGCCGCTGGACGGGATGACGGCGGCCGACTGGCGTCGGGTCTTCGCGATCAACGTCGACTCGATGTTCTACGCCAGCCAGGCGTTCACGCCGGCGATGAAGGCCCGCGGCTGGGGCCGGATAGTGAACATGACGTCGAACGCGATCGGGCTGGTGATCCCCGGCTTCACGCACTACACCGCGGCCAAGATGGCGGTGATCGGGTTGACCCGGGGGCTGGCCACCGAGCTGGCCGAGTTCGGCATCACCGCCAACGCGATCGGCCCGTCGCTGGTCCGCACCGCGACCACCGAGGCCGGGCCGGCGGCGTTCTTCGACATCGTGCCGCAGTTGCAGGCGATCAAGCGGGTGCAGCTGCCGACCGACCTCACCGGCACGCTGGCGTTCCTGGTCTCCGACGACGCGGCCTTCATCACCGGCCAGACCTTCTATGTGGACGGCGGCCTGCTGCGGGCCAGTTGACCTGGGGTGGGCCGGCTCAGCCGGCCCACCCCAGGGTCGGGTCAGTCCCGGGGCTCCAGGTTGGCCAGGAAGGCCGCCGGCGGCGGCGCGCCCCACAGGTGCGGCGGGACGTCCCAGTCGTTCGCCACCCAGGAGTCGTCCACCTGGTCGATGTCGGAGAACCACTCGATCCAGGACCCCCACGGATCCGGGTTGTAGTGGAAGAAGTTCGAGCCGATCGTGTGCCGGCCCAGCCCCCAGCCGGGTTCGCGGCCCTTGCCGCGCATCCGGTCGGCGCCGAACGCGATCGCGTCGACGGACGGCACCTCGAAGCTGGCGTGGTGGAAGCCCGGGTGGCTGCTGGCGATGAAGCCGAAGATGTGGTGGTCGCCCGGCCCGGCGTTCAGGAACGTGACGAGGCCATGGATGGTGTCGCTCACCCGCAGCCCGAGCACCTCGGTGTAGAAGGCGGTCAGCTGCTGTGGCTGCGGGGTGAACAGCAGCGCGTGCCCGAGCCGGCGCGGCAGCACATCCTCGCCGGCGGTCAGCCACTGTGCGGTGCCGACCCGCTGCACCCGACCACCTTGGTTGGTCAGCACCTCGGGCACCGGCCGGGCCGGTGCCGGCGGTTCGGCCAGCAGCTGTACGGCGGTGCCGTCCGGGTCGCGCAGCCAGAGGCCGGCCTCGGACGCCCCGGCCGGCGGCTCGATGACCGGCGTACCGGCCCGGTCCAGCGCGGCCCGGATCGAGTCCATTGTGTCCGGTCGGACGGTGAACGAGACGTGGTGCAGCCGCTTCGCCGGCGCCTCCACCAGCCGTACCTGTTCCTGGTCCCGACCCGGGCACTGGGCGACCAGCGTGCCGTCCTTCTCGCCGGTCTCCAGGCCGAAGTCCTGCAGGAACCCCTCGGCGACGGCCAGGTCGGGCACCTGCAGCGCGTAGTGGTGCAGTCCCGAGATCACAGGTCTACCCCTTTCCTCGAAAACTACATACAGTTTATCGGGGTCGGAACGTTCTGGATAGCCAGGGAGGCGCGGTGGTGGTCGCGGCGTCGGTGCTGCGCGCCGAGCTGGTCGAGGCGGCGCGCGCCCTGTCCGCGCTGGGCCTGGTCACCGCGTACGGCCACGTCTCGGCGCGGGTCGGCGCCGAGGTGCTGATCACCCCGGCCGGCGACCTGGCCACCGCCACCGAGTCCACTGTGGTCAGCCTGGCGCTGGACGCGGTCGCGCTGCCGCCCGGCGCGCCGGCGGAAACCTGGGCCCACCTGGCGCTCTACCGGGCCCGGCCGGACGCGGCGGCGGTCGCCCGGGCGCAGCCCCCGGCCACCTTCGCGGTGGCCGCCCGGGTGGACGCGGTGCGGCCGCTGCACGGCCAGGCCGCGTGGCTGGGGGAGCGGGTGCCGGTGCACGACGACGCGCGGCTGCTGCGGTCCGCCGAGCTGGCCGGGCCGGCCGCGGCGAGCCTGCCGGCCGGCGAGGCGCTGCTGCTGCGTGGCAACGGCGCGCTCACCCTCGGCGCCACCCCGGGCCTGGCGGTGGCCCGGATGTGGCTGCTGGCCGCCGCCTGCGCCGTGCACCTCGACGCCGGGCCGGCGGCCCGGCCACTGTCCACTGTGGAGATCGAGAGCTGGCGGGCGGTCGGGGCCGAGCTGCTACCCCGGCTCTGGGCCCACCTGCGCCGGCGTGCCGCCGCCCCGGCCGGGGCAGACCTTGAGGAGGGTTCGGCATGACCGTGTATCCCGGTGGCCTCCGTCGCTCCGCTCCCCGGTCGCTGGCGGTCCCTGCGACGCGCATTCCGGAGGCCACCGCATGACCGACCTGGACATCGACAAGCTGGCCGACCTGCTGCTGGCGGCGTACACCGAAGGGCCGGTGCCGCCGCTGACCGAGAGCCATCCGGGGTTGACCGTCGAGGACGCGTACCGCGTCCAGCTGCGCCAGGCCGAGCTGCGGCTCCGCGGCGGCGCGGGCATCGCCGGCTTCAAGGTCGGCCTCACCTCGGCGGCGATGCGGCAGCAGCTGGGCGTGCACGAGCCCGACTACGGCCACCTGTTCACCGACATGGTGTACGGCGCGGACACCCCGATCCCGGTGGACGGGTTCCTGCAGCCGCGGGCCGAACCGGAGATCGCGCTGGTGCTCGGCAGCCCGCTGGCCGGCCCGCTGGTCAGCGTGACCGACCTGCTGTCTGCGACGGCGTACGCGCTGCCGGCCATCGAGATCATCGACAGCCGGATCGCCGACTGGCGGATCGGGCTGGCCGACACCGTCGCCGACAACGCCTCCAGCGCCGGTCTGGTGCTGGGCGGCACACCCACCCCGGTCAGTGGTCTGGACCTCTCCCTGCTCGGCTGCGTGTTCCGGCAGAACGGCCGGATCCTGGCCACCGGCGCGGGCGCCGCGGTGCTCGGCTCACCGCTGCGGGCGGCCTGCTGGCTGGCCAACACGCTGCTGGCCCGGGGCGCCGAACTGGCCGCCGGGCACGTCATCCTGACCGGCTCGATCACCGCCGCGACCCCGGTGCGGGCCGGCGACAGTGTCACCGCGACCATCGACCGGCTCGGCTCGGTCACCGCCCTGTTCGACTGAGGGGACTGTCCACTATGCACAGCCCGGTGACGGCCGCGATCGTCGGCCCCGGCAACATCGGCACCGACCTGATGTTCAAGCTGCTGCGGCACAGCGAATCGGTACGGCCGGTCTACCTGGTCGGCGTCGATCCGGCCTCGGACGGGCTGGCCCGGGCCCGGCGGCTCGGCATCGAGGCCAGCGCCGGCGGCGTCGACTGGCTGCTGGCCCGCGACCCGCTGCCGGACCTGGTGTTCGAGGCGACCAGCGCGCGGGCGCACGCGGCCAACGCGCCCCGGTACGCGGCGGCCGGCATCCGCGCGGTCGACCTGACCCCGGCCGCGGTCGGCCCGTACGTCTGCCCGGCGGTCAACCTGGACCTGAACCTGGACGCGCCGAACCTGAACCTGATCACCTGCGGCGGCCAGGCCACCACGCCGATCGTGGCCGCGGTCAGCCGGGTGGTCGACGTCGGCTACGCCGAGATCGTCGCGTCGATCGCGTCCCGGTCGGCCGGACCGGGCACCCGGGCCAACATCGACGAGTTCACCGAGGTGACCGCGCGCGCCCTGGAGGTGGTCGGCGGCGCCCGGCGGGGCAAGGCGATCATCATCCTGAACCCGGTGGAGCCACCGATGATCATGCGGAACACGGTGTTCTGCGCGATCCCGGCCGAGGCCGCCGAGCCCGGCCCGGTGCGCGACGCGGTGGCGGCGAGCATCGACGCGATGGTCACGACCGTCCAGCAGTACGTGCCCGGCTACGCGCTGCGGGCCGATCCGCAGTTCGACGGGCCGTCCGAGGCCTGGCGCGGGATGGCCCGGGTGGGTGTCTTCCTCCAGGTCCGCGGCCGGGGTGACTACCTGCCCGACTACGCCGGCAACCTGGACATCATCACCGCCGCCGCCGCCCGGGTCGGCGACCTGCTCGCGGCCCACCTGGGAGTGCCAGCATGAGCTCGCCGTCCACAGTGACCGAGGTCCGGCTGACCGACTCCACGCTGCGGGACGGCTCGCACGCGATGGCGCACCGGTTCACCGAGGAGCAGGTGCGGGCCGTGGTGCACGCGCTGGACCGCAGCAACGTCGAGGTGATCGAGGTCGCGCACGGCGACGGGCTGGGCGGCTCCAGCTTCAACTACGGGTTCTCCGCGGTGGACGAGTTCGACCTGATCGCGGCCGCGGTGGCCGAGGCGACCCGGGCCCGGATCGCGGTGCTGCTGCTGCCCGGCGTCGGCACCATCGAGGACCTGCGGCACGCGCACGCGGTCGGCGCCTCGGTCGCCCGGATCGCCACCCACTGCACCGAGGCGGACGTGTCGGTGCAGCACTTCGCCGCCGCCCGCGAGCTGGGCATGGAGACCGTCGGGTTCCTGATGCTCAGCCACCGGATCGGCCCGGCCGAGCTGGCCCGGCAGGCCCGCATCATGGTGGACGGCGGCGCGCAGTGCGTCTACGTGGTGGATTCGGCCGGTGCGCTGGTGCTCGCCGACGCGCAGGCCCGGGTGCAGGCGCTGCTGGCCGAGATCGGCGACCAGGCGCAGGTCGGCTTCCACGGCCACCAGAACCTCTCCATGGGCGTGGCCAACAGCGTGCTGGCCGTCCAGGGCGGTGCCCGGCAGATCGACGGCGCGCTGTGCGCGCTCGGCGCCGGTGCCGGCAACGCGCCCACCGAGGTGCTCGCCGCCACCTTCGACCGGCTCGGCATCAGCACCGGTGTCGACGTCGACGGCGTACTGGCCGCGGCGCAGGACGTGCTGCGCCCGATCATCGGCCGGTTGCCGGTGGCCGACCGGTCCGCGATCGTGCAGGGATATGCCGGCGTCTACAGCAGTTTCCTGCTGCACGCCGAGCGCGCGGCGGCCCGCTACGGGGTGCCGGCGCACGAGATCCTGCAGCGGGTCGGCGCGGCCGGCTACGTCGGCGGCCAGGAAGACATGATCATCGACATCGCCATCCAGCTCGCCGCGGGCTCTTGACCCCACCCACAGACTGCATACACTTTCCGGAGGGCCGGCAACTCGCCGTCGACCGACCGTCCACAGGGGAACGAGCCCCTGCCGCGGACCGGAGGGACCCGAAATGTCAACGACTCCCGCACCCGTAACCGCTCCCGGCGAGGTCGACGAGGCGCTGCGGCAACGCATCGCCGACGACCTCGCCGGCCGGTTCACCGGCGACATCATCGGCCCGGAGCACCCGGACTACCCGGCCCGCCGGGCGGTCTGGAACGCGATGATCGACCGGCGCCCCGGGCTGATCCTGCGCTGCACCAGCACCGCGGACGTGGTGGCCGCGGTCGATGTGGCCCGCACCCACGGCCTGGGCCCGTCGGTGCGCTGCGGTGGCCACTCGGTGTCCGGCCGCGCGCTGTCCGACGGCGGCCTGACCATCGACCTCGGCGGCATGCGGGCGGTCACCGTGGACACCGACCAGAAGCTGGTGCATGTGGACGGTGGCTGCCTGCTCGGCGACGTGGACGCGGCCACCGCGCCGCACGCGCTGATCGTCCCGGCCGGCATCATGTCCGGGACCGGCGTCTCCGGGCTGTCACTCGGCGGCGGCATCGGCTGGTTCTCCCGCAAGCACGGGCTGACCTGCGACCAGTTCGTGTCGCTGCAGGTGGTGCTGGCCAGCGGCGAGGTGGTCGAGGCCTCCCGGACCGAGCACCCGGACCTGTTCTGGGCGCTGCAGGGCGGCGGCGGCAACTTCGGCGTGGTCACCCGCTTCACCTTCCAGGCCTACGACTTCGGCCCGCTGATGCGCATCGGGGTCTCGCTCTACCACCCCGACGACGCCGCGCAGGCGCTGCGCGAGTACGCCGCGCTGGTGCCGACGCTGCCGCGCACGGTCGGCTGGCACGCGGCGCTGAAGCCGGAGATGCCGCCGTTGCCGTTCGTTCCGCCGGAGCTGGTCGGCAAGCCGATGCTGATGCTGATCGCGATGTGGCTGGACGACGCCGACGCGGCCGACGGGGCCGAGCTGATCGACCGGCTGGGCTCGATCGGCACGCCGGCGGTGGCCGCGTCCACGGTGCTGCCGTTCGGCGCCGGGGTACAGCGGCTGATCGACGAGGAGTTCGCCGACGGGCACCGCTACTACACCAAAGAGGCACACGTCGCCGAGCTGGCCGACGATGCGATCGACATCCTGGTCGACTTCTGGAAGCGGATGCCGATGACCGGTGAGGTCGAGATCATCGGCCTGGGCGGGGCGATCACCGACGTGGCCGAGGACGCGACCGCCTTCTCCAACCGGGAGTACCTGCTCTGGCTCAACTTCGCGATGCGCTGGGACGACCCGGCCAACGACGCCGACTACATGCGGCTGACCCGCGACTGCGTGGCCGCGCTCAAGCCGTGGACCGGCACCGGCGTCTACGTCAACATGCTCAACTTCGACGAGCTGGACCGGGTGGTGGAGGCGTACGGCTCGCAGAAGTACGCCCGGCTCGGCCGGATCAAGGCGCAGTACGACCCGGCGAACCTGTTCCGGGTCAACTACAACATCACCCCGCAGCCGTAGACCAGTAGCCGTAGACCAGTAGCGCCGCACCGCCAAGCACCGCCCGGGTACCGCTCGCCGGTACCCGGGCGGTGCTTGGCCGTTCTAGACCGTCCACAAAGGACTTTATTGCGAGGGGTTGACGGTCGCGTAAAACTGCATACAGTTTAGATACTCGCGATGGCGGGGACCGGTCGGACCTTGGGGGCGCTGATGGCGGGAACTGCCGCTGCGGTAAGGATGCGGCGGGTGGCCGAGGTGCACGAGTTCGGCGTGACCGCCGTGCTGGTCATCCTCTGCGCCGCCGTCGCGGTGGCGCACCCGCGCTTCCTGGCGGCCCGCTCGCTGGCCAACATCGGCCAGCAGGCCGCCTTCTTCGGCATCATCTCCCTCGGCATGGTCTTCCTGCTGGCGATGCGGGAGATCGACCTGTCGGTCGGCAGCAACTACGCGCTCACCACGATCGTGGCCGCCACCCTCATCAAGGACGGGCTGCAGCCCTGGCTCGGCGGCCTGCTGGCGGTGCTGCTCGGCATCGCGCTCGGCGCGGTCAACGGGGTGCTGGCCAACGTGTTCCGGCTGCCGGTGATCATCGTGACGCTGGGCACGCTGACCGCGTACCGGGGGTTCGGGCTGGTGGTCTCGGGCAGCGTCAGCATCGGCGGGCAGCCGGTGGACAGCCACTTCTACGGCTGGCTCGGCCGCAGCTACGGGAAGATCCCGTTCATCGTGATCGTGTTCGCGGCCGCCGCGATCGTGCTCACGGTGGTGTTCCGGGCCAGCCCGTTCGGCTTCGCGGTGCGCGCCATCGGGTCCAATGAGGAGGCGGCCCGGCTCACCGGCTACCCGATCGGCCGCACCCGGCTGCTGGTCACCATGCTGGTCGGTGGCCTGTGTGGCCTGTCCGGCGCGCTGACGCTGGCCTTCTTCGGCGCCGCCGACCCGGGCGTGGGCACCGGCTACGAACTGCTCGTGGTGGCGGCGGCCATCATCGGCGGCACCAGCCTGGCCGGCGGCAGCGGCAGCGTGCCGGGCGCGCTGCTCGGCGCCCTGATCATCAGCGTGATCGGCGCCGGCCTGACCCAGTTCGGCGTTTCGGCCGCCTGGGGTACCTTCGTCACCGGCGCGATCATCGTCACGGCAGTCGCGTTCGACGCGTTCCTCCGCCGCCGGGCCGCGGCCCGCGCATGACCGCCCCGGTGCGCGTCGAGGTGGGCGGCCCCGCGCTGCTCGAGGTGGCCGACCTGGCCAAGAACTACGGCGGCGTGCAGGCGCTGCGCGGCGCCTCGCTGCGCGTGCACGCCGGCGAGATCCACGCGCTGCTCGGCGAGAACGGCACCGGCAAGAGCACGCTGATGAAGATCGTGGCCGGGGTCGAGGTGCCGTCCGCCGGGACGGTCCGGCTGGCCGGCGCCCAGATCGCGGCGCCGGGCGGGCCGGCCGGCCGGCACCCCGGGATCGGCATCGTCTTCCAGGAGCTCAGCCTCTTCCCGGACCTGGACGTACTGGCCAACCTGTTCGCCGGCCGCGAGCCGACCCGCGGCCGGCTGGTCGACCGGGCCGCGATGGCCCACCGCGCCGCGCCGGTGCTGGCCCGGGTCGGCCTGAACGTCCCGCTCGGCACCCTGGTCGGCCGGCTCAGCCTGGCCGAGCGGCAGCTGGTGGAGATCTGCAAGGCGCTGCTCGGCGACGCGTCGCTGCTGATCCTGGACGAACCCAGCTCCGCGCTGAACGCGGTGGAGAGCGCCCGGCTGTTCCGGCTGGTGCGCGACCTGCGTGACCAGGGCGTCGGCATCATCTACATCTCGCACCGGCTGGAGGAGGTGTTCGCGCTCGCCGACCGGATCACCGTCATGCGCGGCGGCCGGGTGGTCGACACCGGGCTGGCCGGCGAGATGAGCATCCCGTCGGTCGTGCGCACCATGCTCGGCGACTCGACGGCACGGATCGAGCCGGCCGCGCGGCGGCCGGCGCCGGCCGGTGGTTCGATGGCGGTCGAACTGTCCGATGTGGTCGTCCCGGGCGCGCTGGCCGGCGTCAGCCTGGCCGCCGGGGCGGGCGAGGTGCTGGGGCTGGTCGGCCTGGACGGTGCCGGCCACGCCATCGTGCTGGATCTGCTGTTCGGCACCGCGGCGCCGTCGGCCGGCCAGACCCGGCTGTTCGGCCAGCCCTGGCGGCCGCGGCGGCCCCGGGACGCGGTGGCGGCCGGCGTCGCGTTCGTCCCGCCGGACCGGGCCCGCGCCGGACTGATGATGCTCCGCAGCGTGGCCGACAACATCGCCCAGGTCCGGCTCACCCGATCGTCGGGTTCAGACCGGATGGTCCGGCGTCGGGTCGTGCACCAGCGGGCTCGGCACTGGGTCGAGCGGCTCGGCATCCGGACCGCCTCGGTCGGCCGGCCGGTCAACACGCTGTCCGGCGGCAACCAGCAGAAGGTGGTGCTGGCCAAGTGGCTGGAGGTCGAACCCCGGCTGGTGCTGCTCAACGACCCGACCCGCGGCGTGGACGTCGGCGGCAAGGCTGACCTCTACGCGATCATCCGCGACCTGGCCGGCGCCGGCGCCACCGTGCTGTTCACCTCGACCGAACTGGCCGAGTTCGCGCTGCTCTGCGACCGGGTGCTGGTCTTCCAGGCCGGTCGGGTGGTGGGCACCGTGACCGCGGCCGCGGCCACCGAACACGTCCTGCTCGAAGCCGTCAACACCGGTCGGATCCCACCGACCTGAACCCCCTCCGTCCGATCGCGACAGTCCATTCCGGACGGCCGGGCGGTCCCGAAGCCTGGAGGACCCCGTGAAGATCACCCGAACGCGCGCGGTGACGGCGCTGTTAGTGGTCGGCGGCACGCTGCTGGCCGGCTGTGGCTCGGATTCCGCCGACTCCGGTGGCTCCGGCGGCACCCGGGCCGACGGCACGCTGAACGCCGGCGGCAAGAAGATCGTCTACGCCAGCTTCTACCGGGCCCCGCTGGCGCAGAACATCGCCGGCGGCGCGAAGGACGCGGCCACCGCCACCGGCGCCTCGTTCGACTGGGTCGGCCCAGCCAACATCGATCCGCCGACCGCGGTGAAGAACTTCCAGGACGCGGTGGCCGCCGGCGCCGACGGGGTGATTGTCGGTGCGTTCCCGAGCGAGATCTGGCGGGTGCCGATCGACCGCGCCGGCGTCCCGGTCGTCACCGCCGACGTGTACTCGGCCGGTTCCAAGGCCACCACCCACGTCGCCCCGGACAAGTACGAGCTCGGCGTGCAGTTGGCCAACGCGTTCGACAAGGCGCTGCCGGCCGGCGCCAGCGGCACCATCTACGGCGGCATCTGCGTACCGGAGCTGCCCGCGCTGGTCACCCCGCAGCGGGGCTTCGCCGAGACGATCACCAAGCTGCGCCCGGAGGTGAAGTTCACCGGCGACCTGCCCACCGACGTCGACCCGTCCAAGAACTTCACCCAGTGGCAGCGCATCGTCCAGCAGCACCCGGACGCACTCGGCTTCATCGGCCAGTGCGACCAGGACGTGCCGAACCTGATCAAGCTGCGCAAGGACACCGCCGGCGCCACGTTCCTGCTCGGCGCCACCAGCGGCGACGGGGTGGAGAACATCGAGGAGATCAAGGCCGGCAATCTGGTCGCGATCGCCTCGCAGAACGGCTGGCCGGAGGGCTACCTCGGGGCGATGCTGCTGCTGCGCAAGCTGGTCAACGGCACCGAACCGCCCAAGGGCTGGATCGACACCGGCATCACGCTGATCACCAAGGAGAACGCGGACACCGTCATCGCCAGGATCAAGGACCCGTCGCTGAGCGCGACCCAGTTCAAGTCGCTGGTGGACAAGGTCCTGGCCGACCCGGCCGCCGCGACCAAGCCGTACACCGACTGCCGCGGCTGCGGCAACGGGTGAGGGAGGACCGGATGACCACCCAACTGTCCACACCGGCACTGTCCACTGACGAGATGGTCCGCGAGCTGTACGACCGGCAGCAGATCACCGACGTGATGCTGCGCTTCGGTCGCGGCCTCGACCTGCACGACTGGGACATGTACGCGGCGACCCTGGCCGACCCGTTCGAGGTCAACTTCTTCGACCTCACCGGCCGGCAGCCGGCCGTCACCACTCCGGACGTCTGGGCCAAGTTCGCCAGCGCCTGCCTGGAGCCGCTGGCCGTGTACCACCAGTACTCGAACTTCCACATCAACCTGCACGGCGACGAGGCGGACGGGGTCTTCTACTTCACCGCCCGGCACCGGCTGCCCAACAAGCACGGCGACGACCACTACACCCAGTACGGCTGGTACGAGAACTCGTTCCGGCGCGAGGCGTCCGGCTGGAAGATCAGCAAGCTCAAGCACGGCTTCCAGTGGTGTGACGGCAACCCGCTGCTGATCGACTTCACGAACCCGGACTGGCAGCGGGCCGCCGACACCGTCTTCGGCAGCTGACCGGGGGCCCGCGATGACCCCCGCCCTGACCCTGGTGCTGCCGCTGCGGGCCAAGGAGTCGATCTCCACCGCCGACTTCTACGAGTACTGGCTGAACGCGCATGTGACGCTGCCGGCCCGGTTCCCCGGCATCGACACGATCTGGCTGCACGCCGTCTCCTTCGGACGGTCGCGCTGGCCGGCGGTGCCGGGCATCGACAACCGGCCGGCGCCGGAAGCGGAGTTCCACGGTGTGCCGGAGGCGGTGTTCCAGAGCATGGCCGGGCTGGCCGAGTTCCAGGCCGCGTCCCGGGTGCAGATGGAGGACGGGATCAACTTCCTGTCCGAGATGCTCGGCTACGCCAGCCTCGGGCCGAACTCGGCCACCGCCCTCGACTCGCTCGACCTGCCCGCCCCGCGCGGCGACGACACCCTGCTGCGGCACCTGGTCTTCCTGCGCAGCCGGCCGGACGTTCCGGTCGACGAGTTCCGCCGGTTCGTCACCGGCACCCTGGTGCCCGCGTACGCGGCCGCGCCGCAGGTCCGCAAGCTGCGCCGGCACCTGTTCGAGCCGCTGGACATCACCCTGGACCACCCGGGCGTGGTCCAGTACAAGCCGCCGGAGCAGCAGTACCAGGCGGCGCTCGAGATCGTCGTCACCGACGAGTCCACGTTGGACGACTTCGCCGCCTCCGCCGGCTGGACCGGGACGGTGGACGGGCTGGCCGCGCACTGCGTGGCGGTGCACGCGGCCCGGGTCGACCGCTGCATCACCACCAAGTACGCCGGCGCGATCACCCTGGCCGGGGTACGCGGCGTCGCGGTCGCCGACGTCATCGGCCGGCTCGCCGCCGACAGCCAGCGCGACCAGGAGGTCTCCGACCTCTTCCTCCCCGCCCCGCTGCCCGCACTGACCTAGCGCCACCGGCCGCACCGGCCACTGGCCGGCCTCGTTCAGGCGGCCCGGCGGCCGGCGCCGGTGCGGCCCGGGGCGGGCGTCGAGGCCGCGGTACGGGGGTGCAGGATGCACGGGACGTGCCGGGCGGCCGGGCCGGGCCGTCCGGAGGAGGGACCCATGGGCGGCCGGCTGGCTGTGATGCCGGTGGCGGAGGCCGGTTCCCGGCTCTGGCATGCCGGGTTCCGGCCCGGCTGGTGGGACGTGCTCGCCCGGCGGGCCGAGCGGCGGGCGGTGGCCACGGTGCCGTACTACCGGGAGCGGTGGGCGTTCGGCCCTGACCCGGGCTGCTCGGGCCGCCCCTGCCGGCCGGCCCCGGTGCCGGCGGGGGAGTTGGCCGATCAGCTGGAGCGGCTGTGCCCGTTGGCCCGACCCTGGCGGCCGGACCGGGAACCGTCGCTCTGGATCGGCCGGCCGGGTCCGCTGCGCACCGCGCTCGCCCTCGCCGGTCTGCTCGCCCCTGGCCTACCGAAGCCCGCCCGGCCGCCGTCCGGTGCGATCGCCCCCGGCTCACCGGCGCCCGGCCCGCCGGGGCCCGGGGTGCCGGGGCCCGGGGTGCCGGTGCTCGAGGTGCGCCGGGCATTGGTCGACTGGTGCCGGCTCGGGCCG
>Ga0307500_10000245_pt1 | contig 18716 bp, 12 predicted proteins | sample 14_S_MG_FD_201362 | JGI IMG/M metagenome (GOLD analysis project Ga0307500, IMG submission 201362) | Soil microbial communities from Populus trichocarpa stands in riparian zone in the Pacific Northwest, United States - 14_S | ecosystem: Environmental > Terrestrial > Soil > Riparian zone > Trees... | reverse complement strand
GCGTCCGGCCGGAGGCCGGGGTACTGGCGGTCCAACTGGGCCACCTTGCCGGTGGCGCCCCACTCGGCATAGCAGCGTCTTGCCTCGCCGAGCAGCGAACGGCCGACCTGCTCCATCCCGAACGCGAGGTGGCAGCGGGCGGCGCGCTCGGTGATCAGCGCGCGCTGCCATGGCCGGCAGCGGGCCCGCACCTCACGCAGGGCCGCGTCGAAAGCCTGTGCCGCCGCGAGCCCGTCGCCGGCGGCCCACGCCCGCTCCGCCTCGACCAGGCGGAGCAGGGGCAGGAAACTGCTGGGATTGTCGGCGGCACGGGCGGCCAACCACCGCACGTGCTCGTCGATGCGGCCGAGCAAACCGGCCCGTTCCTGCGGCTCCGCCTGCGCCTGCCAGGCCAACCCGAGCGCGCGCATGCTGTTCGTGAGCGCCAGCTGGTACACGATCGGGCTGCAGGGGCCCAACGCGAAGGCCCGCTCCGCGTACTCGGAAAGCCGTGGTGCGTCGTCGAAGATGGCAGCGGACAGCACCCGGATGGCGTACACCTGCGCCTGCGCTATCGGATTGGCGGCCACTGTCGCGAACAACTCCGCCTCATCCACTGTGGAGACACCGAGGCCGCCCGGCGGATCGGTCTCGCCGCGCATCGCCCGCGCCAGCTGCCGGTACGCCAGGAGGCTCGGGCGGATGTTGTCGCTGCCGATGCGGACCGCGGTGGCCAGCCCGGTCTCGGCCTCCGCCTCGTAGGCGTCCAGTTCCGGCGCGCAGTCCAACGTCAGTGCCAGCGTCGTGCCGTACATCCAGCAGGCGGTCAGCGGGTCGCCGCACCGTTGCAGGGTCTCGCGGATCCGTATCGCCTGCGCCAAGAGGGTTTCCACGGGTTCGGACCAGGACCCGCCGGACATGACGTACACCACGCCGGCCTGGGCCCCCGCCCACTGGTACCCGCGCGTCTCGCAGACCTCCACGACCCGCCGCGCGGCGAGGGAACCGACCCGGAAGTCGCCGCGCAGCGCATTCATCGGGTAATACGCGCCGGAGATCGGAGCCGCCAGCGACGCCAGCGGCCCGGCCTCGGCCCACAGCCGCTGCGCCTCGCAGATCAGCCAGGCGAAGGCCGGGTTGCCGGAGAAGAACGCGGCCGGCATCACCTTCTGGATCACGTCCGCAACGGCCAGCACCCTCGGGTCGGTGACCGCCGGCCGGGCGATGTCGGCGGCGATGCCATCCTCCTCGCTTGCCCACCGCTGCAGCGCGTCCAGGCCACGCTCGATCGCGGCCGGCAGCTCGGTCTCGCCGGGTACCTCGACCCCTAGCCGCCGCAGCAGATCCAGGCCCAGCGCCACGGCGTCGGCCTGCCGGTTGCGGTTGCTGAGGCTGAAGATCTGCTGGCCGGCCACGCCCGCCAGCTCCAGCGTCTCCGGGCACCGGCGCTCGATGGCCCGGTACACCTCGTCCGCCTCCTCCAAGCGGCCCAGCCCGCACAGCGTCGCGTGCCGGTCGACGTCGAACGCGAGCAGGAGTGGCTCGTCCTCGGCTCGGGCGGCCGGGGCGAGCAGCGCCGCGCCCGCGGTCAGCAGGTCCTCGGCCACGGCGGGGTTGAGCAGCCGGGCCGCGCGGGCGGTCGCGTGCAGCAGCGCGGCAGCGCGGCGCCGCTCGCTCGGATCGGTCACCGCCTCAACCACGGCCCGGTACTGTTCGGCCGCCAGCCCGGCCAGGTCCGGGTGCTCCGCGAGGCGCCGGGCCAGGTCCAGTTGCAGCCGGCGGCGGTCGGCGGGGTCGCTGCGGTGGTGGGCGGCCTGCTGCACCCGGTCGTGGCGGAACCGGATCGCATCCTGCCGGGCGCCGTCCACCACCAGCAGACCGTCTTCCAGAGCCGGAGCCAGCGCGTCGGCCACCGTCTCGGCGGGCTCACCGGTAGCCGCGGCGAGCAGGTCCAGGCCGACCTCGCCGCCAAGGCAGGCCATGGCCTCCAGGAGGGTCTGCGCTCGCTCGGGCAGCCGGGCGATGCGCGCGGCCAGCAGATCCAGCACGTCGCCGTCGCCCACGTGCCGGCGCAGAACCGCGGCGTCCCAGTACCAGCCGTCGGCACCGGCGACCAGCGCGCCCTCGTCGCGCAGCGCGTTGATCAGTTCGACCGTGTCGAACGGGTTGCCGCCGGTGCGCGGCCCGATCTCGGCCGCCAGCGCGGCGGCGCCGGCCGCGGGTAGCCGGAGCATCTCGCCCAGCAGCGTCGTCAGCTCGCCCGGCGGCAGGTTCGCCAGGCGCAGTGCCGGCGGGGCGACACCGAGCCGCTCCCAGCGCGCCAGCTTGGCGGTCAGCGGGTGCACCGCGTCGACCTCGCCGTCCCGGTACGCCCCGACCAGCAGCAGACCGGTCAGTTCGGTGTCGGTGAGCAACGCGTCCACGAAGCCGATCGGGGGGCCGGCCGCCCACTGCAGGTCGTCCAGCACCATCACCAGCGGCCGGGCCGGGCTCGCCACCGCCCGCACCAGCTCGAGGCCGGCCTGGACGAGTCGCTTCTCGTCGATGGTGGCCATCGCCGCATTCTCGAGCGGCGCGACGTCCATTATCGTCGCGAACCCCGGGCTCAGCGCCGCCATCAGCGCGGCGTTGTCGCCCAGCGCCGCGCGCAGCCGCTGCCGATGCTCGGCCAGGGCGGTAGCGGGCTCCGCGAGCAGCAGCCGCCCCAGCCCGGCCAAGGCCTGGGCGGCCGCGTCCGAGTCACCGTCCTGCCGGTACTGGTCGAACTTTCCGGTGACGAACCAGCCACCGGCGGCCGTCACGGACGAGCGCAACTCGTCGATCAGCGCGGTCTTGCCCACGCCGGGCGCGCCGGTCACCAGCAGCCCCCGGCAGGTCCCGGCGATCGCCTGCGCCAAGGCGGCCCGCAGCGCGTCGACCTCGGCGTCCCGGCCGACCAGGCGGGAGGGCGGGGTCAGCCGGACCGGGAAGTCCCGTTCGCCCAGCGGGAACGCCTCGTCGTCCCCGCGGGCCAGGTTGGCGCGCAGCCTGAACAGGTCGTGCAGCAGCCCGTCGGCGCTCTGGTACCGGCGGTCCGGTTCCTTCTCCAGCAGCCGCAGGATGATCAGAGCCAGGCCGTCGGGTACCGCCGGGTTCAGCTCGGCCGGGGACGCCGGAATCCGGGCCAGGTGGTCATGGACCAGCCGGGCCAGGTCGCCCCGCCCGAACGGCGGCTGCCCGGTCGCCAGTTCGTAGAACGTCGCGCCGACGCCGTACAGGTCGGCTCGCTTGTCCACCGGCCAACTGGTCCGGCCGGTCTGCTCTGGGGCCAGGTAGGCGGGCGTACCCGCGATCTGGCTCGGATGGCCGAAGCCAGGCCGCTCCTCCGCGAACATGGTGGCCAGGTCGAAGTCGATCAGATACACGTCACCGCCGGCGCCGTACACCACGTTCGCCGGGTTGATGTCCTTGTGGATCACGCCCCGGCGGTGCACCTCGGCGACGATGGCGGCAAGCCGGACCGCCACCTCGACCAGCGGTTCGGCCGACAACGGACCCTCGGCCAGGCGGCCGGCCAGGGCCACCCCGCCGACGTCCAGCAGGATGATCATGCCGTTCGCCGCCGAGCCCGGTACCACGCCGGGCACGCCAGCCACACCGGCCAGCCGGGACAGGATGGCACCCTCGTGGCGCAGGCGTTGTGAGACGCCGGCACCCAAGGGGCGCTTGCACACCACACCGGTACCGTCGGGCAGCCGGGCCCGGAAGACCTCGGTGCGTTCGGTGGCGTACAGCGACTCCTGCTCGGCCCACACCGCCATCTGCCACTCCCTCAAGCAGTCGGCAACCCGTTCGGTCGCCTGTACCGACACCTGAGTGGTTTGGCGTTCCATGACGTCGCGACCCCGGACGGGTCGGCGAGCACTGCCGCGTCCAGGCCACGAACTACGGCTTGAGGACGACCTTCATGCAGTTGTCGTTCTTCTCGGCGAACATCGCGAAGGCCCGGTCGAACTCGTCGAACGGCATGACGTGGGTCAGCAGCAGGTCCACATCGACCTTCCCACGCTGCAGCAGGCCCATCAGGAACGGCATGTTGCTCTGGTCCGTCAGCCCCATCTTCACGGTGACGTTCTTCATCAGCAGCGGCTGGAGCGGGAACGGGATGTCGCCGGGCGGCGGGAAGCCCACGATGGACAGCGTCCCCCCGATCCTGAGCAGCTGCGAGGCCGTGACGAAGGACTCCGGGGAGCCGACGGCGTCGATGACGGCGTCCACACCGACTCCGTCCGTGCGCCGCATGACTTCTTCCGCCGGGTTCAGCTCGGCGGTATCCACCACGGCGGTGGCGCCCATCTTCAACCCGATGTCGAGGCGGTTGGTGCGGCGGCCGACCAGGATGATCTGGCTGGGGCTGTAGAGGCCGGCGGTCTGCGCCGCGCACAGGCCCACCGGGCCGGCACCGATGACCGCCACCGTCTGCTGGGGCTTCAGATCGGCGTTCTGCACCCCGAAGTAACCGGTCGCGAGCATGTCCGCCACGAACACCGCACGTTCGTCGCTGACGCCGTCGGGGATCTTGAGAAGTGCGGAATCCGCCAGCGGCGCCCGCACGTACTCGGCCAAGCCTCCGGACATGTTGCCCCAGCCCTCGCCGCTGCCGAACAGGGCCCCGCTCGGGCAGAGGCCGGTGATCCCTCTGCGGCACATGTCGCAGGCATTGCAGAACGGGTAGGGCGGCGCGACGACCCGGTCACCGACCTTCAGCGCGGTGACGGCATCGCCCACCTCCTCGATGATCCCCACGAACTCGTGGCCGAGCACGAACGGCGGGCACGGCGGGAGGAAGCCTTCCGCGTAGTGCACCTCGCTGGTGCAGATCATGGTCGCGGTGACCCTGATCAGCACGTCGGTGTCGTTGACCAGGGTCGGCTTGGGAACGTCCTGCAACCCCACTTGGTGGATCCCGCTCAGCACTGCCGCCTTCATGGTCACGCCCCTCCGTCGATGAGTGTGCCGGACACTACCCTTGGGCGGCACCATGCTCAACTACTCCCAGACGGCACCCCAAAATCTGTCTACTGTTTGGGGCGAACGGTTCGACCGGTTCAGCGGTAGGTGATCTCCGCCGGCGCGAAGTGTCCGTGCTCGTTGAACGAGACGACCGACACTCCGCCCCTGCCGCGCACGATCCTCGTTACCGCGGCATTCACGCATACCCGGTTCAGCCGGATCCACTGTTCGACACCCGCGCCGAGCAGGCTGGTGACCACCCAACTGATGACACCGGCGCTGGTCGATACGACGGTCGGCCCGGGTGCGGTCGGTTCGTCGACGAGCCGCTCGAGGCCGGTCGCTACCCGGGCAACGAAGTCGGCGAACCGCTCACCCGACTCGTCGAGCAGCAGTCCGTCTACCCATCGACGCATACCGTCTTCCAGGACGCCCTGGAACGCGCGCGAGTCCGCGCCCGGCCCCTCGGCGTGCTGAACGAAGCCCATGACGTCGAACTCGTCCCAGGCCGGGTCGACCCGCACCTCCCGGCCCCAGCCGGCCCCTTCGATCATGGCCGCGGCGGTCTCCTGCTGCCGCCGCAAGGCTCCGGAGACGACGAGGCCGGGAACGATCCCGGCCGACGCCAGCGAGATGCCTACGACACGAGACTGCCGGACACCCACCGACGACAGCCGGTCGTAGTCGTCGGTGCCGAACGACGCCTGTCCGTGCCGGACGAGGATCAGCGCGCTCACAGTGTCTCCTGGTTCGCTCCGGCCGGCGCACCTCGGCTCTTCACCGGACGTTCGAGGCGACCGCCTCGGCCTGCGCGACCAGTCCGCCGAGATAGTCGGTGGTCAGCATCCCGACGCCGACCTCGTCGCCGGCGTCGATCGCCCGCTTGCGGACGCCCTCGCCGATGATCGCGATCTTCCACAGTCCGAGTGCATGCCAGAACGGTAGAGCCGACAGGTCCCGACCGGTCTCCTCGGCGTACGCCTGGGCGAGGTCGGCCCGGGACGGGAAGCCCGCAAGGAGCGGGATGGGGAACGGGCCGGCGCCGAGGTCGGCGGCCTCCGGCCAGTACGCCAGCAGGCTGCCCAGGTCGGCGAGCGGATCGCCCAGGGTGCACAGCTCCCAGTCCAGGACGGCGCGGATCTCGTCCCCGGCGGGCGATGCGATGACGTTGAGGAGGTGGTAGTCACCGTGAACCAGCGACAGCTCTCGTTGCTCGGGGATGACGGCCTCCAGCAGGTCGGCCAACCTGTCGATACCCGGCGCCTCCCTGGTGCGGGACCGGTCCCACTGACCGCGCCAGCGCCGGAGCTGGCGGGCGGCGTAGGGCTCGTGCGAGGCCAGGCTGTCGAGCCCGGTCGCCTCGAGATCGACCTCGTGGACGCGGGCCAGGGTCCGCGCGAGGGTGCGGCCGAGTCGGTCCCGGACGTCCAGCGGAACGGCTTCCGCGGCGTCCACGCTGTCGACGATGAGACCGTCGACGTACGACATCACCATGAGCGGGGCGTCGGTGACGGCAGGGTCGTCGGTAAATCCGCGGACGGCGGGGATGGGCACGGCCGTACCGTGCAGTCCACTGAGGATCCGGTGCTCACGGGCCACGTCGTGGGCGGACGGGAGCGAGGGCCCCAAGGGCGGACGACGCAGCACCCAGCGTCGGGCCGCGGCGTCGACGACGAGGAAGGTCAGGTTCGACCTGCCGTTCCCGACCCGCGAGAACGTGAGGGGCGCCGTGATCTCCGGGCCCAGACCGAGCAGCCAGTCAGTCACGGCCCTCTGGTCAAGGCCAGCGAGGGCCGGTTCCCGGTCGCCGCTCGACGTCACGTCGCCGGGCTCCGCGGCGGAAGCGGCGCGAACGCCGGAGCGCGCCGCTCCATGAAGCTGCGGACACCTTCTTCGACGTCCGTGCTGCGGAACGACTCCGCCATCAGCCGCTCCGCGGCCACGAACGAGTCGGCGAACGGTCGTTCGAGGTCGGCGTAGATCTGCTTCTTCATCGTGGCCACCGACCACGGCGAGCAGAAACGGGCGATCTCGTCGGCGTAGGCCACCGCCTCGGAGACCACGCTCTCCGGCGCACAGAGTCGGTCGACGAGCCGCAGCCGCAGGGCCTCGTCGCCGGTGACGATGCGGCCCGACATCAGCAGGTCGAGCGCGGCGCTGGGCCCGACCAGCCGGGACAGCAGCCAGGAGATGCCGTACTCGGCCACCAGCGCCCGGCGCGCGAAGATGGTGGCGAGCTTCGCGTCACGAGTGGCGAAACGGACGTCGCAGTAGAGCGCCTCGACGAGTCCGAGGCCGACCGCCGCCCCGTTGATCGCGGCGATGAGGGGCTTGCGAATCGTGAGCGGGTAGTAGCGGTGGCGCGCGCGCTCGGTCTGCTCCGTGTCGACCTCGCCGGTCGCGGCCCCGTGGAGATCTTCCATGTCGGCACCGGAGCAGAAGCCACGGCCGGCTCCGGTCACGACGATCGCCCGGACCTCGGGGTCGTCCTCCGCCGCGTCGAGCAGCGTGTAGTAGCGCTCCTCCAGCGCATCGGTCCACGCGTTCATGCGGTCGGGCCGGTTGAGCGTGAGCAGGAGCACCGCACCGCGGCGCTCCGCGAGTACGAGTTCCTCGGTGGTGACCGACACAGCGACTCCTCCTTCGACGCGGGCCAAGCACCCTCGCATCGAGATGCGACGATCCATACCATATGCGTTTCTCATTTGTTGTACGCGATCGTCGTAGACGAACATCGCGAAACGCAAGAAGGGCCTGGGATTCTGTAGTATACACAACGCATCTTGTCATGCATGTGTGAGATTGTTATATGATTGGATCGAGGGCCGGCGGAATCACACCGTGAAGGGGCACAGCTGATGGACTTCGCGTTCGACGCACGCACCGAGGAGCTGCGCGAGAACCTCCAGGGTTTCGTGACGACGCAGATCGAGCCGGCCCAGGCCGTGTTCGTCGAGCAGCTCGCGGGGATGGACAACCACTGGGCCTGGAGCCAGACCCCGATCTTCCGCGAGCTGCAGGGGAAGGCCCGCGAGCGTGGGCTCTGGAACCTGTTCCTTCCCGGCGAGCACGGCGGCGGGTTGACCAACATGCAGTACGCCCCGCTCGCCGAGATCATGGGTCACGCAGGCGGTCTCGCTCCGCCGGTGTTCAACTGCGGGGCACCGGACACCGGCAACATGGAAGTGCTCTCCATGTTCGGCTCGGACACCCAGAAGAAGGAGTGGCTTCAGCCCCTGCTCGACGGGGAGATCCGCTCCGCCTTCGCGATGACCGAGCCCGAGGTCGCGTCCTCCGACGCCACCAACATCGAGACGCGGATGGTGCGGGACGGCGACGAGTACGTCATCAACGGGCGCAAGTGGTACACGAGTGGCGCGATGAACCCGGACGCGAAGATCTTCATCGTCATGGGCAAGACGGATCCGTCCGCCGACAGACACTCGCAGCAGAGCATGATCCTCGTGCCCCGTGGCACTCCGGGCGTCACCGTGGTACGCGGGATGCAGGTCTACGGCTACGACGACAACGACCACGGTGGGCATGCGGAGGTCCTGTTCTCCGACGTGCGGGTGCCGGTCGACAACCTCATCGGCGGCGAGGGCCAGGGCTTCGCCATCGCCCAGGCCCGCCTGGGTCCGGGGCGGATCCACCACTGCATGCGGGCCATCGGTGTGGCCGAGCGCGCCATCGAGATGATGTGCGCGCGGGCCGACGAGCGCGTGGCGTTCGGCCGGAAGATCGCGGACCAGGGCGTCGTGCGTGACTGGATCGCCCAGTCGCGGGTGCAGGTGGAGCAGCTCCGGCTGCTGGTGCTCAAGACCGCCTGGTTGATGGACACCGTCGGCAACAAGGGCGCCCACACCGAGATCCAGGCGATCAAGATCGCGACACCGCGGATCGCCGAGTGGATTCTGGACAAGGCGATCCAGGTGCACGGCGCCGGCGGCCTCTCCCAGGACTTCACCCTCGCCCACGCCGCGGCCCTCATGCGCACCCTCCGGATCGCCGACGGGCCCGATGAGGTGCACATCAACGCACTCGCCCGCAACGAGCTCATCCGTCAGCGGGCCGCCCGGGGCGTCTGACGGCACCGGCTCGATCCGACCGGCCGCCACCGCGGACCATCCGCGGCGACGGCCGGTCAGCGTCAGCGTGGGAGGCCCATCCCGCGTGCGATCAGGTTGCGCTGGATGTCGCCGGTGCCGCCGGCGACGACGCCCATGATCGAGCCACGGAGGCCGTCCTCGAACGCGCCGGCACCGACGGCCCCCGGCACGCCGTACGCGTAGAGGCTGTCCGGGCCGAGCAGGGAGATGGCGGTGGCGTTGAGCTCCTCGGCCAGCTCGGTGGCCATCACCTTCGCCATCGGGGCCTCGGTCCGGCCGCCCGCTCCCGTGGTCATGGCGCTCACCGCGGCGTTGACCAATCCGCGGGCCGCCTGTAACGCGACCGCGAGCCGGCCGATCTCGCGGCGCACGTCGCCGCGGCGGCCCGGCAGGATCCGGTCCGGGTCCTCGACCGCGATCGCGACCAGCCGGTCGAACGCCCGCCGCGCCTTCATCACGCTCGCACCGATGAGCACGCGCTCGGCCGCCAGCGCAGCGCTCAGCGCCGCCCAGCCCTGCTCGGGTCGGCCGACCAACCTGTCCTCGGGGACGAAGACGTCGTCCCAGAACGTCGTGGCCGACACCTCCCCGCCCAGGGAGCGGTGCTGCTGGACGGTGATGCCCGGACTGTCCAGGTCCACCAGGAACATGCTGATGCCGGCGTGCGGCGGCACAGCGGACGGGTCGGTGCGGGCCGCGAGCATGATCCACTTCGAGTCGGGGACGCAGGTCCCCCAGAGCTTCTGCCCGTTGATGCGCCATCCGCCGTCGACGCGGTCCGCCCGGGTGCGCAGCGAGGCGAGGTCCGACCCCGAACCGGGCTCGGAGTAGCCGAGCGCGATCGACAGGGCGCCTCCCCTGGCCTCCGCAATCACCAGGTCGCGCAGCTCCGGTGGACCGACCTTGGCCAGCATGGGGACGATCGAGTCGATCCCCATCCAGATGTTGCCGACCGGCGGGCTCGCATAGGCGATCGCCTCGGAGAAAGCGAGCATCCGCGCGACGTCGTAGCCACCGCCTCCGAGGTCGGCCGGCCAGCCGACGCCGATCCACCCGCGGTCACGCAGGACCGCGCGGGCCTCGTCGTCCCAACCACCGAGGTGGGACGGCGGTCCGTCCCGCCACGGCTCGAACGCCTGGAGTACGTCGTGACGGACCCGCTCCGCCTCCGCGCCGAGGTCGAAGTCGGGCAGTCCGGCCCCGTGGTCGACGATGGCCTCCCCCACCGTTGTCCCGGTCGAAGCGGCCAGCACCGCGAGGTCGGCGTGCACCCGGCGGAACAGCCACGGCGCCTCGTGCTCCTCGAAGTAGCCGACCGCAGCCAGGGTGTGGTGCCCGTCGAACTGCAGCTGTGCGAGCCGCCCAGCCACGTGCTCGAGGTAGATCTCGACGGCCAGCCGCCAGGCCGGCTCGCCGTTCACCAGCAGCGCGAGCGCGTGGGCCTGGAGCTGCCGGGCTGCCGTCAACGCGGTCTCGACACCGACGAGCCGGTGCGAGACGGCCTGGAAGGAGCCGATCAGGTGTCCGAACTGCTCGCGGCGACAAGCGTGCTCAACGGCCAGCTCATGGGTCCGGCTGACCGCTGCCGTCGCTCGGGCCCCGAGACCGAGACGACGGAGCATCAGCAGGTCCCGGTGCTCGGACAGGGGCACCGTCCACTCCGGTGGTCCGGACAGCCGGACCTCGGACCAGCCCGGCACCGCCAGCCCCGACCGGCCGGTCACGACCGCCGCATCGAGACAGTGCCACGCCAGCAGATCGGACTCCTCGTCCACGACCAGCAGGTGGGTCAGGTGTGCGCCGGCCTCGACGTGGCGCACCACCATCTCCCCCACCCTTCCGGGCGCGGCCAGTCCGACAACCGGGCGAACGGAGCCCACGCAGACACCGTCGACCACCGCCGCGTGGCCGGCCGCGCCCGCCACCGTCGAGACGAGGGCGAGGTCCATGATCGGCAGCGGGCAGGCGACCCGGCCGAGCTCCTCCTGCACCGCGAGTGCGGCCGGGGCGAGCTCGAGCCCGGCAAGGTCAGTCCAGCCCTGTACCACCGCGGCGGCCCAGAGCTCTCCGAGGTCGGCCCCGGGGGCGGAGGTCGCGGCCGGCCAGGACCGCGCGCAGACGCCGCGCACCGTCTCGCGCAGGACCCTGAGATCCGCTTCGTCCATGGCCCCCGCGATCTCGGGCGACGCGGTCATCTGATCGGGCCGGCCATCACGCCGGGCGCAGGTCGAGGTGGCCGGCCTCGAGCTCGACCCGGAGCTGGTTCTTGAGCACCTTGCCGCTCGGGTTGCGGGGCAGGGCGTCGACGATCGCGAGATGCTTGGGCCGCTTGTAGCGGGCCAGCTTCTCGGTGCACCACTCAGTGATCTCAGCGGCAGTCGGCGGGTCGGTCGGTTCGCGAGGAATGATCACCGCCAGGGGCGTCTCGCCCCACTTCTCGTTCGGGACACCGATCAGCGCGACGTCGGCGACCTTGGGGTGACCGGCGATGGCGTCCTCGACCTCGGCACAGTAGATGTTCTCGCCGCCAGAGATGATCATGTCCTTCTTGCGGTCGACGACGTAGAAGTAGCCGTCCTCGTCCTGGCGGACCAGGTCACCAGAGTGGAACCAGCCGCCGCGGAACGCCTCGGCAGTCGCCTCCGGCTTGTTCCAGTACTCCTTCATGACCATCGGCGTGCGGTAGACCGCTTCGCCGATCTCGCCCTGCGGCACGTCGTTCATCTCGTCGTCCACGACCCGGACCTCGAAGTTGATCATCGGGGTGCCGACCGAGCCCAGCTTCCGGATCTGGTCCTCGCCCTGCAGCAGGGTCGCTATGGGCCCGCACTCGGTCTGGCCGAACGTGCTCTCGATCTGCACGTGCGGGAGGGTCTCCTTCAGCTGCGTCAACAGGTGTGTGGTCGCGGGCGCCGCACCCCAGCCGATGCGGCAGAGCGCCGCCAGGTCGCGCTCCTCGATGCCCGGCACGTCGCAGATCGCCTGCATCTGGGTGGGCACCATCACCATGGACGTGACCCGTTCGCGCTCGATGATGTCGACCACCGCTTCGGGATCGAAGCTGCCGTGAGACAGCATCAGGTTCGTGCCACCGATCATCAGCTGCGGCTGGAAGCTCATCAGGCCGCCGATGTGGAACAGCGGCAGCACCGAGAGAAAGACCCGATCGTCCTTCGGCATGCCGGCGTGCAGCATGAAGCTGAACGTGTGGATCACGAAGTGGGAGTGGATGAGGACGGCGCCCTTGGGCCGTCCCGTCGTCCCGGAGGTGTACATGATGTACGCCGGGTCCGCCAGGTCGACGCGGGGTCCGTCGTACTCGGGCGCGGCCCTGGCCAGGGCGTCCTCGTACTGCTCGGCACCGGTGAGCTCGCCGGCATAGACCAGGCAGGGGCCTTGGTGGCCGGCTATCCCCCGCGCCTTCGCCAGCAGCGCCGCGAGCGGGCCGTGCACGATGATCGCCGCGGCAGCACAGTCCGTCAGGACGTAGGCGACCTCGTCGGCGACCAGCCGGTAGTTGATCGGGACACAGATGGCGCCCAGCCGGGCAGCCGCGAAATAGGACTCGATGATCTCGAGGGTGTTGTAGCCGAGCACCGCCACCCGGTCGCCGTGGCGGACACCGCGCTCGTGCAGAGCGTTCGCCAGCCGGCTGACCCGCTCGTCGAGCTGCCGATAGGTCATCCGGACGTCGTCGTACCCGAATGCGACGCGGTCGCCGATCGTGTGTGCGTGCCGGGCCAGCTGGTCGGAGATGGTCATGCCCTGGGCGAGCTGCGCGCGCAGCTCGTCGCCGATCACGGTCGCGCTCCGTCCCGGGCATTGGCAGAGCTGGCGATGAGCTCGACGGTCTCGGGGCGCTCGTTGAAGAACAGGTGACCGGCCCCGGGCAGGATGTGGACCCGGGCGTTCGGCAGCGCGGCCGACCACGCCGCCACGTGCCCGACCGGGATCAAACGGTCGTCGGCACCCCACAGCAGGAGAGTCTCGAGGTCGGGGCTGAGCGTGGCCAGCCGGTCGGGCAGCTCCGGGTCGGCGGGACCGGGCACGAACCCGCCCATCACGCCCTGCTCCCGGGCCCGCAGCGCCAGGTACTCCTCGTCGGGCTCCGCCGGGATCCGGCCGTCCCAGATCGACTGGTCGTTGGTCAGGATCCGCTTCCGCTCGTCGAGCGTGTGCGCGCGCATGTTCAGCATCGGGTGCTCGGGGACGTCCATCCCGTACGGCGATCCCAGCACCAGCCGGCTGACCCGCTCCGGGTGTGCGGCGGTGAAGGCGACGGCCCGCCACCCGCCCAGCGAGTGGCCGACCAGGACGACCCGGTCCAGGCCGAGAGCATCGAGGACGTCGGTCAGGTGCGCGGTCACGTCCTGGTGGCTCCTGGGGGCCGGCTCGAGCTCGGTGGCTCCGTAGCCAGGAAGCAGCGGGAGTACCACGTGGTAACGGTCGGCGAGGGCATCGAGGAAGTCGAAGCCTTCGACGATCCCGCCGCCGTGGAGGTAGACGACGGGTTCGCCCGCCCCCGTCTCGCGGACCTCGGTGCGGCGACCGTTCGCAGTGATGACAGTGGTGCTCAGTGACATGGCTCTTCCTTTGAGCGAAGGTCGATGTCCGCTCGTCATCAGGCCGGGCTGAGGGACAGCTCGACCGCACGCACTGCCGGGATGATGTGGTCGATGAACGCGTCGAGGGTCGAATCGCCCTCCTCCTTGGTCATCTCACCGAACGGCAGCATGAGCATGAAGTAGTTGACGAGGCCGCGGCGGGCCTGCTCGACGTAGTAGTCGGTGACCGTCTCGACCGTGCCGCAGACGACGAGCCCCACCTCGACCGGGTCCTGGATCAGCTGCGCCTTGGCCACCGGGTTGTCCATCACGTCGGGGACGGCCGTCTGCAGGTGCGGTGGGATCCGGCCGTGGGCCCGCATCAGCTGCTCGGCGTAGGCCGCCCAGACCTCCCGGCCGCGCCGTTCGGCCGCCTCGACCGTGTCGGCGATGAAGACGCCCTGGCACTGGGCGATCCTCGGCTCGGTGACGTGCGGGTGGTCGTAGTCGGGCGAGTTGCGGCTGGCTTCCCACAGCTCGTCGTAGCGGGATCGGACCTCCGGCGTCATCGTGTAGGGGTAGACGAAGTTGTTGCCGCCGCGCCCCGCGGTCTCGACGTTGCCCGCGGTCCACATCGGCGGGTAGGGCTTCTGAGACAGTTCGAAAGGCAGCTTCAACTCAAGGAAGTCGTAGTACTTCGAGCCCTCGCTGGACATGATCCCGGTCTCCCAGGCGCGAAGGAGCATCGTCTGCATCTCGCGTGCGCGGTCCGACGCCTCGTCCGGATCGTGCCCGAACTGGAGGTGCTCGAACGGCGTGATCCCCTTGCCGATGCCGAGCTCGAGCCGGCCGTGCGAGAGCACGTCGACCATCGCCAGGTCCTCGAAGAGCCGCACCGGGTTGTGCAGGGGTAGGCAGATGACGGTCGGGATGAGCTTCATCGTCGTCGTCTCCCGGGCCACCGCGGCCAGGAAGACCGACGCCGACGGCGCCGCGGACAGCGTGTGGCCGTGGTGTTCGGCAAGGTGGAAGGCGTGGAAGCCGCCCACCTCGGCACGCTTCAGGCTGGCGATCCGCTCCTCGTAGACCTCGACGACGGGCTTGCCATTCTTGGCCTCGACGTGGTCGAAGATCCCGAACTCGACACGCACTAGGGTTGCTCCTTCTGCTTTTCAGCCGTTTTTCCGGTACGAAGCGGGCCAGATGCCCTGCTTGCCGGGCGCCAGGATTCCGTTCGGGTCGACCGCGTCCTTGATCCGCTCCACGAACCGGCGGTAGGCGTGGTCACCGAAGCTGTAGGTGTCCTGAACCAGGTCCATGTTGTCGAGGTGGGCGCGGTACTCCCCGTAGCCGGCCGTTGCCGCGTCCTGGATCAGGACCTGGCAGGCCTCGTACGCCTGGCGCGAGGCCTGCTCGTCCCCGGCGTCGAAGATGCAGCCGAACACGTGGATGAAGCTACGAGCGTTGATCATGATCGGAGAGGCCAGATAGTCCAGGCCGAACTTCGTCTCGATGCCCGTTCTCAGCATCGTGTGCAGGTCGTAAGCGGCCTTGCCCTCGAGCGGGGACACCATGCCGGTGCCGGCGTGAGCGCCCTTCGCAACCTTGCCGTACCACCCGAGAACTTCGAGGAACGCGAGGTTCGGGGCCCCGCCGAGCACGCGGTCGCCAGGATGTTCCAGCGCGGGGATCTCGTCGGGCGAGTACTGGTTGACGTCGACCCGTGCTCCGTCGATCTTCCCGAACGCGGCGGTGATCTTCTCGATCTTGTAGTCGCTGATCTTCTTGTCGTCCCACAGCGCGCCGTGCAGGGTCCATCGTCCGATGCCGAGATCACCCGCCATCTGGTCGATGACATGGTCCGGGGTCGGACCGTCACCGGTGAACCATCGCGTGCGCTGACCCTGCATGCAGGCCATCTCGACCGTGTTGTACATGACGGGCACGCCCTCGATCGTGCGGTCCAGTCGCAGCGCACGCATGGTGTCCACGACCTGGATGAGGTCGCTCTCTTTGGCGAAGTTCGCCCAGAACGGGGCGTAGGTCTCGGGGTAGGGCATCAGCCAGATACCCATCTTCACCACGACGCCGAAGTTCGACTGCATGAACAACGGGTCGAGGGTCGGGCCGAAGCCGCGCTTGTAGAGGTGCCAGGCCTTGCTGTTGGGCATCGCACCCATGCCGGTGCGCAACACCTCACCGTTGGCCAGAACGACCTCCATCCCGCAGGGCGCCATGAAATCGGCGCCGTAGGGCAGGTAGGTCGTGCCGTGCTCGAGCGAGTTGCCGATGACGCTGCCCCAGCCGAGGTCGGTGATGGAGGCCATCAGGCGGTGCCCACCGGCACTCAGCGCCTCAGCCAGTTGATTCCAGGTGACGCCAGGCTCGACGACGGCGTAAGCCAGGTCAGGATTGATCTCGTGGATCCGGTTCATCCGGCGCAGGTTGACCACGATCGAGCCCTTGACCCGGGGGGAGCCTCCGCCGAGGCCGTTGTTGCGGCCGGTGGACGTCGCCCAGATCGGCACCCGGTGCTCGTTGGCGATCCGGAGCACGGCCTGGATCGCCTCGACACCGTCAGGTTGCACCACGGCGGACGACTCGTACTGGTCCCAGTTCTCGGGCCAGAAGGGGTCCCGGAACTCCACGGCGGCGTCGCCGGTGTGGACCCACTCCGCCCCGATCTCCCGGCGCATGGCGTCGAGCGCACGCTCGACCTGCGCCAGCGGAACTCCCTCCGGGACGACGGTGACCGTCATCTGACTCCCCTCTCACGCGCGGCGCCTGCCGCCCCACCAGGACAGTGCAGCGCACGCCCGGTGGCGTGAGGCTCGCTCCATCGGCTCGGTTCCGGAATCGGTGTGATGACGCTAACATCCATATCTACCGTTGTCACGACGGTCGTTTGAGATTTGTTTCGTCAGTCGAGCCCGAGGGCGCGGCCCGGAGTCAGGTCAGCTGCGAGGAGCGCGCATGTACGTGGAAATCGACCCCACCCAGGGCAGGGCCGAGGTTCGGGAGGCCGATGACGTAGAGCATTTCAGCGTTCGGACGACCGGCGCCGCCGACCATGAATCGCTCTCGCGGAGTCTGGGCCAGCTCGGTCGGATCGACGACACCGGGCACGCCTGGATCGACATCCAGGCACTGCGCGATGCCACCGGACGCTCCGACGACGCGGAGTGGTCCTCCGGTTTCGACGCGATGATCGCCTACGCCACCTCGAAGGGCTGGGTCGACCAGGCGGGCGCCGCCGTTCGCGCCCACGTCGAGCCCGTCGACGCCGGCGGCTGACCGCCCATCGCACGCCCGGGTGGGCCCGGGGCGACCTTCCCCCCAAAAGCCACGTAGAACAAATTACGACCGCCCATCGGCTTTATGTTGCGTGTCTAGTCGGTCATGTTCTACGGTGACTCAGGTCACGTCCACGGTGGCGTCGGCCGTCCGGACGGTGCGGGAGTCCCTTCGGAGGCAGCACCAGAGGCGCGGGGGCTCGTCGGACCAGACGGCCGCACACCACCAACTCTCTCGACGAAGCAGGAGTAGGGCATGAACACCATCCGCAGGCGTCGAGTGACCAGATCGACAGCTCTGATCAGTACGCTCGTCCTGGCCTCCGCGCTGGCCGCGTGCTCGTCCGATGCCAAGGGCGACGTCACGACGGCCAACCCGGGCGGAGGCGCTTCGTATGTGAAGCAGTCGCAGGCGTTGCTCGACATGGCCGCCAAACAGGCGATCACCGGACCGGCACAGGGCATCGTTCCGGCCGCGGACCTGAAGCCGTGGACACCGGAGGACATGCCGGTACCGGTGGCAGCCGGCAAGAAGTCGGTGAAGGTGGCGGTGGTGACCGCCTTTCCGGCCGGCTTCCCGGTCTACGCGGCCGCCCTGCTGAAGGCCATCGGTGCCGAGCTCGGCTGGCAGGTCCAGACCTTTGCCGCCGCCACGCCGGACCCCGCCGGCGCCTCAGCCGCGATGAACCAGGCGATCCTGACCAAGCCGGACGTGATCATCGCCCCGGCTGTGCCGTCCGTCTTCATCGCCCAGGGTCTCGCCCAAGCGAAGGCCAAGGGCATCAAGACGATCGACCTGCACGGCGACTCCGTGACCGGTCCAGGCTTCGACGCCTACGTCCCGGCCTCCGAGGGTGTGCAGAAGGCCCTTCTCGGAGCCTGGGCGGTGGCCAAGTCCGACGGCAAGGCGAACGCCGTCGTGGCCGGCTCGCCACCGTTCGCGGACGCGAACGCGGCCGCGGCCATCGACTACATCAAGGCCTGCACCGGGTGCAAGGTCAAGGGCGTCGAGTTCAGCCCCGACGTCTTCTCGGACCCCACCAAGACGCCGGCAAGCCTCGCGTCCGCCATCTCCTCCGCTGATGTCGACTACGTGATCTTCCCGAACGGCTCCACACCCCTGCAGGGAGCTCTCAACGGGATCAAGGCCTCACGAAGCAAGAACGCACAGCTCCTGGTCAACAGCCCCGGACCGCCGACCGTTCAGTACGTCAGGGACGGCCAGACGCCGATGCTCGCGTGGGTGCCGCCCGCACTGATGGTCCTGACGGCCATCGACGACGTCAACCGCATGATGGCGGGTGCCGCGCCGCTGGACGAGCAGGACCTCCGGATGCCGGTTTCGTACTGGACCAAGGAGAACGCCCCCAAGCCGGAGCTGGGCGCGATGACCGCGGCCGAGCTGCAGTCCGCCGACTTCCTGACCCCCTTCGAGAAGGCGTGGGGCATCCAGCTCAAGGACGTCATCCTGGGGGTCACGGGCTGACATGTCGCTCACAGACCTCTCGCAGTCCCCGGCCGGGCAGTCGGCGGGCGACGGAGACCTCGCCGTCAGCGCGCGAGGCGTACGCAAGGTGTACGGGCCGACGACCGCTCTCGCCGGCGCGGACCTCGAGGTCCGCGCCGGCGAGATCCACGGCCTGCTCGGCGAGAACGGCGCCGGCAAGTCCACGCTGGTCCGACTGCTCGCCGGCGTCGAGCGCCCCGACCAGGGTGAGCTGAGCTTCTTCGGTGAGCCCGCGACGGGTGGGCCCAAGGAACGCCGCCAGGCGGGGCTCGCGTTCATTCACCAGAACCTG
>Ga0307500_10000244_pt1 | contig 18731 bp, 12 predicted proteins | sample 14_S_MG_FD_201362 | JGI IMG/M metagenome (GOLD analysis project Ga0307500, IMG submission 201362) | Soil microbial communities from Populus trichocarpa stands in riparian zone in the Pacific Northwest, United States - 14_S | ecosystem: Environmental > Terrestrial > Soil > Riparian zone > Trees... | reverse complement strand
GTCTCATGGTCCGGAACAAGGCCGGCCAGGAGTTCGTCGTGGGCGGCGACGGCACGCTGCTGCTGGAGGACGAGTCGGCGATCGAGGTGACCCTCCGGGCCGACAGCATGACCGACGACGCGATCCGCGACCTGGTCACCACCGGCGCGACCCCGATCGACGTCGAGAAGATCTTCGAGCTGTTTCCCAGCACGGTCGTCATGGCCGGCAAGCCGTACCCGCTGGAGCGCTGGAACGACGAGATCGTGAAGCGCATCTGCGAGCAGGAGATCTTCCCGCAGATGGCCGACAAGCTGACCTACAAGGGCGTCCGCCTGGTCGGCAGCAAACTGCTCGACGCCAGCGACCTCGCCGGCTTCACCGACCCACCCACCGGCAAGTAGGGCCCCGGTGGTGGGCCGGGGGGTAGGCGCTCGCTGAATTTGCGTGCTGGTGCTAGGCGTTAGCCCGGCGGAGGCGGTCGGCTGCCTGCACCCGCAACGCATCGCCGCCCATCGGGTCGCCGCCGCACAGTGCCATCTCCCGGGCGTTGTACGCGGCCATCCACACGCTGGCCGCCCACGCGACCTCCAGTTCCACAGCCGTGAACAAGCGCCCTCGGATGTCCTGATAAGCCACCAGGAACGCCTCGGAGCTTTCGATCGGCGCCAGCGTGGGCGGCCCGGCACTGGCGAAGGACCCGCTCGCCGCGCCCACCAGCGCCGCCTCCGGCTGCCACGCCAGACTGTCCCAGTCGTGCACCGCCCACATCTGCGTACCCTGCCACCGCAGGTTCTGCGCCTCGAAGTCGGCGTGGCCGAGCACGCACGGCAACCCGGCGGCCAGCAGCCGCGCCCGGGCCCGCCCAGCCGTCTCAACGATGTGCTCGGACATGACGCTCTGGTCCCGGCGGTCGAGAAAGTCGATCGCCGGCCACTCCCCGGAATCGGTGTGGTCCCAGCGCACCCAGGGCGGATTCGGCAGCGGCGGTGCGACGGTTACACCGGCAAGTTCGGCCATCAGCCGGGCGAACACCTCTGCGCAGCGCAACGCCACGTCCGGCGAGTCCCCGTGCAGCACCTCGCCGCCCGGCCGGTACTCCTCGGCGTGCACGGCCAGCGCACCGACACCGACCACCGGCGTGAGCGGCCGGGCACACGGAAACCCGCGCTCGGCCAGCCGGGCCTGCGCCGCGACACACGAGACGGCCCGGCCGTCGTCGGTGCGCGCCTTGACCACGACGTCCCTGCCGCCGGCCAACCGCACACCGAACACCATCGAGACCTGCTGCGACCGGAACAGCACGCCAGCGGGCTCGCCGCCCAGATGGTCAAGACACCAAGCCGGCAACCAGACCGGCAGCTCCTCCAACGCCACACTCAGGACCGTGCCACAGGCACCGAACGCCCACGAAGCACCCCGGTACGGCCGGAGCGGGTGCGCGGAACACGCACTGTATGGGCGGGTGGTGCTGAGGAGTGCTTTCAGGGGCGTGTCAGGGCCGTTCCAGGGCGGGGCGGCACAGTTTCGCGTGCAGCGGGAGCTTCCCGCCGCACAGCGCTGTGCCGGCCAGCTCCGGTCCGCCTGATCGAAGGCCTGGGCCAGCTCGCGACGTGAGGTCGAGCGCAGCCGTAACCCAATCCCCCGAAACGGAGTTCGAACGTGCGCAAGGCTCTCGCTATCGCCGGTCTGGCCGGCCTGTTCGCGCTGGCGGCATGCGGTAAGGAGGCGGACACCAGCGCCGCGGCGGATCCCGGCGCCGCCGCGCCGACGACCGAGGCCGCTACCACCGCGGCCGCCACCACCGCGGCGGCGCCGGACGAGTCGGCGGACCCGGTGCTCGGCCCGGCCGGCTTCGGTGCGGTCAAGCTCGGCGCGAGCCCGGCGGAGGCGACGGCAGCCGGCCTGGTCGTCACCGACACGTCCAGGGGCACCGGGCAGGACTGCCCGAAGAGCGCCACCCTCAGGCTGCCCCAGTTCCCGCTGGTGATGTTCTCCACCAAGCTGGGTGTCTCCGCGATCGAGGCGAAGGGCGCCATGCACACGCCCGAGGGCATCAAGATCGGTTCCAAGCTGACCGACGTGAAGAAGGCGTACCCGCAGCTGAAGAACCCGCTCGGCGACCCGAAGTTCAACGGCGAGAACTTCGTCACCGTCCCCGGCAACCCCAAGGCGAAGTACCGCATCTTCGTCATCATCGACGAGGTGCGCTACCTGCACCTGATCCTCGCCAACAACAACTGCACGATCTAGCCGCCGAGGCGCCGGCCGCCGCGGGTTGATTTCCTGCGGTGGCCGCCCGCCCCGCTCGCCGCCCCGGCCGGCCGCCCTCGAACTGGTGGATATGCCGCGCATGGATACGGCCGCCGCGTGATTCCTGGCAAAGCTGTGGGGCAAGCACGGTTGTCCGGGGTCAAGTTGTACGTCCTCGGATGTCTCCGGGTTAGCGTTCGCTGAGCCGAGCGCCCGCAACTGCATGCGGAACCGGGGCGGCGCGGAGGGACGATGCGGCAAGACTTCACTGAGTGGCTCAGCGGTCAGCTCGCCGAGCGTGCGCTCGGCAAGGTACTGCTCACCGTGACGGCGCTGCTCGGCGCCGCCGGCACCGTCGGCACACTGTTCGGCTCCTTCCCGCTACGGGCCGCGGCGCTCGCTGCCGCCATGCTGGCCACATTCGCCCTCGTGGTGCTTCTGCCCACCGAAACAAAAGCGGTCCATGGCGAGGTGGCGACAACGTCGAAGCTGTTGCATAAATACTGTGCGCTGATCGAGGAACGATCCAGGTTGAGGCTTGAGATATCGTCGTGGGTGCAGACGGTGGTAGTCAGTAAGCGCGGCGATGCTCTGGTTACGCGTCGGCTCACGCTGACACCCGCTGGCGGCGACCTTCGGTTTCTTACGTGCAATCTCCGCTACTACGGCACTACTCCATTGACACCACGGCTGCGTCGACTCGTCACAGCCTCGGCGCGCGAGATATCGGTCGATGGTGTTGCAGGAGCACGGTTCATCGGTGCATCGTCGTGGCGCAGCGACACCGAGCACCAATACATCGTTGATTTCGGTACACCGGTCGCCGCTGGCACCGAGGTCCGAGTCGAGGTGCAATGGATCTGGCCGCTTTACTCGATGGATCTGATGCAAGGTGGGGTCGAGAACTTTGACGTCAGGTTCGATCATCCGACAGATACTGCGAAGCATGAGGTCATTCTCTTGAAGCGCGGCATCGGCGACCGATTCTTGGTATCGCGAATCGGCCATCTGACTCAATTCGAGTCCCACGGTTCCGACCTATCGTACCGAGTCGCGTTCCTCGTCGAGCGACCTCGTCCGGCGGAACGAGCCGGGGTTCGGATCGACAAGGCGCGATAGCAAGCCGGCATGGCGGCGACTGTCCTGGTTGGTATCGCCGCCAGCTCGGTTGTACCTAACCGGAGGTGTACATCAGCCTCCGCCGTCGCTTGAGCCACCGGTCATAGCGGTCAATCCTCCCCCCTGCGAGGCGATCGTCAGAGTATTCGCAGTCGCTCCAGCTCCGCCGTGCCTGGATCGCGCACATAGAGCAAGCCGCCGGCGTCGATATGGGCCTGTATGAAGGCGTACAACTGGAGAGCCTTGTTGATCACGTCGGTCTTGGATTCGCCGGTCTCGGCGACCGTATTTTCGAGGGCTTCGACGGAGCGGCTCGTCAGGTTGACGGTGACCTTCTCCAGGCCCGGGCCGCGAGCCGCCCGCCGCTCACTACCCGGACGACCGCTTGGATTGCCCGCATTGTGCCCACCGCTTGTTCCGCCCCGACTGATGGGCTCCCTCACAACCTTCGCCAAACGGCGTGATCGGTATGCGCATGACATGCCGCATGGCGCCTCGTCCCTCTCAGCCGCGTCGACGTAGTGCTCTCAGGTCGCCTTAAGGGCAGGGTGTCCGTAGTTCTACTTGTCTTTGGCTGTATCGCCTTTCGCACCAGTACTCCTGTATTGGGGTAGACGCGATCACTGAGCGTCACGTTCGTGCTGCGTTCGGTACGCTATCAGCTTGTGCGATTCTCGGGCATGTCCCCAGTTATTCCGCCGATGTCGTACGAATACCACGAGTAATCGATATGGCTGGCGTCAGTATATTTGCTGGCAACCGGCATATCCGAGGCCGATAGACCACTGCTCCGGAAGAAGTACGTTCCGTAGTCAGACGTGACAGTCCGCGCGCCGACGGATCCTGGCGGCGGGGTGACCCGGACGGGGCAGGGCGGTGCCCTGATGGTGGCGGGTGGGCGGGTTTCCCGTACGGTGCGAGGCGCCCCCAGCTTCCGAGGAAGGAATCGGTACGTGGTCGACACGCTCAAGGCAGGTCTTCTCGCATCGGATCGTCGCGACGCGGTCGTGACGGACCTGCAGGTATTCGTGGACCAGGAGGTCGCCAGCAAGAGCGGCCTGTCCGGCGGGATCGTCAAGACCGGCTACGCGGCGGTGAAGAAGGTCAGGCCGGGCATCATCCGGAGCGCCATCGACAGCATGCTGGACGACTTCGTCGAGGCGCTCGAGCCGCACTGGAGCGCCTACCAGGCCCAGCCGACGCCCGGCTTCGGCGGCTACCTGGCCGGCCGGCCGCAGGAGGTCTCCGAGGCCCTGCTGGCGGTCACCGACCGGCGGGCCAAGCGGTCCAGCCGCGCCACGATCACGTCGGTGTACGGCAAGCTGCGGCCGCGGGGCCAGGAGAACGTCATCGAGTCCCTGCCGCGGCTGGGCGACCTGGTGGAGCGGCACGCCCGCTGACCGTCCGGTCCGGGCGCCGGCTGACGGCGCCCGGGCCGGTCCACGGACTCGGGTGCACCCTGCTCGCGAACAACCCTCGCCGGGGCGTCCGTCCTGCTGGCCGCGGGGGCCGAGCTCGGCGAACCGCGGTGCGGCCGGGTCGCGGTTTGGATGCTGCACCGTCCGCTCCACCCGGCTCGGCGACACTCTGCTCGCACAGAGTGCTTGCCGGTTCGACCGTCATGTTGGCCGCGGGGGCCGAGCCCGGCGAACCCCGCGGTGCGACTGGTGCCGGTTCGGATGCTGGAACGTCCGCTCCACCGGGGGCTGGGGCGAACCGGATATGTCACCTAGTGTCGGGGCAGCTACTGACGGCTCATCGATACCGCTGTCGGTCGGCTCCCCGGTCAGGAGGCAGCATGTTCCCCGGTGCCAGTGGAATGAGACGCACGGCCAGCCTCGGGCTCGGGGTGGTGCTGCTCGGCGGCCTGCTGGCCGGTGGGCCGGCCGCGACCGCGACGGCGGACATCGGGGCGGCGGCGGTGGTCCGGACCCCGGACCGGCTGACCTACACGATCAGCCTCAGCAGCGACGCGACCGGCGCCACCTGGACCGGCACCGAGCGGGTCGCCTTCACCAACGTCTCCGCCACCCCGCTGACCGAGGTGTACCTGCGGCTCTGGGACAACTTCCACGGCAGCTGCCCGGCCAACCAGCCGGTGCGGATCAGCAACCTGGTCGGCGGCACGGCCAGCCCGATCGAGGTCGGCTGCACCGCGCTGAAGATCACGCTGCCGGCCGCGCTGGCGCAGAACCAGGCCGGCTCGCTGAGCTTCGGCCTGACGATCGCGGTGCCGAACGGCTCGGACCGGTTCGGCCGCAGCGGTCCGTACAACTACATCGGCAACGCGCTGCCGGTGGTGGACGTCAAGGACGACGCGGGCTGGCAGCTCGCCCCGTACACGAACAACGGTGAGAGCTTCTACACGCTGGCCGCCGACTTCACCGTCCGGCTGGACCACCCGACCGCGCTGCTGGTGCCGGCCACCGGCACCTCGGTGGACACCGCCGGCGCGGCCGGCCGGACCATCACCACGGCGACCGCGAGCAAGGTGCGCGACTTCGCCTGGGCGGCCGGCCCGTTCAGCCGCTCCAGCACGACGAACACCGCCGGCGTCCGGGTCAACACCTACTGGACCAACACGATCAGCGCCAGCACGGCGGCGTCGCTGCAGAACACCTCGGCGCAGGCCCTGGCCCAGCACGCGTCCCGGTTCGGCGCCTACCCGTACGGCGAGGTGGACGTGGTGCTGGACACGACGTTCTGGTTCGGCGGGATGGAGTATCCCGGCTTCGTGCTCGACTCGCCGAGCACCGCCGCCGCCGTGCACGAGCTGGCGCACCAGTGGTGGTACGGCATCGTCGGCGACAACCAGTACGGCGCGCCCTGGCTGGACGAGTCGTTCGCGGAGTACTCCACCGACCTGTTCCTCGGTGACACCGGCGCGGGCTGCCGGACGCCGACCTGGCAGTCCAGCGCGGAGCGGATCTCCAACCCGATGCAGTACTGGGACGCGCACCCGTCCCGGTACGGCACCGTCGTCTACGGCTACGGCCCGTGCGCATTGCACGACCTGCGCCGCATTCTCGGCTCGGCGAACATGGCGACCCTGCTGCGGAACTACGCCCAGGCGCACTGGTTCGGCGTCTCCACCGCGGACGACTTCAAGGCCGCCGCGCAGGCCGCCGCCGCCGCGCTGCCCAGCCCGGTCGACCTGACCTCCTTCTGGACCAGCCACCGGATCTGATCTGTACCCCGGCTGGCCCGCTGGGAAGGGCCCGGCAGGCACTCCGCCGGGGCCCGGCGGGCTCAGCCGGCCGGGCGGGGGCCGGTGGACTCGCGGACCACCAGGCGGCCCGGGAAGCGGATGACGCCGCTGCTCGGGCTGCCGTCGATGGTGGCGAACAGGTGCTTGACCGCGGTCGCGCCGAGTTGCTGCAGGTTCAGGTCGACCGTGGTCAGCGGTGGCCGGCACTCGGCGGCGAAGATCGCCCAGTTGTCGTAGCCGACCAGCGCGATGTCGTCCGGGATCCGCCGGCCCAGGTCGTGCACCGTGTCCGCGACGCCGCTGGCGATCTGGTCGCTGCCGCAGAAGATCGCGTCCAGGTCGGGCTGCGCGGCCAGCAGTGTCCGGGCGGCGTGCCGGCCCCAGCGCTGCCCCCACTCGCCGTACAGCGGCTCGCCGGCCAGCGGCAGGCCGGCCTCGGCCAGCGCCTCGCGGACGCCGGTGACCCGGTCGCGGGCGGCGCGGTAGGACTCCTCGCCGGTGATGTGCCCGATCCGGCGCCGGCCGAGGCCGATCAGGTGCTCGATGGCCAGCCGGGCGCCGCCCTTGTCGTCGGCCACGATGGACAGGTCGTCCGGGTCGTCGGACTCGCAGTACACGTACACCACCGGCACCGGGATGCCCTTGGTCAGTGACGGCCGCATGTCGTTGAACTCGCCGAGCACGATCAGGCCGTCGATCTGCCGGGCCAGCAGCGTCCGGACGTAGTGCTGCTCGCGGATCGCGTCGCCGCGGGCGTCGCAGAGCAGCACCGACATCTGGCTGCTGCCCAGCGTGTTCTCCACGCCGAGCAGGATCGGGATGGCGAACCGGCCGCCGAGCTCGTCGGTGAGCAGCCCGACGGTCCGGGTCCGGCCCGAGATCAGGCCGCGGGCCAGCGCGTTCGGCTGGAAGGAGAGCTCGTCGGCAGCGCGCAGCACGCGCAGTCGGGTCTCCGCGGCGACCTCGGCGCGCTCGTTCAGTGCCTTGGACGCGGTCGCGACCGAGACACCGGCCCGCCGGGCCACATCGCTGAGAGTCACCAGCCCGGCACGTTGCTTGGCCACAAAATCCCTTTCGGACGGTAGAGCCACTGGTTGGCGGGTCGCCCGCGCGGGCTCCGTGCCCCGCACTGTACGTGTTCGCCCTGGTCAGTGGCTTGCTGACGCTTGACATGCCGGAAACAACGCGCTTACAGTCCCGCTACACGTCCGAAAAGGTTTTCGTACCTATCTCCTCCTCTGGTTAACGCTCGGGCGGATCCTCCGCCCGGTGCAAGTTTGAACGGTAGCGAGCCTGCTCGTCCCAGTTCCGAAACCGTTTGCGAGGAAACCGAGGAGGTGGGCCAGGTGTCTTCCCGTCCATTCGACCGCCGGGCCTTTCTGCAGCGCACCGGCGCGCTGGCCGCAGGTGCGGTGATCTACCCGCGGCTTGCCGGGCCGGCCAGTGCCGAAGCCCCAGCGGGCGCCGCCGCCGCGGCGGTGACCGAGCTGCCGGTGCCGGCGAGCTGGCAGGTGCGCCCGTTCGGGAATGACCGGGTCGCGCTGGCGCCGGGGCTGTTCGCGGACAAGCGGGAGCGGATCCTCAACTTCCTGCGCGGCTACCCGGTCGACACGATGCTCTACAACTTCCGGGTCAACGCGGGGCTGCCCACCAACGGCGCGACCCGTGGCCCGGGCGCCTGGGAGGATCCGACCGGGAACCTGCGCGGGCACTACACCGGCCATTACCTGAGCGCGCTGGCGCTGGCCTATGCCGGCACCGGCGACGCGGTCTACCAGAACAAGCTGGCCGCGCTGGTCGCCGGCCTGGGCGAGTGCCGCAACGCGCTGGCGGCCACCGCGGCGGCGCCCACCCCGCGGGTGGCCGGCCGGTTCGGCAGCGCGGTCCGGCTGTCCGGCTGCCCGACCGGGAACGTCGGCGACTGCGACTCGTTGTCGCTGCCGGTCGGCGTCGTCCGCGGCCTGACCGACTTCACCATCGCCACCTGGGTGAAGCTCGGTGAGCGGAGCACGTCCAGCCGGGTCTTCGACTTCGGCACCGACGCGGACACGCACATGTACCTGTCGGTGCACGAGTCGACCGGCGGCCCCCGGTTCGGGATCACCACCCGCGGCGCGGCCGGCGAGCAGCGGATCAACGCCACCGCGCCGCTGCCCACCGGCAGTTGGGTGCACGTCGCGGTCACCCTGTCCCGCACCACCGGAACCCTGTACGTCAACGGCAGCGCGGTCGCCAGCAACACCGCGATGACGCTGCGCCCGGCCGACCTGGGCACCACCACGGTGAACCGGATCGGCCGCGGTCAGTTCCCGCAGCGCTCGGTGCAGTGGCTGCAGGCGGACCTGAGCGACTTCCAGGTCTACAGCCGGGCTCTGTCTACAGTGGACATACAGGCGCTGGTGGCCAGCGCGGACGCCGGGTTGGCCGGCAAGGTCGCCTGGTACCGGTTCGCCGAGGCCGGCGGCCGGGACGCGCTCGATTCGTCCGGGCGCGGCCAGCACGCGACCGTGGTCGGGCCGAACGACGGCCAGCGGCATCCGGGATTCCTGGCCGCCTACCGGGAATCGCAGTTCATCCGGCTGGAGGAGTACTGCACGTACAGCGGATCCGGGATCTGGGCGCCCTGGTACACCACGCACATGATCATGCGCGGGCTGCTGGACGCGTCCCAGCTCGCCGGCAACGCGCAGGCCCGCGAGCTGGTGCTCGGCATGGCCGACTGGGCCGTCAGCCGGCTGGGCCGGCTGACCCGCCCGCAGCTGGACACCATGTGGGGCATCTACATCGCCGGCGAGTACAACGCGATGAACGACCTGATGACCGACCTGCACGCGCTCACCGGCAACGCCAACTACCTGACCGCGGCGAAGGCCTTCGACAACACGGTGCTGCTCGACGCCACCGTCGCGGACGTCGACATCCTCGGGCCGTCCGGAACTCCGCCGTCGGGGCGGCACGCCAACCAGCACATCCCGCAGTTCATCGGCTATCTCAACCTCTTCGACCGGGGCGGCGAGCAGAAGTACCTCACCGCCGCCGCGAACTTCTGGAACATGGTGGTCGGCCACCGGACCTACATCGACGGCGGCATCGCCGGGGTCGGCGAGTACTTCGGCGAACGCGACGTCATCGCCGGCACCATGCCGCCGAACCAGGCGGAGACCTGCCCGGTCTACAACATGCTCAAGCTGAGCCGGCAGCTGTTCTTCCACACCGCCGACCCGAAGTACATGCAGTACTACGAGCGCGCGCTGTACGGGCAGATCCTGGCGTCCCGGCGGGACACCGACAGCACCAGCAACCCGCTGCTGACCTACTTCGTGGCGATGGCGCCGGGCGTCGTGCGCGGCTACGGCAACCTCGGCACCTGCTGTGGTGGCACCGGCCTGGAGAGCCACGCCAAGTTCCAGGACTCCATCTACTTCCGCTCGGTCGACGACTCGACGCTGTACGTCAACCTGTACCTGGCCTCCACCCTGCGCTGGGCGGAGAAGGGCTTCACGGTCACCCAGGCGACCGACTACCCGACCAACCCCGCCGGCACGGTACGGCTGACCGTCAACGGTTCCGGGCCGCTCACCCTGAAGCTCCGGGTGCCGTACTGGGTGCGGGCCGGCTACCAGCTCCGGGTCAACGGGGTGAGCGCGGCCGCCGACGCCGTGCCCGGCTCGTACGTGGCGGTGAGCCGGACCTGGGCGCCGGGTGACACCGTCGACATCGCGATGCCGTTCACGCTGCGGGCCGAGCGGGCGCTGGACCTCCAGTCCCGGCAGGGCATCGCGTACGGGCCGGTGCCGATGGTCATCAAGAACAGCGCCACCTCGTACCTGAACCTGGGCTTCTACCGGAACCTGGGACTGTCCGGTGATCTCGCCCGGGGGGCCACGCCGACCGGGGCGCCGATGACGTTCAACACGAACGGCTTCGTGCTGGCGCCGTTCTTCATCGGCGACACCAGCCCGTACCACGGCTATTTCACCCGGGCCGAGCCACAGATCGTGTTCGGCACGGTCGACTCCGGGGTGCCGAACCGGCAGCGCGCCGGCGGGCTCAGCTTCCTGGACGCGGTCTGGGACGGCGCGCCGTTCCGGGACCAGGCGGCGTTCGTCCGGGCGGTGACCACCGTGTCGGCCGACTGGCAGGCGCAGGGCCTGCTCAGCCGGACCGAACGGCAGCGGGTGATGACCGCCGCCAGCCAGTCCACCCTGCCCGCCTGACCTGTTCCTGGTCCGGCCGGCGGTCCGGCCGGACCAATCGGCCGGACCAACCCGGCCGGACCGTCCAACCCCGACCGTCCAACCCCGACCGCCCAGCCTGACCGTTCCGCCACTCACCGCCATGAGGAGAGGATCGCCATGCGCTACCAACGAGCAGGTGTCGCCGGAGTCGTATTAACGGCGGCTGCGGCCTGCCTTGTCGCAGCCGCCGGGCCGGCGCGAGCCGGCCTGGTCACCTCCTGCACGGGGACCGCCTCGGACGTGACCGTGCCGGGTGACCTGTTCGTGCCCGCCGGCGAGTCGTGCGAGCTGATCGATGTGACCGTCACCGGCAACACGACGGTGCGCGCCGACGCCAACCTGATCCTCACCACGTCGACGCTCGGCGGGACGCTGACCGTGCAGGGCAACGGGTTCGCCAATCTCACCAGCAGTTCGGTGGCCGGCGCGACCCGGCTGAACAGCGGCTTCGGTCTCTACACCGAGGGCGGCACGCTGGGCGGGAACCTCACGGTCACCGGGGCCGGCTTCGCGTACAGCACCGGTACCGCGTTCGCCGGCAGCATCACCTCGACCAACGGCGAGACCTACCTGCGGTCGGCCCGGATCGCGCGGAACCTCAGCACCACCGGCGACCTGCTCACCGACCTGTACGACAGCGTGATCGGGGGCAGGGTCACGGTCGCCGACGCCACGCTGGGCAGCGTGGTCTGTACCTCTGAGATCGACGGCGACGTCGCGTTCAGCGGCGCGGCCGACGGCGGTGTGCTGCAGATCGGCGCGTCCGCGCCGCTGGCCGGCTGCGGGTTCGACGTGTTCGCCGGCGCGCTGAGCCTGACCGGCAACCACGCGCCGGTGACGGTCAGCGACAACGTCGTGCGGGGCGCGCTGGCCTGTGCGGACAACGACGCCGCGCTGACCGGCTCGGGCAACCGGCTGCGCGGCGGCGCCACCGGCCAGTGCGCCGAACTGACCGCACCCGCCGGCTCCGCCGCCGCCGGCAAAGCGACCGGCAAGGCCACCGGCAGCACCGCCGCCGGCAGCACCGCCGGCGGCAAGAGCACGGCCGACCTGGACCCGAACGACCGCGGCGCCGGCATCCTCGCCAAGATCAACGCCCGCCGCGCCACCGGTGAGCGCGCGGCAGTCGCGGCCGGGCGCGCGCTGAGCCACTGATCGTCCACCGACCCGGCTGCCGCCGACCCGGCAGCCGCTGACCACCCGACCCACCCGGCCGACGCCGCTACATCAGGGGGTTACCGCCTTGTCCAGGCTCACCACGCAGAAAAAGGCGCGCCGGGCGACCGTGCTCGGAACCTGCGCCGCGCTCGTCGCTGGACTGCTGCTCAGCACCGGCTCCGGTACGGCCGGGGCGGAGCCGGTGCCGGCGGCCATCCCGCCGGCGGTCGACCCGGGCACGCCGACGTTCACCGGCTCGGCCACCCCGATACCGGCCGAGCCGGCGGCGTACAACCCGAGCCAGAGCATGCTGCAGGCGATCTACAACGCGGACCTGGCCGCCGGCGGGACCTCGTTCTGGTTCGACCGCATCCTGGCCCGGCCGTTCTCGAACGGGGCCGGTGAGACCTCGCTGCTGACCCGCGGCCGGGCGCTGTTCATGTACACGCACTCGCCGGCCCGGCTCGGCTTCGGCTCGTCCAGCGCCACCGACAACGGCCAGGGCGGGCAGGGCAACGGCTGGGCCTACCGGCAGCCGCTCGCGCCGACCACGCCGGCCACCCTCCGCGACCTCTACACGGTCGCGGTCTCCGGCGCCGCGCTGACCGAGAACACCGGGCAGCGCATGCAGTTCCCGAGCTACTACTCGGCGGCCTTCAGCCGGACCGGGCTGACCGTCGGGGAGAAGAAGTTCATCACCGACAACAACGTCGCGGTCACCAACCTGACGCTGACCAACACCGGCTCCGACAACACCTCGGTGACGCTCACCGCGACCTCCCCGATCGCGACCACGGCGGCGGGCGCGGAGCTCACCGGGGCGGTGACCATCCGGTACGGCCTCACCACGATCTTCCCGCGGTTCAGCGGCGACGGCTTCACGGTGAGCGGCACCAACCTGACCCGGACCGTCTCGCTCGCACCGGGCGCCTCGACCACGGTGAAGGTGCAGCTCGGCGCGCTCGCCAACGAGATCCCGGCGTCGGCCACCGACTACCAGCGCTTCCGCGCCCTGGACCCGAACACCGCCTGGCTCACCCAGATGAAGGAGTACAACCTGTTCTGGGTGGGCAACGTCCCGTACCTCGACCTGCCCGACAAGAACGTGGAGAAGATCTCGTACTACCGGCTCTGGGAGAACCGGTTCAACTCGTTCGACGGCAACATCCCGGGCAACGACTACCAGTTCCCGGTCGACCTCGAGGGCGCGTTCGGCTACAACAACCAGATCTCGCTGACCGTCCCGATGCGCATGCAGGACCTCAAGTACTACCGCGACCCGCTCGCCTCGTACGGGCCGTGGCTGTCCCAGGGCGAGGAATCCGGCTGCCAGGCGTTCCACGACAACCCCGGCAACACCGGGAACTGGAACAACACCTACGAGCAGTGGACCGCGGCCGAGGCCTGGCAGAGCTACCTGGTGCACGGCGGCCCGCCGGCCATCGTGACCAACCTGGCCAAGTACGCCGAGTGCGACGTGAAGGGCACGCTGGCCAAGTTCGACACCAACCGCGACAACCTGATCGAGTACTCGGCCGGCACGCTGCCCGGCAACGACGCCGACTCGGTCGCCTTCGGCTACTACGGCACCCGGCCGCAGAACCGCACCGAGACGTCGCTGTGGTATTCCGGCGCGCTGGCCGCCGCGGCGGAGTACAACCTGCTCGGCAACACCGCCAAGGCGAACGAGATGACCACGATCGCCAACCAGGTCAAGAACTCGATCCTGACCAACCTGTGGGCGGCCGGCCCGGTCACCAACTCCCCGACCGGCAGCGGGCTGAGCTGCGCCGCGACCGGGGCCCGGGCCACCGGCCGGATCGGCGCCGGCGCGCTGCGGCTGTGCGGGCAGAACGAGTCGGTGAACATGCCGGCCGGGATCGTCTCCGGGCTGTCCGACTTCACCATCTCGGCGTGGGTGAACCCGGGCGCGAACACCGCCTGGTCGCGGGTCTTCGACTTCGGCACCGGCACCACCGCGAACATGTTCCTCACGGTGAGCGCGGGCGGCGGACCGATCCGCTTCGCGATCACGACCGGGGGCGGCGGGGCCGAGCAGCAGATCAACGGCACCAGCACGCTGCCGCTGAACGCGTGGTCGCACGTGGCCGTGACGCTGTCCGACAACAACACCGGCACGCTGTACGTCAACGGCGCGGTGGCCGGCACCAACGCGAACATCACGCTGCGCCCGTCCAGCCTCGGCAACACCGGCAACAACTGGATCGGGCGGTCGCAGTACAACGACCCGTTCCTGACGGCCACTGTGGACGATTTCAACATCTACAACCGGGCGCTGTCCGGCACCGAGGTCGCCGCGCTCGCCGGTGGCCAGCAGGGCGCCGGCAACGTCGCCGCGTACCGGTTCGACGAGGCGTCCGGCGCGACCGCGACCGACTCGTCCGGCAACGGTCGGACCGCGACGGTGGTGTCCACGGCGGCGGCGAAGCCGACGATCACCTGTCCCGGCAAGGTGTTCCTGCAGCGCGACCTGACCACCGGCAGCCTGATCTGCTGGAAGGACCAGCAGAACTTCGCCCCGTTCATCGACGGCGTCGCGCCGAACACCGACGACTTCAAGCAGGCGCTGCGGTACTACGCGGACCGGAACGAGTTCGGCATCATGCCGGTCTACACCGCCAACCAGGCGGACAAGGCCGCCGAGATCGCCTGCGGGGCGAACTGCTCGCCGGCGGCCGCCGGCCAGTCCAACAACTTCTCCAACATCAACGCGACCCTGCAGGCCCGGCTCTACTCGAAGGCGCTGCGCGACTACCCGTCGCAGTTCATCACCCCGGAGATGTACCGGAAGCTGATCGAGTGGCTGGCCTGGAACGAGGACGTCGGCGGTGACAACCGGTTCCCGGACAACAACGAGTTCTTCTTCAACTGGAACCCGACCGCCCGGACGCTGGGCCGCTCGTTCATCCACCACGACGTGCTCGGCTCGTTCAACTGGATGTTCACCGAGGATCTGGTCGGCCTGCGGCCCCGGCTCGACAACACGCTGGAGCTGTGGCCCATCGACCTGGGCTACGACCACTTCACCCTGAACAACCTCCGCTACCACGGCAGCAACATGACCGTGGTCTGGCAGCGGCCGGGCGGTGCGACCTTCTACCCGCAGGCGCCGGCCGGCTACTCGGTCTACCTGGACGGGGTCCGGATCTTCACGCTGGCCGGCCTGGCGCACGCCAGCTGGAACTCGGCCACCGGCGCGGTCACGGTGCTGGACGGCAGCGGCACCGCGGTGCAGTTCAGCGCGGCGCGGCCGCTGGCGCGGGCGACCGAGGTGTCGCTGGCCGGCAACGCGCGGCTGACCGACGGCTTCCAGAAGGCCGGCGTGAACCTGACCGGCGCCACCGGGTCGGGCGCGACGATCAACCTGGCCCGCGGCAAGGCGGCCACCGCGTCGTTCACCACGACCACCCCGGCCGCACAGGCGACCAGCCCGGCGAACGCGGTGGACGGGTTCACCACCAGCGCCCCGCCGGTCACCTCGGGCGGGTTCGTCGGCACCAACCCGATCTGGGGTGACCAGGGCTCGCCGAACACGCAGGACTGGTTGCAGGTCGACCTCGGCGCCGCGACCCGGGTGAACAACGTGAAGCTCTACTTCTACAACAACAAGGCGTTCGGTTCGGGCGGCAACACCTACCGGGAGCCGTCCGCGTACACCGTGCAGTTCCTCAACGGCAGCACCTGGACGGACGTACCGGGCCAGGTGCGGTCGCCGGCCACCCCGGCGCCGAACTACAACCAGGTCAGCTTCACGCCGCTGGTGGCGCGGCAGTTCCGGGTGCTGGTGACCCGGCAGGGCACCTTCGGGGTCGGCGTCAAGGAGTTCCAGATCTTCGACATCGAGCCGGTGATGGCCCAGCTGGACAGCGTGCGGACGGACGTCGCCGCGCTGTCCGACGGGGGTGCGAAGAACGCGCTGACCACGCACCTGACCCAGGCGGCGGCCCGGTACCGGGCCGGTCAGCGGGATCAGGCGGTCTCCGCGGTGACCGCGTTCACGACCCAGGTGAACGACCTGGCCGGCGCCGGCACGGTCCCGGCTGAGCAGGCGAGCTCCCTGGTCGCGTCCGCGGACGCGATCAGCGGCCACATCCTGGAGTAGCCGGCCGGTTATGCCGAGGGCCCGGACGCCGCCGCGCGGAGTTCGGGCCCCCGGCCGTACCGGGGCATACTGCGACGGCACTGTCGTGGTGTGGCTGGAGGCGCTGGATGGTCGAGGAGGCGGAACCGCCGCGGTTCGACCTGCTCGGTCCGCTGCGGGCGCACCGCGCCGGCCAGGAGCTCGACCTCGGGCCCGGCAAGCAGCGCGCGGTGCTGGCCGTGCTGCTGCTGGCCCGCGGCACCCCGGTCTCGATCGACCGGATCGTCGCCGCCGTCTGGCCGGACGAGCCGCCCGAGAACGGCGTCAACACCGTGCAGAAGTACATCGCCGGGCTGCGCCGGGTGCTGGAGCCGGAGCGGTCGCCGCGGGCCCCGGCCCGGCTGCTGGTCCGCACCGACGCCGGCTACCGGATCCCGCTCGAACCCGGCGGCCTGGACGTGGACCGGCACGCCGACCTGCTCCGGCAGGCCCGGGCCGCCCGGGACGGCGGGGACCTGCCCGGCGCCGAGGCGCTGCTCGGTGCCGCGCTCGCCCTGGTCGCCGGCGAGCCGCTGGCCGGGCTGCCCGGGGCCGGGTTCGATGCCGCCCGGCGTCGCCTGGTCGAGGACATCGCGGTCGCCCGGGAGCTGCTCGCCGAGGTCGGGCTGGCCGCCGGCCGGCACCGGGAGCTGGTGCCCGAGCTGGTCCGGCTGGTCGCCGACTTCCCGCTGCGCGAGGAGCCCCGCGCGCTGCTGATGCTCGCGCTGTACCGCTCCGGCCGGCAGGCCGAGGCGCTGGACGGGTACCGCGAGGCGCACCAGTTCCTGGCCGAGGAGCTCGGCGTCGAGCCCGGCGACCGCCTGCGCGACCTGCACCAACGCATCCTCCGCGCGGACCCCACCCTGGCCGGCCCGCCCCCGCCGGCGGCGCCGTCCCCCGTTCCGTCCCCGGCCCCGTCTCCGATCCCGCCCCAGCCGGGCCAGGCAGGTTGGCCGGGCGCGGCGGGTTGGTCCGGGCCGGGCGGTTGGGCCGGGCCGGTCGGTTGGCCGGACCCGGGCGATTGGACCGGCCCGGGCCATTGGGAGGGGCCGGGCGGCCGGGCGGCCCCGGCTCGGCCGGTGCGCGTTGGCTGGTGGCGGCTGGTGGGGCGCGGCGCGCTGGCCGCGGTGGTCCCGTTCGGTACGGCCGGGCTCGCGACATTCATCGCGATCGGCTGGTTCGCCACCTGGCGGCGCAGCCAATGGCTGCTGCTCGCGTCGGTCGGCTACCTGGCCCTGGTCGCGACGTTCTTCCTGCTGTTCGACCCGGACGCGCCGGACGGCCCGGACGCGGCGCTCGCCATCATCGCGCTGTTCACGTCCTGGCTCGGCGGCACCATCCACGCGGTCATCCTCGCCGTGCGCCCGCGCCGGCGTGGCGCCGAACCGCCCCGGTGGAGCGCGCCCGACGGCAGCGGGCGGTTCGCCGCCCCCAGCCATCGACCCTGACCCCGGGTAGCAGCGCAGTCGCGCCAGGTTGACGGCAGTCGGACGGCAGCCGGCCGGAAGTGGCGTCCAGCACGCTTCGGACCGCGCCGCGCCGGGCGGCGCTGCGAGGAGGAACGACGTGCGTTCAGTTCGAGTGCTCACGGTTGCCGCCGCGGCGGCAGCGCTGCTGGCCGGTTGCGCCGGCGAGGCGACGGTGGGTCGCGGCCAGCCCGCCGACCGCCTGGCCGCGACCGCCCCCGGGTCGCCGACCGCGCGGCCGGCCGGGAACGGCGTCGCCGCGCTGCCGCCGGACCAGATCGTCAGCCGGGCCAGGCTGGCGCTCAGCAAGGCCGCCACCGTGCGGATCCGGGCCGACGTCCGGTCCGCCGGCCAGCCGGTCCGGATGGACCTCCGGATCGTCGGCAGCCGGGGCGCCATCGGCACGATGACCGTCGACGGCCAGACGTTCCAGCTGCTGCGGATCGGGAAGGCCGCGTACATCAAGGCCACCGAGGCGGTCTGGCGGAAGCTGGGCGCGGGTGCCGGCGCGAGCCTGCTGGTCGGCAAGTGGGTCAAGGTGTCCACGAAGGACAAGGACTTCGCCGACGTGATCACGTTCACCGACATCGCCGCGTTCAGCAAGGAGGTCTTCGACCAGGGCCTGGTCGGCACCCCGGCGAGCAGCCGGGTGACGCTGCGCGGCCTCGACGCGGTGAAGCTGGCCGACCCGAACGGGAACTCGCTCTATGTCGCCGCCGGCACCGGGCAGCCCTACCCGCTGCGGTTGCAGTCGCTCGCCCCGAAGAGCGACAGCGGCACGATCGACTTCCTCGACTTCAACCGCCCGGTGCAGTTGTCCCTCCCGCCGGCCGGGCAGGTGGTCGACACCACCACGGGCCGGTGACTCGAGCTGATCTGAAGGTACCGGCGGTCGATTTCGCCGGCCCGTGCCGGCGCCGGCCGGTACGCTTTACCCATGACCGGGGATAACCACTTCAATATGCAGGGCAGTACGTTCGACAACTCCATGTTCGGCACCGTCTCGGTGAATAGCGGCGAGGCGGCCGGCGCCGGGAGGCAGCCGGTGGTGGCGCCATTCGAGCGGCGGGTATTCGTCGTCCAGGGTCGGGATCTCGCGGTCAATCGGGCGATGTCCGGGTTCCTCCGGGAACTGGATCTGGAGCCACTCGACTGGGAGAAGATCGTCG
>Ga0307500_10000242_pt1 | contig 18780 bp, 15 predicted proteins | sample 14_S_MG_FD_201362 | JGI IMG/M metagenome (GOLD analysis project Ga0307500, IMG submission 201362) | Soil microbial communities from Populus trichocarpa stands in riparian zone in the Pacific Northwest, United States - 14_S | ecosystem: Environmental > Terrestrial > Soil > Riparian zone > Trees... | reverse complement strand
GAGCAAGCCGGACGGCACCGGCCGCAAGGTGCTGGACGTGACCCGGCAGACCGCGCTCGGCTTCCGGCCGGTGATCGGCCTGGCCGCCGGTATCCAGGCCACCTACGACTGGTACCGGGAGGTCGCCGCGGACCGCGCGCTGGCCACCGCCCCGGTCGACTGCTGATGCCCGGTCCGGTGGAGCCGCCCCGCGGCCCGCTCGAGCTGCCCGGCCCGCCGGAGTCTGCTGGCCGGCGCCGGCTGGAGTTGCCCGGCCCGCTGGAGCCGCCCGGCAGCGCGCTGGAACTGGGCGGCCGGCATGCGTCGGCCGGGGTGACCGCGGCCGCCGGCCCGGGCAGCCGGGCGCGGTCGGTCGCGGTCGGCAGGTTCACCGTGCTGGTGGTCTGCGTGGGGAACCTGTGCCGGTCGCCGCTGGCCGAGCGGCTGCTGCGGGCCGGGCTGGCGGCCGGGCTGGGGAACGCGGCCGCCCGGTTCACGGTCGGCAGCGCCGGCACCGAGGCGGTGGCCGGGGTGCCGATGGACCCGCGGACGGCGGCGATCGCGGTCGAGCTCGGCGCCGACCCGGCCGGGTTCGCCGGCCGGCCGCTGGCCGCCGGCATGGTGGCCGGTGCCGACCTGGTACTCACCGCGACCCGGGCCGAGCGGGCCGAGGCGGTCCGGCTGCACCCGCCGGCGCACCGCTACACGTTCACCGTGGTCGAGTTCGCCCGGCTGACCGCCGCCGCCCAGGCGACCGAGCCGGGCCGCGCGGCCGACCCGGTCGCGCGGGCCCGGGCGCTGGTGGCGGCGGCCCGGGCCCGGCGCGGCGAGGTGCGGCCGGACGACCCGGCCGACGACGACCTGCCGGACCCGCACGGCGGGGTGGCCAAGCTGCACTGGACGGTCGCCGTGACGATCCAGGCGGCGCTGGCCGGGCCGCTGGCCGCGATCTGCGCCGCCGCGCCGCCCGAACAGCGCCCGCCGGTGCCCCGGCAGCCACGCCCGGCCAAGCCGGCCCGGCCGGGCCGGCCGGCCCGGTTGGTACTGCTGGCCGGCGTGCTGCTGGTGGCCGCCGTGGCCGGCTGGCTGCTGCTGCGCGGCCTGCAGGCCCGCTCGGAGCTGGTGGCCGCCCGGGCCGACATGCGGACGATCCAGGCGGAGCTGTTGGCCGGCTCGCCGGAGCAGGCCCGGCCGGCGCTGGCCGACGCCCGCCGCCGGGCCAGCCGGGCGAGGAAGCTGACCGACGACCCGGTCTGGCGGCTGGCCGCGGGCGTGCCGTACCTGGGTGGCACCCCGGCGGCGGTCCGCACGGTGGCCGGCGTGGCCGACGAGCTGACCGCCCGGGCGCTGCCCGCGCTGGTGGACGCCGGCGCCGCGCTGGCCCCGGACCGGCTGCGCCCCGGCGGCGACCGGGTCGCGGTGGCCGCGTTCACCCGGGCCCAGCCGGCGGTGGCGCAGGCGGCCGGCGCGGTGGCCACCGCCCGCAGCCGGCTGGACGCGCTCGGCACCGGCTGGCTGCCCCGGCCGGTGGCCGCCGCGGTGACCGACGCCGGCACCGAGCTGGCCGCGGCGGCGTCCACTTTGGACAGCGTGGGTCGCGCGGCCCGGCTGGCCCCGGCGCTGCTCGGCGCCGCCGGCCCGCGCCGCTACCTGCTGGTGTTCCAGAACAACGCGGAGGCGCGCGGCACCGGCGGGCTGCCCGGCCTGTACGCGCTCCTGTCCGTCCGTAATGGACAGATCACAGTGGACCGGCTCGGCTCCAACACCGACCTGCGCGGGGCCGACCGGCTGCCGGTCGACCTGGGCCCGGAGTACGCCGCGCAGTGGGGCCAGGACCCGGCGCTCTGGCCGAACAGCAACCTCGACCCGAGCTTCCCGAACGCGGCCCGGATCTGGCTGGCGCTCTGGCAGCGGCAGACCGGCCAGCGGCTGGATGGCGCGCTGGCCACCGACCCGGTCGCGGTCGGCTACCTGCTCGCGGTGACCGGCCCGATCCGGCTGCCCACCGGCGAGCAGGTCACCGGCGGCAACGTGGTGCCGCTGACGATGCGCCAGGTCTACTCCCGGTTCGCGCCGGGCGAGCCGCAGAACCGGTACCTGCGGACGGTGGCCCGCAGCGCGGTCACGGCGCTGCTGGCGACCCCGGCGCAGCCACGGGCGCTGCTGGACGCGCTGGCCCGGGCCGGCCGGGAGCGCCGGCTGGTGATCTACAGCAGCCACCCGGGCGAGGAGCGCGACCTGGTCGCGGCCGGGCTCGGCGGCACCCTGCCGGACGCCGCCGGGTCGTACGCGTACGTGGTGGTGAACAACGTGGCCGGCAACAAGATGGACTACTACCTGCACCGGTCGGTCGGCTACGCCGGCGGTCGCTGCCTGGCCGGCCGGCGGGACAGCCGGGTCACGATCCGGTTCGGCAACGGGGCGTCGGCCGCCGGCGCGCTGCCGGCCTACGTCACCCAGCGGGGCGACACCGGGCTGACCCGGGTCCAGTCGGCCGCTGCCGGCTCGGTGGTCGCGCTGGTCTCGGTGTACGGGCCGCGGCAGGCCGGAATCGTCCGGGCCACCCTGGACGGGCGGCCGCTCGGGGTGACCGCGTTGCCGGCCGCTGGTCGCCCGGTGTGGAGCTTCCCGCTGGTGGTGCCGCCCGGCCGCTGGCGCACGGTGGTGCTGGACATCCACGAGCCCGGTTCGGCGGCGGCGCCGGTCGTGCCGGTGCAGCCTTTGGTCCGGCCGCAGGCGGTACGTACGTCGCTGCTGCCCTGCGAGTGACCGGGGTGCCCCGCGAATGATCGCCGGGCCTTGCCAATAGGTTACACAAGGTGCAAGATCAGTTACGGACAGTGCCCGATCGGAGTCACGGGGGAGATCTCGGATGGCCATACGTCGCCTGCTTGTCGGCGCGACCCTGAGCGTGATCGCGAGCGTCGGCCTACCTGCCGCGGCCGCTGTCGCCGAACCCGTCTACCCGCCGGCCACCGGTGGCCTGAGCGTCTCGGCCACCACGGTGAGCGCAGGCGGCAGCGTGCACGTCGCCGGTGGCGGGTTCGAGGCGGGCAGCACGGCCACCGTCACCGTCCGGGTGACCGGCATCGGCATCGTGGACAGCTTCACCGTCACCGCCGACGACAGCGGTGTGATCAGCACCAACGTGCTGCTCAGCCACTCCGGCACGACCACGATCGTGGTGACCGGCGTCGATCCGACCGGCGCGGCGCGGGTGCTCACCTCGGTGGTCGAGGCGACCAGCGTGTCGGCCAGCGGGTCCGGCAGCGGGTCCGGCAGCAAGGCACTGCCCGACACCGGCGCCAGCATCGGGGCCCCGCTGGTCCTCGGCGTCGCCCTGCTGCTCGGCGGTGCCGGTGCGGTTCTCGCCGGCCGTCGTCGTCGCCGCCGCGCGACCGCCAGCTGACGGCCCCGCTCAGCCGGCACCCGCCGGTCCGGCGGTGACCGGCGCCAGGCCGGATCGGACCTGGTGGGGCGTTGTCGATCAGGGCCTGGCCGGTGTCACCGGCGCCGCGGTCACGCTGCAGGGCGTGGCCGCGTTGGCGCCGGTCGAGTTCGGCCGGCTGTCGGTGCTGCTGGCCGGCTACTACCTGGTGCTCATCGGGCTGCGGGCCACGGTGTCCGAAGTCTACCTGGCGCGGTTCGCCGGGCCGGGCGGGCCGCCGGTAGGCGCCGCCCGGTGGGCGCAGATCGTTACCCTGCGGCTGGCCCTGCCGGTATCGGCGGCAACCGGGCTGCTGGCCGCGGCCGGGCCGGTGGCCGGCCGGCAGTTGCTGGCCGCGGCCGCGGTGGCGCTGCCACTGCTGCTCTGGCAACAGGTGCGCCGGGCCGTGCTGCTGGCCGCCGCCCGGCCGGCGCTGGCGGCCGGCAGCGGTGCGCTCGTGCTGGCCGGGCAGGTCACCGGCGGGATCGCGATGCGGTTGGCCGGCCAGGTCAGCGGGCCGGCCCTGCTGCTGTGCTGGGCGGCCGGCGCGGCGGTGGCGATCGGCTGCGTGCCGGTCCCGGACCGGCGCCGGGTGCCCGGCCGGGCCGGAGCCTGGCGCTGGCTGGTCGAGGGGCGCCCCTACTGGCCCCGGTTCCTCTGCCAGGACCTGGCCCGGGCCGGCACCGGCCCGGCGGCGCTGCTGCTGGTCGCCGCGGCCGCCGGCGTGCTGGTCGTGGCCGGCGTCCGCACCGCGCTGCTGCTGCTCGCGCCGCTGGTGCTGGCCCAGCAGGCCGCGGCCGGCCTGGCGATGGCCGAGGCGACCCGGGTCCGGCCGGCCCGGCACTGGCGGTTCGTCGTGGTCTGCCAGGCCGGCACGGTCGTCGCCGGGGTGGCCTGGCTGGTGGCGCTGACCGTGCTGCCGGGAGACGTGCTGGCGCTGCTGGTCGGCGCCAACCTGGCCGCCGGGCTGGCCGCGCTGCCCGGGATGGCGCTGTTCACGACCGGCTCGCTGCTGCTGGCCGCGCCGGTGGCGGCACTGCGCGGATCCGGGCACGTGCAGGCCCCGATGGCGCTCGGCGTCGCGCTGATGCCGGTGCTGCTCGCCGCCCCGGTGCTGATCGCGGTGGGTCAGGCCAGCGCGGCCGAGGTGGCCGCCGGGCTCGGCGCGTTCGGCGCGCTGTCCGCGCTGGCCTGGACGCTGCTCAGCGCGACCCTGCTGCGCCCGCGCCGGCCCGGACATCCGCCGGACCTGCTGGACGTCCCGCCGCCCCGGCTGGCGCCATGGCCGACCGGTGGCCGTCCGGCCGGCTGACGACGCGCCGGCCGCGGACCCGGCCGGCCGCCGTCGCTTCCCGGCCGGCACGCCGACCCGGCCGGCATCGCTTCCCGGCCGGCGCGGGCCGGCCCGGCGCGGGCGGGGCCGGCGCGGGCCAGCCTCAGCCGACCCTGGTGCGGCCCGGCGACCGGGTGCCGTTGCTGGCCGGCGGCGCATCCGGGTCGAGGCGGGGCAGGTCCGCCCGGGAGGTGTACTCGCCGGCGTAGTAGCCGTAGCCGTACCCGTCGGCGCCGCTGGCCGGGGCCATGTTGAGGACGGTGCCGAGCACGCGGGCGTCGACGCTGCGCAGCGCGTCCAGGGCCCGGCCGAGTTGCTCCCGGGTGGTCCGGTTCTGCCGGATGATCACCATGGCGCCGTCGCATTCCCGGGCCAGCACGGCGGCGTCCGTGACCGGCAGCAGCGGCGGCGTGTCGATGAGCACCATGTCGGCCCGGGCCCGCAGCGTCGCCAACAGATCGGTCATCTGGGTCGAGCCGAGCAGCTCGCTCGGGTTGGGTGGCAGCGGGCCGCTGGTGAGTACGGACAGCGGCGCGTCGCCCCAGGGCTGTAGCACGTGATCCAGGCTGGTGCGGCCGATCAGCACGTCGGTCAGGCCGACCGCGCCCTCCAGGCCCATGTAGTCCGCGACCCGGGGGCGCCGCAGGTCGGCCTCCACCAGGATCACCCGGGCGCCGGCGCTGGCGAGCGTGATGGCCAGGTTGCACGCGGTCGTCGACTTGCCTTCGTTGGTCATCGAGCTGGTCACCACGACCACCCGCGGTGGGTTGTCGACGTCCACGAACCGCAGGTTGGTCCGCAGCGTGCGGAACGCCTCCAACCGGACCGAGCGCGAGTCCGACGGCGACACCAGCGGCGACCGCTGCGCGCTCGGGTCGAACGCGATCACGCCGAGCGCGGAGCAGCCGGTCAGCTCCTGCAGGTCCGCTGTGGTCTTCACGGACGTGTCGAGCACCTCGCGCAGCATCGCCAGGCCGATCCCGGCGGCCAGCCCGACCAGCAGGCCCAGCGCGAGGTTGAGCTTCGGCCGCGGTGTCACCGGCGTACCCGGCAGCTCGGCCGGCCGGACGACGGTGAGCACGACCGGTGACGGCAGGCCGCCCCCGGGCGACTCGATCGTGCTCACCACCTGCCCGAACTGGGTCGCCACGGCGTTGGCCAGGTCGGCCGCCCGGCTGGGTACCTGGTCGCGGACGGCGATGTCGATCAGCACCGTGTCCGCCGGCGCGCTCGCGGTGATCCGGCCGGCGAGCTGCCGGGGCGAGAGGCTGAGGCCGAGGCGTTGCACCACCGGCCGGGTGACCGCCGGCGAGTTGGCGATCTTCACGTAGGACTTCACCCGCTCCTGGCCGAACAGGTTGTTCTGGTACGCGCTGGACGGGTTGCTGCTGGTGTCCCGGAGGCTGACGAACACCTGTGCGGTGGCCTCGTAGTACGCGGTCGTGCCGACGGTGATGCAGCCGGCGGCGACGAGGCTGGCGGCGACCAGCATCGCCGCGGTCCGCCAGCGGCGGCGCAGCAGTCGGACGAAGTCACGAAGATCCACGATGTTCCCCCGCCTCAGTCGAGCGTGTGACGCGCCGGCCGGTGATCGGCCTGATCACGTCTGCTGTACTTTCCGTCGATATTTGGCTACATGTCGAAGGTTGGGTGCGCACCGGCAGCACGGCGGTGGCGGTCAGGGCTTGACGATGAGCCGCCCGGTGTAGTCCAGCCGGTGGATGAGGACGGTCAGGCCGAGGCTCTCGATGAACTCGTCGGTGGCCCGGCGGGCGCCGGCCCAGTGGCCGTAGTCGTCGATGATGCAGACCCCGCCCACCGCGAGCCGGGGCCAGAGCTGCTCCAGTTCGTGCTTGGTCGAGGCGTACCAGTCGGTGTCCAGGCGCAGCAGCGCGAGCTCCGGCGGGGCCGCGCCGGGGATGGTCTCCTCCACCGGCCCTTCGACGAAGTGCAGGCGGTCGGTCGGGTAGCCGGTGCTCAGCAGGTTCGATCGGACCTGCCGCACCCCCACCTCGCACCAGCGGGACGAGTTCGGCCCGGTCTGGGTCCGGCTGAAGATCGGGACGGCGCTGCGACCGCGCCAGTCCCGGTCCCCGCCGTCGGGGGCGGTCATGCCGGTGTAGGTGTCGAACAGGTAGAGGTCGCGGCTGTCGTCGCCCTGCTCCAGCAGGGTCAGCGCGGCCGCCATCATGCTGCCGCCGCGCCAGACGCCGCACTCGGCGATCGCTCCCGGGATCTTGGCCGCGCAGATCCACCGGATCGCGTCGACCAGGCCCAGGACCCGCGCAGCCGAGGTCTGGGTGTACGGCAGGACGGCGCGCAGGATCTGGACCTCGGCCGCCGAATCGGCGCCGGCGAAGGGCTGGTGCCTGCCGACATCCACGCCGAACCGGTTCAGCGCGGTCCGGGTTGTGCTTTTGATACTGAGCAACTGATCAGTCCTTTCATCCGGTCCTGGTGGACAGTTCGGCGGCGGAGCTCGCCGCTACGGTCGCCGGCTCGGCACGCTGCCCGTGCAGGCTCACGCGCAGCCCGGCGAAGCTGATGCCGAACGCGGCCGTCGCGCCCACCACGCTGGCCCGCGCGGCGCCCAGGCCGCCGTCGGCCCAGCCACCGACGAGCACCGACACGTGCAGGCACAGCGCACCGGCCAGCCGGCACCAGAACGCCAGGGTCACCCGTTGCAGCGCGCGGACCGCCGCCTGCAGGGCGTCGAGCATCGCCAGCAGCGCCAGGGTGGCGCCGTAGTAGAGCACCAGCGGCCGGGCCGACACGGCGGTCTGCCCGGCCAGCGCGTGGATGACCGACGCCGGAACGACGGCGATCACCGCCGTCCACCCGGCGACCGCGGAGGCCAGCAGCAGGTTGCTGGTGCGCGCCAGCCGCCGTACCGCGGCCGGTCTGCCGCCTACCCCGACGAACTCGCCGACCAGCAGCCCGGCGCTGGCCTGGCGCAGCATGGTGACCGGCCCGAACATCAGCCCCACCGCGGTGAACAACGCGAGCTGGTGCAGGCCCGCGATGGCGGCCAGCAGAGCCGGGGTGATCGCGTTCAGGCCGCTCTGGCTGACCGCCTCGGCCAGGAACGGCAGCCCGAAGCGCCGGGTCGTGTGCAGCCAGCGCAGCGGCGAGGACCACGCCGGCCGGAGCACCGGGTGCCCGACTACCACGGCGGCCGCGAGCGCCGCCGAGCCGCCCCAGAGCAGGACGAGCGCCGGCAGCGGCAGGGTCCGTCCGGCGGCCGTCAGCCCGATCGTGGAGCCGGCGAACGCGGCAAGGAAGACCGCGTCGGACAGCACCGCGAGCCCGGGGCGGTAGCAGGCGAGCGCGGCCCACCGCAGCGCGCTCTGCGCGATCGCGGCCGGCAGGACCGCCGCGAACGCGAGCACGGCGGCGGCCGACAGCAGCACCCCGACAGCGGCGAGCACGAGCGCGACGGCGACGGCCAGCGCTGCCGCCGCGGTGGTCGCCTGCCGGGCCGCGCCGGACCGGTCGGTCAGCCGGGCGTAGGCGACCTCGCCGGTCAGCGCCCGAATTCCGCACTGGACCGCGACGTACCAGCCGTACAGGAGGGTGAACAGGGCGAACTGCTCGCCGGGCAGCGACTTGAGGCAGAGCAGACTGAGCAGGAAACCGACCAGCGTCGACAACGCCTGGTCGACGACCACGAGACCGGCCCGCCGGCCACGCCGGGTGGCCACTGGTCCGGTCATCGGCGCGACCGGTGGCCGCTGCCGGCCAGCAGCGCCTCGTACATCTCGACCATCCGCTGCGCCACCGCCGGTGCGGCGAACGACCGGACGGCCCACTCGGCGGCGCGCTGGCCCATCGCCGCGCGCTCCCGGTCGGACTCGCTGCTGAGCAACCGGTCCAGCGCCACCGCCGCCGGGCCGGCCTGCTCGAAGTCCACCGCGATGCCGCAGCCGTTCCGCACCACCTCGGCCGCCAGATCGCAGCCGACGGACACGACCAGCGGCGTCCCGGCCATCGCCGCCTCGGCCAGCGAGCACCCGAACGCCTCCCACCGGGAGGGCTGGACGTAGGCGGCCGCGCCGTCCAGCACGGCTGTCTTGGCCGCGCCGAACACCGGCCCGTGCACGACGAGGTTGGCGGCCTCCAGGGCCGGCAGCGAGTCGGTCCGGCCGGGCCCGGCCGGACCGTAGAGGTGGTACTCGGCCCGGCTGTGCCGGGCGACCGCCGCGAGCCGGTCCAGGCCCTTGTGCAGCACGTCGAACCGGCCCAGGTAGACGACCCGGCCGGGCTGCCGGGGTACCGGCACCCGGATCGGCGCCGGCGCGATGGGGTTGGGCACCACCTCGATCGTCGGCCGCCGCGGGCCCAGGTACCGCTCCAGGTCGGCGGCCTCGGCGGACGTCAGCGCGATCAGCAGGTCGGCCGCCCGCAGCCGCCGCCGCTCGACAGCCACGCCGTAGACCCGCTTCCGCGCCCGCCGTCGGGCGAGTATCGGGGCCGCGAGGCCGCCGTGCGGCGCCGCGACGACCGGGGTCGCCCCGGCCAGCACCGCCTGCACCCAGACCAGCCGCGGCGAGAACACCGAGTGCAGGTGCAGGACGTCCGCCCACGACCGGACCCGGCCCAGCGCGGCGCGGTCCGACCACCCGACCAGCCACAGGCCGGACGCGTGCGGCGCGGCCGGCCCGACGGCGACCGTCAGGACGACGCAGACCTCGTGTCCCAGCGCGGCCTGCGCGGTGGCCAGCGTCCAGACGCTGTTGCTGCAGCCGTCCACCGACCGCTGCGCGGGTTGGGCGAGAGCGTGCACGATGCGCATCGGCGACTACCTCCGTCGCTGTCCCGGGCCGGTCACGCGTCGCACAGGTGGCGTGCTCAACCGGTCCTGGTGGCGACCACCCAGGTCATCACCGGCCAACGCGGGTTGTTCCGGAGCGCGGCCGCGTGCAGCGGGTGCCACCGGGCGGCCGGCACCGGCGCCCGCCGCAGGCCGAGCCAGCTCACCGGCACGCTCAGCAGGCCGCCGGCGCCGCCGACCTCGATCGGCTCCGCGACGCCCCGGCACAGCAGCCGGAGGGCGGCCGGTGTGAACCGCCAGAAGTCGTCCGGAGCAAGGTGGATCTCGTTCAGGAAGCAGGTCGTGTGGATGAGCAGCCCGCCCGGCCGGGTGACCCGGGCGGTCTCCCGGAACGCGACGAACGGATCGCCCTCGATGTGTTCGAGCACCTGGTCGCTGACCACGAAGTCGAACGAGCCGTCCGCCATCGGCAGGGACAGGATGTTGTGCTCCGGGTAGTGAGCCTCGGTGATGTCGGCCGCGCCGAGCCCGACCTCCTCGATCAACCGGCGCGATCCGCTGATGTCCAGCAGGCTCCGGCCGGCGCCGTCGGTGCCGCCGGTGATCTCGCGCACCGTCGCCCGGAGCCGGGCGTACATCCCGAACCGGGTGTACTCCGCGCCGACAGGCGCACCGAGCCCGCTGGCCGCGACGGCACCATAGACCGCCCGCTTGGCTGCCGCTCTGGCGCGCATCCGACCTCCCACCGATGTGCCAGCTCATGAACCGTTGCTGATAGTAGTGAGTCATGTACTTTCTGCAACTAGCGGCCCGATCCAGCCCGGCGGCTCGCGCTGCGGCCACTACGGGACGCCTCGCTGTGGTGGTCCCGCTCGGCGGAGCGCAGCGGGCAGTGGGCAGCGATGTACGCTGCGTAGTCAACAAATTGCAGATAGTCGCGGGGGGAATGTGTCAAAGGTCGCTCTGATCACTGGGATCACCGGACAGGACGGTTCGTACCTGGCCGAGCTGCTGCTCGGGAAGGGCTACCACGTGCACGGCGTGGTCCGGCGCGCGTCGACCTTCAACACCGGTCGGCTGGACGCGATCTACCAGGACCCGCACGACGCCCACCGCAGGCTGTTCCTGCATCACGGGGACCTGCACGACGCGTCGGCGCTGGTCGGCCTGATGGCGCGGGTGAAGCCGGACGAGGTCTACCACCTCGGCGCGCAGAGCCACGTCCGGGTGTCCTTCGACCAGCCCAGCTACACCGGGGACATCACCGGCCTGGGGACGACCCGGCTGCTCGAGGCGATCCGTTCCGCCGGCATCGACACCCGCTTCTACCAGGCGTCCTCGTCGGAGATGTTCGGCGCGGCGGCACCGCCGCAGAGCGAGGAAACCCCGTTCCAGCCGCAGTCGCCGTACGGTGCGGCGAAGGTCTACGCGTTCTGGGTAGCGAAGAACTACCGCGAGGCGTACGGGATGTTCGCGGTCAACGGCATCCTCTTCAACCACGAGTCGCCGCGCCGGGGCGAGACCTTCGTGACCCGGAAGGTCACCCGCGCGGTGGCCCGGATCAAGGCCGGCCGGCAGGAGCATCTCTACCTGGGCAACCTCGACGCCATCCGGGACTGGGGCTACGCGCCGGAGTACGTCGCGGCCATGTGGCGGATGCTGCAGATCGATCAGCCCGACGACTACGTGGTCGCCACCGGGACCGCCTGGTCGGTGCGGGACTTCGTGCGGCTGGCCTTCACGCACGCCGGCCTCGACTGGGAACGCCACGTCCGGTACGACCCGAGCTACGAGCGACCGGCGGAGGTGGACGCCCTCGTCGGCGATCCGACGAAGGCCGGCGCGGTGCTGGGTTGGAAGCCCGAGGTGCTGATCGACGATCTCGTCCGGATCATGGTCGATGCCGACATCGAGCAGCTCGGCGACGAACTCGCCGGCCGGCTGGTCCGGATGGACCGGCAGCACGGGTGACCGGGTCGCGATGATGCGGACAGTGCACCCGGCCGCCCATGCGACGACGGAGCCGGTGGGCGCCGGCGCACCGGCGGCGGGCCGGCCGGACCGCGCGCTGGCGGGCACGCTCGCGGTGCTGCTGGCCGTCGCGGCGACCAAGTGGGGCGCGTATCTGGGCATCGCCCCGATCTTCCCGATCGACGTGCTGCTGGCCCTGGCCGCGGCGACCGCGGTGGTGCCCGCGCCGTGGGCCGGCGCTGCCCCGGGCACCGGCGCGGCCGGGCGCCGGCGGCCCGGCGCGGCCGCCACCGCCCTGATGCTCTACGCGGTGCTGCGGCTGCTGTTCGGCGCCGAACACGACATCACCGCACTGCGCGACTTCGCGCCGTACGGATACCTGTTCGTGGCGTTCCTCTCGGCCCGGTCGTACTACCTCTCCGCGCAGCGGGGGCGGGCCCGCACGGCCAAGCTGATCGACGCGGCGCTGCTGTTCCACCTCTGCTGGGTGCTGTTCGCGCTGCGGTGGCCGGGCCTGGTCGAGCGGGGCCCGCTGCTGGACGCGACCCAGAACCTGCACCTGTTCACCCTGCGCGGCTCGACCGACGCGACCGTGGTCGGGGCGACCGGCGCGGTGTTCCTGATGCGCTTCCTGCAGACCGGCCGCGGCCGGCACCTGGTCGTCGTCGTCGTCTCGCTGACCGTGGTGCTGTCCACGCCGGCGCGGGCGGCCGTGCTGGGCACCGCGGTCGCCTTCGCACTGGTCTGCGCGCTGTTCTACCTCGCCCCCCGGCGGCTGGCACACCGGGAACGGAAGCTGCTGCTGGCCGGAGCGCTGCCGGCGCTGATCCTGCTCGGCGGGCTGCTGCTGCCACAGACCGCGGCCGGTTCCAAGCTGCTCGCCGGCATCGGGGTGACCGACGTCAGGAGCCAGGTCGACCAGTCCGGCATCGGCACCATGCGCGGCCGCAGCACCGCGTGGCGGCGGGTCGACGAGTACGTCGCCTCGTCCGGTCGCAGCGTGCTCGGGGTGGGCTTCGGGCCGGACTTCCTCGGCGCCGCCGGGGCCCGCCGGCCACTGGGCAACAGCGAGCACCTCCGGTCCCCGCACAACTACTTCGTCGGCAGCTACGCGCGGCTCGGTCTCGTCGGGCTCGGCCTCCTGCTGGCCCTGCTGCTCGCCGCCGGCCGGGAGGCGGTGCGGTGCCGCCGGGTCGCGGCCACCGACCCGCTGGTGCTGTTCGCGGTCATCTTTCCCGGTGCGCTGCTGGCCAGCGGGGCCTTCGGGGTGGAGCTGGAGGCCCCGTTCGGCGCCGTGCCGTTCTTCTGGTGCCTGGGCATCATCCTCAGCCGCCCGCAGCCCAAGGCGGAGACCCGCGCCGAGCCGGCGTCCGCGTGAACGGGTCCGGGCCACCGGCGGAGCGGGCCGTCGCCGCGCCGGCGGACCTTCCGCTCGACCAGCGGGCCCGCGTCGCCCGGTTGCGGATCGCGCTGCTGGCGTCGGCCTGCCACCCGGACCGCGGCTCGGAGCCGGGAATCGGCTGGAGCTGGGTCCGCAGCCTGGCCTCGCTCGGACACGACGTCGAGCTGTTCACCCGGGCGGATCCGGAGAGCAACCGCCGCACGATCGAGGTGTTCGCGCAGACCTGCGGCCCGGCCCGGCTGCGGCTGCACGCCGTGCCCGGCCGGCCCCGGCTGCCGCATGCGGACCGGCTGGTTCCGGCGGCGATGCGGGAGGAATGGCGCTCCCTGCAGCAGTACTTCGGCTGGCTGTCCACAGTGGACGAGCTGGCCCGGACCGGAGCGATGACCGGGATGGACGTCGTGCACCACGTCACGCTGGGCTCCCTGAACAGCGGCTCGACGCTGGCCGACCTGTCCCAGCCGGTGCTGTTCGGCCCGGTCGGCGGTGGCCAGCGCTGCCCGCCGGAACTGCGGTCGCTGCTGGGTGCGTCCCGGTACGGCGAATTCCTCCGGGATGCCGGCTGGGCGACCCGCCGGCTGGTGAGCCCGCGGTTCCGGCACACGATGCGGCGGGCGGACGTGGTGCTCGTGACGAACCGCGACACCGCGCGGGTCGCCGCCCGGCACGGTGCGCGCCGGGTGGAGTTGATGATGTCGGACGGGACCTGGGCCGACACGCTGCCGGCCACCCCACCGGTCCGCGACCTCGCCGCCCCGCTGCTGCTGTGGGTGGGAGCGCTGCGACCGCGAAAGGCCCCTGGGCTCGCGCTGCGGGCGTTCCGGCACATCCTCGACGACTTCCCGGCCGCCCGCCTGGAGATCGTCGGCGATGGGGCGCTCCGGCCGGAGCTGGAGCGCCTGCGGTCCGAGCTCGGGTTGACCCGGCGGGTCGAGTTGATCGGGCACATCCCGCACGCGGAGGTGCACGCCCGCTACCTGCGGGCCGCGCTGCTGCTGTTCACCAGCGTCCGCGACTCCCTCGGCGGCCAGGCCGTGGATGCCTGGGCCAGCGGACTGCCGACGGTCAGCTTCGGGCACCAGGGGGTCGGCGACTTCGCCCCGCCCAACGGCTCGGCGCTGGTCCCGGTCTGCGCCGCCGGCCAGGCCCCGCGGCGGTTCGCGGCGGCGGTCGGCTCCATCCTCCGCGACCCGGCCCGCTACGAGCGCAGCTGCGCGGCGGCGCTCGAGCACGCGCGACGGCAGACGCTGGAGGCGCGCGCGGACCGCGCCACGGCCCTGTACGCGGAACTGCTGGCCGGTCGTCGCTGAGCCGGCCGCGGGCAACCCGGCCGCGGCCCGGCGGTCCGCTGGACCTGGCCGGGCAGACCGCGCTAGTGCGGCGACCCGGGCGGTGGGTCGCCCGCGGCGGCGGTCGGCCCGGCCGCGGGCTCGAGCACCACCAGCATCGTGTTGGCGGTCAGCCAGCGCGGCAGCAGCCGGCCGGTCAGCAGGTAGACCCGGCGCAGCGTCCGGTAGGTCCGGCTGGCGCCCCAGGCGGGGTAGTCGGCCAGCAGCTCCCACCGGCGCACCTGCAGGCCGCACCGCTGCGCCAGCACCCGGATGGTGCTCGGACAGAACCACATCGTGTGCTCCGGGTTCGAACACGTCCGCGGGAACTTCAGCCACGCGTAGAGCACGTTCGCCAGGCCGGCCGCGTACGGGGTGGTGAGCACGATCCGGCCGCCCGGCCGCAGGTGCCGGGTGGCGGCGCGGAGGAAGCCGGCCGGATTCTCGAGGTGCTCGATCAGCTCGCCGGCCAGCACCGTGTCGAACTGCCGTCCCAGGTCGAAGTCCTGCGCGTCCGCCACGTCGACAGCGGGGTAGCCGTGCTGCCGCAGGAAGTCGACCTTGGCCGCGGCCAGGTCGATGCCGTGGACCTCGGGGAACGCGGCACGCACGTGCTGGTGCACCCAGTCGGGTGACCCGGCCAGCGGTATGTCGGTCTGCAGCCCGCCCGTGCAGCCGACGTCCAGCACCGCCGGGCCCCGGGTGGCCGCGAGGATCGCCGCGATCCGGTCACCGCCGGGCGCGCGGTCGGTGGGCCCACCCTGGGCGGGCCCGCTGTGGCTGGACCGGCCGGCGGGCGCCGGCGGGGCGGGTCGCAGGTGGACTGCCGGTCGAATCATGGTTGCGCAGAGTAACTCATGTTCACCTACCGTGTCGGCGGGTGGGCCGGCGCGGGTCGAGGAGGCGGCGGCCGGCCGCCGCGGCCAGGCTGTGCCGCCGGCTGTGGTTGCTCAGCTGGGTCCAGTAGTCGGCCCGGCAGCGTTCGATCTGGGCAGCCAGGCCGGGATCGCCGGTGACCTCGACCGCGGCGTCGGCCAGGGCCCGGCTCAGCTGGCCGAGCCGGGCCACCCCGCCCGGGCGCCGGGCCAGCGTGCCCGGGTGCCGGGCCGCCTGGCGCAGCATGCCGACCGCGGTCGCGTACATCCAGTGCGCCACGTCCACGGCCAGGTGCGGCGGGGCCGGTTCGCCGGCCCAGCAGCGCAGCCAGCCGCCGGCCGGGGCCGGGTCGAGCAGGTAGACGTCCCGGGCCGGGCCGAGCAGCACGTTGGCCGGCTGGAAGTCGCCGTACGGGCCGCCGTGGACGCCGTGGAACGCGATCAGCGCGCCGACCAGATCCCGGCCCAGCTGGCCGAACTCGGCCGCGGCCAGCACCCGCCGGGCCACCGCGTCGTCCAGCCGCTGGCCGGGCACCGCGGACATCGCGTACCCCCAGTCCCAGGCCTGTACCGGCAGCGGGCAGCGCAGCTGGAACCGGCCGGCCGGCGCGGCCGCGGCCGGCAGCACCTCGAGCAGGTTCGTCAGCGCGGCGAACTCGGTCGCCACCGAGTCGCCGAGGCTGCCCGAACCGCCGCAGCTGCCGCGCGGCGACCCGGCCCACTGCGACCGGTACCGCGGCCGGAACCACTTCACCGCGTAGTGCCGGGTGCCCTCGCGGCCGACCGCGACCAGCCGCCAGACCCGGCTGCGGGCACCGGCGGACAGCAGCCCGTCCACCACCACGGTCCCGACGCCCTGCCCGTACAGCGCCCAGCTGGCCTCGGCCAGCCTGGACCGCTCGTCCTCAGCCACCCGCGCGGACAACCCGGGTGACCTGTCGGTAGACGGCCAGCAATGACTCGATGGCCTGGTCCGGGGTGTGCAGCTGGCGGTACCGGTCGCGGGCGGCGCTGGCCGCCCGGGCCAGCGTCGCGCGGTCGTGCAGCACGGCCAGCGCGGCGGCGATGGCGGCCGGCCGGGCCGGCACCGACCAGCCGACGCCGAGCCCGTCCAGCCCGGCCAGCGCGCCGGCGTCGGTGGCCAGCACCGGCCGGGCGTGCGCGAGCGCCTCGGCGTACACCCGCGGCTGGCCCTCGTACCAGCGGGACGGGATCGCGACCAGGCCGGCCGCGCGCAGCTCGCGGGCCACCCCGGCCGGGTCCAGGCCGCCGACCAGGTCGACGTCCGGGCGGGTGCCGGCGAGGCTGGCCAGTTCGGCGCCGAGCGGGCCGGCGCCGACGATCCGCAGCCGGGTGCCGCGCGGCAGGTCGGCCCGGGTGAACGCGTCCAGCAGCAGGTCGGCGCCCTTCATCTGGTCCAGCCGGCCGACGAACAGGACGTTGTGGCCGAGCGGCCCGGGCGGGCCGGGGTCGGCCACCGCGGTGGGGCGCAGCGTGATCCGGTTCGCCGGCACGCCGAGCCGGGTCAGCTCGGTGCGCAGCAGCGGGGTGAGCGCGATGTACCGGTCCACCTGCCGCCAGGTGCGCCGGTGCGCGACCTGGCCGGCCGCCATCGCCAGCGACTGCGCCCGGGAGCCGCGGTAGCAGCCGTGCCGCACCGCCGGCACCGGCAGCCGCCGGCCGACGCAGGCGTCGCACGGCCCGCCGTCCCGGTACCGGAACCCGGCGACGCAGCTCTGCCGGTAGTTGTGCACGGTGGCGACGACCGGGACGCCGCGGGCCCGGGCGGCCCGAACCAGCCAGGGCGACAGCTGCGGGACCAGGTTGTGCACGTGCAGCACGTCCGGGCGGGACTCGGCGATCAGCCGGCGGAGCTGGCGCACCGCGTACGGGTCGATCACCGGGCCGGCGGCCAGCAGCAGCCGGCGGTGTGGCCGCAGCCGGCCGATGTCGTCGCTGCCCGGCAGCATGGTCAGCACCTCGGCGCCGACCGCGCGCAGTGCCGCGATCTCCTCGGCCACCACCGCGTTCTCCCCCGACGGCTGCCCGGACCGGTACCGGTTGTGCGCGACCAGCACCCTCATCGGGGCCGGTCGGGTCGGGCCGGCCCGGTCGGCGGCGGCCACTCGCGCCGGCGGCCGGCCCGGCGCCACCACCGGCCGACCGCGAAGCCGAACCGGACGTTGCCGAACAGGTAGCGGCGCCAGAGCCGGCGCGGTTCCTGGGCCAGCCGGAAGCACCACTCCAGCCCGTTGTGCCGCATCCAGACCGGGGCCTGGCGTTTCGTGCCGGCCAGGAAGTCGAACGCGGCCCCGACCGCGACCGCGACCACCGGCAGTTCGGCGGCCAACCGGGCGGCCTCCCAGTCCTGTTTCGGGGTGCCGAGCCCGAGCCAGACGACCTGCGCTCCGCTGCGCCGGATCCGGTCGGCCTGGGCGGCCCGTTCGGCCTCGGTCAGTTCCCGAAAGGGCGGACTCTCGGTCCCGGCGAGATGCACCTGCGGGTAGTCCTGGCGCAGCCGTTCGGTCAGCGCGGCCAACACCCGCGGGGTGGAGCCGAGCAGGTAGTGCCGCAGCCCGGCCGGCTGGCCGAGGGCCAGCACGTCGCGCATCAGGTCCGGGCCGTAGACCCGGACCGTGGGCGACCGCCGGTGCCGGTGCTGCAACCGGTTCGCCCAGACCACCGACTTGCCGTCCGGAAAGTTCACGGTCGCCCGGCGCAGCAGGGTGTGCAGCCCGGCGTCCCGATCCGCCAGCGCCAACGTGTACGCATTGCACAGGTGGATGTCCATACCGGCCAGCCGGGGGCCGGCGGCGCGGTCGACCACGAGCCGGGCGGCGGCATCCGGGCGGCAGGCCGTGATCGGCACGCCGGCGCAGGGCAGCACCGGTACGGCCGGCTCCGGCGGCGGGTCCGGCGGGTCGTCGGCCGCCTGCGGCCGGCCTCCCACCGTGGGGCGCAGGCGGCTCGGGATCAGCATGTGGCGACCCATTCCGTGACCTCCGTCAGGACCCGGATGGGGTCCACCGCTCAGCCGACACCTGCAGATGCGGAGAGTAGCTAGAAGTTACTCTGAGTGCTATACAGACTCACGACCGAAGGTGATCGACAGCGGCCTGCGGGCAGTGCTTTCAGCGGGGGGAACAGTGGGACACGGGGCGGCCTCGCCCGTGCCGGCGGCGGAACCACCCGGCATGCCCGCCGCGCAATTCCGGAACCGGGTGGCCCGCCGGGCCCAGCACCCTGACACCGGTCCGAGCGGTCTGCCGATCGGCCCGTCGGCCCGCCCGGCGGCCGCCCCGGCCGCCCGGCAGTGGCGCCGGCGCTGGCTGGTCGTGCTGGTCGGGTCCGACCTGGCCGCGGTGCTGACCGCGCTGATCGCCGGCTTCGTGGTGCGCTTCGGCGTCGAGCCCGGGATGACCGCCAGCGGCGTGCCGTACGCGATCCTGGCCGCGCTGATCGGCGCCGGCTGGCTGGCCGGGCTGGCCGCCGCCGACGCCTACCGGATCCGCTACCTCGGCGCCGGCGCCGAGGAGTACAAGCGGGTCGCCACCGGGACGTTCTGGGCCTGGGGCGTCACCGCGGTCGGCTGCTACGCCGGCAAGGTCGAGGTGGCCCGCGGGTTCGTGCTGCTGGCGCTGCCGGTCGGGCTGATCCTGCTGCTCACCGGCCGGGCGCTGGTCCGGGCCCGGCT
>Ga0307500_10000241_pt1 | contig 18794 bp, 15 predicted proteins | sample 14_S_MG_FD_201362 | JGI IMG/M metagenome (GOLD analysis project Ga0307500, IMG submission 201362) | Soil microbial communities from Populus trichocarpa stands in riparian zone in the Pacific Northwest, United States - 14_S | ecosystem: Environmental > Terrestrial > Soil > Riparian zone > Trees... | reverse complement strand
GCAGCGGCGCCCAGCCGGCGTCCCGGGCGTGCGCGGCGGCCAGCAGGCCGGCGACCGCGGCCGCGTTCTCGATCTCGCCGGCCATGGCCGCGGCGACCGCCTCGTCCAGCGGCACCCGGTGCGCGCCCAGGTCGACCTCCTCGTGCCTCGCGACGTGCCGCTCCCCCGCCGGCACCTCGGTCAGCTCCCGGGCCAGGAACACCCGGACCGCCTCGTCCGAGAGGCCCGGCGTCGGGCGCAGGTCGAGCAGCGTGTGCCAGCGGCCGGCGCGCAGCGACGCCTCCTCGTAGAGCTCGCGGGCGGCGGTGGCCGGCGCCGGCTCGCCGGGCACGTCCAGCAGGCCGGCCGGCAGTTCCAGCAGGTACCCGCCGACCGCGTGCCGGTACTGCCGGATCAGCGTGACCCGGCCGGTCTCGTCCAGCGCGACGATCGCCACCGCGCCGAGGTGTTCGACCACTTCCCGGACCGCGACGTCGCCGTCCGGCATCCGGACCTCGTCCACCCGCAGCGCCATGATCCGGCCGCGGTAGGCCTCCCGGGACGACTGCACGGCGAACCGGGCCGATGAGCCGGACGCGACCCCGGTCACGCCGGCACGCTCGCGCTCACCGCGGCCGACCCGGGCCGGCCGTTCCGCTCCACCAGCCCGTCGGGGTCCGCCTCGGTCGACAGCTCCACCGGCAGCCGCTCGGCCGCCTCGTAGTCCAGCGCGGCCCGGACGAACTGGCGGAACAGCGGGTGCGGCCGGGTCGGCCGGGACTTCAGCTCCGGGTGCCCCTGGGTGCCGGCGAAGAACGGGTGCACCTCGCGCGGCAGCTCGACGAACTCGACCAGCCGCTCGTCCGGCGAGGTGCCGGAGAACACCAGCCCGGCCGCCTCCAGCCGGTCGCGGTAGTCGTTGTTCACCTCGTACCGGTGCCGGTGCCGCTCGGTCACCTCGGTCTGCCCGTACGCGCCGGCCACCACCGAGCCGGCGCGCAGCCGGGCCGGGTACGAGCCGAGCCGCATGGTGCCGCCCATGTCCCGCTCGCCGGCGACCACGTCCCGCTGGTCGGCCATGGTGGCGATCACCGGGTGCGGCGTGCCGGGGTCGAACTCGGTGGAGTTGGCGCCGTCCAGCCCGCCGAGCGAGCGGGCCACCTCGATCACCATGCACTGCAGGCCGAGGCAGAGGCCGAGCGCCGGGATGCCGCGCTCCCGGGCGTACCGGACCGCGCCGATCTTGCCCTCGATGCCGCGCACCCCGAACCCGCCCGGGATCAGCACGCCGTGCACGCCGGCCAGCGCGGCGGCCGCGCCGGCCGGGGTCTGGCAGTCGTCCGACTCGACCCAGTGGATCTCCACACCGGCCCGGTGCGCGAACCCGCCGGCCCGCAGCGCCTCGGTCACCGACAGGTACGCGTCCGGCAGGTTCACGTACTTGCCGACCAGCGCGATCTTGACCGTCTGGGTCGGGTGGTGCACCCGGGCCAGCAGGTCGGCCCAGACCGCCCAGTCCACGTCCCGGAACGGCAGGCCGAGCCGGCGCACGACGTACGCGTCCAGCCCCTCGGCGTGCAGCACCTTCGGGATGTCGTAGATGGACGGGGCGTCCACCGCGGAGACCACGCCGTCCTCGTCCACGTCGCACATCAGCGAGATCTTGCGCTTGAGCGCCGCCGGCAGCTCGCGGTCGGACCGGCAGACCACCGCGTCCGGCTGGATGCCGATGCTGCGCAGCGCGGCCACCGAGTGCTGGGTCGGCTTGGTCTTCAGCTCGCCGCTCGGCGCCAGGTACGGCACCAGCGAGACGTGCAGGAAGAAGCAGTTGTCCCGGCCGACATCGTGGCGCACCTGGCGGGCCGCCTCCAGGAACGGCAGCGACTCGATGTCGCCGACCGTGCCGCCGACCTCGGTGATCACCACGTCCACCCGCTCGCCGTCCGGCGGGGTGGCCATCGACCGGACCCGTTCCTTGATCTCGTTCGTGATGTGCGGGATGACCTGCACCGTGTCGCCCAGGTACTCGCCGCGCCGCTCCTTGGCGATCACGCTGGCGTACACCTGGCCGGTGGTCACGTTCGCGGAGCCGCGCAGGTCGACGTCCAGGAACCGCTCGTAGTGGCCGACGTCCAGATCGGTCTCGGCGCCGTCCTCGGTGACGAACACCTCGCCGTGCTGGAACGGGTTCATCGTGCCCGGGTCGACGTTCAGGTACGGGTCGAGCTTCTGCATCGTGACCCGCAGCCCCCGCGCCTTCAACAGGCTGCCCAGGCTACTGGCCGTGAGGCCCTTGCCGAGCGAGGAGGCGACGCCTCCGGTGACGAAGACGTGCTTGGTCTGCCGGATTGCCTGCGCCAAGGAGGGCTCCCGTGGTCTCGCCATTGTTGGGGCGGTCGCGGGGGTCGCCCGCATCCACGGGAGTTCACGGTAACACGCTGACCATGTCCGATCCGGGCCGCCGCGCCACCGGGCGTTGCCCTCGTGTCGCCCAGAACATCCGGTTCGCGACCGGCTACCGAGCGCACTCACCGGCGGCGCCGCCGGGCGCCGGGTCAGCGGTCGTCAGGGGCCGTCAGGGGCCGGTCGGGGGTCAGACCGGGGGGAATGGGGCGTCGGCGTTGCCGGCCGAGCCGTACTGGCCGGCCTGCCCGGTGGCCTGCTGGGTGAGCGCGAACACGGTGGCCACCCGGCCGGCGGCGGTCTGCGCGTCGTCCACCGTGCTGACCGAGGTGGCCAGCGTCCCGTCGGCGCGGACCAGCCCGACCAGGCCGGCCGGCCCGGCGGCGGCCGGGGTGCCCGCGACCACGGTGCCCCGGCCGGCGTGGTCGAGCGCGCCGACCAGCTGGGCCAGCGTCCGCCCCGGGTCGGCGCCGCCGCGGACCGCGGCCGAGCTGATCACCACCGCGTAGTCGGCGGGCGCCACCTGTTCGCTCTCCACCCGCAGCATCTGCAGCGCGCCGAAGCCGCCCAGCACCTGGCTCACCGCGGCCGGCTCGGCGGCGTGCCCGGCTGCCTGGCCCGCCCCGTGCACCAGTACGTAGGAGAGCAGCGCGCCGCCGAGCACGCCGGCTTCGTCGCTCTCCGGCAGCCGGAACCCGGCCGGCTGGCCGCCGCTGGTGACGAACGACCTGAGGTCGGCGGCCCGGCGCGGGTCGGCGTAGTCGTCGGTGAGCCGGACCCGGCCGGTGACCTTGGCGCCGGCCTGTTCCAGCGTCTTCTGCACGCCGTCGGTCACCGACGCGTCCGCCTGCGGGGTGCCGACCAGCACCACCCGGACGCCCTTGAGCATGCCGGCGACGATCCGCGGGGCGAGCGCGGCGGTCACCCCGTCGCCGTCGCGCAGCTGCCCGGACAGCAGCCGGGCCTGCCCCTGCAGCGCCTGCCGCTGCAGGGCGCCCTGCTTCACCTGCGCGCGCAGGTCGTCCAGCACCGCGCCGGAGAGCTGGGTGGCGCCGAGCACCAGGCCGAGCGCGAGCGCCAGCAGCACCGCGACCAGCGAGACCAGGTGGTAGCGAAAGCTGATCACCGGAACCGGTCCCGCGCCCAGCCGACGGTGTGTTCCCACCAGCCGCTCAGCACGGCGAGGTAGAGCCGGCCGGCCGGGGTGACCGCGGCCAGCACGCCGACCACGACCAGCGCGGCCACTGCCAGCAGCAGCAGCGCCCGGCCGCTGATCCGGCTGCGGTGCAGCCGGATCACCGCCTGCGCGTCGACCAGCGTCGGCCCGACCGTCAGCCGGGTGAGGAAGGTGGACGCCATCCCGCCGCGGTCGCGGTCGAGCAGCTCGAGCAGGGTGGCCCGGGTGCCGACGGCGACGATCAGCGCGGCGCCGTGCCGGTGCGCGAGCAGCAGCGCGATGTCCTCGCTGGTGCCGGCGGCCGGGAAGGTGATCGCGTCGACGCCCAGGTCGAGCACCCGGGCCAGGCCCGGCGCCCGGCCACCCGCGTCGGCGTGCACCACCACCTCGGCGCCGGACCGCAGCACCTCGTCGCTGACCGCGTCCAGCCGGCCGACCACCAGGTCCGGCAGGTATCCCGCCTCGCGCAGCGCGTCCGCGCCGCCGTCCACCCCGATCAGCACCGGCCGGACCTCGCGCAGGTAGTCCCGCAGCCCGGCCAGCTCGCGCCGGTAGTCGTAGCCGCGGCTGACCACGACCACCTGCCGGCCACCGATCCGGGTCCGCAGCTGCGGGACACCGGCGCCATCCAGCAGCAGCGGCCGCTCCCGCTTGGCGAACTCGACCGTGTTCGCGGCGAACGCCTCCAGTTGCGCGGTCAGCCCGGCCTTCGCTGCGAGCAGCCGGTCGGTGATGGTCTGCGGGGTCTGCGCGGCGCCCCGGGCCAGCACGGTCTCCCCCGCGTACAGGGTGTCGCCGGCCAGCCGGACCCGGGTGCCGTCCCGGAGCGCGCCGAAGACCTCGGTGCCGACGTCGTCCAGCACCGGAATGCCGGCCGCCGCCAGGATCTCCGGGCCCAGGTTCGGGTACCGCCCGGAGATCACCGGGCTGGCGTCCACCACGCCCGCCACGCCGGCGTCGACCAGCGCCTCGGCGGTGGCCCGGTCCAGGTCGACCTGGTCCAGCACGGCGATGTCGCCCGGCTTGAGCCGGGGCAGCAGCTGCGCGGCGCGGCGGCCGACCCGGGCCGGACCGCCGATTCCTGGTAGCTCATTGTCTATCTTGCGTCGACGCTGAGTAGCGAGTCGCATGTGGCGATGGTGCCAGCGAGGACGCCGGGCCGCCGACCGCCACGCCCGAGCGGCGTCGAGAACCGCCAAGGTCGCACGTCACGAACGGGACGGACCGCACCGACCGGCACCGAAACCGCCTGCCGGCCGCCCCTTACCGGCACTGGCCGGCCGCCGGCCGGCGGTGGCGGGCGCTGCCCGGCCGGCCAGAGCCCGGCCCGGCCGGCCAGAGCCCGGCCCGGCCGGCCAGAGCCCGGCCCGGCCGGCCAGAGCCCCGCCCGGCCGGCCAGAGCCCCGCCCGGCCGGCAGGAGCCCGGGCCGTGGCCCGGGCTCCGGGCTACTTCTTGAAGTCGGCCTTCTCCGCCGCCGCGGTGCCGAGCAGCTCCTCGGCGTGCGCCCGGCCCAGCTCGCTGCGCTCCAGCCCGGCCAGCATCCGGGCCAGCTCGCGCACCCGCTGCGTGTCATCCAGCGTCCGGACGTCGCTGCGGGTGACCAGGCCATCGTCCTTGCGCGACGACTTGTCCACCACCACGTGCCGGTCCGCGTACGCGGCCACCTGCGGCAGGTGCGTGACGACCAGCACCTGGTGGGCCCGGGCCAGCCGGGCCAGCCGCCGGCCGACCTCGACCGCGGCCCGGCCGCCGACGCCGGCGTCCACCTCGTCGAAGACCATCGTCGGCACCGGGTCGGCGCCGGCGAAGACCACCTCGACGGCCAGCATGATCCGGGACAGCTCGCCGCCGGACGCGCCCTTCTGGATCGGCTGCAGCGGCGCGCCGTTGTGCGGGCGGAGCAGGATGTCGACCTCGTCGGCGCCGTCCGGGCCGACCGCGGCCGGCTCGCCGTTCAGCCGCACCCACGGGCCGTCGCCGACCGGCGGGCGCTGCCGCACCTCGGCCTTGACCTCGGCGTGCGGCATCGCCAGCCCGCTCAGCTCGGCGGTCACCGCGGTGGAGAACCGCTCGGCGGCGACGGTCCGGGCCTTGGACAGCCGGGCGGCGGCGATGGCCACGTCGGCCTGCGCGGCGTCCCGCTGCGCGGCCAGCGTGGTCAGCGCGTCCTCGGAGACGTCCAGCTTGGCCAGCCGGTCTTCCGCCTCGGCGGCCCAGGCCAGCACCCCGTCCACCGAGTCGGCGTACTTGCGGGTGAGCGTCTTCAGCACCGCCCGCCGGTCCTCCACCTCGGCCAGCCGGCCCGGGTCGGCGTCCAGCCGCTGGGTGTAGGACGCCAGGTCGGCGGCGACGTCGGTGGCCAGGTAGGCCACCTCGTCCAGCCGCTTGGCCAGCTCGGCCAGCCCCGGGTCGGCCGCCGCCTCCTGCGCCACCGCCCGCCGGGCCGCCCCGAGCAGGCTGGTCACGTCGGCCGCGTCCGACTGGGACGGGTCGCCGGCCAGGATGTCGTGCGCGGTCTGCGCGGCCACCCGCAGCCCGTCGGCCCGGCCGAGCCGCTCCGCCTCGGCGTCCAGCTTGACGTCCTCGCCGGGGGTCGGCGCGGCCGCGGCGACGTCGGCGACGCCGAGCCGGAGCAGGTCGGCCTGCTGGCTCAGCTCGCGCAGCCGCGCGGTGCGGTCGGTGTAGTCCTCGGCCAGCGCCTGCCAGCGGTGGTAGGCGCTGCGGTACTCGGTCAGCATCGACCCGACCGACTCGCCGGCGAACCGGTCCAGCGCGTTGCGCTGCTCGGCCGGCCGCATCAGCCGCAACTGGTCGGACTGCCCGTGCACCACCAGCACGCTCTCGGCCAGCTCGCTCAGCACCCCGACCGGGACCGCGCTGCCACCGAGGAACGCCCGGGAGCGCCCCTCGACCGCGACCGCACGGGACAGCAGCAGCGAGCCGTCCTCATCCGTCTCGGCGCCCGCGTCCCGGGCCCGGGACAGCAGCGGTGAGTCGGCCGGCAGCCGCAGCCGCCCGTCGATCACCGCGCGCCCGGACCCGGCGCGCACCCGGGTGGGGTCAGCGCGCCCGCCGAACAGCAGGTGCAGCCCAGAAACGACCATGGTCTTGCCCGCGCCGGTCTCGCCGGTGACGACGGTGAGCCCTGGCCCGAGTTCCAGGGTGGCATCGTCGATCACGCCGAGGCCCCTGATACGGATCTCGTCCAGCACGAGCAGATCCTAGCGACCATCCGGGCCTGAACTCGGACAGGATCGCCAGGTTGTGTACGAAAGTCACCGGGCCGGGTCTGCCGCGGGGCCGCGCCGCCCGCCCCGGCCAGCCCCGATCAGCCGCGCGGGGCGCGGAAGCCGGTGACCGGGAGCTGGAATTTCGCCACCAGGCGGTCGGTGAACGGGCGCGGGTGCACCCGGGCCAGCAGCACCGGTTCGGTCCCGCGGCGGACGGTCACCCGGGCGCCCGGCGGCAGCGGGATCGTCCGCCGGCCGTCGCAGCTGAGCAGGCCGTCCGGGCCGGACGCGTCGATCACCACGTCGATCTGCGAGCTGGGCGCGATCACCAGCGGCCGGGCGAACAGCGCGTGCGCGGCGGTCGGCACCACCAGCAGCGCCTCGACCTCGGGCCAGACCACCGGGCCACCCGAGGAGAAGGCGTACGCGGTCGAGCCGGTCGGCGATGCGCACAGCACCCCGTCGCAGCCGAAGCTGGTCAGCGGTCGGCCGTCGATCTCCAGCACCACGTCGAGCATCCGCTCCCGGCTGCCCTTCTCCACCGACGCCTCGTTCAGCGCCCAGCCGTGCGCGGTGACCCGGCCGTCAACCGTCACGGTCACGTCGAGAGTGAGCCGCTGCTCGATCACGTACCGCCGCGCCACGATGTAGGCCACCGTGTCGGCCAGCGCCTCCGGCTCGGTCTCGGCCAGGAAGCCGACATGCCCGAGGTTCACCCCGAGCAGTGGCGCCCCGTTCGGCCGGGCCAGCTCGGCCGCCCGCAGGAACGTGCCGTCGCCACCGAGCACCAGCACGATCTCCGCGCCGGCCGCTGCCTCCTCCGGCTCGACCGGCCGGATGTCCGGGCCGACGTCCAGTTCCTTCGCTTCCACCGCGAGCATCCGGACCTCGAAGCCGGCCGACGCCAGCCGCGCCGCGGTGTCCCGGGAGAGGTCGACGATGTCCGGCCGGCCGGTGTGGATCACCAGCAGCGCGGCCCGCTGGTCCGGCCTGACCTGGCGGCGGACGGGGCGGTCGGCCGCCAGCGCGGCCGGCGCGGTGGCGAGCACTGGTGAGCGGGTCGCCCTGGGAGTCTGCGTCATCGGCTGGCCTCCGCGACGGTTCGGGTGATTGCCTCAGTGTCGGCGGGCGGCGCGTCCCGGCGCAGCCAGAGGAAGAACTCGACATTGCCGGACGGCCCGGGCAGCGGGCTGGGCGCCACGCCCGCGACGCCCCAGCCGAGTTCGGCGGCGGTGTCGGCGACGCGGTTCACGGCCTCCGCGCGCAGCGCCGGGTCGCGGACCACGCCGCCGGCGCCGACCCGGTCCTTGCCCACCTCGAACTGCGGCTTGACCATCGGGACCAGGTCGCCGCCGGTGCACCGGCTCAGCGCCGGCAGGACCAGCCGGAGCGAGATGAACGACAGGTCGGCAACGGTGAGATCGGCCGGGCCGCCGATCGCCTCCGGGACCAGCTCGCGGACGTTGGTGCGGTCCAGCACGGTGACCCGCGGGTCGGTGCGCAGCGCCCAGGCCAGCTGGCCGTAGCCGACGTCGACGGCGACCACCTCGCGGGCGCCGCGGCGCAGCAGCACGTCGGTGAACCCGCCGGTGGACGCGCCGGCGTCCAGGCAGCGCCGCTGTTCCACGGCCACCGCGGCGAACGCGTCGAGCGCGCCGGCCAGCTTGTGCCCGCCCCGGGACGCGTAGTCCGGCTCGCCCTTGTTCTCCCGGACGTGCACCGGGGTGGCCGGCTCGATCGCGGTGGCCGGCTTCGTCGCGGTCTGCCCGGCCACCGTGACCCGGCCGGCCTGCACCAGCTCCGCCGCCTGCTCCCGGGACCGCGCCAGGCCCCGGCGGACCAGCTCGGCGTCCAGCCGGCTACGCCGGACCACTCCGGTTACACCTCATCTATGGACGCCAGCGCATCGGACAACTCGCCATGCAGCGCGTCATACCACCTGACGTGTTCCCCCACCGGCAGCCCGGCCATCTCGTCCAGCGCACCGACCGCGGCCGCCACCCGCTGCACCGCCGCCGCGTCCCCGGCCGCGAGCAACCCGGCCGCAACCGCGGCCGCCGCCCCATCCGACCCGGCCCCGTCCGGCCCGGCGGTGCCGCTCAGTTGCGCCGGACCGCCCGGGCCAGCCGCCGCAGCGCCCGGGCCGGCCTCGTCGCCCCACTCGTCAGCAAGGTCGTCCCGTACGGCGAAGCCATCCCCCGCCTCCTGATCGTCGGCCACTCGGCCCTCGTCCGCCCCGGCCGCAGCCGGCGGATCTTCGCCGGCCGGGGCGGACCGGACCGCCTGGTCGGCGATCGGCTCGACCCCGTCCTCATCCGACCGCTCGGCCCCGATCGCCGCCGAGGCGACGCCGGCGGCACCGTCGGCGGTCGGCGCCGGCGCCGCCGGCCATCTGATGGCCCGGTCGGTCGACTCAGCCAGGGCGCCCGCGTGGTCCGGGCCCGGCTCGGCCTCCGGGGCACCCACGTCGGCCGGCTCTGGCCCGGCCTCGGCCGGCATGCCCGCCAGAGCGTCGGTTTGTGACTCGGCCGCGGCGTGCGGGGCGGCCAACCAGTCGGTCTGGTCGTCGGTGGACAGGTGCTCGCCCTGCTCCGGCGCCTCCAGCTCCGGCGCCTCCGGTTCCGCCGAACTGGCCGGACGGCCGCCGTTGGGCAGCCAACTGCCGGGGGTCATGGCGTCCCGGCCGGCTCGCCGGCCACCGACGCGCTGGCCTTCACTGGACGCGGACGGGTGGCCTTGACCGGCGGTTCGAGCGCGTCGGCCGGGTCGCCAGCCGGCACCTTGCTGGCTTTCGTCGCCTTGCGCGGCCGGGCCGGAGCCTGCGCCGGCGGCTCGGCCGGGCTCGCCGGCCCGGCGGCGTCGCCCGTCGCCGGCGCGCCGGCCGCCGCGTCCGCCGGCGCCTTCACGGCCTTGACCGGACGCGCCTTGACCGGGACGGCCTTGGCCGGCGCCGCCTTCGCCGTCTTGGCCGGCGCCGTCCTGGCCGGCACGGCCTTGGCCGTCTTGGCCGGCGCGGCCTTGCGGGCCCGTTTCGCCGGGCCCGGCGCGGGTCCGGCCGGGGGCGCGCTGGCCGGCGTGGGCTCGGCGGCCACCGCACCGGCCGCGGCGGGCGGCGGCGCCCCGGTAACGCTGCTGGCGACGCTCCCGGCGGCGGGCCGGTCGCGCAGCGCCTTTTCCAGCTCGGCGATCCGGCGCTGCAGCGTGGCCAGCTCCTCGGCGGTGACCAGCCCGACGTGCCCGAGCGCCCGGTCCACCTCGTACCGGACCAGGCTCACCAGCGCGCTGCGGTTCGCCCGGGACGTCTCCAGGATCTCCTCGGCCAGCCCGCTGACCTGGCCGACCTTCGCCTCACCCTGCGCGACCAGTGCCTTGGCCGCCTTCTGAGCCCGCTTCTTGGTGACCTCGGTCAACCCGGACGCGAGCGTCAGGTAGTTCGTGAGGGCCTCGCGTACCATCCGCTCTCCTCAAGTCGCACCCAGGCGAGTGTCACCCCACGCTACCGGTCGCCGGTTACCCGGGCAGCCGCCCGGCCCGGCCGGCGCCGGTGAGGTAGCGTCCAACGATCACGCCGACCGGGCACGCCGGCGCCGACCGGGGAGGAAACCAGGATGGCCACCGTCGAGGAGTGCGAGGCGGCGATGCACCAGTTCGCCGAGCACATTGGCGGGCTGGATGCGGAAACCCGGCGCAAGACCACGCTGGACCGCTCGGTCAGCTGCCACATCCGCGACCTCGCTGTCACCTTCCGGGGCCAGCTGCGCGACGGCGAACTGCAGGACGTCGTCCGTACCGATTCCACCGACGCCCAGATCCGGCTGGCCATGACCAGCGACGACCTGGTCCAGCTGATCGACGGCAAGCTCAACTTCGCCAAGGCGTGGGCCACCGGCCGGATCAAGGTCGAAGCCAGCGTCTTCGACCTCCTGAAACTCCGCTCCCTACTCTGAGCCGTCCGGCCACAGGGCCCGCCGGCCGCAGAGCCTGCCGGCCGCCCGGCCGCGGAGCCGTCCGGCCGCAGAGCCTGCCGGCTCAGTCCCGCCGGATGGCGGCGTCGGTCGGGATGCCGGGGCGGGACCCGTCCAGGCCGAGCCGGGCGAGCACGCCCGCGGCCGCCGACCCGGCCGCGCTGACCGGCCCGGCCACGGCGCCCGACCAGGCGGCGGCGCAGAGTGCGCGCAGCGCGTCCAGATCTTCGCCGCCCGCCCCGGCCAGCAGCACCCCGTCCGCCCGGGTGGCGGTCCAGCCACCGCAGGACCAGGCGGCCGGTCCGGCCGCGGCCGGCACCGGGTGCGCCGTAAGCAGACCCGCCAGGCCGGCGGCGAGGTAGGTCGGCCGCTGGCCGGCCGGTGCGGCCAGCAGGATCGACGCGGTGGTGACGCCGGTCAGCACGAGCAGGCTGTCGCAGCCGACCCGGGTGGCTCCGAGGACGTCGGTGTCCAGCCGGTCGCCGACCACGATCGGGTTCTTCGCGCCGCTGCGCAGCAGGGATTCCCGGTGCATGGCCGGGTCCGGCTTGCCGGCGAACGGCGGCTCCACCCCGGTGGCCGACCGGATCGCCGCCACCAGTGACCCGTTCCCCGGCAGCGGACCGCGCGCCGAGGGCAACGTCACATCCAGGTTGGTGGCCAGCCAGTACGCGCCGCGGTTGATCGCGACGGTGGCCTCGGCGAACTGCCGCCAGCCGACGTCCGGCGAGTAGCCCTGCACCACCGCGGCCGGCTCGTCGTCGGCGCTGTCCACCACGGTCAGCCCGGCCTCGGCGGCGGCCACCCGCAGCCCCTCGCCGCCCACGACCAGCACCCGGGCCCCGGGCAGCCGCTCGGCCAGCACCCGGCAGGCCGCCTGCGAGGATGTGATCACCTCGGCCGGGTCCGCCGGCACGCCCAGTTCGGTCAGGTGGGCGGCCACCGCGGCCGGCGTCCGCAGCGCGTTGTTGGTGACGAAGGCCAGCCGCATACCGGCGGACCGGGCGCCGGCCAGCGCCTCGGCCGCGCCGGGCACGCCGGTCGGGCCGACGTAGATCACCCCGTCCAGGTCCAGCAGCGCGACGTCGTACCGGCGCGCCAGCGGCTGCGCACTGGCCGCCAGCACCGCCCCGGGTTGGGTCACCGGCTCGCGGCGAGGGCCGCGCGGGCGCCGCGCAACGCGGTCGCGTAGTGGCTGATGTCCGGACGCATCGCCGCGGCCAGCGCCAGGTGCTCCACCGCCGCGGGCAGGTCTCCGGTCTTGGCCGCCGCCAGCCCGAGGCCGAACTGGGCGTAGTCGTCGGCCGGGTTCACCGAGATGATCCAGCCGAAGCTGTCCGCCGCGTCGGCGTACTGGCCGGCGTCGAACTGGGCCCGGGCGAGTGCCTCGCGAACGCTGCGGGACTGCGGCTCGGCCTGCGCGGCGTGCGTCAGCAGGGTGACCGCCGCGGCCGGGTTGCCGCCGTCGAGTAGGTCCAACCCGCGCGTGTACCAGTCGTAGACCTCGCCCTTGGGGACGACATCGGGGGGCGGCGGTGGCGCGTCGGCAAATGGCGCGGGACGCGCCGGCTCGTCGTTCCAGTCGTCGTCCCGATATCCGGCCACGGGCGGTCCTCCTTGCTCTCGGTCTGCGACCGGCCACCGGTGGCCGGGGCCGTGCCTCCTACGATGCGGCCATGAGCTCCGCGCCGCTGCCGCCGCACGCCTCCCTCCCCGTGCCGGACGGTCTTGTCCTTGCTCCGTTCCGAGCCCTCCGGTACGCCGGTGTCGGCGACACCGAACTCGCCCGGCTGCTGTCGCCGCCATACGACGTGATCGACGCCGACGAGCAGCTGGCGCTCGAGGGCGCCGACCCGCGCAATGTTGTCCGGCTCATCCTCCCACGCGACGAGAACGGCATCCCCGGCAGCGGCTACCCACTGGCTGCGAGCCGGCTCAGCGAGTGGCGGGCGGCCGGCGTGCTATGCCCGGATGAGCGGCCCGCACTGTATGTCTACGAGATGGACGACGCCGGGGCGCGCACCCGCGGGCTGGTCGGCGCGGTCGGCCTGGCCCAGCCGGAGGCCAACATCGTGCTGCCGCACGAGAACACGATGGCGGGCCCGGTCGCCGACCGGCTCGCGTTGACCGAGGCGACCGGCGCCAACCTGGAACCGATCTACCTGGTCTACGCCGGCGGCGGCGCGGCCACCGAGGTGGTCTCCTCGTTCGACGGCCAGCCGCCGCTGGTGCAGACCACCGCGGCCGACGGCGTGCGGCACCGGCTGTGGGCGCTGACCGACCCCGCGGCCCTGGCCGAGGTAGCCGCCGACCTGCTGCCGCGGCGGGCCACGATCGCCGACGGGCACCACCGGTACGCCACCTACCTGCGGCACCAGGCCGACCGGCACGCCGCCGGCGCCGGCCCCGGCCCCTGGGACCGCGGCCTGGCACTGCTGGTCGACGCCAGCGCGTACGGCCCGCAGGTGCACCCGATCCACCGGGTCATCCCCGGCCTGCCGCTCCAGGCGGCCGAGCGGGCCGCGGCCGCCGGGTTCGCTGTGCGCGAGATGGCCGGCGGCGAGCCGGACGCGCTGGCCGCGCTGGCCGCCGCCGGTAAGGACGGCGCGGCCTTCCTGCTCACCGACGGCACCCGTTGGGTGCTGCTGACCGAGCCGGACCAGGCCCTGCTGGACGAGACCGTCCCGGCCGACCGGTCCGCTGCCTGGCGGCGGCTGGACGTGACGATCGCGCATCGCCTGCTGGTCGACCGGCTCTGGCAGCTGCATGACCACGAGGACGTCGTCGGCTTCCGGCACGACATCCCGGCCGCCCTCGCCGCCGCCCGGGACGCCGGCGGCACCGCGCTGCTGCTCAACCCCACCCCGGTCGAGGCCGTGGTGGACGTCGCCGCGGCCGGCGACCGGATGCCGCGCAAGTCGACCCTGTTCACCCCGAAACCGCGCACCGGCCTGCTGATCCGCGCCTACGCCGACGAACCCGACTTCCACTGACCGGCAGGAGCCGCCAGCGTCCATTTAGGACACTGGCAGCTTCCAGCTGGCGCCGCGGCCGGACCGTCCGCTGTGGCTCGGCCGTGTCCCAGAAAGGGCCGCCGGCGCGGACGCCGGCGGGCCCGCCCAGCGGGGTGCCGGTCCGGCGTGGCCACACCGGCACCCGGGCCGATCAGTGCGACGGTTCGAGCGCCGCGGGACGGACAGCCCGGTCGATCGGTCCGTCAGCGATCCATCGGGGGCGTCGACGGCCGAACCGGGGCAGCGCCGTCACGACCTGCCCTGGTCGCTCCCCGCCGGGTCTTCTGGCTGCACGGCAGCGATCGGGCTGCCGGGCCGGGGCGCGTCCACCGGCTGGCTGACCGCTGGGGTGGCGGCCTCCGGCGAGCTGAACACCAGGGCCGGGAAGGACCGACCGCCGGCACCGGCGGTCCCGGGTGCGTCGACCGGCGGATCGGCGGGCCCGGCGTCGCTGGTGGCCGGGCCGGCCGCCTCGGTCGCTGCCTCCGCAGCTTCCATCTCCGCCAGCGCCTCCCGGCCAGTCGCGTCCGCTGCCCGGTCGCCGGCGCCGTGCACCGCCCCGTCGCCAGCGGCATCGAGCTCTTCCGCCGGGCCGGCTTCGGCCTCTCCATCCGCGGCGAGTCCGGCTGCTGCGTCCGGGGCGGCTCCGGCCACTGAGTCCGCGGCGGCTCCGGCCGCAGCGTCCGCGGGGTCCGGTGCGGCTCCGGCCGCCGCGTCCGGGCCGGCGGGTCCGGCCGCTCCGACCACGGCGGGTCCGGCTGCTGCGTCCGCGGCAGGCCCGGCCGCAGCGTCCGGGGCGTCCGGTGCAGGTCCGGACGCTGCGTCCGGGGCGGCGGGTCCGGCCGCTCCGACCACGGCGAGTCCGGCTGCTGCGACCGCGGCGGCTCCGGCCGCAGCGTCCGCGGGGTCCGGTGCAGGTCCGGACGCTGCCTCCGGGCCGGCGGGTCCGGCCGCTCCGACCACGGCGTCCTTGGCTGAACTGGTCACCGCGCCGGGTTCAGAGCCGCCGCCCGCACTGGCATCGTTATCGCCCACAGCCGGGACGGGCGGCCCGCCCGCAGCCTCCGCGCCGGGCGCGCCGTCGATGCCGGTCACACCCTCCGCGACGGTATCCACCGGCGGGTCGGCCGGATCGCCAGCGACATCGTCCCCGCCGGAGTGCGGGCCGCTGTCGAGCCCGTCCTCCACGCCCGCGTCATCGCGGTCGTCCTCGCCAACCCATTCCTCGACGATGTCGTCCTCGGCGACGTCAAGATCCTCGTCCGCGTAGTCGTCCGCGTCGTCGTCGGCGACATCGAGGGTGAACCCGTCGAGGTCGAGAAGGCGCTCCGCGGCATCGGTAGTGCCGTCGGTGTCGACCGCGGCGGCCGCGACGAACCACTCGCGGGCCGCCTGCTCCCGACCGAGGGCGAGCAGCAGGTCGGCATAGGCGTAGCGGAGCCGGGCCGACCAGGGCCGTACCACTGACCGGTCAAGGTCCGGGCCCTCCAGCGCCACCAGCCCGGCGTCGAGCTGGCCGAGGTCCCGGCGCGCCCCGGACTCCACGATCCGCATCTCCGCCCGCAGCGGCGCCGGCAGCGCGGTCGCCTCGGCCGAGCGGGCCAACGTCAGCGCGCGCTCCGGTCGGCCCAGCGCGCGCTCGCTGTCGGCGATCAGCGGCAGATGGCTGCCGTCGCCGGTCAGCCGGCGTGCGGTGCGCAGTTCGGCGATCGCCTCCGCCCATTCACCCGCGCGGTACGCGGCGATGCCGGCCGCCTCCCGCACCGAGCCGAGCCGGGCGCCGAACGCGCGGGCCGCCCGGGCTTGAGCGAGCGCCGCATCCGGGTCCTCGTCCAGCAACTGGGCCGTCGCGACCAGGTGCCGCGCGACCCGTTCGGCTACCGGCGGGGCGAGCGACCGCAGCTCGGCCCGCACCTCCGGCGCCAACTCCCGCGGGTCCGCGTCGGCCGGTGGTTCAACCACGCCGTCGGCGATCGCCCGGCCGGGCCGGCGCTCCCCCACCGGGTCCGCGCCTGGCCCGCGCCGGTCAGCCCCTGGACGTCCCCGTCCGCCGTCCGGCGTGGACCGCCCGGCACCGGGCCGTCCCGCACCTCGCGGTCCCCCCGGGCCGCCCGACCGCCGGTTCGAGTCACCCCCACGGTCCACAGTGGACCGTGCGCCGGGGCGGCCAGCGCGGTCAGGCCGTGGTCGTGCGGGCCGGTCGGTGCCGCTCCGCCCGCCAGGCGTATCGCCGCTCGCGGGCCGAACCGGCCGCTCGCCGCGAGCCACGCCGTCGGCGTCACCGGCGGCAGAACTCCCCTCGCCCCCGGCAGCCGAACCCGACGGCTGCTCGGCACCGGCACTCCCGGCACCGACGTCCGTGGCACCGGCCCAGCGGGACGCGAACGCCTCGTCCCGCCCGATCCCGCCGCCGCCCGTGTCCTGGTCCCGACGCGACCGGCCGGCGTCCGCCGGATCACGATCACGGCCTTGCCACGCCGCGCGGTCAGCCGCGTCGGCAGTCGACCCGGACCCGCGCCGCTCGCCACCGCCGTACCGCGAACCGCCGCCAGCATCCGCCCCGTGCGGCGGCCGGCCCGACTCGTCCGCCGCCCGGGACCACCGCGGCGCCCCACCATCACCCTGCCGCCCACGCCCACCGGCACCGCTGGGCGCACCCCGCCGGGCCGCATCGCCGCCCGCGGACCGCGCACCGGCCGCCGTCCCACCACGACCAGCTGACCCAGCACGACCACCGGTGCCGCCGGCGAACCGACCACCGCGTGAGTCGCCACCCGTCGACGCCCCGCCCCTGCCAGCCGCGCCGCGCCGATCCGCAGCCTCATCGGCGAAAGCACCGTCGGCCGACCGGCGCCCGCCAGCGGAAGCACCGCGGCTGCTCGAACCTCGCCGGTCGTCAGCATCCGCGGCGTACCGATTGCCAGCAGAACCGCCAGCCGGGAACCGATCGCCGCGTGGCCCACTACCCGCGACCCCGCGGTCAGCCTCCCCGCCACGGCCAGCCGAGCCCCGCCGAACCGCAGCACCGTTCCCGGCCGGTCGGGATCCTCGCGAACCACCGCCGGCGAACCGCCCGGCGCCCGCGCCGGGCGATCGATCGGAATCCCGACCGCCGGCAGCGGCACCCCCGCGACCCGCGGAGCCCCGCCAGCTCGGACCATCAGCACCCGACCGCGTTCCGCGCGCGCCACCTGCAGCGGAATCGGCTGCACCGGCGCCACCCCGACTGCCCGCCACGTCACCAGAACCGCGCCCGTCACGCCCGGAGGCACCGTAGGGACGCGCGCCTCTCGGGCCGCTCCCGGCGTACCGACCGCCAGCCGCCGAAGCACCGGCCGGCCGTGGACGCGAGCCAGATCCGGCGGAAGACCCCCGAGCATTCCGATCGGAGTACCGGTTACCGCCGGCCGGAGCGCCGCCGGCGCCCACAGCGCGTGGGCGCGAGCTCGCCCCGTCCGAGAACTCCCGGGCGGTGAACTCCGCATCGGAATGCCGGCCGCCGTTCGAAGTGCGATCGGCACCACCAGACCGCGGTCCGGAGCCAGGGCCGCCGGAGACCCCACGCGACCCGCTGCCGGAATACCTGCTGCCGCCCGCCGAAGATCGAGCCGCGCCCCCAGCACGTGGGCCGACGCCGGACCCGCCGGTGCCCCCGCCGGAGTACTTGCTGCCGCCGGCGCCCGCTGCCCGCGGCGCGGAGCCAGTTCCGGCAGAGAACCCCGGGCCGCCGCCGGAGTACCGGGTACCGCCCGGCCCGGCCCGACCCCCGGCGCGTGGACGCGAGGCCGATCCACCGGAGGAGTCGCGCGGGCCAGCGGAATACCGCCCACCGCCCGACGCGGCCGCGGCGCGACCGCGTCCACCCGGGCCGCCCGTCGAGTCATCGTTTCGCGGCGGGCGACCGGGCGCACCACGGCCAGTGGACTCGGTGGATCTGCCGCGACCTGCTGCGGCGCCGCTGTCTCGACGGCCGCCGGGTTCCTCAGAGCGCGACCGGCTTCCGCTGGCCCCGTCCCGGTCGCGGCCATCGACGCCCGCCGTCGGTCGGTCGGACCGGCCCGACTCGTAACGGGAGCCGCCGGCGGGTCCACCGACGCGGCCGCGCGAGCCACCGGCGATCGGCCGGCCCGAGCGGGGCTTGCCTCCCCCGGCCGTTCGGCTGCCCGAGTTCCCGCCGCCCTGCGCTCCCGCACCACCAGCTCGGCCGCCCCGAGGGGCGGCTCCGGCTCGGCGGGCGTCAGAACCCCGGCCGGCACTCCCCGCCTGGCCACGTCGGTTCGACTGCTCCGCCATTACACCCTCCGCGTCACTATTAAGATGAAATCGAATTGTTGGCAAATACGTCGATGGGGGCCACCACAGTGGCCCCCATCGAGGAAATGTGTCCGGCGACGTCCTACTCTCCCACGCAGTCTCCCACGCAGTACCATCGGCGCAGAAGGGCTTAGCTTCCGGGTTCGGGATGGGACCGGGCGTTTCCCCTTCGCCATGATCGCCGAGACTCTATGGAGATGTGGTCATCTGACCATACCTCGGGAACCGCACAGTGGACGCGAAACAAGAATTATGTGGCAAAGTCCTCGGCCTATTAGTACCGGTCAGCTACATGCGTTGCCGCACTTCCACTTCCGGCCTATCAACCCGATGGTCTACTCGGGGGCCTTACTCCACAAAGGGATGGGAGACCTCATCTTGAAGCGAGCTTCCCGCTTAGATGCTTTCAGCGGTTATCCCTGCCGAACGTAGCTAATCAGCAGTGCCGTTGGCACGACAACTGACACACCAGAGGTTCGTCCGTCCCGGTCCTCTCGTACTAGGGACAGCCCTTCTCAAGTCTCCTGCGCGCGCGGCGGATAGGGACCGAACTGTCTCACGACGTTCTAAACCCAGCTCGCGTACCGCTTTAATGGGCGAACAGCCCAACCCTTGGGACCTACTCCAGCCCCAGGATGCGACGAGCCGACATCGAGGTGCCAAACCATCCCGTCGATATGGACTCTTGGGGAAGATCAGCCTGTTATCCCC
>Ga0307500_10000240_pt1 | contig 18824 bp, 16 predicted proteins | sample 14_S_MG_FD_201362 | JGI IMG/M metagenome (GOLD analysis project Ga0307500, IMG submission 201362) | Soil microbial communities from Populus trichocarpa stands in riparian zone in the Pacific Northwest, United States - 14_S | ecosystem: Environmental > Terrestrial > Soil > Riparian zone > Trees... | reverse complement strand
AATGGCGGCCAGCTCCAATTCTTCGGCAACTGGCTCTACCTCGGCACCGGCGACGGAGGCTCCGCCGGCGACCCGCCCAACAACGCGCAGAACCCCCACGTGCTGCTCGGCAAGCTGCTGCGGATCGAACCGCGGCGCCCCCACCCGCGGCCGCAGATCTACAGCCTCGGCCTGCGCAATCCGTTCCGTTTCTCCTTCGACCAGGTGACCAACCCCGGACAGCCGCGGATCGCGATCGGCGACGTCGGCCAGAATCGCTTCGAGGAGGTCGACTACCTGCCGCTCAGCGCCGCCAGGGGCGCCAACTTCGGCTGGGACGCCTTCGAGGGCTTGTCCCCCTACCACGACGAAAACAGCGGCACGCCGGACCCCGGCGGAACGGTCAAGCCGATCTACGCCTACCCGCACAGCCGCGCCGGCAGCTGCTCGATCATCGGCGGCTACGTGGTCGCCGACAGGCACCTGCCGTCCCTCTACAAGCGCTACGTCTACGCCGACCTCTGCGAGGGCGAGCTGCGCAGCCTCGTCCCCCACCTGCACGGAGCAAGCGACGAGCACGAGCTCGGCCTGCACGTCGACAGTCCCAGCTCCTTCGGCGAAGACGACCACCACCGGCTCTACGTCTGCTCGCTGGAAGGACCGATCTACCGGCTCGTGCCTCGACCTGCCGGTAGCTGACCCACCACAAAGGCGGTCGACTACCGGCACGCCAGCGGGCGGTACAGTTGGCTGACCAGCCAAATCTTGAAGGGAGCGGTCGGGTGGAGAGCGGAACGGCACCGAAAACCAGCGAGGCGGCAAACGGAGCGGGCGCCAGCGGCAGCGCCACCGAGCGGATCGAGGTACTGAATCCCGCGACCGGGGCGACGGTCGGCACCGTCGCGGTCGATTCAGCCGAGCGAGTCGCCGAGACGGTCGCCCGCGTGCGCGGCAACCAAGCCGAGTGGGAGGCGCTGGGGAACGAGGGGCGCTATCGCTGGCTGGGCAGGCTGCGCGACTGGCTGCTCGACAACCAGGAGCGGGTGCTCGACACGATGCAGGCGGAGACCGGCAAGGTCCGCGGCGACACCGCGGCGGAGACGGTCTACCTCACCGACCTGATCAACTTCTACGGGACCAAGGCGGGGAAGTTCATCGGCGACGAAACGGTCCGCCCGCACTCGCCGCTCGCGGCCTCGAAAAAGCTCATGGTCCAGTACCGGCCCTATCCCGTGGTCGGCGTGATCAGCCCCTGGAACTTCCCCCTGGCGCTGGCGCTCGGTGATGCGATCCCCGCCCTGCAGGCGGGCGCCGCCGTGGTCGTCAAGCCCTCCGAGTTCACCCCGCTGGGCCTGGCCGAGATCGTCGAGGCCTGGAAGCGGGAGATCGGCGGGCCGGACGTGTTCGACTGCGTGCACGGGACCGGCGAGACCGGCGGCGCGCTGGTCGACAACGTCGACTTCATCCAGTTCACCGGCTCGGACCGCACCGGCCGCAAGGTGATGGCGCGCGCCGCCGAGACGCTCACCCCGGTCAGCCTCGAGCTCGGCGGCAAGGACCCGATGATCGTCCTCTCCGACGCCGACGTCGACCGCGCCGCCAACGCCGCGACCTGGGGCGGGATGTTCAACTCCGGCCAGGTCTGCCTCTCGGTCGAGCGGATCTACGTCGAGGAGCCGGTCTACGACGAGTTCGTCGCCAAGCTGACCAGGGAAGTCGGCGCGCTGCGCCAGGGCGCTGACGGCAAGACGCCGGAAAAGGACGTCGGGGCGATGACCTCGCCCAACCAGCGGGCGATCGTCGAAGCACAGGTCGAGGACGCCCTCGCCAAGGGCGCGAAGGCGATGACCGGCGGCAAGCGGGTCGAGGGGCCCGGCGACTACTACGAGCCCACCGTGCTGGTCGACGTCGACCACTCGATGACGGTGATGCGAGACGAGACCTTCGGCCCGGTCGTCGCGGTGATGAAGGTGCGCGACTCAGAGGAGGCGCTGCGCTTCGCCAACGACACCCGCTACGGCCTCGCCGCCTCGGTCTTCGGCGAGAAGGAGCGGGCGGAGAAGCTCGGCCGGTGGATCGAAGCCGGCGCGGTCAACATCAACGACGTGATCGTCAACTACGTCCTGATGGACGTGCCGATGGGCGGCTGGAAGGAGTCGGGGGTCGGCTTCCGCCACGGCGAGTACGGGATCAAGAAGTACTGCCGCCCCGAGTCGGTGATCGTCGCCCGCTTCGGCGGCAAGCGCGAGCCGACCTGGTACCCGTACACGAAGGCCCGCCTCGGCCTGATCGCCCGCGTCGCCCGCGCCTTCAACGCGCGCGACTGGCGCCGCCGCCTCGGCCTCGGCGCTCGCTGAAGCCATACCCCCGCATGTTGGACTGTTGTGTCCCCTATAGAGGCCACAACAGTCCATAACAGCTAGCCTGCGGCCGCAATGGCCGACTTCGCCGACTACTACCGAGAGATCTACATCCGTGGCCTTGGCGGCGAAGCGCCGTCGATCCCGGTCGCGGTCGAGGAGCTGGAGCGGCGCGCCCGCGAGGCGATGGAGGAGCGTGCGGCCAATTATGTCTTCGCCGGAGCAGGCTCTGAGCACACGATGCGGGCCAATTGCGAGGCCTTCGAGCGGCGCTGCATCGTGCCACGGATGCTGCGCGACGTAGCCACCCGCGACCTCTCGACCGAGCTGCTCGGGACGGCGATGCCCGCACCGCTGCTGCTGGCGCCGATCGGCGTGCAGAAGGTTCTCCACGAGGACGGTGAGCTGGCAACCGCACGTGCCGCGGCCGCGCTCGGCCTGCCGATGATCGCCAGCACCAACTCGCACTTCACCCTGGAGGAGATTGCGGAGGCGGGGGGTGACGCACCGCGCTGGTTTCAGCTCTACTGGCCCAACGATCGCGACCTGGCGGGGAGCTTCGTCAAGCGCGCCGAGGCCGCCGGCTACGCGGCGATCGTGCTCACCGTCGACACTTTCATCCCGGGTTGGAAGCCGCGCGACCTGCAGCAGGCATGGCTGCCCTTCCTCAATGGCATGGGCGTCGCCAACTACTTCCAGGACCCGGTATTCCGCGCCGCCCTGGAGAAAACCCCGGAGGAGGATCAAGGCGCCGCGACGGGCCACTTCCTCGGCGTCCAGGCCAACCCGGCGCTGACCTGGGATGACCTCTCCTGGCTGCGCGAGACGACCCCGCTGCCGATCGTGATCAAGGGCATCCAGCACGTCGACGACGCGCGCGAGGCAGCGGCGCGAGGCATCGACGGCATCGTCGTCTCCAATCACGGCGGCCGCCAGGTGGACGGCGCGATCGCCTCGCTCGACGCGCTGCCGCCGATCGCCGAGGCGGTCGGCGACGAGCTGGCCGTCCTCTTCGACAGCGGCATCCGCAGCGGCGCCGGCGTGCTCAAGGCGCTGGCGCTCGGCGCCGACGCCGTCTGCCTCGGCCGCCCCTACGTCTGGGGCCTGGCGCTCGGCGGCCAAGCGGGCGTCGAGACCGTGCTCAAGATGGTGCTCGCCGAGCTCGACCTGACGATGGCCCTCTGCGGCTACACCAGCCTGGACCAGCTCGGCCCGGCCTCGCTCGCCTAGGCCGCCGGGGTCTCGATCTTCGGGAAGAGCGGCGGCACGCGCTCGACGGCCTGGCCGCCGGGGCGGGCGCCGAGTTCGCTCAGCGCGCGCGACTCCTCGCCGAGCGCCGCGAGCAGGCGCTCGCTGGTCTGCGGCAGGTACGGCACGAGCAGCAGCGTCGTCACCCGCAGGCCCTCGCAGAGGTTGTAGAGGACCTCGTCGAGGCGCTCGGGGTCGGCCTCGTCCTTGGCCAGCTCCCAGGGGCGGGTCTCCTCGACATAGCGGTTGAGGCGACGGACCAGCTTCCACGCCTCCTCCAGAGCCTGCGTCAGCTCGGCCCGGTCGAGCAGCCCGCTGAAGCGCCCGGCCACGCCTTCGAAATCCTCCGCCAGCACAGCGTCGACTTGCGCCTCCGGGACGACGCCGTCGCGGTAGCGGTCGACCATCGCCAGCACGCGGCTGGCGAGGTTGCCGAAGTCATTGGCCAGCTCGGCCTCGTAGCGGGCCTCGAAGCCGGCGGTCGAGATCGAGCCGTCCTGGCCGAAGCTGACCTCGCGAAAGCAGTAGAAGCGCAGCGCGTCGGCGCCGAAGCGCGCGATCGCCTCGAATGGGTCGAGCACGTTGCCGAGCGACTTCGACATCTTTTTCTCGCCCATCAGCAGGAAGCCGTGGATCGCCATCCGCTGCGGCGGCTCGAGGTCTGCCGCCCAGAGCAGGGCCGGCCAGATCACGGCGTGGAACTTGAGGATGTCCTTGGCCATCACGTGCAGGCTGGCCGGCCAGAAGCGCTGCGTCAGGTCCTCGCCATCGCGGGCGAAGCCGAGCGCGGTGACGTAGTTGAGCAGCGCGTCGAACCACACGTACATCCGCTGCTCGGGCTCCCAGGGCAACGGCATCCCCCACTTCAGCTTCGGCCGCGAGAGCGAGACGTCCTCCAACCCCCCCTTGATGAAGGAGACCGCCTCGTTGCGGCGGAACTCGGGCACGACGAAGTCGGGCCGCTCCGCGTAGAGCGCTTCGAGCCGCTCCTGGAAGGCGGAGAGACGAAAGAACCAGTTCTCCTCGCGCACCTTCTCCAGCGGGATCTCGTGGATCGGGCAGGTCTGGCCGGGACCGAGCTCGCGCTCGGTCTTGAAGTCGGCGCAGCGCGGGCAGTACCAGCCTTCGTAGGTCCCCTTGGTCACCCAGCCGTTGTCGTAGACGCGCTGCATGATCGCGGCGACCCGCTCGGCGTGCCGTGGGTCGGAGGTGCGGATGAAGAAGTCGTTGGTCGCGTCGATGATCGGCATCAACGCTTCGAACTTCGCCGCGTTGCGATCGGCCAGCTCCTGCGGCGTCACCCCCTCGCGCTCGGCCGCCAGCTCGACCGGCTCGCCGTGCTCGTCGGTGCCGGTGAGGAAGAAGACGTCCGCGCCGCGCTGCCGCATATGGCGAGCCAGGATGTCGGCGGCCAGCGTCGAGTACGCGTGGCCGAGGTGCGGCTCCGCGTTGACGTAGTAGATCGGCGTGGTGACGAAGAAATTGTCTGGGCTCATCGGCTGGACACCACGCTAGCCGAAGAGGCGTCAGACAACGGGATCCGTGCGGTCCGCGGGCTTGGTGACCACGCTGACGTAGAAGAGGCCGAACAGGAAGCGCTTGGTCTGCACCGGGCCGTAGATCGCCAGGTCACTCCAGGGGTCTGAGTAGGGGTCCCCCGGGGTGAACCTGAGCAGGAGGCGGGCGATCGGGTTGAGGGCGCGGGCGAAGCCGCCCTGGGTCAACCCGAGGTCCATGACGACGACACGGCCGCCTGGACGCAGCCGCTGCCAGGCCCCCGCCAACGCCGAGCGCGGCTCGGGCAATACCGAGTAGCTGAGGCTGAAGAGGACCGCGTCGGCGTCGCGATCAACCTGCAGCTGACTGGCGTCTGCATGGATCAGCTCAACGTTCGACCATCCTTCGTGCCGGAGAAGCTTCTGAGCCTCCGCCAGCATCCCGGTGGAGGCGTCGACGGCGAGCACCGCGCCGCTGGGACCGACCGCCTCCACGAGATAGGGGAAGTTGCGGCCGGTGCCGGCGCCGATCTCGAGCACGACGTCGCCCGGCTTCAGCCCGAGCGCAGCGACGGCACGGCGACGGGCGGGCGGAAAGATCAGGTACAGGGGCTCGAAGGTGCGGTAGAAGCGGGCGACCCGGTCGTAGCGCTTCGAGTTGACCGCCTGCGAGCGGCGGGTCGGGTGCTCGGGGGCGCTCATCGCAGCTTGACGCCGATCAGGAGCGCCATCTCCAGCCACTTCCAGTAGCAGTCGACGTCCTCGAAGCCGAGCTCGCGCAGCCAGCCGAGCTGCGTCTCGACGTCGAGCAGCTCGACCAGCTCGTCGCCGGCGAAGCGCTCGCGGGCGGAGCCGAGCATCGGCTCGGAGAAGTCGAGGCCGACGCAGCGCATCTGTGGGCGATCCAGTCTCAACAGGGCGAGCAGCCGGCCGTCGCCGGTGCCGAGGTCGAGCACCCGCTCCACGTCGCGGGGCACGTGCTCGAGCAGCACCCCCTCCCCCTCCAGCCGGTGCGGGAACTCGTCCGCGCGGCCGAGGTAGCGGCGGACTTTGCGCTCGTCGCGTGTCCACTCCTCGCCCCGCATGCCTACTTCCGCGGCTCGCGGCCGGTCAGCGCGCGGTAGAGGTCGTTGGCGCGCGTCCCGGTGAGCGCGGCGACGACGCTGGCGGCGGCGCGCGGGCGGGCGCCGGACTGGACCAGGTGGCGCAGTGCGTCGACCGCGAAGGCGACGTCTTGGTCGTGGTCGTCGGAGGAGGCCGGCGCGATCACCAGCACGATCTCGCCCTTGACGTCGCCGCGGAAGCGCCGCGCCAGCTCGGCCAAGCCGCCGCGCGAGACCTCCTCGTGCATCTTGGTCAGCTCGCGCACGACCGCCGCCGGCCTGTCGGGCGCGATCGCCGCCAGCGCGGCCAGCGAGTCGCCGACCCGGCGCGGCGACTCGAAGGCGACCACGGTCTCGGTCGAGCGCAGGACCCGCTCCATCTCACCGGAGCGCTTTGGCAGGAAGCCCTCGAAGCGCCAGCGGTCGGTCGGCAGGCCGGAGGCGACGAGGGCCGCCGGGACGACCGACGGGCCCGGCAGCACGACGACCTCGAGGTTGCGATCGATGCAGCGCCGGATCAGCCGGAAGCCGGGGTCGGAGATCGCCGGCATGCCGGCGTCGGAGACGAGGGCGACGACGTCGCCGCGTTCGATCCGCTGTGCCAGCTCGATCGCCCGCGGGGCTTCGTTGCCCTCGTGGATCGAGACCAGCGGGGGCGCCGGCCGGATGCCGAGCTTGTCGAGCAGGCCGCCGGTGCGGCGGGTGTCCTCGCAGGCGATGAAGTCGGCAGCCACCAGGGCGTCGCGGACGCGGATCGTGATGTCGTCGAGGTTTCCGATCGGGGTCGGGCAGACAATCAGCGACCCCGGCATCAGCCTTCCCGCTCCAGTTCGATCCGCGCCATCGCCGCGGCGCCGATCATCCCGGCGTCCTCGCCCAGCTCGGCGGCGACGACCGGCGTGCGGTTCATCGGCCGCAGCGCGCGGGCCTCGAGCTCGCGGCGCGCCGGGCCGAGCAGCAGGTCGCCGGCGGCGATCACGCCGCCGCCGATCACGATCACTTCCGGCTCGAAGATGTTGGCGAAGCTGGCGAGCGCGACACCGAGGCGGCCGCCGATCAGCTCGAAGACCTCGATCGCGGTCTCGTCCCCTTCCTGGGCGGCAATCGTCGCCGTCTTCCCGTCGACCTGCTCGCCTTTCGCCAGAAGCTTTCCCAGGGCGGACTCAGGCTTGCTTTCCGCCGCGGCGAGGGCTTCGCGACCGAGCGCGGTGCCCGAGGCGAGCGCCTCGACGCAGCCGCGGTTGGGGCAGTTGCCCTGGCAGCCAGGGCCGTCCATCTGGATCGCGACGTGGCCGAGCTCGGCGCCGGCGCCGGTCGAGCCGCGGTAGATCTCGCTGCCGAGGATCAGGCCGCCGCCGATTCCGGTGCCGATCGTCAGCATCACCGCGTTGTCGGCGCCGCGCGCGGCGCCGAAGAGCTGCTCGGCGAGGGCGGCGACGTTGGCGTCGTTGTCGACGAAGGTGGGCAGACCGGTCCGCTCGACCACCAGGTCGCGGATCGGCAGGTCCTCGATCGGCAGGTTGACCGCGGAGACCGCGAGGCCCTTGTCATGGTCGATCGTCGCCGGGATGCCCATGCCGACCGCCTGCACGCCGGAGCGCTTGGCGCGCGCCTCCTCCACCTCACGGAGGAGCAGCTCGACCAGCTCGGCCTCACTCTCGCCGGCGGATTTCTCGCGACTCTCCCAGACGGTCTTCGAGTCGCCGTCGAGCACGCCGAGCAGCATCTTGGTCCCGCCGAGGTCGATGCCGATGGCTTCCGCCGGGCTCATATACGGCAGTTCTCGAGGCAGGCGACCGCAGGCATCGGCATGATTTCTAGCCCTTTATGCCCGAGAACGGCGAGCAGAGCCCGCAGGGGCCACCCGACTACAAGGTCTACCGCGCTCGCCGGGGGCTCCTGTCGCGCTTCCGAAAACCCGATCTCGCGAGCCTGCGCGAACGCGAGTGGCACCTGCCGAAGCTGCCCGGGCGGGGCGAGCCGGGGCGCGAGCGCGGCCCGAAGCCCGAGCGCCCCTGGGTCCGCCGCACGCTCAAATGGGTCGGCATCGCCGCGCTCGGCTGGATCCTGCTCAGCTTCCTCGCCTTCGCCGTCTCGGCCCAGCTGCAGGCGTTCAAGCTCTCCGGCGAAGCGAAGTCGAAGCTGCACGGCAACCCCTTCCTGCTGCCCCAGGCGCAGACGATCCTCGTGCTCGGCACCGACGCCCGCCCGCCCGACACCAAGGAGCCCGGGGCGGCCCCCTCCGAGGAATGCTTCGAACAGCAGTCGCACGGCGACTCGCCGCACGGGCACTGCTCGCAGGGCGAATTCCGCGCTGACACGCTGATGCTGATCCGCGCCGGCGGCGGCGCCTTCCGCAAACTCTCAATCCCGCGCGACAGCTATGCCGAAATCCCCGGCCAGAATCCGCAGAAGATCAACGCCGCCTACGCCTTCGGCGGCGCCGCAGCCCAGATCGAAGCGGTCGAAGACTTCCTCGACGTCGAAATCGACCACGTCGCGATCGTCGACTTCACCGGCTTCGAAGACCTGATCGACGCGGTCGGCGGGGTCAAGGTGAACGTGCCGCACAAGATCTGCGCCGACATCTCCGGTGGCGCCGGCGGCGGCCAGGGAGGCTTCACCCTGCGACTCGGCAAGGGCGAGCACACCCTCGACGGCGAAAAGGCGCTGATCTACTCGCGCGTCCGCGAGCCGAGCGAATGCCCGGGGCCGGGCAAGAGCGCCTACACGCTCGGCTACGACGACTTCGACCGGGAGGCAGCCCAGCAGGCGGTGATCGGCGGCATCAAGGACCGCCTCACCGACCCGCTCCGCCTCCCCTACAACTTCATCCACGGCCCGATCATCGGCTGGGACGCGCCGAAGGCCTTCGTCAGCGACATGGGCTTCTTCACCATGCCGCAGCTGATCCTCGCCGCGGCGATCGGCGGCGAAAGCGAAGCCGACGTGCTCTGCTCCGGCGCCAACTCCGGCTGCTCCCCCGGCCCCGACAGCTCGATCGAAGTGCCGGACTCCGAGCGCCGCCGAGCCGTGAAGAAGCTGCTCGGCTGACCGGTCAGTTTGCCCCCGTATTCGGGGGTCAACCGTTCAGTCGCCGGTCGTGGCGGCGGCTTTCGAGTCGCTCGACTTGCTCTCGGAGCTCTTCGACTCGCTGCTCTTCGACTCGCCGCCGTCCTTCGACTCGCCGGCGGGAACAGCCTTCTTCTTGCCGTAGTCGGTGTTGTGGAAGCCGGAGCCCTTGAAGTGGATCGCAACGGGGTGCAGAACCCGCTCAGCGGGGGCGCCGCACTCCTGACACTCGGTCAGCGACTCGTCGCTCATCTTCTGGATCACGTCGAAGACGTGCCCGTTGGTGCATTTGTACTCGTAGATCGGCATGAAGCGGGCGGATTATCGCAGCCGATACGGTTCCGCCATGGCCGACGCCGCTCAGGAGACGCAGACCGAGACGACGATGGAGGAGATCGTCGCGCTGTGCAAACGGCGCGGCTTCGTCTTCCCGTCCTCGGAGATCTACGGCGGTCTCGGCTCGACCTACGACTACGGCCACTACGGCGTGCTGCTGAAGAACAACGTCAAAGCCGAGTGGTGGCGGGCGATGCTGCAGGAACGCGACGATGTAGTCGCGCTCGACTCGGCGATCCTCCAGCACCCGCGCGTCTGGGAAGCCTCGGGCCACCTCGAGGGCTTCACCGACCCGCTCGTGCAGTGCCTGGGCAAGTGCAAGAAACGCTGGCGGGAGGACCATCTGCGCGAGGACCTGGAGAGGGAAGGCAAGAACCCGAGCGGCGAGCTGCGCTGCCCGGAGTGCGGTGGCGAGCTCTCGGAGCCGCGCCAGTTCAACCTGATGTTCGAGACCCACATCGGCCCGGTCGCGGGCGAGGGCTCGGAGGTCTACCTGCGGCCGGAGACCGCGCAGGGCATCTTCATCAACTTCAAGAACGTGCTCGGCTTCGCCCGCAAGAAGCCGCCCTTCGGCATCGCCCAGATCGGCAAGTCGTTCCGCAACGAGATCACGCCCGGCAACTTCATCTTCCGCACGCGCGAGTTCGAGCAGATGGAGATGGAGTTCTTCGTCCCCCCCGCCGAAGCCGAGAAGTGGCACGGGATCTGGATGGAGGAACGCGAGCGCTGGTACGTCGAGCTCGGCATCCGGCCTGACTTCCTGCGGGTGCGCGCCCACGGCGCCGAGGAGCTCTCGCACTACTCTTCGGCGACCAGCGACATCGAGTACCTCTTCCCGATCGGTTGGTCGGAGCTCGAGGGAATCGCCAACCGCGGCGATTTCGACCTCACCCAGCACGCGAAGTTCAGCGGCGAGAAGCTCGAGTACTTCGACCAGCAGACCAAAGAGCGCTACGTGCCGCACGTGATCGAGCCGGCGGCCGGCGCCGACCGCGCCACCCTCGCCTTCCTCGTCGACTCTTATGAGGTCGAGGAGGTCGAGGGGCGCGAGCGCACCGTGCTGCGCCTCCACCCCCGCCTCGCCCCGGTCAAGGTCGCCGTGCTGCCGCTCGTCTCCAAGGAGGGCATGCCGGAGAAGGCGCGTGAGATCTTCGAGGAGCTGCGGCGGCGGGTCCCGGCCGAGTTCGACGAGGGCGGCTCGATCGGCAAGCGCTACCGCCGCCAGGACGAGATCGGCACCCCCTGGGGCATCACGGTCGACCACCAGACGATGGAGGACGACACGGTCACCCTGCGCGACCGCGACTCGCTCGAGCAGACCCGGGTCCCGATCGAGGGCCTCGCCGACGACCTGGCGGCCCGCCTTGCCCAGCCTTGGCGCAGCCCAAAGCTGAGCTAATCGACAGCCAGCTCGGGAAAGCGCCGCAACAGCCTGCCCTGCCTGCCTTCCGTTGGCAGCGACTTGAGCTGCTCGGAGATTTCCCGATCGGACCAGGGTGCGCCGAGGTAGTAGGCCACGGTCAGGGCCGCACCCGTCCGCTCCGGGCTCTTCGACAGCCCCCGATCCGCACCCTGGCACTGCGCAGCGACGAAAGCGCAGAGCTCTGCATCGACGGTGCCAAACGGCGCCTGTGACCGCTCTACCGGTGCGATGGCGGTCAGCGCCCAGGCTGCCTGGGTCTGCGCCCGATGGCACCAGCTGTTTCTCCAGAGCGCGAGCAGAGCCCGCAGCGCCCTGACCCTCTCTTCGGTGGGCATCACCTCCTCCAGGCCCGAGAGTGCTGAGAGGGCCGACACGGCCGCGTATGACACATATGGCCGGCCTATTTCGCACAAGTCGATCAGCGGCCCCAGCCATGCGCGTATCGCCTCCGGGACGGAGTCCCGGTAATCGAACACCTCTCCCTCAAGCGCCCAAAGCCAGTTGCCCAGCACCGAGGCTTCCATTGCCGCCGCGGCCGCGGCCGCGGCGCCGTCGCCGCGGAGCGCCTCTCCTATTTTGCGAAGACGTCCCTCCTCCCATGCGTCGAGGTCCAGCTCCGCCTCGAGGCATTTGGCATAGATATGGGCGAATTCCGCGTAGTGCAAGCGCGCGTCGTCCCTGTACCCCGCTTCGATGGTGAGCCTGAACACATCCGCATAGCGGCCCTTGAGGATCTCGGTCGCCAGGTCTTCGAATTCCGGGTCGGGCTCCCCCGGGATCCGACCGAAGGCGAAAGCAGCCTGCTCAACACGGGCTGGTGCCATCTGGACTTCGTCAGCTAGTGCCCTGCCGAGCAGCCGTCGGGACTGCCTGGCCGCCCCCGGCCTCAGCGAGCCATCCCGCAGAGAGGCCGCGGCCGCCGCAACCACCTCGCCGGCAGAACGGCCGGCAAGCACGTTGGCCAACGTCACGACTTCGAACCACTGCGGATCGTGGATGTGGCTCGCCAGCTTGTCCGCCGGCCGGTCGCCATCGCGATGACCGCCATAGAAGCCTTCCACCAAAGCAACGGCCGCAAGGTACTCCTGAAAAGTGAGATGGCGGAACTCGTAGACCGGAACGAGCCGGCCCCGCTCCTCGGCGTGCCCGGTCATGATCAGCAGACTGCTCCTCTCCTCGACGCGCTCGACGAACTTCGCGACCGACGTCCTCGCGAAAGCGAGCACCTCGGGCATCTGCGCACGCGCCTCGTTCAATAGCTCGGCGAGCCTCAGCGAGCTCAGGCTCTGCTCCCCCGCCTCGGTTAGGGCATGGGCCACAAACGCCAGCTGGGGGATTGCCTCATCGCGATCGATCGGCTCATAGGAGGCGACGTTCCAAGTCATCAACAGCACCTCGATCGCCTTCTCGTAGAGCACGGTGCGTTTCCTGGGCAGGTCTCCCACCCACCTCTTGACCAGCAGCAGCGTGGTCAACAGCAGTGGGTTCTTCGCCAGCCTCCTGACCCGATCGGTGGCGATGATCGTTCGGGCCAGCTCTTCGGCTTCTTCGAAGACCTTGAGGGATGAACCGACGACAGTCGCGTGCCAGGCCTTGGTGAGATCAGCGATGTCATGGTCGTCGAACTCGGCGAGCCTGTACCAACTGCACATCGACGACAGCGCCCCCGCCACGGTGCGGAACCCCGTTTCACGCGAGGTGAGCAGGAGTCCCACGTTGGGATAGACGGACAGGAAAGTGCGCATCTGGCGAACGAACGCGAGGCGGTCTGGGGGATTGGAAATCTCGTCGAGGCCGTCGACGAGGAGTAGGATCCGACCGCTGCGCAGCGCATTTGAGATCAGCGCCCTGAAACCCTCAGCCAACTCCGGAAACTCGCCCCGGCGGGGCGTATCGTCAAGAATTTCGCGGAAGGACATGCCTCGATGCTCGTCGCCGAGGTCTCTGCACCTGACAAACACCGGAAGCCAGTCGCGATCGGGTAGCCCGTCGCCGATCTGCTGTCGGTGGGCGTCTTCGGCATAGGCAACGGCAAGATGCTTGACCAGCGTCGACTTGCCGGACCCCGGAGCACCGAGGATGGCCAACCGCCTGGTATGAGTGAGGGCCCAGCCAATCGACTCCACCGACCCATCTCCCTCGGAGGGCTCGGTCCTCGCCCATTCCGCTCCCGGTGCGGGGCCATCCGACACATCGGCCGCCGCTCCGCCGTCGATCCGTTCGACCTTGAGCGGAACGTACAAGTCACCGAGCGCGATCCGCCGGGCGCCGGCGTCCTCGTCCGCCGGGAGCCCCTCGAGGGTGATGTCGCCCAGCTCCGCCAGCACGTACTCCCGGTGTCTGATCTCGGCAGCCTCGACTTCGTCAGGCGTGCAGGTTTCCTTACGCGCCAAGTACTCGAGATCGCCCCCCAGCGTTCCGCCGAGCCGGCTATCGGAGAGGACCACCTCCTGCGCCATATTGGTGGAGAGCGGCTGGCCGTCGGCATGGACCAACGCGAAGTGAGTCTCCTCGTGCTCACGCGCGAGCACGCACAGCCAGATCCAGCCGAGCTCGTGACCCAGCAGCTCCGGCGGCCTCGTCAACGAGGCATTCATCTTCGCTTCCGCCATCAGGCCTCCGACGACCTCGTGCACTTTGTCCGGCGGCACCGCCATGGCACCGGCAACCAACTGGTCCTGCACATCCTGAGCGTCCAATCGCACGAAACGGGGATGCTCGAAACCCAGCTCCTGCTCAACGGCGGCTTCGGTGAATCCGCTGAGGGAGATGAAATAGCCCTGTACGTCCTCACCGTCGCGCCGAGTCTCCTTCTCCCCCTGCAGGACACCGGCGAACTTGTTGAGATCCGCACCTCCAATCGGCTTCTTCGTCGCCTTACACTCGCCAACTGCGTACTTCGGCTCGACCCTGTGGCGAGCCACGACGTCGACCTCGCGGCCCGTTTTCTGCACGTTTAGCCGCGGGTCTTCGTAGCCCAACGCGAGGAACACGTCGGTGACCAAACGATTGAACAGGTTCCCTTTAGTGTGAATATCGTTCGAAAGTATCCTCACGCGTGGAACAGTACTTCGAGCGATCAGCGCGGCGCCAGGAAGCGGGCGACATCGGCCGCGTCGGCTTCGAGCGCCTTCGTCACCGTTTTGGGCAGACGCTGCAGGGGCTGGAGCTTCAGCTTGCCGCCGGGCCAGCCCCACTTGGCCACGGCGCGGCCTTTGACCATCGCGAAGGGGTGGAAGATGCCGTTGCGGGTGACGAGCCCGGTGTGCGGGCCGAGGACGTCCTCGCGCGAGGTCCAGCCGAGCAGCACCGGGTCGAAGGCGCCGAGCAGACGCGGCGGTGGGAGCTCGGCCGGGCTCGGGCGCTTGGCGAGGCGGAGCAGATCGCCGTCCTCCTCCAGCTCCGCGGCGATCGCGGCGAGCCCGGCGCGGGCGTCGCGCAACGGCAGGCCCGCCCACTTTGCGAGATCGCGGTCGGTCGCCGGCTGGTGGCCGGCGAGGTAGCGGCGGGCCAGCTCGGCGAGCGCCTCGTCGCGGTCGACCGGCGGCTGCTCGCCGAGCCAGTCGCGGACGAGGACGTAGGCGTGCTGCTTGCCGGCCATCGGCCCGCGGACGATTGCCCCGCGCAGAGCGGCGAGGAAGAAGAGGTGGATCAGCGCTTGGCCCTCGGTCCGCAGGCCGGCGCTGTCGAGCCGCTCGCGCAGCTGGATCCGGGTCAGCGGACCCTCGTCGGCCAGCGCCTTCTCGATCGTCTTCACGGCGCGCTCGGCCGCGGCCTCGCTCACGCCCTCCTGGCGCAGTCGCCGCGTGCTCGAGGTGAGCAGCGGCGGCGTGGTCAGCGCCTGCAGCAGCGGGTAGTCCTCGCTGCGGACCAGGTGCAGGGTGCCGCGGTTGAGCCAGGTGACGACGAGGCTCCGCTCCTCCCCCAGAGCGCGCTCGACGTCAGTCGCGTCGAGCCCCTCGGTGCGGGCGCGCACAGCGAGGCGAAAGCCGCGCGGGTCCTGCCCCTGCACGGCGAGCAGGCGCTCGGTTACGGCGACGGGGCCGGCGAGCGGCGGGCCGGCGAGGCCCTGCGCCGTCAGGCGCTCGGCGAGAACGGCTTTCCTAGTTGACTTCAAGCAGGTCGATCACGAACACGAGCGTTTCGTTCGGACCGATCGCCGGCGGTGCGCCGGCTTCGCCGTAGGCCAGTTCGGGCGGGATGATCAGCTCGCGCCGACCGCCGATCTTCATCCCTTCGACGCCCTGGTCCCAGCCAGGGATCACCTGGCCTGCCCCGAGGGTGAAGGCGAAGGGTTCGTTGCGGCTCCAGGAGGAGTCGAATTCCTTGCCGTTCTTGTAGTCGACGCCGACGTACTGGACGGTGACTTCGTCGCCCGACTTCGCTTCGGCGCCGCTTCCTTCTTCGATTTCCTTCACTTCGAGCTTCTTCGGCGGCGCGCCGCTCGGCACGCTGACCTTCGGCTTGGTCTTTTCGCCGCCGGCTTCGGCGCTGGTCGATTCGCCGCTCGACGCGGTCGATTCGCCGGAGGAGGAGTCGCTGCTCCCCCCACAGCCCGCGATCAGCAGGCCCGCGCACACCGCGATCGTCAGCATCAGCGCCTTCATCCTGCGGGCATCCTAGGCGAAGCCGGCGCGCATGGGCGTCCCCCGAACCGTCCGTACAGCTCCGGCAGCAGCGTCGCCAGGTTCGCGTACTCCTCGGCGCAGTGGCGGGCGAGGGCGCGCGGCAGGCCGGCGGGAAGCGCGCGGCGGCGGACCGGCGGGCGGTTCAGCAGGCGTTCCAGCGGCGTCGCGAGTGGCGGGGGAAGATAGGGCCGTACCGCGGCGCCGAGCCAGAAGTGACTGCGCAGGACGACGCCGCCGCCATCGCGGAGGAAGACGTGGGCCATCGCCGAGTGGCGGACCCGTCGGGTGTCGTCGCCGACCTCGCCGCAGACGATCGTGGCGACCGCCGGGTCGTCGAGCGCATCGGTTGAGAAGCCGAGCTCGCGCGGGGGCAGGAAGGCGATCCGGGCCCGGACCATGCCGGTGCCGACGTCCTCGACCGGATGGTGGGTCGCTCCCCAATGCGCCTTGGCGCCGGGTCGGGCGGGCGGCTCGAGCGAGTTGTCGCGGTGCGCCTCGGGGGGTGCCAGATGCGGTAGCGGAGCGGGTCGCGCGGGTGCCAGTCGAACCACCAGTCGATCATCTCCCCCGTGACCGCCGGCATCGGCGTGCGCACGGCGACGTAGCCGACGCCGTCGGGCAGGGTGCACCAGCTGGTCTCCACCGGCAGCGGCGCCGGGTCGAGCAGGCGATCGAGCTGCGACAGCGGCAGCGCCTCGGTCCAAGGCATCGGACCGCCCGCGATCCCGGCAAGCGTCTCCACGGCCGGCGGCGCGAGGGGCCGGGCCATGTACGGGTCGAGATCGGCCGCACCCGCCTCCATGCTCACACGCGTCCCATCCAAGGGTGGAAGATGCCCTCGGGGTCGTGCCGGGTGCGCAGCTCGTCGAGCCGCGCCATGTTCCGCTCGGCGGCGAAACGAGCCGGCCGCGCGGCGAGGTTCTCGTCGGCGAGCTGGATGCCGCTGGAGAGGTGCGCCATCTCCCCCATCCGCTCCGCGGCCCAGGCGACGTTTGCGGCGTCGTCTTCCGGGTCTTCCCAGACTCCGTAGACCGCGATGTAGGTGTCGTCCTCGACGCTGTATGCCATGTCCGGCCGCTCCGGGCTCGGCCCCCAGTTCATCCAGAGCATGTGCGACGGCGCCTCCGGGATCGTCTCGGCGATCCGGCGCAGGCCGGGGAGCAGCTCCGCCGCGGACGCGTGCGTCCACATGTTGTCGACCGCGTAGCGCGAGCCGTCCGGGTAGGAGGCGTGCGCGGCTGCGTAGAGGTCGGCCATGCGGACCGGCACGTTCGGCGCCGCGGCCTTCGCGCGGCTCCGGGCAGGGCAGGCCTCGAGCAGCGCGAGCGCCTCCGCCGCGCGTTCGGCGCTCGGCGCCAGGACCGGGCCCGTGACCGCGATCTCCGGCTCGCCGGCCGCATCGCGATGGATGAAGACCATCATCTCCATCTCGCGGGCGACCCGGGGGCCGACCTCGCGCGCCCAGGAGAAGACCTCCTCCAGCACCTCGATCGGGTAGAGGTAGACGCCGTTGGCGATATGGCCCGGCGCCTCGTAGAGCCGCAGGTGAAAGCGGGCGACGACGCCGAAGAAGCCGGGCCCGGCGCCGCGCGCGGCCCAGAGCAGATCGGCGTTCTGCTGCTCGTCCGCCCGCACCAGCCCGCCGTCGGCGGTGACCACGTCGATGGCTTCGACGCTCATGCAGGCGGGGCCGTGGACGCGCCCGTTCCAGCCGAACCCTCCCTGCAACAGGTAGCCGCCGAGAGCGACCCCGGGGCAGTGGCCGGCGGGAAAGAAGAGGCCCTGGGGCAGCAGGGCCTCCAGCAGCTCGTTGCCGCGCACGCCCGGTCCGACCACCGCCGTCTTCGCCTCCCGGTCGACCTCCACGGCGTCGAGTCGCGAGACGTCGAGCAGGAGGCCACCGTCGCGCACGTGATTGCCGGCCCAGCTATGGCCGCCCGAGCGCACGCCGATCTTCCAGCCGCGCTCACGCGCGAGGCTCACCGCAGCGATCAGGTCGCGCTCGTCCTCGGCCTGGACGACGAGGTCGGGGTAGCGCTCCGCCGTGCGCCCGTTCCAGACGGCCGCACGGCGCGCCTCCTCGTAGCCCTCCTCGCCGCGGGCGAGCGCTCGGCCGACGAACTCGCTCATGCGTTCCACTATACAAGCTATGCTTTCCGCAATGCAGAACGCACCTGAGGCGACCACAGGACCGGCACCCGCCCCGCGCCGTCACGGCGTACAGGCGATCGCCCGCGCCGCCGCCGTCCTGCGCGCGCTCGAGCGGACACCGCAGGGCCTCGCCCTGGGGGAGCTCGCGGCCGCGGTCGAGCTGCCCAAGTCGACGGTCCACCGGCTCGTCACGGCGCTGGCCGGCGAGGATCTGGTCGCCCAGGACGCCGACGGCAGGGTGAGGCTCGGCGGCGCCATCGCCCGCCTCGCCGACGCCGGCCGCGAGAGCCTCGCCGACCGGCTGCGGCCGGTCCTGCTCGAGCTGCGGCGCGAGCTCGAGGAGACCGTCGACCTGGCTGTGCTCGACGGGGCCGCCGTCCGCTTCGTCGATCAGCTCCCGGCGCCGCACCGCCTGCGCGCGGCCTCCGCCGTCGGCGAGGTCTTCCCCCTCCATTGCACCGCCAACGGCAAGGCGCTGCTCGCCGCGCTGCCGGAGGAGGCGGCGCTCGACCTGCTGCCGGGGCGCCTGCCACGACTGACGCCGAGGACGATCGTCTCGCGCGCGGCGCTGCGCGCCGAGCTGGCGCGGATCCGCGAGGCCGGCGTCGCCTTCGATCGCGAGGAGCACACCGAGGGCATCTGCGCCGTCGGCGCGGCGATCTCCGACGGCGCCGGCTCGGTCGCCGCGATCTCGGTCCCCGTCCCCACCCAACGCTTCGCCGGCCGCGAGGACGAGCTGGCCGCCGCCGTCCGTGCGATCGCCGACCGCTGCACCCGCCTGCTCACCGGCTGACGTGGTGAGTCTCGACCGGTGGGGCTATGCTCGCCCCACCGGGTCAACGACATAAGGAGAGAAACATGGCGATCGGGTTGCGCTTGAAGTTCGACGGGGGCGCGCAGGAGGAGTACGACGCGGTCCACAGTCATCTGGGCATCGACGACGATCCGCCCGAGGGGCTGATCTTCCACATGGCAGGGCCGATCGACGAGGGTTGGGGCGTCATCGACGTCTGGGAGTCACGGCAGCA
>Ga0307500_10000239_pt1 | contig 18858 bp, 19 predicted proteins | sample 14_S_MG_FD_201362 | JGI IMG/M metagenome (GOLD analysis project Ga0307500, IMG submission 201362) | Soil microbial communities from Populus trichocarpa stands in riparian zone in the Pacific Northwest, United States - 14_S | ecosystem: Environmental > Terrestrial > Soil > Riparian zone > Trees... | reverse complement strand
GCAGAGTTCCGGCTGGCTGATACTCGGCGTCCTGAAGTTCGAGCGCATGCCGTTCCTGGCCATCGTGAAGGAAGCCAAGATGCGGGGTTTCGTCAGTCCCGGTCAGTTGCTGACGATCGAGGCGAAACTCGAGCATGAAGGTTCCGGCTTTGCCGTCACCAAGGTCAAGGGACGCGTCGGCAAGGAACTGAAGTGCAGCGCTGAACTCACCTTCGGCCTTGCCCCCTTCCCCGACCCGGCCCTGCGCGTGCACATGGACGCGAAGGCCAACGAGATCGGCTTCCCACTGCAGGCGATAACGCATGACTGAGCCAAAATCCGCGCCCGCCAAGGAAGTCTGGATCACCGGCATCGGCATCGTCTCCTCGCTCGGCGAGGGGCTGGATGCGCATTGGGATGCGCTGAACGAGAAGAAGATCAACACCGACGACAAACGGTTTGCGCCCTACATCGTGCATCCGCTCGCGCCGGTTTCGTTCGACGCCCAGATCCCGAAAAAGGGCGACCAGCGCCAGATGGAAGCCTGGCAGCGCATCGGCACCTATGCGGCGGGACTGGCGCTGGATTCGGCGGGCGTGAAGGGCGACAAGGAAATCCTGGGGCGCATGGACATGATCGTCGCCGCCGGCGGCGGCGAGCGCGACCTGGCGGTCGACCAGGCGATCATGAACGCTGATGCCCAGGGCAATTCGAGTCCTGGATTCCTCAACGAACGGCTGATGAACGATCTGCGGCCGACGCTGTTTCTGGCGCAACTCTCCAACCTGCTCGCCGGCAATATCGCGATCGTGCATGGCGTGTGCGGAACGTCGCGCACCTTCATGGGCGAGGAAGCCGCCTCCATCGACGCGGCGCGGATCGCGCTGGCCCGCATCGAGTCCGGGCAGAGCGAGATCGCGCTGGTAGGCGCCGCCCATAATGGCGAGCGCTCCGATCTGCTCGTCCTCTACGAATTCGGCGACTTCAATCTGAAAGAGAAATATGCGCCGGTCTGGCAGCGCGAGGGCCACAGCGGCTTTGCGCTTGGCTCCGCCGGCTGTTTCCTGGTGCTGGAATCCCGCGAGCATGCCGAAGCCCGCGGCGCCAAGCCCTATGCAAAACTGACCAAAGTGGTCGCCGACCTCGCCAAGCGCAAGCAGCCGGGCGCGGTGACCCGATCGCTGGAAGCGATGTGGCCGAAACTCGGCGTCGCCGGCGACAGCGGCAATTTGATTACGGGCGCGACGGGCGTCGAGCCGGTGACGTCGGAAGAAAAGGCGTTTTTACACCAGCACCCCGGATTTGCGGTGCGCGCCACCGGAACGATGTTCGGCCATACGCTGGAGACCCAGTTTCCGCTGGGGCTGGCGCTGGCCGCACTCTCGCTCTCCCGCGGCGCGCTGTTTCCGCCCAACGATCCGACCGGGCTCGAGGTTGAAAAGGCAGGTCAGCCTGACCAGATTGTGGTGGTGGGGGCCGGTCACTGGCAGGGCGAAGGCATGGCCCTGGTCGAGGCCGTCACGTAGGGCGCGAGCGGGACCGCCAGAGCAGGCACGAGCGCGAGAACGCATTCAGTCACGGCGCAACATCGGGGATACCATGTCAGCACCATCAGATAAGTTCGGCAGGCCGATCGTCGTCGTCACCGGCATGGGCGTGGTGACGTCGCTCGGCGCCGGCAAAGAGGACAATTGGCGCAAGCTGATCGCCGGCGAATCCGGCATCCGCACCGTGACGCGCTTTCCGATCGACGGGCTGAAATCCACCATGGCGGGCACGGTCGATTTCGTCAGCGTCGATCCCGTCACCTCGACGGGATTGACCGAGCGGCTGGCCGAAATGGCCACCGCAGAAGCGCTCGCACAGGCCGCCATCGGCGCCAAGGCCGATTTTCCCGGACCGCTGTTTCTGGCGGTGGCGCCGGTCGAGGTCGAATGGCCGCAGCGGCTCGAACTCGGACGCGCGATCGGAAAGACCGAATTCGACTATGGCGACATGCTGCGCGTCAGCGGCGGCGGCCGGTTCGCGTCCTACCATCACCGCTTCATGTTCGGCTCGGTGGCGAGCCATCTGGCCGAGGCCTTCGGCACCAAGGGCTCGCCGATCTCGCTCTCCACCGCTTGCGCCTCCGGCGCGACCGCGATCCAGCTTGGTGTCGAGGCGATCCGTCGCGGCGACGCGGATGCGGCGCTGTGCGTGGGGACCGACGGCTCGGTCAATCCGGAAGCGCTGGTGCGGTTCTCGCTGCTGTCGGCCTTGTCGACACAGAACGATCCGCCGCAGGCCGCCTCAAAGCCGTTCTCGAAGAACCGCGACGGTTTTGTGATGGCGGAAGGCGCCGGCGCGATGGTGCTGGAAAGCTATGAATCGGCAACCGCCCGCGGCGCGAAGATCCTCGGCGTGGTCGCCGGCTGCGGCGAACTGACCGACTCGTTCCACCGCACCCGCTCCAGCCCGGACGGCAAGCCGATCATCGGCTGCATGCGCAAGACGCTGGCGGACGCCGGCCTTGAACCCGAACAGATCGACCACATCAACGCGCACGGCACCGCAACGCCGGAAAACGACAAGATGGAGTACAACACGACCGCCGTCGTGTTCGGCGAGCATCTGCCGAAGATCCCGGTGTCGTCGAACAAGTCGATGGTCGGGCACACGATCTCGGCGGCCGGCGCGGTGGAAGCCGTGTTCTCGCTGCTGACGCTGGAGCACCAGCGGATTCCGCCGACCATCAATTACGAGATTCCGGATCCCGCCATCCTGTTCGACGTGGTCGGCAACACCGCGCGCGACGCCAGGGTGACCGCCGTGATGTCGAACTCGTTCGGTTTCGGCGGACAAAACGCCTCGCTGATCCTGACCCGCGAACCGGTCTAGCGGCCGGCTATCTGTAGACAATGAACCGCCTGCTCCTACGCACCAGGGCGCGCCTGCGCGACGCCGCCAAGCCCGTGGCTGAACTCGCCGTCGGCGCGCTGACGGTCGCGCTGCTGCGCACCACGCGCTTTTTCGATCCGGACAAGACCGCGAATTTCTTCGGCCGCGCCACCCGTTTCATCGGACGCCGGCTGCGCGAGGACCGCATCGGGCGCGAGAATCTTAACGCAGCCTTCCCCGAGAAATCGCCGGAGGAGATCGAGACCATTCTGGCCGGCGTCTGGGACAATCTCGGCCGCATCGGCGCCGAGTTCGCCCATCTCGACCACATCTGGGACTACGACGTCGATCATCCGGACAAACCGAGCCGCGTCGAGTTCGGCGTGCGGACCAAGCAGATTTTCGATGCCCTGCGCGACGACGGCAAGCCGGCGATCATCTTCGCCAGCCATCTCGGCAATTGGGAGATCCCTGCGCTTGGCGCGGTCGCCCATGGGCTCGATTGCGCGATCCTGTTCCGCCGCCCCAACATCGAATCCGCCGACCGCGCCATCGAGCGGATCCGCGCCGTCAAGATGGGCACGCTGGTGCCGGCCGGCCGCGAGGCGCCGCTCAAGCTGGCGGAGGCGCTGCAGCGGGGCCAGCACGTCGCGATGCTGGTCGATCAGTACATGGGCAACGGCGTCGAGGTGACGTTCTTCGGCCGCAAGACCAAGGCCAACCCGACGCTGGCGCGGCTGTTGCGGCAGGTCGAATGCCCCGTGCACGGCGTGCGCATCATCCGCCTGCCCAACCACCGCTTCCGCGCCGAACTGTCCGAAGAGGTCAAGCCGGTGCGCGACGCCGCCGGCCAGATCGATATTCAAGGCACGATGCAGGCGGTGACGTCAGTGATCGAAGGCTGGGTGCGGGAATATCCGGACCAGTGGCTGTGGCTGCACCGGAGATGGCGGTAGGGGCGCGATGCGTAGCCCGGATGAGCGCAGCGACATCCCGGGCCGCTGCCGCATCAGTTCCCGGATGTCGCTGCGCTCATCCGGGCTACGGGCGACCTTCCCTATTAGCCGAACAGCAATCCGAGGCTCCAGGCCTTCAGCGCAACAGCCGATCCCAGGACAAAGACAATCTGCAGCAGCGTGCGCGTCGACAAGAACGTGAGGATGTTGGTCATGTGATGCTCCCGGACGGAGCTATAGGTTCTCGCTCGGGTTCCGGCAACAGGAGTTTTGTTGGAAGCGAACGTCCCCGGATGAGCCAACGGATCGCGCGAATGCGCGTCCGATGACGGGCTCCGCGACATCCCGGATTTTGCGGGACCGGCCCCCGGATATCGCTCTCGCTCATCCGGGCTACGGGTTCGTCATTGCGAGCGGAGCGAAGCAATCCATCTCGCGGCTTGCTGAGGCATGGATTGCTTCGTCGCTTCGCTCCTCGCAATGACGGGGAGAGACGCCGCCGTCACTTCCCGGTCTTCACCCGCGTCCACAGCCGGTTGATGATGCGCTGGGTGGCGGGGTCGCGGGCGTTGATGACGAACAGCTTTTTCTGCGTCGCCTCGTCCGGGTAGATATTCCGGTCGTTCAAAATCTTCGGATCGACCAGCTTCTGGCTCGCCAGATTGCCGTTGGCATACGACAAAAAGTCGGAGTTTTTCGCGGCGACGTCCGGGCGGTAGAGATAGTTGATCAGTTCGTAGGCCTCGGTGACATTCTTCGCGTCCGCGGGGATCGCGAGATTGTCGAAGAACATCTGCGCGCCCTCCTTCGGAATTATGTAGCCGATCTCGATGCCGTTCCTGGCTTCGGCCGCGCGGCTGCGCGCCTGCATGATGTCGCCGGACCATCCGACCACGAAGCAGATTTCGCCCGACGCCAGCGCGCCCAGATATTCGGAGGAATGAAACTTGCGGACGTTGGGCCTGATCTTGCTGACGAGCTCGGCAGCCTTTTCCAGATCGGCCTGTTTGGTCGAGTTCGGATCGATGCCGAGATAGCCGAGCGCCGCGGGCAGAATATCGTCGGCGGAATCCAGCATGTGAATGCCGCAATCCCTAAACTTGGCGAGGTTCTCCGGCTTGAAGACGATGTCCCAACTGTCGATCTTCGCATCGGGCCCGAGGATTTTTTGGGCGGTCTTGACGTTGTAGCCGATGCCGGTGGTGCCCCACATGTAATTGGCGGCGTAATTGTTGCCGGGATCGTAGGTCGCGAGCTGATCGGTCACGACCGGCCAGGCGTTGGCGAGATTGGGCAGTTTTGACTTGTCGAGCTTGAGGAAGACTTTTGCGGTGATCTGGCGCTGCAGGAAATAGCCGGTGGGCACCACGACGTCGTAGCCCGACTTGCCCGCCAGCAGGCGCGTCTCCAGCGTCTCGTTGGCATCAAAAGTGTCGTAGACCACCTTGATGCCGGTTTCCTTGGTGAAGTCTTCCAGCACCCCCGGGGCCATATAGTTGGACCAGTTGTAGAAGTTCACGGTGCGCTCCTCGGCCTGCGCGGGCGAGAGCGACAGCGCGACCGTCAACGCAACGATCAGGCGAAACGAACCCCGGACGGAATCGCGCATCTGCTACCTCTTGCGGCGGCCGTGCACCGCGTCAGACAAACGCTCCAGCGCGGTATCCAGCGTTTCGTCCTTCTTGGAAAAGCAGAACCGCACCACCGAGGTCACCGCGTCCTGCTCGTAGAACGCCGATACCGGGATCGCGGCGACTTTATAGTCGGTCACGATGCGGTTGCAGAACTCGACATCGGTTTCGTTGAGCCCGAGCGGCGACAGGTCGACGGTGAGAAAATAGGTGCCCTGCGACTTCAGCACGGGAAAGCCGATGCTCTCCAGCCCCTTGGTCAGGCGGTCCCTGCTCCGCGCCAGCTCCTTGCGCATGTCGTAAAAATATTCGTCCGGCTTGCCGAGGCCGTAGGCGACGGCGGCCTGCAGGTTCGGCGCTGTCGTGAAGGTCAGGAACTGATGCACTTTTGCGGCCACCCGCAACAGCGGCGGCGCGGCGCAGACAAAGCCGATCTTCCATCCCGTCAGCGAAAAGATCTTGCCCGCGCTGCCTACCTTGATGGTGCGGTCGCGCATGCCCGGGATCGTGATCAGCGGGATATGCTCGCGGCCGTCGAAGATGACGTGCTCCCAGACCTCGTCGCAGATCGCAATCGTATCGAACTGCTGGCAGAACCGCGCCAGCAATTCGAGGTCCTCGCGGGGATAGACGACGGCGGCCGGATTGAGCGGATTGTTGAACAGTACCGCCTTGGTCTTGTGGTTGAAGACGCTTGCCAGCATCTCTTCCGTCAGCCGCCAGTCCGGCGGCTCGAGCCGCAACAGGCGCGGAATACCGCCGGCCTGGCGGATGATCGGCAGGTAGCTGTCATAGACCGGCTGGAAGCAGACGACCTCGTCGCCGGGTTCGACGACGGCGAGAATGGACGACGTCAGCGCCTCGGTGCCGCCCGAGGTCACCATCACTTCCGTCATCGGATCCAGGGTGAGCTTGTGCCAGCGGCCATAATGCGCCGCGATCGCCTGCCGCAGTTCGGGAATGCCCATCATCGACGGGTACTGGTTGTAGCCGTTCACGGTCGCGTCGGCCGCGGCGCGGCGGATGTCCTCCGGCCCGGGATCGTCGGGAAAACCCTGGCCGAGATTGATCGCGTTGTTGTCGCGGGCGGCCTGCGACATCGCCTCGAACACGGTGACCGGAAGGTCGGCAAAGACCTTATTCATGGATGTCATGGCGGGAATCAGCCGCCGGTTCGGGTCGGCAAGCCGGCTGCCTTCCAGCCGATGATGCCACCGGCCAGATGCTTGTCGTAAGGAAGGCCCGCCGCCTGGGCCGCAAGCGAGGCCGTCACCGAGCGCTTGCCCGAACGGCAGGCGAAAACCACCTGCTTGCCCTTGGGATCGGGAATGGCCGCCGGATCGAAGGTCTGGAGCGGAACGACCACACCGTCCGGATAGGCTTCCACCGCGACCTCGTTCGGCTCGCGAACGTCGACCAGAAGATAGCGCCCTTCCGCTATCCCGCTGGAAACGTCTTCCGGGGTCAAATCGTGCACCTGATGGTCCGCCACGCAATATCCTCCTGACAACCCGCCCGCGAGGGCTCAGATCAGCCCGGCCAAGCGGGCGCCAAAGTCGCCCCTCACGGCGCGAAAATCAAGCGCCGCGAACGGTTTAAACGGCCGCCAAAACCAGGCCGCCGCCCGTCGCGTTTATTCTCCTCCCGCCGCTGTTTTCAGGCGAGATGTTCTTTCACCATGGGCCAGGCGCCTTGCGGCGTTTGCGGGCCAGTCGCGCGGTAGCCGCGACGAAGGTAGAAGCCGCGGGCGTTGGAGCTTGCCTCAAGGCGTACTGACGGGAACCCGCGCTCACGCATCAGCCCTTCGAGCCTGTCGAGCAGTGCAGCGCCTACGCCCTGCCCGGCAAATTCTGGTGCCGTATACAGCCCCTCCAGCATGTCGCCGCAACTGGCCCCCCATCCGGCGACGATGCCGCCGCGCTCGGCAACCCATATTTCCAGCTCCTGCAGCTTTCGCTCCATCCCGGACAACGTGAGCTGCGCTGCCCACGCCCGCGCCTCGGCGGCCGGCATCGTTGGCGGCGCAAGCTCAAGGATCGATCGCCGTCGAATGTCGTACAGACGACTTGCATCCTTGCGCATCGCCAGACGGTAGACGGCATCCATCGTCATCTGCCTCGCGTCAGAGGGACCTGCCCGGCCAATGCCCGCTATTACGAGATGCCGACTTGATAGCCGCCGGGGCCGATATCTGAGGATGACCCGCAGCGAATATTGCAGTCGCTTGCATCGTCGACCTGCTTGCTCGGGCCGGAGCCACACGAAGCCTTCCTTGGCCGGACTATCGAATATCCCAGGCAGGGATTTTCGGTGCTCGAAGTACGTACAGCCTTTGGTAGATGATCGACTCCGGTATCCAATCAAGCAAGGTGTACGCAAGTGGCAGCTTGAACAGGCTAGCCATCATCCTGGATGAAGGCGGATACCAGTAAAGGGACAGGTTATGAAATTTAAGGGGGACGAACCCCAGAGCCGTGAACTCGAGCATCAATCGCTTATGACTGAAGTGTCTTCTGTAGTCGACGATTGGACCCGAAAGCAGAAGTATTTTGCCGGGGTGTTCCTTGGCAACTTTCTCCAAAAACACTCCCTGTTCCTGAAAGGACAGATATTGGACGCATTCGAGGGCTGTGATCACGTCGTAACCTTCGAATGACGCCTGCAAAAAATCGCCGCTTTCAAAACTGGCATTCGGCAGATTTAGCGATTTGGCGCGAGCAATTGCTACATCGCTTATGTCGATGCCAACGACGGATCGTGCTTTGCCGAAAACTGCGTGGGTCAAGTGGCCCTCGCCGCATCCGAGCTCAAGAACTGATTTGTTCCGGACGAATGGCTTCAGGCATCGGCGCAAGACCCTGTCCCTGAACTGCGCGTGGGAGATATGCCAGGGGTCAGGAGTCGCATAATAGAGATTGAAATCCGCAGCCGTTCGCATTGCCGATTTCCGCCAGTTGAAAAACAAGCGCTGCTCGCGAGCAGCCAACAACCATTGCTTCGAGACCTTGCCTTTGGCGGCAAGGCCTATTGCGTGTCCACCCTTTCGCGCCAAAGCGCTTCGAAAGTATCATCGTCTTTCAGTGGGCCTGCGCGTTTGTCGTCTCTGACAAAAGCGAAGCAATACAGGCGGCCAAAGCAATTGACGGCCGTTTGTTCAGTTGCGCACAGAGAGACTGCTTCGCAGCTGCAGGCGGCTCACAGCGACTATCAAATCGGGGCGTTCGAGGACTTCCACCAACCTGTCGAGGATACTCTCATTGTTCTGCGGCCGGGGCCGAAGGTAGTCTTCCAGTATCAGTTGCGCTTCGTTAATCGCCTCAAGTGCCAATTGTTGATCTGTCATCTGTTCCCACCCGTTAAACAAAATGCCCAGGGCAAAAATAAGAATGCGCAATCAAGCTGGATTTGAGAAATATCCCCCGCTTTTTCGAACGAATTTGATCAATTTTTATTTCAACGAGGAACCCGGAAATCGCGGCGGGCTGGTTCCAACGCGGTTGTGAAGGTCGGCTATGGCACTTTGCGACCTCACGCGATGTCCAGTCTGAGTCAGAAATGCGCACCATCGCGGACGTTGGCCAACCACCCTGAATTTATGGGTTCACGCCCTGAGCCCAGTCTGAGCAGCGATTTGAATTTGAGACAGCTTCATTGTCCGTCTTCGGATTCGCGCAATCCATAATTGTCGCATCGCTATTGAACCTTCGCAAAATTCCCATGACCCACGCTAAGGGGGGACCACCTTAGGAGGTCCTGATGACGAAGCATCGAACGATTACCGGGTTTGTCGCTGTCGCTCTGCTCGCTGTTGCTGCAACTGCCGCCAACGTAAGGACGCACGCGCCTTCGACAGCCGTCTCCGACGGCACGACGACGTCGAAAGGCTTGCCGGTTGACGCGAACACCCCGACGGCAAGTTTTGACGAGCGCTGGTCCGCGATATCAGCTCCGAAAACGGGCACGCCTGAGCAATAGGCTCGATGCTCGCTAAGTGCCGCCGCAATCGGTCTGCTTGGCAAATTGCAATCGACCTTGGTCGTGAACTGACGCTTTCGCGTGACGGGGCGCGGGTGCAATTGCGCACGACAAGGTGATGACGGAGGTACATCCACACCACAACTCGACTCCACCTACAGGACGATGGCGCTGCGGATGCGTGACGCGCAATGCGATAATTGTCACATGCCGAACAACCCGATGCCGATGCGCCGGCTGGTACTTCTGCACACACCGGCCCACGAGATTACCCGGTTAATGAAAGCGGTGCGTGCGGACAAGATGCCGCTCGACGATACCGGCGCCGAACAGCCGGTCGAGCCCGCGCTCAAACGCGCGCTGCTCGAAAGCGGCGCAGCTTTCGAAGAGTTGGTGAAGGCTGCAAAAGATTGGGAAGCGGCACACCGGCATTGAATGACACGCGACTGATCCGGGATCGCGAGCCTCATTGTCAGATCATTCGGCCATAGCAAAGCTGCTGCAACGCAGCCTGTGCCGGCGGCATGCTTCGTACAGCGAAGCGGCGAAACTAACTTCCGTGTCAGAAACTGTCGCATTATTCATTTGAAATCACTGGATCATTTGGGTGTGCTGGTGGTCTTCCCTTTTGCGACCGTATCGGTCGCTGCAATTCGACACGGAGGTTGGGATGAACAACAAGCTCCTTAAATGCCTCACTGCGGGTGCGATGGTTGCGGCGCTTGCGCTTGCGTCACCCGTGCTCGCTCGCGGTGGTGGTGGCGGAGGCCATGGCGGCGGTGGCGGTCATGGTGGTGGCGGCATGCATGGAGGTGGAATGCATTTTGGTGGCATGGGCGGCGGCATGCGTGCCGGCGGCATGGGTTTCGCAGGCAGCCGCGTCGGCTTCGGAGGCAGCCGCGTCGGGTTCGCAGGTAGCCGCTTCGCGGGTCCGCGTTTTGCGCATGCAGGATTTGCCCATCACGGCCGATTCTTCCATCACCGCCACCATCGCCTTGCGTTCATTGGTGTTGGTGCGCCCTACGCCTATGCCGCCTACGACGGCTGCTGGCGCAGGACGTGGACGCCATACGGACTGCAATGGGTCAACGTCTGTGGCGCCTACGGCTATTACTGATTGAGGCAATGAAGCTGCCATATTGATCTTGCCGAGTCCGGGTCCGAGCGCGTTCGTGCCGTCCGTGCGCAAGGATCCAGACATGGTGATGGTCGCCACTGGCGCATGGTCCCGAAAAAGGGATCCGGTCCCCGTAGGTGGCGACCGTCACCTTGTTCACGTAACCTTCAGACTGGATGAGCGAGTCTCCCGCTGCCTGGACAGTGGTTCGGAGACGGAAGACCATGACGGGAAGTCATCGGCGCATTCTGGTCGTCGAAGATGACCCGGAAACCGCCGGTCAGCTTGTGGAGTCGCTCACGAGCAACGGTTACAAGGTGGATTTGGCCACCAACGGCAGCGACGCGCTGAGCCGCGGCGCCGCCGGCGACTATGCCGTCATCACGATCGACCGCATGCTGCCTGATATCGACGGCATCGCCGTCATGCGCCAGTTGCGCGACGACGGCATCGCCGCCCCCGTCCTGATCGTCAGTGCACTCGGGGAAGTCGACGATCGGGTGCGCGGCTTGCGGGCCGGCGGCGATGACTATCTGGTCAAGCCTTTTTCGTTCGTCGAACTCGTGGCGCGCGTCGAGGCGCTTGGCCGGCGCAGTGACACCATCGTCAAGGAGACCATCTTGCGTGTCGGCGATCTCGCACTCGACCTGGTGTCGCGGACCGCCAGCCGACGTGGCAAGGACATTGTGCTTTTTCCCCGGGAGTTCCAACTTCTTGAGTATCTGGTTCGCAACGAAGGCCGCATCGTATCCCGGGCAATGTTGCTGCAGCACGTCTGGGATCTTCACTTCGATCCCTCCACAAATATCATCGACGTCTATGTCGGGCGCGTCCGTCGCAAGGTCGACGGCCAGCAGGCCTATCCGCTGATCCATACGGTTCGCGGCACAGGGTACTGTCTCCGTGCTCCTGGCTAAGACCTTAACGTCATCGACGTTCAGGCTGGCGCTGATCGCGATCGGGACCTTCGGCGTGATCGTGTCGGCCATTTTCAGCTACGTCTACCTGTCCACCTCCGCCTATGTGCGCAGCCGGTCGGATCGCGCCATCGTGAGCGAGTATTTGAGCCTGAAGAGCGCCTACGAGCGGTCGGGGCGCGATGGGCTGATCGCCTTGATCCAGGAACGCATCGCCGACAGCAGTTTTGCAGACAACGTGTACATCCTGGCCGATCCTTCCTCGGTCACGCTGGCCGGCAATCTGAAGGTATGGCCATCGACGGCCACGGCACCCGAAGGATGGATAGAGTTTCGCGCGGGCGAGCCGTTGCCCAATGCGGCAAACCGGCCGCTGCTGCGGGCCATGCTCGGAACATTTCCGAGCCGCGATCGTCTGCTGGTGGGAAGGGATATCAGTGAGCTCGACGGCTTTGCCGACCAGATCAAGACGGCCGTGATCTCGGGCATCGTACTGATATTCTTGCTTGCGGGGGTCGCGAGCATCCTCGTGACGCGCCGGACGGTGGGGCGGATTGAATCGATCAACGCCACCAGCCGGGCCATCATGCAGAGCGGATTGGATCAGCGCATCCCGCTCCGCGGTACCCATGACGAATGGGATCGCGTCGCGGAGAACCTCAACCTGATGCTGGACCGCATCGAAACCTTGATGGGAGAGGTCAGGCAGGTGAGCGACAATGTCGCGCACGACCTCCGCACGCCGCTGACGCGCATGCGCGGACGGTTGGAGAAGGCCTATCACGGCCAGCGCATAAGCGCGGACGATCAGGCGCTGATCGGCGACACGATCACCGACCTCGATGCCGTGTTGCGGATATTCTCGTCGCTCACGCGCATTGCGCAAATCGAGACCCAGGCACGAAAGGGCGCGTTCCGCACCGTGAACCTGGTGGAAATCGCCGGCGAGGTTGTGGAGCTGTACGATGCCGCGGCCGAACAGGTGGGTACCTGTCTCGCCGTCGTCGGCGATCGCGAAGCGCTCGTAACCGGCGATCGCGACCTGATCTTCGATGCCATCGCCAATCTCGTCGACAATGCGATCAAGCATGGCCGCGCCAGGGGGCAAGTCGTGGTCGCGAACGAAAACATCGACGGCAAGCAGGTCATCTCGATCGCCGATGACGGACCCGGAATTCCCGCTCACGAATACGAGCAGGTCTTCAAGCGCTTTTACCGGCTTGAACACAGCCGCTACACGCCGGGAAACGGTCTCGGGCTCAGCCTGGTCGCGGCCGTGGCACATCTTCACGGTGCGCGGATCGAAATGCTCGATAACTCGCCGGGTCTCAAGCTCAGACTCTGGTTTTCCCCGCCAGTCCGTTAGCCGCGAATCGGTCAACGCGCCTTCGACCAGCGCAGTGCGGTTCCCGCGAGCCGAACTCAGCCGCTCGGGCGACCACGTTATTGTCGGGTTCTTTCCATTTATGCCTTTATTTCTGCACTATTTGAGCAGCAAGATGAACCCATCTAGCGCTTCGGGGGGACTCGCAATGGTGAAGTCCGGAATAGCGTTCTCACTGATAGGATTGGCCGGGCTGCTCGGCGGCTGCATGCAAGCGACGCTTTCGCCGTCGTCGAATGCCAGTTTGACCGCAAGGGACCGGCAGTTGCTCGCCCACCCGCCTTATGCGCAGGTGAGCATTCCGGAGACGTATCGCCGGCATATTGTCGACTACACGCGCAGGGAGCAGCCGGGCACGATCCTGGTCGATACCAATTCGAAATATCTCTATTACGTACTGCCGGAAGGCAAGGCGATCCGCTACGGCGTGACGGTGGGCGAGGAGGCGCAGGCCTGGTCCGGCGTCGCGACCGTTGGCAAAGTCGCCGAATGGCCCGACTGGATTCCGACGGCGGATATCCAGGCGCGGCTCGGCCCCTACCCGAAGCGCGTTGCCGGAGGTCCGGCCAATCCGCTCGGCGCGCGGGCGCTCTACCTCTACGAGGGCAACAAGGACACGCTGTACCGCATCCACGGCACCAACCAGCCGGAATATATCGGTCAGGCCATCTCGTCGGGCTGCATCCGCATGCTCAACGAAGACGTCATCGATCTCGTGAACCGGGTGAAGCCGGGAGCGATTGTCGTCGTCCTCCCGCCGGGCCGGAGTGCCTAGCAAGCAAGGTGCAACGAAAAACCCCGGCGTAAAGCCGGGGCCTGAAAGCCATGGCGTACATCCGGCCATGACGATCAGATCGCTATTTAGCATTTAGTTCTTGAACAAAGTGTGACGCTGGCTTCTCGGCCCGCCGGCCAACTTCAGCTACTGACGCTCTCGGCGTCGTCTGCAGGCAAGTGCGAGAGCGGCCGCTGTTTCATCAGCGCATCCATGCCGTTCCCGTGCAGCCAGAGAAGCCCCATGGCAAGCTGCCGCAAATCATTGCGGGCCGCACCGACAGGCAACCGTCTTGCCCGGCGCAGTGCGTCGGCCGCTTGCTTTTCCAATGCCGACAGCTCGCGTTTCACCTGCTGTTTCCGATCAGGTCTCGCTTTGCCGTGGCGGTCTATCGCATTTCAAGCGCAAGCTCTGTGAAGTAGCTCACTAGCGGACCAGGCTTGCGCCTGCATCGGCGCCTGGCGCATCGAGCAGGACGGATCTCATTTTGCTTTTCGCACCCTGCCATCTCACGCGGCCGGATTGGGCCGGACGAGCCGGGCTGGAATGCTCTCGTCTCGTTCCAGCGGCAGGGTGAATTGAAAGACGGCGCCGCGAGGTTCATTCGCGCTCGCCCACATCCGTCCCCCGTGAGCCTCGACCATCGACCGGCAGATAGCCAGGCCCATACCCATGCCCTTGGGCTTCGTGGTGTAGAAGGCCGTGAAAACGCGCTCGGTATCCGCAGGGTCCAGGCCCGGGCCGGAATCGCGCACCGTGACGAGCACGCCGCCGGCGGCCTCCCTCTCCGTGTTGATCCGCAGCTCGCGCGTCCCCTCGTGGATGCCGCTCATGGCTTCAGTGGCATTGAGGATCAGGTTCAGGATTACCTGCTGCAGTTGCGTGCGATCGCCATCCACCCTGGGCAATCCAGGTGTGAGCTCGGTCTGCAGCAAGATGCCATGATTGAGCACTTCGCTTCGGGTTAGCGTAACCATTTCGAGGATGGCTTCATTGAGGTCGAACCGATCCTTCCGCGGCGGCACCTTGTGGATGAAGGCCCGGATCCCGCCGATGACGTTGCCGGCGCGCTTGCCGTCCTCGACGATACGGCTGAGGGAGGCGCGAACCTCGTCGAGATCGGGCGGTCGGGCGCGCAGCCAGCGCAGGGCGGCCTGGGCGTTGGCAACCGTTGCGGCGATCGGCTGGTTGACCTCATGGGCGATCGAGGCCGACAGCTCCCCCATCGTGGTGACGCGATTGGCGTGCGCAAGTTCCGCCTGCATGGCGCGCAAGGCTTCCTCGGCAAGCCTGCGTTCGGTGATGTGCCGTCCGACGCCGCGGTAGCCGACGAAGCGGCCGGAATCGTCAAAAACCGGCAGCCCGGAGACAGACACGTAACGCTTGCTGCCGTCGGGAGCAGGCCGTGCGAGCTCAAAATCACGGAACGGCAGGTGGGCATCGAGCGTCTCGCGGTGCTTGCGCCAGGCCTCCTCATCAGGCTCCAGGTACGGCACTTCCCAACGTGTCTTGCCGATCTCGGAGCCCGACGCCGGCGCATCGGCAAGGCTCTCCGCGAACTCCTGGTGAATAAAGCGATGTTGCGCATCGGTCTCCCAGTACACATCGAAGGAGAACTGCACGAGCGTGCGAAAGCGCGCCTCGCTCTGCCGCAGCGCCTCTACCGCCCGCTTGCGCTCGGTCAAATCGAGGACAAAGCCAACACCTTGACTTGTACCTTCCTCGAACATCGCCCCGCCGATCAGCACCGGCACGCGGCTTCCGTCTTTGTGCAAGTACTCCTTCTCGAATGGCTGGGCAGTCCCGATCCGCTTGAGCTCTGCCACCGTATGTGCGTCGCGGTCGCGCCATTCCGGCGGCGTCAGCGTTGTCCGGTGCAGGCGACCTGCGGTGAGATCCTCCCGGTCGTATCCTACCATGCGGAGAAACGCGTCATTGGCCTCAAGAATGCGCCCCTCGACTTCCCAGATGATGATCCCGACGATGTTGGAGTCGACCAGGCGCCGGATCTTCTTGTCGCGCGCCTGGAGATCGCCGTGGAGCGCGACGTTCTCCGCGATCGCCTTCCGCCGCCGGGTTGCTTCCAGCCGTGCGAGCGCCAGCGCCACCCCCGCCAGGACTGCGACGATGACGACTGCCGTCGTGATCAGCCACGCCTTGCGGTGTTCGAGTGCCTCGGCGCGCCTCTCCTGGTCCACCAGCAGGAAGCGCTCGTGGTCCACCATCTGGTCGATCTGCGATCTTATCTCGTCCAGGCTGCGGATCAGCGCCAGCGCTGCCGGCCCGGAGCTGGTTTGGGCAGTTTTGACGATGTCATCGATCTCGCGCAGCTTTGCTGCGACGGTCAGCGCCAGATGTCCGGCACGATGGTTCTGCAATGGATCGCCCGCTACCAGAGCCTGGAGCGCCTGCGCGTCCCGCCGCACGCTTTCATCGGAGACGCCGTAGGCCTTGAGATATGAGGGGTCGAGAGTCAGCAGATAGCCGCGCCTTTGGGCCTCCACATCGGCGATGATCGTTTTCAGCCGATCCAGCGTCTCGAGCACCTGGCGGCTGCGCTCGTGCGCAAGATTTGCTGCTTGCTGCTCTTGCCAATATCGGAGGCCGAGAAACCCGGTCGCGACAACCACAGTTAGAAGCACTGCGACCACCAGCGCGAGCGGACGCACAAACCACCGAGAGGACTGGCTCAGAATGACTGACATGGGCCCAGGTCTTCCCAAGTCTTCGATGCTCGCGTGCGCGATTGTTTTCGGATGCCGACGCGGAGCATTGCTCGTATAATGAAGGTATTGCCACGGTCCGCGTGGGTGAGACGGGAACCGGCACGCCTACCGCGCAGATTACACGCAAGGGGCAAGAACGTCACGGGTAAGGCCCCGCCCGCGCGTTGTGAAGGCCAAGGCCGATCGCCCGGCAGGAGCAACCACATGGCTCCAGATGTAAAGTTGCAGAGTGAAAATTCGTCGAGCAGTCCAGGGTCGGCCAGCCGGCGCAGCTTCGTCAAGGGATTGGGCGCGGCGGGGGTGGCCTTGCCGTCTCTCGCCATGCTGCCGCGGTGGGGTTTCGCGGAGGATGTCGCCGCGACCTATGCCAACGCTGCGATAGACTGGAAACAATTTGCCGGGCAGACGATCACGCTCGCGGGCGCGATCCATCCCTGGTCAAACGCGATCACTCCACTTTTGTGGGATTTCACCAAGCTCACCGGTATCAGCGTCGTTACCGACTTCCGATTGGAGACCACCTTCCTGGGCGCGCTGCCGATCCAGCTCAACCGTGGCGGTGGCACACCTGACGTCTTCATGTACACGACCTATGGCCAGGGCATCTCGAACGGATGGCTCGAACCGCTGAACGCCTATTATTCCGAGAAGTCGCTGACCGATCTCGGCTGGTATGACGAGAACGACCTGCTCAGGACTGCCCGAGCCTTTCCGGTGTGGCAGGGCGGCGAACGCTACGCCATGCCGATCACGTCCGAGGCGGTGACCTTGTTCATCAACGGCGATGCGCTGACGGCCAAGAACCTGCCGGTTCCCCAGATATTCGATGAGCTGCTTGTCACCGCGAACGCAATCAAGACCGATGAGATGTCCGGGATAGCCATGCGGGCTCAAGCCGGTGGCAATTCGTCCGTGCCGGCCATGAGTTTCGTGTTCTCCTATGGCGGGGACATGGTCAAGGACAACAAGGCCGCCTTCGCAAGCCCCGAGGCCATCGCGGCCATCGAGATGTTCGGTCGACTGCTCAGTCAAGCCGGATCTCGCGGTGTGAGCGGCTACGAATGGTACCACGTGCTGGACGAATTCCTTCAGCGCAAGACGGCAATAGCGATCGACAGCAGCAACTTCGCTACCGACATCTCCAATCCAGCAAAAAGCAACGTTGCCAGCCAGGCCGTGTTTGCCGCCTTTCCACATCTCCCCGGTCGCACATCCGTGCCCTTCATGTCGCACTGGCAGGCGTGCATCAATTCCAGGTCACGAAACAAGCGGGCGGCTTTCCTGTTTCTGCTGTGGGCGACAAGCAAGCCGACCTCGCTGCGCACCGCCGCGGCGGGGCTGGCGACGACACGCGTATCGGCCTGGTCGAGCGAGGGCTTCAAGAAGGCGTTCGGCGCACAAGCCGCGGAGGCGGCGCTGACCAACTTGCAGAATGCCGACGTTGACCGCGCCAAGGCGATCCTTTTCCATTCGCTCTCCAGACCCATCCTGGACGCTTTCATGATCGGCGTGAATGAAGTGGTCTCCGGCGCGAATCCCGCGAAGATTGCGATGACCAACGCCGCCGCGAAGGCCAATGCGGCGATCCGCGGATAGCAGAGCCGTTCCCGGCCCCTGCTCCACTTCGCTGGAAAACGCTTCTCACCGCGGTGCCAGGAACCGGCTTCCCAATGGCGTGGCCCCCTTGAACCTATGGCTGGAACATCCATATGCCATCCATACAGATGTAGCTTGGATGGTAACAACGATGGCAACTAACGTCCGGGAACTTCGGCCCAGGCCGCCCGAAACAGAAAAAATCACGATCAATCTCGGTTACGTCGACCTGGGTCACGTCGATCTCATGGTTCAGGAAGGGTTCTACTCGAACCGTACCGATTTCATCCGGACAGCAATCCGGAACCAGCTCGAACGTCACGCCGACGTCGTCAAGCAGTCAACGGCGCGAAAAAGCCTGGACCTCGGTCTGCGAAACTACAGCCGCGAGGATCTCGAAGCGGTGCAGCGCGCGGGCGAAATGCTGCACATCAATGTTCTGGGCCTTGCCAGCATCTCCCAGGACGTCACGCCCGAGCTTGCTCGCGCCACCATTGCCTCGGTATCGGTGCTGGGCGCATTGCACGCCAGTCCGGCGGTCAAGGCCGCCCTCGCCGACAGGACACGGTGATGGCGATGCTGAACCAGGACATCATTCGGGAAGCGACACGCCTCACGCGCGCGGGCCAGCTCGTTGAGGCCACAGCGCTGCTTCAGCGCATGCTTCGCGGCGAGCGAGCGCCAGACGCGTCACCGGATACCGGCGGTCGCATCGCTCTCGCAGCACCGCTCATCATCGACGCGACGGCCAACACCGTTGAGGAGACGGATCGTTCTCCGCAATCGGAGCCGGCCTCTTCCGTACAACCGAACATGCTGCGCGCGTTACTGGATCGCAAAGACGGGCGCTCCGCGGGACTGCGAGGCGTGATGAAGCGGGCGCCGCTGTCCACACCGGACATCGTGCCGGAGGGTGCCCAGTTTA
>Ga0307500_10000237_pt1 | contig 18877 bp, 12 predicted proteins | sample 14_S_MG_FD_201362 | JGI IMG/M metagenome (GOLD analysis project Ga0307500, IMG submission 201362) | Soil microbial communities from Populus trichocarpa stands in riparian zone in the Pacific Northwest, United States - 14_S | ecosystem: Environmental > Terrestrial > Soil > Riparian zone > Trees... | reverse complement strand
CCGGTGGTCTCCCACTTGTTCCCGACCGGGTCGTAGCGGGCGGCCGCGTCGATGGCGTTGCCGGTCGCGTCGGCCCCGCCGGCGACCAGCGCGCCGCCCGCGTCGTCGAGCACCACGGCGCCGTCGTGCTGGCCGTACCAGGCGGCGGCCACGGGCAGGCCGCCGACGGGCGTCCAGGCTCCGGTGCCGGCCACGGTGGGTGTCGTCATCTGATTCCTCCGAAGTAGCCGCGGTCCGTCACGGGATGAGCGCTTCGCCGGTGCCGGCGGGGTCGGTCGGGTCGGGTCCGGCGGCCGCCGCCCCGGCCGCGGCGGTACCGCCGGCGACCAGGACGCGGTCGTCGGTGAGCTGGGCGACGCCGTGCCCGGAACGGCCGAGGGCGAGGCCGGCCAGCCGGGTCCAGGTGCCGGACGTCGCGTCCCGGCCGGCCGTGGACCGGTAGCCGGCGGTGCGTTCCGGCGCCCCCGTACCACCGGTGACGAGCACGGTCCCGGACCGCAGCAGCAGGGCGCGGTGCCCGGAACGGCCGCCACCGGGCAGTTCGGCGTCGTCGGTCCAGGCGCCGGTCGCCACGTCGTACAGCTCGGTGGTGGCCAGATCGTGCGGGTCGAACGTGCCGTCCGGGGCGACCACCGGCTCGCCGCCGGTGACCAGCGCGTGGCCCTTCGGCAGCGCGGTGACCTGGTGGCCGGCGCGGGCCCGGCGCAGCGTGCCGGTGGTCGTCCAGGTGCCCTGGTCCGGGTCGAACAGCTCGCAGTACGGGGTCGCGGCCCGCTCGCCGGCACCGGTGGGCACCGTCCCGCCGACCACCAGCACCCGGCCGTCCTCGGCCAGCAGCGCCGCCTGATGCCGGGACCGGGGGTCGACCATCGGTGCGACCGGCCGCCAGGTCGTGCTGACCGGGTCGAAAACCTCGGCGGACCCGGTCGCCCCGTCCTCCGCGCCGATCCGGGTCGTCTCGCCGCCGGCGACCAGCACCCGGCCGTCGGCGAGCAGGGTGGCGGTGTGGCCGTGCCGGGCGACGCCCATCGCCGGCAAGCGGGTCCAGCTGCCGGCGGCGGGCGCGAACAGCTCCGCCGACGCGAGCACGCCGCCGTCGCCGCGGCCACCGGCGACCAGTACCCGGCCGTCGGCCAGCCGCGTGGTCGTGTGCCCCTGCCGGGCGGTGCCGAGCGGGCTGCCGGCGGCCCAGCTGTCGCTCGTCGGGTCGAACAGCGACACCGCGGCGGTCGGCGCGCCGGCCGGGTCGGTGCCGCCAGCGGTCAGCACCCGACCGTTCGGCAGCGACACCAGGTCCACATCGGACACCGCAGCGGGTAGCACGCCGGCCCCGGCCCAGCTGCCGGGTACACCCGGCTCGGCGGCCGCCTCGGAGGCCGGGATGACGTGCAGCGCGCCGGCCAGGTTCGGGTCGGCGGTGACGAAGTCGGCGAGCGCGTCCGCGGCGGTCGTCCGGCTGCGGTACGTGGTGACCGCCCGGCCGAGGCTGCCCGGCGGGAGCGCCTGCCGGTTGCTCTTCAGGTACGCGACCACGAACCGGGCCTCGCTGACCTGGACCGTGTCGGTCGCCGCGAACGGCTGCTGCTGCCGGGCCTGCCGCTGCGACAGCGCGGCCCGGCTGGTGCTGCTGCCGGCGAGCAGCTGGTCGAAGACGGCCGCGTTGACGTTGTGGAACCGCCGCACCGCGGGGGCGGCCAGCACGGCCGCCGCGGCCGCCGCGGCGGCCACCGGTCGGGAGTCGAGCACGCGCAGCTCGTACCGGGCGCTGCGGCGGACCACCCGGGCCGACGCGAGCGTGCCCTGCTTCGCGGTGAGCTCCAGGCCGGCGTCCTGCGTCTCGTACGACGGCCGGGACAGCTTCGCCGCGTTGGACAGGTCCTGGAACTGGCCCATCGCGAACTTGTCGCCGGTCGTCGAGAGCAGCTTCAGGTCGTCGCCGACCACCGCGACGCCGAACCGGCGCCCGTCGGACGCCTGCTGCCCGCCGACCCGGTCGATCCGGACGTTCAGCGGCAGCGCCCGCTGCCGGATGACCAGCGTCCCGAGTGGATGGAGCACGAGCTCGCCGTTGTCGGGCAGGGTGCGCAGGCTGACCAGGGACCGGTTGCCGCCGGACGGCAGCCGGGTCTGCCAGCCCTCGGGCTTGCCGATCTCGTTCGCCAGCAGCGGCAGCACCGGGATCGGCGGCAGCGCGGTGTCCCGTTCCTCGCCCCAGGTGACGTCGAAGTTCGCCGAGATCGAGAAGAACAGGAACCCGATCGAGCCCTTGCCGTGCGCCCGCCACGGCGCCGGCCCCTCGAGCTGGAAGTCCAGGTCGATGCCGAACGCGCCGACGCCGAACGCCTTGAGCGTGACGCCGGCCGAGATGTGGATGGCGAACCGGAACGGCGAGAACTGGAACAGCGCGTCGAAGCCGAGGTGCCCCTCCACGCCGAACGAGCTGAACCCGAGCTTCAGCTCGACCTTCGCGCCGAACTGGACGGTGTTGCTGGTGACCGCGAAGTAGCCTTGCACCCGGATCAGCTGGTTGCGCCGGTTCAGCAGGTCCACCGACAGCCGGTCCGGAACCGGGAACGGCAGCGGCGGCGGCCGGTACGCCGGGTGGAAACCGCCGACGGTGAGCACCAGGTCGGGCTGGTCGCCCCAGGCGACGAGAACGCCCATGCCGCCGTCGACGGTCATCGTGAGGATGCGCGAGTCGAACAGCTTCGAGAAGAACCACAGCCGCGACTTGTCCAGCTCCAGCGCGCCGACGAACTGCGCCTGGATGACCAGCAGCGGGTCGTCCGCGGTCGGCAGCGCGACCTTGAGCACGCCCAGTACGGCGATGTCGCCGGGGATCTCGACGATCACGCCGAGCGAGATCGAGACCAGCGTGGGCGTGCCCCAGCCGAGCTTCAGCATCGGCCCGACCAGGAACGTGCCCTGCTCCGGCGGGAAGAACCGGTTCAGGTCGGACAGGATGCGCGGGGCGTTCGCGATGACGTCCCGGGGGAACGCCACCGACTCGATCGAGCCGGTGCGGACGCCCTCGACCAGCGCCTGCAGGTTCATCCCGCGGTTGAGGCCGATCAGGCCGCCGACCGCGAGCAGCGTGAACCCGTAGCCGAGCTGCAGCCCGCTGCCGAACTCGGCGGTGAGCACGATCAGCAGCGAGAAGCCGCGCGACCCGTCCGGCTGCCGGGTGGTGATGATGCCGATCGCCTTCACCGCGAGGAAGTCGGCGAGTTCGAGTTCCAGCGCGCCGGCGTACTCGCCGCGGTCCGGGTCGTACCGGAGGAAGCCGCCGCCGGCGACCACGCCGCCGTTCACGGCCAAGCCGGCACCGGTGGGCGGGGCGATCCGCAGGCCGATGTCGACCGGCCCGGCGTTGCCGTCGGTGAACCGCACCGGCAGTTCGACGCCGAACCCCTCGACCGAGAACGAGAACGGGCCGAAGCCGCCGGACAGCGCGGTGGTGGCGCGGACCGTGACCGCCGGGGTGCCGGTGTCCGCGGACAGGGCGAGAGTGACCTGGTCGATCCGGACCGGACCGACGTCGAGCTTCGGCGCGATGGTCAGCGCCAGCCCGGCTCCGGTGGCGAACCGCAGGCCGGTCCGGCTGGACCAGGCCAGCTCGGCCGGGATCGTGATCGTCAGCTCGTTGTCGCCGAGCACGGTGCCGAGGAAGCCGTCCGCGCCGGCGGCGGACAGCACCAGCGCGAGCCCGGTGACCGCGGCCCGCAGCGCCACCTCCGGCTCGCCGGCGCGCAGGTCGACCGAGGCGTCCACGGTCGCGCCGCCGAGCTCCAGCCGGGTCTGCCCGGGCTGGCCGAACAGCTGGGTCGGCTGCTCCGGCGCGAACGCCAGCGACACCCCGAAACCGGCGCTGGGCAGCGGCTGCCCGGGCGCGCCCGGGTACTTGACGCCGACGCCGCCGGGCCGCGCGTACACGCCGAGCTGCTGGCCGAGATCGGTCCCGGCCCGCAGCTTCAGTGTCCAATTCGGACTCAACGGCACCGTGGCGTCGACCCCGTCCGGCACCTTGGGCAGCAGGATCAGCCCGGGCAGCGCGTCCCCGTCCGCGGGCAGGCCGGTGACCTGCAGGCCGAGCAGCGAGGTCGAGCCGTCCGGCAGCGTGACGTCGCTGAGGATGAGCGACACGCCCCGGCCGGCGGTCTCGTCCGGCGGCTGACCGGCGTCCGCGTGCAGGGTGGCCACGTCCTCGGCGCTGAGCAGGTCGAGCGACCCGGGCAGGCCCAGGCCGGAGATCAGCTCGCCGACGAGTTCCACCAGCTTGCCGGTGGCGAGGTTCGGCGTGCCCCAGCCGTAGACCAGCTCGGGCACCCGGCCCGGGTCGGCCAGCAACGCGGGGATCTGGTCCCAGTCGAACCGGATCCGGACGAACCCAGGCCGGGTGCCGGCGGGCGGGTGATCCTCCTCGGCGACGATGCCGAGCGTCTCGAGCAGCGAGTACCAGTCCGGCGCCCCGGTCCGGAGCTGCCGGCCGAGCAGGTACTCGAACACCCGGCGGGCCAGCTCCGGCAGGAACACCGCCGGGTCGATGCCGGCCGGCGCCTCGGTCAGCGCGGCCACCGCCCGGTAGACGTCGCCAGCGGTGCGGACCACGGCGAGGATCTCGTCGGTGCTGGCGCCGTCGGTCAGCGCCTCGATGGCGTTCACCGCCTGGGTGACCTTGGCCGCGACCGCCGGATAGGAGGCGGGCAGGCCGGGCACGTCCCAGCCGAGCTCGAACATCAGCGTGGCGAACTCGTCGGGGTCGCTGAACGCCTGCCCCAGCGGGCGGACGGTTTCGACCAGATGGTGGGCGAGCACTCCCAGGGTGCCGTTCGCGGTCGCCGGCTCGGTCATATCGCGCCCTGCTTCCCGAAGCGCTCGATGAACTCGTCCTCGACGGTGTTGTGCAAGGTCGGATTGACCTGGTCCACGAGCGCGTAATGGCAGACGATGCAGAAGTCGTAGAGGGTGGTCGGTCGCTTGCCGCCGGCGTCGTCCGCGTTCTGGATCATCAGGCAGATGCCGGTCGGGTGGTAGAAGCCCTTGGTGCGGGTGGAGCCGTTGTCGTAGAGCCCGACGATCCAACTCGAGAGCGGCGGCGGCTTGGGCGCATTGCCGCCGGGGAAGTTGGTGGCCTTCGTCGGCGCGGGCACCACGGCGTTCAGCGGCGGTAGGTTGTGCGGGCTGTTCGGGTCGGCGTTGAGCGGGTTGCCGGTGTCGGTGATCCGCTGCAGGACGGTCGGGTCGGCCAGCGGCCGGTCGGCACCGAGCTTGCCGTCCTTGACCGGGGCCCGCACCGGCACCATCAGGACGCTCCCACCCGGGAAGGCCGTCGGATCGAACGGGTCAGCCTCGATCTTCGTCAGCGTCACCTGGTTCGTGCGGATCTCGATCGTGTCGACGGTGAACCGCGGCGAGGCGGCGCCGGCCGTGACCAGCGGCCACTTCCGGAACCGGGCGACGTCGGTGGGCCTGAGCTTCGACGCGACCGCGTCCCGGAGATGGACGGTGAACCGGTTGGGCTGCCCGGCGATGGGTACGACGGTGTCCGCCAGCACACCGGCCCTGGCGATCCGCGGCCAGTTCGCCCATTTGATCTTCTTGGCGTCGAGCACGCCGCCGGTGGTCAGCGTGCTGATGTGCTGGACGTTGGGAGACCGGTTCGCGGCGGTCGCGATCTCGGCCGCGGTGGCCGGGCTGGACCGGTTCGCGTACTCGTCGCCCAGCCCGAACGCGTGACCCAGCTCGTGCGCCGCCGTCAGCCACATGTCGTAGAACACGTCGGTGGGGATGGAGTCGGCCTGCACGAAGGTCTCCCCGGCCTGGTCCACGAGAACCTGGTGGAACTGGCGTGCCGCGAGCGCCACACCGAGCGTCCGGGCACCGTCGACGCCGGTCTCGCGGAAGGAGTTGACCCCGCCGACGTGCGAGGACCGGCAGATGACCACGACCAGCGCCCGGTCCTTCCCGGTGACCCAGATCGGTTTGCCCGCGTCGTCCTTCATGGCGACCGGAACCGGAGTGCCGTCCGGCCGCTTCACGATTGCCTGCAGCGCACCCAGGAAGGCGTTGAAGTCGGCGTCGGAGACTCGCCGGTGGTTCAGCGTGAGAGCGTGCGCGACGAGCTGCTGATCGACCGTCGGTCGTTCGCCGAACGCCATGTGGAAGGCGGTGTTCTGCTCGTCCACCACCGCCCGGCTCTTGAGCCCGGTCCAGGCCGGGAACGCGGCCGCGACCCGCGGCCGGCTCACGCCCGGGTAGATGGCCGCCCAGTCGTTGATCCGCTTGGCGGTGAGGTCGTTGTTCTCCGAATCGACCGGCGTCGGCAGCCCGACGCCTTCGATCATGTCTTCCAGTCGCCAGCTCGCCCGGGCGATCGTGCCGCTGGGCAGCGGAACCTCGACGGCGTGCTGGGACCCGTCCGCCGGGTTCTGCGTGGTGAAGTCCGGGTTCAGCTCGGGCAGCACGGTCACGCCGGCGGCCGGCGACGGCACCCACGCGCTCCAGTAGTTGATGTCGAGGCCGAACGCCTGGTAGGGCCGGCTGCGGTGGCGCGTGGTCAGCCTGGTGACGATCAGCCGGACGATGCGGTCGAACGCCTCCTTGTCGGCCGTGTTGTCGGCGAACCCGTCCGGCAGGAAGAGGATGTTCGGGATCAGCTTGAACGCGACGGCGCCCGGGCCGGCCCGCCGCTCCACCGTGACCGGCGTGGACCACGGTGGCGCGAAGCGGAGCGTCGCGGTGTCGGACTTCGTCCCGAACCGGACCGTGATCCGGCCCTGGCCGCTGTCCGCCGGGACGCTGAGGATGCCGGTCTGGGGGTCGACGGCGAGCCCGTTCGCCGGCGGTTCCACCGACCAGGTGAGCGCCGGATCGTGCGAGCCGTCGGCGTGCACGTAGGTGTGATCGGTGTCGCCCGCGCGGCTCTCGAACGGCGACCAGTTGGTGATGTCCGCGATCACCCCGTCGGTGAACCTGGCCAGCACGCTGTACCGCGCCGCCATCGAACCGCGCCGGATGGTGAGCGGTGCCGGGGTCAGCCACAGCCGGTCGATCGCGGCGTGGACGTGGATCCGGATCCGGCTGGTGGCGCTTCCGGTTCCGGTGCCGACCCGGTCGGTCACCGTGAGCCCGAGCAGGAACGACCGGCCGGCGAGCGCCGGGGTGAGCACCGCCACCTCGCCGGTCTTCGCGTCGATCCGGAGGCCGTGCGCCCCGGCACCACCGACCAGCGTGGTGCTGAACGCGACGGTCACGTCCATCGAGAAGACATGCCGCCGGATGACGTCGACACCCGACTGCTCGAGTCCCCACGCCAGCCGGAAGAACTCGGGGGACGCCAGCCCGGGCACCAGGTGCACGTCGGTGCCCGAGGTGTCCGGCCAGACCAGGCCGAGGATCGTCATAGCCGCCGCCCGCACCGGGGCGAGGGGCACTGGGGTCGACGACCGCGGCCGCGGGCCGGTCCCGGCGCGGCCTCGTGGGCGCTGCTCATTGCACGTCTCCTCGTCTCGGTGCGGGATCGTGTTCGCGGTGCCCGGCTGGTCCGAGCGGCGGCTACGCCGTCCCGGCTACGCCGTCTCGGCTACGGCCAGCCGCGGCCGGATCTCGGCCGGCCGGCGACGGGCCGGGGCCGGCCGGATCAGCCCGGTGGACGAGCGGCAGTCATGATCGGCAAAGCCCCGTACCCCCGTGTCGCGCCGTGGCGTCCCAGGGCCGCCTCGTCCGGCCCGTCTGGTCGAGATCAGCGTGCGGGCCGGACCTTGACACATTCTTGCCGCCCGACCTGTACGCGACCGGCGGCTGCGTCCTCCTGTAGGTGACAGGCGACGGCCGTGCTGGCCGGGCTGGGGAGGCCGACCAGTGGTTGTGAGGACTCGGTGAAGCTGGGCGTGTTGGGGCCGGTCGAGCTGGTGGTGGACGGCGTGGCCGTGGGGTTGGGGCCGCCGCGGCGGCGGGCGGTGCTGGCCGCGCTGGCGGTCGACGCCGGCCGGCCGGTGCCGGCGCAGACGCTGATCGAGCGGGTCTGGGGGCCGGATGCTCCGCCGACGGCGTCGAGTGGGCTGTACGCGTACCTGACCCGGCTGCGGGAGGTCTTCACCCGGGCCGGTCAGGCCGATGCCGCGCCACGGCTGGTGCCCGGCCGGGGCGGCTACATCCTGGGGGTGGACCCGGACCGGGTGGACCTGTTCCGCTTCCGCCGGCTGGTGCAGGACGCCAGGGCCGGCCAGGGTGGCGGCGCGCGGCCGGCCGGGCTACTCGACGAGGCGGTCGGGCTCTGGCGCGGCCCGGCGCTGGCCGGGCTGTCCGGCGAGTGGGCCGAGCGGACCCGGCAACTGCTGGAACAGGAACGCATCGACGCGACCCTGCTGTGGGCCGCCGGGCAACTGCGGCAGGACCAGGCCGCCGCCATCGTCGGCCCGCTGCGGGCGCTACTGCAGCAGCACCCGCTGGTCGAGCCGTTGGCCGCGCGGCTGATCGAGGCGCTGGCCCGGACCGGGCGGACCGCCGAAGCGCTCGCGTGCTGGGCCGCCACCCGGCGCCGGCTGGTCGACGAGCTCGGCGCCGAACCCGGCGCCGAGCTGCGGGAGCTGCACCAGGCGCTGCTGGCCCGCGAGCCGGCCCGGCCGGCCGCGAAGGCCGCGCACCGGCCGGCCCGCACCGGCCCGCCGGGCCAGCGGCGGCCGCCGGCCCAGCTCCCGCTGGACCCGCCGCACTTCACCGGCCGCCGGGCCGAACTCGCCGCGCTGGACGCCACCCTCGCCAGCGCCCCGGGCCAGCCCGACACCGTGCCGGTGGCCACCGTGTCCGGCACCGCCGGGGTAGGTAAGACCGCGCTGGTCGTGCACTGGGCGCACCGGGTCGCCGACCAGTTCCCGGACGGCCAGCTGTACGTGAACCTGCGCGGCTTCGGCGCGACGGGTTCGGTGTCGGTGGCCGAGGCGGTCCGCGGGTTCCTGCACGCGTTCGGGGTGCCGGGATCCGAGATGCCGGCCGGGCTGGATGCCCAGGCGGCCCTCTACCGCACCACGCTGGCCGGCAAGCGGGTCCTGGTGGTGCTGGACAACGCCCGCGACGCCGGCCAGGTCCGCCCGCTGCTGCCCGGAACGGCCGGCTGCCTGGTCCTGGTGACCAGCCGGGACCAGCTCACGCCGCTGATCGCGACCGAGGGCGCCCACCCGCTCGCCCTGGACCTGCCCGACCGGGCCGAGGCGACCGCGCTGCTGGCCCGCCGGCTGGGATCCGGCCGGGTGGCCCGCGAACCGCAGGCGGCGGCCGGGATCGTCGACCACTGCAGCCGGCTGCCGCTCGCGCTGGCCGTCGCCGCGGCGCGGGCCGCCGCCCGCCCCGGCCTGCCGCTGGCGGACGTGGCCACCGGGCTGCGCGGCGCCACCCTGGACAGCTTCGACGGCGGCGACCCGGCCACCGACGTACGCACCGTCTTCTCCTGGTCCTACCGGGTGCTGGGCGCCGCCGCCGGCCGGCTGTTCCGGCTGCTGGGGCTGTACCCCGGCCTGGACATCGCCGCCCCCGCGGCGGCCAGCCTCGCCGGCCTGCCGCCGGCCCAGGCCCGCAAGCTGCTCACCGAGCTGGCCCGGGCGAACCTGGTCACCGAACACACCCCGGGCCGCTACACCCTGCACGACCTGCTCCGTACGTACGCCGCCGAGCGGGCGCACGCCGACGACAGCGCCGCCGAACGCTACGCCGCGACCCACCGGCTGCTCGACCACTACCTGCACACCGCGCACGCCGCGCAGCGGCAGCTGCACCCGCGCCGGGCCCCGGTCGCCAGCGCGCCGCCGCTGTCCGGCGCAACCGCCGAGCAGCCCGCCGACGCCAACGCCGCGTTGCGCTGGTTCAGCGTCGAGCGCCCGGCGCTGATCGCCGCCGTCGAACTCGGCTACGCCACCGGCTTCGACAGCCACACCTGGCAACTGGCCCGGGCCGTCACCGACACCTTCAACCGCCGCGGCCACTGGCACGACCTGACGGCCGTCAACGGCATCGCGCTGCAGGCCGCGCAGCGCCAAGCGAACCGCACCGGCCAGGCGCACGCGCTGCGTGGCCTCGGCCTCGGCGAGGCGGGCCTGGGACAGCTGGACACCGCCAGCAAGTACGCCCAGCTGGCACTCGACCTGTTCGAGGAACTCGGCGACCTGAGCGGCCAGATCGCCACCCACCGCAACCTCGCCTGGACGGCCGGAGCCCGCGGCGACCACCACACGGCGCTCGATCACGACACCCGCACCCTCGTGCTGTGCCGGCTCGCCGGTGACCTGACCGGGCAGGCGGCCGCCCTCAACGGCATCGGCTGGCACCGCGCCCACCTCGGCGACCACCAGCAGGCCCTGGCCGACTGCCAGCAGGCACTCATCCTGCAGGAGCAGGCCGGCGACACCTACGGCCGCGCCCACACCCTGGACAGCCTGGGCTACCTCTACAACCGCCTCGGCCGCCACCAGGACGCGATCGACCGGTACCAGGACGCGCTCGAACTGTTCCACCAGGCCGGCGACAGCCACAGCGAAGCCACCTGCCTCAACTACCTCGGCGAGACCCACCAGGCCGCCGGCGACCCCGCCGCCGCCCACGCCGCCTGGCAGCAGGCCCTCGACATCCTCGACGCCCTCGACCACCCCGACGCCGACCAGATCCGCCCCAAGCTGTCGCCGCCCGCCTGACCGGCTCCGCGGCCGCCCGGCTTGACCTTGACCCTGCGTCAGGGTCACAGCATGGCGGCATGGCCACTACCAACCCCGCGATCGAAGTCGCGGGACTCACCAAGTCCTACGACGACCACACCGTGCTGGACGGCGTCGACCTGATCGTCCCGGAGGGCACCGTCTACGCGCTCCTCGGACCCAACGGCGCCGGCAAGACGACCATCGTCAACATCCTGTCCACCCTGCTCACCCCCGGTGCCGGTGAGATCCGCGTCGCCGGCTTCGACGTCCGACGCGAGCCCGCCGGGGTGCGCGCCGCGATCGGTGTCACCGGGCAGTTCTCGGCGATCGACGAACTGCTCACCGGCCGCGAGAACCTGCGGCTGATGGCCGACCTGGCGCACCTGGACCGGACGACCGCGACCACCAGCGTGGCCGGGATGCTGGACCGCTTCGACCTCGTCGACGCGGCCGACCGGCGGGCCCAGACCTACTCGGGCGGCATGAAGCGGCGGCTGGATCTGGCGATGACGCTCATCGCCCGGCCCCGGCTGATCTTCCTCGACGAGCCGACGGCCGGTCTGGACCCGCGCAGCCGCCGCGACCTGTGGGCGATCGTCCGCGAGCAGGTCGCCGACGGTGTGACGGTGCTGCTGACGACGCAGTACCTGGACGAGGCCGACCAGCTGGCCGACCGGATCGGGGTCCTCGACGGTGGTCGGCTGGTCGCCGAGGGCACGGCCGCCGAGCTGAAGCGGCGGGTGCCCGGCGGACATGTGTCGGTGCAGTTCACCGACGCCGTGGCGCTGGCGGCGGCAGCGGCGGCGCACCCGGACGCCAGCACCGACGCCGACGCGCTCACCCTGCAGGTGCCCAGCGACGGCAGCATCGCCGGGCTGCGCCGCCTGCTCGCCGGCCTCGACGACCACGGCGTCGCCGGCCTGACGGTCGAGTCCGCCGACCTCGACGACGTGTTCCTCGCGCTCACCGGCCGCGCGGCCGAGGCGCGCACAGCTGAGGAGATCTCCGCATGAGCGAGCTTGCGAGCGAATCAAGGCAGCACAGTGTGCCCGTGTCTCATGACGGGTCCGAGCGCCAGCGAGGAGCCGGCATGAGCACCACTTACACCGTCCGCGACTCGGCGACGATGCTGCGGCGCAACCTGCTGCACATCCGCCGCTATCCGTCGCTGTCGATCCTGCTGCTCGCCCAGCCGATCCTGTTCCTGCTGCTGTTCGTCTACGTGTTCGGCGGGACCCTGGGCGCCGGCCTGCCGGGCCTGCCGGGCGGCGGAGACCGCAGCGACTACCTGGTCTTCATCACGCCGGGCATCCTGTTCATGACCGTCGCCAGCATCGCGCTCGGCACCGCGATCTCGACCGCGACCGACATGACCACCGGGATCATCGCCCGCTTCCGCACCCTGAACATCGCCCGGGTGTCGGTGCTCACCGGTCACGTGCTGGGCGCCGTCATCCGGACCGGGCTCGCCGTGGTGATCGTGGCGGCGGTCGCGTTCCTGCTCGGGTTCCGCTCCGACGCCGGCCTGCTCGGCTGGCTCGGCGTGGTCGGGCTGCTGGTCCTCATCGCGTTCTCGCTCACCTGGCTGACCGTCGGCATGGGCCTGGCGGCGGACAGCGTCGAGACGGCCAGCAACACCCCGATGTTCCTGATGATCCTGCCGTTCATCAGCAGCGGCTTCGTGCCGACCGACGCGATGCCGGCCGGGCTGCGCCAGTTCGCGGAGCACCAGCCGTTCACGCCGATGATCAACACCCTCCGCGCCCTCGCCACCGGCGCTCCGACCGACTCCGACCTGTGGCTCGCGATCGGCTGGTGCGCACTGATCGCGCTGCTGGGCTACCTCTGGTCACGCCGGCTGTTCCTGCGCGTGCCCGCGAAGTAGGAGACTGACGCGGTGCTCACGATCGGCCAGCTGGCGTCGTACGCCGGTGTCACCGTGCGCGCGGTGCGGCACTACCACGCCAAAGGTCTGCTGCCGGAGCCGGAGCGTGACAGCTCCGGCTACCGGCGCTACGACGCCCACGCCGTCGTCGAGCTCATCAAGATCCGTACGCTCGCCGACGCCGGTGTGCCGCTGGCGCGGGTCCGCGAGCTGCTGGCCGCGGGCGAGGAGGAGTTCAACGCCGCCGTCGCCGACATCGACCGGCGGCTGCGCGCGGAGATCAGGCAGTCGCAGCGGCACCGCGAGCAGATCGCGCAGCTGGCGGCCGGGGACAGCCTGGCCCTGCCGGCGGAGGTGGTCGCCTACCTGCACCGGCTGCGCGGGCTCGGACTGCCCGGCCCGATGATCGACGGCGAGCGGGACGCCTGGATCCTGGTCGCCGCCCAACTCCCGGAGCACATGCCGCTCTACATGAAGCTGAAGGAGCAGCAGCTCGACGACCCCGCGACGGTCGAGCTCTACCACGACCTCGCCACGGTCCTCGACTGGACGGCCGACGACCCGCGGGTGGCGACCGTAGCCGACCGGCTCGTCGCCTCCATCGAGGCCGCCGAGGCCGCCGGCTGGGACACCTACGACGACGTGATGCCCGACGAACTCGCGCAGCTCCTCGACTCGGTCTTCGTCGACTCGGTGCCGGTCGCCCGCCGGCTCCTGGAACGGCTCGAGGAACGCGGCTGGCGCGGCTGGACCAAGCTCCAGCGGATCCCCCCGAAATAGCGGAAGCTGGCCGGTGCCGGCCGGGTCGGCTCAGGTGCCGGCCAGGCCGGCTCAGGTGGCCGCCAGGTCAAGGGCGATCTTCTCCGCGGCGGCGGACAGGGCAGCGCCCCAGCCGGGGAGCAGATCCCGGGAGTACCTGGCGGTGGGCATCGCCAGTGCGAGGGCGGCCGACGGTGCGCCGGAACGGTCCGGGATGACCACGCCGACCGCCGTCAGGCCGGCCTCGGTCTCCTGGTCGTTGACCGCGAGCCCGCGGCGCCGGATGGTGCGCAGTTCCCGCCGGAGCCGGGTCGCCGCGTCCCCGTCGAGGCGGCCGAGCGCCGCGGCCAGGTCGTCCGGTGCGAGGGCGGCCAGGACCGCCTTGCCTCCGGAGCTCAGGTGCGCCGGCAGGGTGCGCCCGGTCCGGTCACCGACCCGCAGGACGTGGCTGCACTCGACGGTCGCGACGAAACGGACGTCCGAGCCGGTCCGGACCGTGAGGCTGACCGTCTCCGCCAGCGTGTCGACCAGCCGCCGCAGGTGCGGCAGGGCCACCTCGCGCAGCCGGGCGGTCGGGGCCGGCAGGACCGGGCCGCGCTGCAGCACCGGGCCGGGCCCGTACCGGCGATCCGGCAGCTGCTCGGCGAAGTCGCGGTACACCAGCATCCCCAGCAGCCGATGCGCGGTGGACACCGAGACAGCCAGCCGCTCCGCCGCGTCGGTGACGCGCATCGGCCCCTCCTGTTGGAGGAGCGCGGCCAGCAGCAGCGCCGAGTCGACCGAAGCGATCGCGTACGCCGGACGATTCTTCACAACAGAAAAAGCTATCCCTGATTCCAGGAAAAGCGAAGGGTCCCGAGGCAGGCCGCCTTGCGTCGAGGAGGACGGACGATGAGCGCAGTGCAGTCGCCGGTCACGATCACGGCGACCGACGGGCCGGGGCAGCCGCCGCGCAGCGCCGCGCTGGCGGAGCTGTACCGGGAGTTCGAGAAGGAGCTGCTGGTTCCACTCTGGACGGAGATCGGCGATCTCATGCCGGACGCCCCGCGTTCGGCCGCGCTGCCCCACTGCTGGCGCTGGACGGATCTGCTGCGGCTGGCCCAGCGCGCCGGGGACCTCGTGCCCGTCGGCCGCGGCGGGGAACGGCGCGCGATCGCGCTGGCCAACCCCGGGCTCGCCGGGCGGCCGTTCGCCACGCCCACCTTGTGGGCCGCCATCCAGTACCTCAACCCGCACGAGGACGCGCCGGTGCACCGGCACACCCAGAACGCCTTCCGGTTCGTCGTGGCCGGCGAAGGCGTGTGGACCGTGGTCGACGGTGACCCGGTCGCCATGCGCCGCGGGGACTTCCTGCCGCAGGCGGGCTGGAACTGGCACGGTCACCACAACATCAGCGCACAGCCGATGGCCTGGATCGACGGCCTCGACATCCCCTTCCAGCACTACCTGGACACCGCGTTCTTCCAGCTGGGGCCCGACGCGGTCGAAAACGCCGGCGTGCCGGACCGGTCCCGGTCCGAGCGGCTGTGGGGCCACCCGGGCCTGCGCCCGCTCACCCACCTGACGCCGACGCGGGCCACACCGCTGCTCGCCTACCGCTGGGAGCACACCGATCATGCACTGGCCGAGCAGCTCGCCCTCGAGGCCGAAGGCCATCCGGTCACGGTCGAACCCGGACACGCCGCCGTCCGGTACACCAACCCGACGACCGGCGGGGACGTCCTGCCGACGATCCGGTCCGAATTTCACCGCCTCGCGCCGGGTGCCGAGACGGCCGGCCGTCGCGAGGTCGGCTCCTCGGTGTTCCAGGTCTTCCAGGGCGCGGGCGAGGTGACCGCCGGCGACGCGACCTGGGCCGTCGAGCCCGGGGACCTCTTCGTCGTCCCGTCCTGGCAGCGGCTGTGCCTGCGGACCGCCGCCGGGCTGGACCTGTTCCGGTTCAGCGACACCCCGGTCCTCGAGCGGCTCGGCCAGGACCGCGTCGAGGTCGAGCCGGGGGAGCCGGCATGAGACTCGCCACGGCCCGTACCGGCACCGGCACCCGCGCCGTGCGGGTCACCGAGGACGGGCTGGTCGATCTCGGCCGGCCGGACGTCGGCGCCGTGCTGGAGCTGCCGGACTGGCCGCGCCGCGCCGCGGCGGTCGGCCCGGCGCTGCCGGGTGACGTCGAGTTGGCCCCGGTCGTGCCCCGGCCCGGCAAGGTGCTCTGCGTCGGGCTCAACTACCGCAACCACATCATGGAGATGGGCCGCGAGCTTCCGGCTTACCCGACGCTGTTCGCCAAGTTCGCCGAAGCGCTGATCGGTGCCACCGACGACATCGCGCTGCCGCCCGAGTCCGCCGCCGTCGACTGGGAGGCCGAACTGGCCGTCGTCATCGGCCGCACCGTGCGGCGTGCCGACGAACGCGAGGCCGCGGCGGCCATCGCCGGGTTCACCGTGCTGAACGACGTGACCGCACGCGACTGGCAGTACCGCACCACCGAGTGGCTGCAGGGCAAGACGTTCGAGGGCAGCACGCCGCTCGGGCCGGTCCTCGTCACCCCCGACGAGCTGCCCGGAGGCGTGCGCCCCGCGCTGCCGCTGTCCGCCACGCTCGACGGCGAGATCGTGCAGACGGCGGACACGTCCGACCTCGTCTTCGACCCGGTCGCGCTGGTCCGCTACGCCTCCACGATCCTCACCCTGCGCCCCGGCGACATCATCGCCACCGGGACCCCCGGCGGAGTCGGGCACGCCCGCAAGCCCCCGCGGTACCTGACCGACGGCGCGCTACTGGTGACCGAGATCGGCGGCATCGGCCGGCTGACGAACACGGCCAGGTCGTCATGAGCGAGCTTGCGAGCGAATCAGGCAGCACAGTGCGCTCGTGTCCCACGACGGATCCGAGCGCCAGCGAGGAGCCGGCATGAACATGTTCCCGGGAGCCGCGCGAGAGTGGATGGGCACGGCTACCGCCGTCTTCCTGGATGCCCTGGACCGGCTCACCGACCACGACCTCGACGCCCCGACGACGTTGCCGGGTTGGACCCGGCGTCACGTGGTCGCGCATGTGCACTTCAACGCGTGCGCCCTGGGGCGGTTGGCGAGCTGGGCGGCGACCGGGACCGAGCAACGCATGTACGCCTCACCCGACCAGCGCACCGCCGAGATCGGGGCCGGCGCCGCGCGCCCCGCCGCCGAGTTGCGCCGCCTCGTGCGTGACTCCGCCGCCGGGCTGGCCGCGGCGCTCGACGCCCTGACACCCGACGCCTGGCAGGCGACGGTGATCACCGCACAGGGACGCACCGTGGCCGCCACGGAGATCCCCTGGATGCGCGCCCGCGAGGTCGCGGTGCACGCCGTCGACCTCGACGCGGGTGTGGGCTTCGCCGACCTCCCGGCCGAGCTGACCGCCGCGCTCCTGGTCGACGTGATCGGCAAGCGGGCGGCGGCCGGCGAGGGGCCCGCACTGGCCGGATGGCTCACCGGCCGCACCGCCGAGGCTCCCCGCCTCGGCCCGTGGCTCTGACCGGGACGGACACCTCAGCGAGTGCGCTCGGCCAGGACACCGCTCGTCCGCGGCTACTTCACCTCGATCAGCTCGGTCATGCCGGGCAGCACGTCGCGGGTGTCGAACATGGCAAGGCGGAGCTCAGGAGTGTCCAGGTTGGTGACCGCCGCATACCCCTCGGCGATCATGGCGGACACGTCCTCGTCCAAGGTGGTGGTGCCGTAGCCGAAGTGGTGGAAGCCGTAACCACGGTCGTCGACAACGTCGCGGTACACGGACGGAGCGTCGTCAGCCAGCTGAACCAGCTCGTACGTCATGTGGCCGGCGAGCCCGAACGCCAGATGCAGGATCGCCTGTGCCGGCTCACCCCGGTAGAGAGTGCCCACCGGCTCGGCGTCGCGGAAGACCGCCCATGGACCGACATTGAAGCGCTTGGTGAACTGCTCGATCGCCACATCGAGATCTTTGACGACGAACGCGGTCTGAAAGATGCCAACGGTCGGACGACCCCAGTCGGACAGCATGGCTACATCGAGCTCCTTGTGGTGGGGGCGCTGGACACACCCGCGACGGCCCCGTCACGGCGGTTGGCCAGGACGGAACTCCCGAGGCAGGCAACGATCACTGTGCGGTGAATCCTCCGTCGGCCACGAGAACGTGCCCCGTGACGTAGCTCGATGCCGGCGACGTCAGCCACAACGCGGCCTCGGCCATCTCGCGAGGCTCCGCGATGCGACCAAGGGGGGTGACCGACAGCAGTTCGTCCAGGTCGACATCCGGGTCCTCGATCAGGTCCTTCACCAAGGCGGTGTTGGTGAGTCCCGGTGCGAGCGCGTTGACGCGGATGCCGTTGCAGCCGTGCTCGACCGCGGCGGTCCGGGTGAGTCCGACGACGCCATGCTTCGCGGCGGTGTACGCCGCCAGGCCCGCGGTGCCGATCACTCCCGCCACCGACGCCGTGTTGACGATCGTCCCGCGTCCCAGCGGCACCATCGTCGCCAGCTCGTGCTTCATGCACAGCCACACTCCGCGCAGGTTGACCGACATCAAGGTGTCCCAGTCAGCGGCTTCCTGGCCTTCGAACGGAGCCCTCGGGGCACCGACCCCGGCATTGTTGAAGGCAGCATCAACCGGCCCGTACGCTGCCTCGGCCGCCTGCACGGCCGCCACGACGTCGGCCTCGACCGAGACATCGGTGCGGACGAACATCGCGACCCCGCCCGCCTCCATGATCGTCGCAACGGTCTGCTCGCCGCTGCTGTCCAGGTCTGCGACGACCACCGCCGCACCCTGCTCGGCGAACAGCTCGGCCGTCGCGCGGCCGATCCCCGACCCACCACCGGTGACGAGTGCCACTCGTCCGGCGAGAGCACCTGCCGCCATCACGCGATCACGACCGGGATACGGCCACCGCTCCGCGCACGATCGGACCTCGCGGGCACCGGTCTCTCAGCGGGGCAAGGGAGGTTCGCAGTCACCGGTACGGTCCCTTCTGGGGGGCGAGCCGAGTGTCGCCCTGCAACGGGAGCCATGACCCCGCCGTGGTGTTGGCGAAGGTTCGTCGATCCCGAACCTCTGGATCATCCCTGTCGAAGGCGACACTATGACCGACGGTTCCAAAATTCAAGACTCTTCTGCATGCCGGCACAAGTATGTTGTACGATTTGGTCTCACGGAGTGTCGGCGACGACGCTGTGCAGCCCGACCGGACCGGCCCTTAGGATGAGGCGTGTCTCAACCCATGGCGCGCGCTTACATCTTCGACCTTCTGGGCGACTTCGCCCGCGTCGGCGGCGACGAGATCAAGCTCAAGGCACTGGTCGCCCTGGGCGAAACGCTGGGCATCTCCCCACCGACCATGCGGGTCACCGCCGCTCGAATGCGCGAGGAAGGTTGGCTTGCCGTACGCCGGGAGGGGCGCGAGGCCTACTACTCGATGACCCGCAAGACCTTGCACCTGCTCGACGAGGGCAGGCAGCGGATCTTCAGACCCAAGCCGGGCCCATGGTCCGGTGAGTGGTCCATGGTCATCTATACCGTCCCGGAGAGTGATCGC
>Ga0307500_10000236_pt1 | contig 18898 bp, 6 predicted proteins | sample 14_S_MG_FD_201362 | JGI IMG/M metagenome (GOLD analysis project Ga0307500, IMG submission 201362) | Soil microbial communities from Populus trichocarpa stands in riparian zone in the Pacific Northwest, United States - 14_S | ecosystem: Environmental > Terrestrial > Soil > Riparian zone > Trees... | reverse complement strand
CCAACCATTTATGAATCTACTTGGCGCAGCGTCTTTTGTGCGCCACTCACACTTGTGAGCAGAAGCATGCTTCCATGATCGCAATGAGGGGAGGGAAGAATTCCCGGAAAGCGTGCTTTTGATAGGACATCGGACGAGCATGCCTTGTCGGAAACATGCTTTTGACGTTGTGCTCCGGGGGAGGGGAAATGCGCAAAAAGCATGTTTCCGGCTTTGATTGTTCGGGCAGCGCCATAGCACGTTCGTGCTATGGCGCTGCCTTTGATCAGATGCCAATGTCTGCTGGTAGCTGTGGGCCGGCTGCTGGCGCAGCTCGACGAAATCCGTTTTTGACTCAAGCTGACGCTGCTTGCCTGCGTGGGATCGTCGACCCAAAATCGCGAGTCGTTTGTCAGGGACCACTATAGGTGGTCTTTTTTGTTGAGCCGTTTTGCAGGCCGTACTAGACGTCAGGTGGCGTGGGGGTTGGGGCGGCGTTCAATGAGTGAAGGGGCTGGCGGAGTTATGCCCTCGACAAATGTCGAGGCGCTTGTCCTTTTATTGCGTTTTCTCGAAATCGCCGCCGATCCCGGGCAGATCAAACACCAGTACGCGGCGACGCAGTTCGGAAGTTCAGAGATCCTGCGTTGCGCCAAGGGTTTCAAGCTCCGCGCCCGATCGATCTCAACGAATCCCGATAGATTGACGAAGACGCCACTGCCGGCGCTGGCCGAGGGGCATGACGGCGAGTTCTTCATTCTTGCACAGATCGTCGGCGAAAAAGTGGTGATCCAGGATCCCAAAGTTGGGCGTCCGCAGCTGTTGAATCGTGAAGAGTTCGAATCCCGCTGGAGCGGGCGGCTCGTGCTGATCACCCGGCGTGCCTCGCTTGGCGAACTGGCCCGCAAGTTCGACATCACCTGGTTCGTGCAGGCGATGCACAAATACCGGTATCTCCTGTCGGAGGTCATGGTCGCGTCGTTCTTTCTGCAATTGTTCGCGCTGGTATCGCCGCTGTTCTTCCAGGTGGTGATCGACAAGGTGCTCGTCCATCGCGGGCTGACGACGCTGGATGTACTGGTATTTGGGCTCATCACGGTATCGATCTTCGAGTCGCTGCTCGGCGCCCTGCGCACCTACGTGTTTTCGCACACCACCAACCGTATTGACGTCGAGCTCGGGGCGCGGCTGTTCCGCCACTTGATGGCGCTGCCGATCGCCTATTTCGAGGCGCGGCGCGCCGGCGACTCGGTGGCGCGGGTGCGTGAGCTGGAGAACATCCGCAATTTTCTCACCAGTTCGGCGCTGACGCTGGTCATCGACCTGTTCTTCACCATCGTTTTCCTCGGTGTGATGTTCTATTACTCGCCGCTGCTGACCTGGATCGTGATCGGCTCATTCCCGTTCTATATCGCGATCTCCGCCGGCGTGACGCCGATATTCCGCGAACGGCTCGACGACAAGTTCAACCGCGGCGCGGAGAACCAGGCCTTCCTGGTCGAAAGCCTCACCGGCATCGAAACCCTCAAGGCGATGGCGGTCGAGCCGCAGATGCAGCGGCGTTGGGAGGAGCAACTGGCCGGCTACGTCCGGGCCAGCTTCCGCGTGTTGTCGCTCGGCAACTGGGCCAGCCAGGCGGTGCAGCTCGTCAGCAAGATCGTCACGGCGCTGACGCTGTATTTCGGCGCCTATCTCGTGATCGACGGCAATCTCACCGTCGGTGAGCTCGTCGCCTTCAACATGCTATCCGGCCGCGTGGCCCAGCCGATCCTGCGGCTCGCGCAGCTCTGGCAGGATTTCCACCAAGCGCGGCTTTCGGTCCGGCGGCTCGGCGATATCCTCAATGCGGTGCCGGAGCCGGCCTACAAGCCCGGCCGCGCGGCACTGCCGGCGATCAAGGGCTCCATAGCCTTCGACAATGTCACTTTCCGCTATCGCCTCGACGGACCGGAAGTGCTCAAGGACATCAGCATCGAAGTGCCGCCCGGCCAGATGATCGGGATTGTCGGCCCATCCGGTTCGGGCAAGTCGACGCTGACAAAGCTGGTGCAAAGACTCTATGTGCCAGAGAGCGGCCGCGTACTGGTGGACGGTGTCGATGTCGGCATCGTCGATGTCGCCTGGCTGCGGCGTCAGGTCGGCGTGGTGCTGCAGGAGAACGTGCTGTTCAACCGCTCGATCCGCGACAACATCGCGCTTGGTGATCCCTCCTGGCCGCTCGAACGCGTGATTGCGGCCGCCAAGCTCGCCGGCGCGCATGACTTCATTCTGGAACTGCCGGAAGGCTACGACGCCGTGGTCGGCGAGCGCGGCAGCGGCCTGTCCGGCGGCCAGCGCCAGCGTATCGCTATCGCCCGCGCGCTGATCGGCGATCCCCGGATCCTGATCTTCGACGAAGCCACCTCAGCGCTGGATTATGAGAGCGAGCGCATCGTGCAGGACAACATGCGGCGGATCGCGCAGGGCCGCACCGTCATCGTGATTGCCCACCGTCTCTCCACCGTACGACAGGCTGATCGCATCATTACGATCGAGCGCGGCCGCATCGTCGAGGATGGCAGCCACGACGAATTGATCCGCAGCGCCGGGCGCTACGCCAAGCTGCATCGCATGCAAGCGGGGCTTCATGAAGCAAGCTGAGGCCGCTGCATCGCCGGCTGAAAAGCAGCCATCGAGTAACGTGGTGCCGCTGCCGCCGCGCGCGGTGCGGATGCGCCGGTCCGAGCGGGAGTTCTTGCCGGCAGCGCTTGAGATCATCGAGACGCCGGCGTCGCCGATCGGCCGGGCCATCGCCTTCACCCTGATCGCATTCTTCCTGATCGCGCTGGCCTGGGCCATTTGCGGCCGTATCGACATCATCGCCACGGCGCAGGGCAAGATCGTTCCGGTCGGCCGCATCAAGGTGATCCAGCCGCTCGAAACCGGCATGGTGACGGCCATCCACGTCAAGGATGGCGATCGCGTGCGGGAAGGCCAGGTGCTGCTCGAGCTCGACCGCGTCGCAAGCAGTTCCGAGCGCAACCGTATCCGCCATGATTATCTGCGGGCGCGGCTCGACGTGGCGCGGCTGGTTGCGCTACGCGCGGGGGTCGAGGCCGGGTTTGGTACGACGGAATTCGTCCCCCCGGCGGATGCGCCGGCTTACGAAGTCGCGCGCACCAAGGCCTTCACGTTGGCCCAGGCGGAGCAGCAGGCGGCAAAGATTGCGGCGCTGGACCAGCAGATCGCCCAGAAGGTCGCGGAGGCCGACGAAATCGCCGCGGTGCTGACCAAGCTCCGCGCCGGTCTGCCATTGATCGCGGAGGTCGCAGACGTCCGTGAAAAAGTCATGAAGATGGAGTTTGGTAACCGAATCGCTCATCTCGAGGCGCAATTGAAATTGACCGATCAGCGCCACGAACTGATCGTTCAGGAACGCCGCGCGGTGGAATCCACCGCCGCCCGGAAAGCGCTGGAAGCGCAGCGCGAGCAGACCCGCGCCGAATATGTCCGGGGCATCATGACCGATCTCGCCGAGTCCGAGTCGAAGGCCGCACAATTCGCCGAGGACCTCGCCAAGGCGGAGAAGCGCATGCAGGATCAGGTGTTGCGCGCGCCGATCGACGGGACCGTGCAGCAGCTCGCGCTACACACGATTGGCGGCGTCGTAACTCCGGCGCAGGCGCTGATGATGGTGGTGCCGGCCAGCGCCGGCATCGAGATCGAGGCGATGGTGCCGAACAAGGACATCGGCTTTGTCCATGACGGCGATGACGCCGAGATCAAGATCGACACCTTCAACTTCACCCGCTACGGTCTGCTTCACGGCAAGGTCATCACGGTGTCACAGGACGCGGTGATGCGCGACAAGCCGGCGGGATCGGCCAACAACGACCGCCAGCCCAGCCAGACCGCGCGCAGCAGTGAGCCGCCGGGCCAGGAGTTGATCTACGCCGCTCGCATATCGCTCGACCGCACCCGCATGCAGATCGACGACCGGCTGGTCGAACTGGCCCCCGGCATGGCAGTTACCGTGGAGATCAAGACCGGCAAGCGCCGCGTGATTGAATATCTGCTGTCGCCGCTGTTGCGCTACAAACAGGAGAGTTTGCGGGAGCGATAAAGCATATTCGTGGTGTGACGCAGGCAACATCTTCGGCGTGCTATTCGCGGTGTCTTCAACTTTTCACTTGCGGAACCTCAAATCGCCAGTCTAGTTTTGCGAGCTACAGGGTAGGGTAATTCGAGAACTGGCAGGCGGATTCTTCGGCAAACAGCCGATGTGCCGGTCACGTTCAGCCCAATATTGTTGGCGACATCGGCGCTTCTCGCAGCGAACGGGCTGTGCTGTGCTGTGCATAAGGGAGGCGTTGTTCTAGTATTTGGCAAATGCCTCGATAGTAGGAGCAGCGATGCCGAATACCAGGAAGACAGCGCCGGGGGAAAAGCGCGTGAACAAGACCGCGACGGCGAGCAAGCCTGCCGCAGAACCGTTGCTCGGCGAGGCCGCGCTGAAGCAAGCGATGGCCGAAATCGCCGCTAATCCGACTGCCGCGGGTGCGTTCGGCGCCGCGCAGGCCAGTGCGTCTGCGTCCGGCAAGGCTACCTCCGAGCCGCCGCCGAAGACGGTGTCGCAGGTGCTCGGCGAAATCACCTGGCTGATGACCCAGAGCCCGCGCCACAAATCGATCCCGCTCGGCGATCTCGAATGGCTTGTGATGCCCGCGATCCTGCTCAAGCAGTTCCGGATGTTCTACAAGGGCGAGCAGCCGGTCGGTGTTGCGGTCTGGGCGCTGGTGGATGACCTCGTGGCGAAGCGCATCGACGCGGGCGACAAGCGGCTGACCGCGGTAGAATGGAAGAGCGGCCCCAATATGCGCGTTCTCGATGTGGTCGCGCCGTTCGGCGCAGAGGCGGAGATGCGGGAGCAGATTGCGGCCCTTTAGGTTTTTGGCCAAACGTAGGATTTGAGTATGTCTCGGGCAATTTCGTCAGCAGGCAAGCGAACCCGGCGCAACCCGGATGCGGCAACCAGAATTCCCCTTTCTGCGCCCCTCACTGCCGGGCCGGACCTCGATGCGCTTCGCCGGGCCGAAGCTGTGCGCGAAGGGCGGGAGATTGAGCGCGGGATGAAGCCGGTCGGCCTTCGTCCCTTGCAGCACTTGCAGCATGATATTGCCGGGTCTGGGCAGATCGATGAAGCCGGTTCTGCGTCGGATTTGCCCGAAGCGGATTTCCAGGCATGGACTGGCGCGCTGCGTGAACTGCCGCAGGGCCGGGTGACCGAAGCCGACGTCCTGGCGTGGGTCGAAGGTCCGCTGCGGCAGTTCCTTCCTTTTGAGAAGTTCATCGGCGTTTACGGGACCTTGTCGGGTGGCCGTATCCATATGCTGTCGATGCTGTCGAGCGGGCATGATCCGGCGTTTCTTGCCAACCTTGAAAGTTCTTTCGACCTGAAGATGCGCGGCTGTTTCGAATGGTGGGTGTCCAACCGGAAGCCCTTCATTGTTGACATGTCCGGCGAGGTCGATGAAGTGGGCGTGCGGCGGTTTGTGACCAGGCGTTCGCTCGAGGAGATCGAGCGCTTTTCGCTGGGCGTTATTGCGGCGCACGGCGTCGTCGATCCGTTTACGCTGGCCGGCACCTATTTCAGCTTTTCCGGGGTGTCCGCGGCCCAGCCAGGCCGAACGCTCTCGGCGCTCGAATTGATTGCTCCTGTGCTGCACATGCTGTACCTGCAGACCAAGCAGGCCGCAAAATCGGCGGTTGACCTGACGGTACTGACGGATCGGCAAAGAGCCCTGGTCGATCTCGCCCGCAACGGATTGTCGGACAAGGAGATCGCCGCGCAGCTGTCGATTTCCGATCACACCGTTGGAAACCATTTCCGCGCCATCTATGCCAGGCTCGGTATCAGCAAGCGCAGCCAACTCATCGCGCTGCTGAAATAGGCCTCGCTAGCACGAACGTGCTATCGATCCGGTTGCAGAATCCGTGCTCTATAAGCATGGGTGAAGTGCTGTCCCGACCGGGGAACGTGATCGGGCAGTGTGTGGGGGGCGAGCCAATGAACACGGTCACGACGCCGGACAGACTTGCCGCCGAGCCGCTGCTCGGAGAGGCCGCGCTGCAGGAAGCGATGGCCGAATTCACGGCCAGCAAGAACGCCTTGGCCGGCGCCGCGCCGCAAGGCGTGCCAAGCGAAGTGCCACCGCCGAAGACGGTGTCGCAGGTGCTCGGCGAAATAACCTGGCTGATGACCCAGAGCCCGCGCCACAAATCGATCCCGCTCGGCGATCTCGAATGGCTTGTGATGCCCGCGGTCCTGCTCAAGCAATTCCGGATGGTGTACAAGGGCGAGCAGCCGGTCGGCGTCGCGGTGTGGGCGCTGGTCGATGATCTCGTGGCGAAGCGCATCGATGCCGGCGAGAAGCGGCTGGCGGCGGTGGAATGGAAGAGCGGCGCCAATATGCGCGTTCTCGATGTTGTTGCGCCGTTCGGGGGGGGGAGCCGGAGATGCGGGAGCAAGTCGGTTTTAAATTGTCATAATCGTGGGGGACTCTCGTGCGAGGGGTTTGTTCAGTCCGAAGCGCCGATGACCGAAGGGGGCGCTTCGTTGGAAAAGTTGAGGCCCGAAAGTCCGGCGGGGTAATGACCTTCGATCGGTTAAAGCAAACGTTCATCAATACAAACGCTCTGCGCTAAGCCCGATGAAAGCGAATCGAAGCACCATCTCGTTGACCCCCCTTAGCGCAGAGCTCTCGGCTTTTTGGTCCCGCGGGCTTGCGCTGACCATAAGCTTGTTTGGTGTCGCTCGTTACGCTGTAGGTAAGGCCTCCCGTTCACTTTGTCTCAAAGCGTTGACGTGTTCATTTTGTTTGGCGTTGTACCTGTGTTGTTATGCCGATACATCAACCGCGCAAGGGGCGCCGGCCTACACGTTGCCCGCCGGGGCAGAGATCGTTCTGCAACTCGGGCATGCGTCTGACGGCTTATTCTTCGTGTTCTCTCCAGATCAGAGATTCATTCTCTCTGCTGGCGGAGACCAAGCCTTGAAATTATGGGACGTTGGTTCTGGCCGCCTACTGCGGGACTTCGAGGGATCGGAGCCTTCAAGCATTGACGAAGTGGTGTTCTCGCCTCACGGCGATTACGTCCTGGCGGCGGGAGCGTATGGGCTTCGCCTATGGAACGTAAGAACTGGTCTACTGACCCGCACGATAGGCGATTCTTCCCGATATGATTTAGCCAACCATGCGCAAGCAGTCGCGTTCTCTCCTGATGGAGAATATCTCGTTGCGGGGTATCGGGACCATAGGGTTAGATTGTGGAACTCAAAAACTGGAAAACTTCTGCACTCGCTCGAAGGTCATCGCGAAGCAGTTGGCTCCGTCGTTTTTTCTCCCGATGGGCAGTTCATATTCTCCGCATCGCGGATTGGCTTGCAGGACGCTGCCATCCTGCAATGGGATGCACGGTCTGGCGCTATTGTTCGTGAGCTTCCAATCGCTGATTCTAGAAAGATTTCGACGGAGCGGCATGCGTTCATAAGAGATGCCCTTAAGATTTCTCCCGACGGGCGGTATCTGTTTGCACAAGGCGTCGATTTGAAATGCGCTATCTGGGATATTGTAACAGGAGGGCTAATAAAACGCTTTACTGCCACGGGCCTCTCGCCGGATTGGCGCCTAATTATCACTAATGCGCCAAATGGTGGCACTGAACTGCGCAGCTTGGACACCGGAGCAGTGATCAGGAGTTTTCCGGCTTCGCGCATGGTCAGATTTTCACCTGATGGCAGAGTAATCGGCGCGATCGATAGCAAGCTTGCGATCAGTCTGTGGAATGTCGAAGACGGCAACATGATGCGTTCGTTTCTGCCAAGGCAGAAGCCGATCAGAGCGGTCGCGTTCGCGCGAGATGGTCATCGTATCATCACCGGCGACGATGCAGGGCTTCAAATTTGGAACGATGCTACGCTCGTGAAATCTCTGCGAAGTGAAAGTGCGATACATTCCGTCGCCTTGTCGGCTGATGGAGGCACGATCGCAGCAGGTAGGGCAGACCGAAAGATTGGCCTCTGGGAGGTTGCTAAGGGCGAGTTAGCCCGACTGGTCGAACTTTCGGGCTTTGGTGGGGGATACGGTAGCGTTACGTCTGTGCAGTTTAGCCCCGATAGCAAGACGATTCTTGGCGCGACCGGAACGACTGCTCAAGCGTTGGATGTGGCCACCGGCGCCGTTACAAGAACATTCAACGGAGCGGATGTTGCGGCCTTTTCGCTGGACGGACGACGTGTCGTGACCGGTGGAGGCAACATCGCAATTTGGAACGCCGGAAATGGCGAGAATCTAATAACGATCAATCCTATTGGAGGAGGAGTCCATGCGGCCGACTTTTCGCGTTCTGGAGAGAGGATTGCTTCCGGTGATGACAATCATTTCGTCACGCTATGGGATTCACGGAATGGTACAGTTCTTCGCAAGCTCGATCGAGACCAAGGGAATGTGAGGATAGTCGCTTTCAGTCCCGACGGGCGGTCTCTCTTATCAGGCGGCTTTGAAAAAGTACTCAGGTTGCGGAACGCAGAAAGCGGCGCCCCTGTTCATGACTTCCGCGGTCATCAAGGTTGGGTTGGTGGCGCTTCCTTTAGTCCGGATGGCAAGCGCCTTGCATCGGTCGGATACGACGGAACAGCGCGGCTCTGGGATGCAGAGACCGGCCAGTTGTTGATCACAACAATTGTAAAAAACGACAATTGGCTGAGCATAACCCCACACGGCCTTTTCGTCACCTCGGGTGACCCCCGTGAGTTTTTCGCGCTCGTAAGAGGTGTCGAAGTCCTGCCGATGGAAGAATTCGTTTCGCAGAACCGAAGAGGCTCCTTCGGTGAGCTTTTCACCACAGCAAGATAACTGAACAAAGAAATGTCCGGGGAAGAGAGAAATGGCTGACCCTCGTATATTCTACGTCGTCACGTACGGTAGTAACAACAAGCCGAGTGGCTTTGCAGCGGCGCAGTTCGCAACTGATCCGACCGGCGCCAACATTGTTAATCCCAACTGGACATTCTTTAATTCTCAAGTGTCATTCGGTGTTAAGCCGGATGACGTGTTCGTGAATGAAAACAATTTGACGACTGCTAACTTTCAATCGGCAGCATTCCAAATCTACGACGCGACAGGTCAGCCGCTAGCTCAACAAAATCCTGCCGGATATTATCTGGCACCATTGGACTACAGCGTCTTCGATACGATGAGCACCGTAAAAGGGTTAGCTCAAGTAATGAGCCCCGGCTCGGTGCTTTACGCATACAACGCACCGAACTACGGTCCAGGGGATCTGCAGCACAATTATGTTAGTGGTGATTACGGTTATGATTTCGTTAAGGCGTTTACGGACCTTGGCGGATTCAATTATGGAGTAAGTGCAGCTACCTTGGGCCTAAGTCTAGATAGCGCACTGTGGCATGCTGGATGGGTCAATGAATGGTTTAGTAGCAATTTTAAGGATGATCCCCTTGGGCTTGGACTCGGTCGTATAGATCACACAGGTATTTATGGGAATCCTCAGCGCGGCGAGACAGCTATCCGGGACGGATATGCCCGGGCGTACAACGAATTCATGCCCCAGTGGGATCAACTGGAGTACACTTTTAGTCAGACCCCGGTGGCGCTGTCCAACGGCTATAACCTCTACAGCCCTTTCAATCTAGCAAGCGTCAATCAAAGTGCCGCCAATGTAAACTTGCTGGACCCGGGGATGCTCGGCGTTTTCTTGCCAACGACGTTTTCAAGGGCAACAGGTAGCCTGATCACGCCTGACCTTGATTTCAGTGAACGCTGGAATGTACCCACAGATCCGCTGGCAGCCAACGGCGTTATGTCGGGCTTTAGCTTCCTTAACGGAATGCTTCTCAACACCCAGAGCGGCCAGATCGCTTTTGGATCACCCAACGGCCTCTCTAACACAAGCGCAGACTGGCCGACCTATTATGGCAACAACAACGTTGGCTCGCTCGACTTCAGCGGCCTGAACCAGACGGCCACGACGTCCTGGCACGGTCCATACATTCCGCCGTCCAACGACTACAGTTTCAATCCTGGCTTCAGTTATGACGACTTCAACTACCTCGGCAATCCGATCGTGCTCGACCTCACCGGTGCGGGCATCAACATCACCGAGCTAGGCTCCTCCGGACAATACGTCGACATGACCGGCAGCGGGTATCAGAACCGCACGGCGTGGGCGGGCGCCGGCAATGGCGTGCTGGTGTTCGACGTCAACGGCAACGGCAGCGTTGATTCACCGAAAGAGATTCAGTTCACCGAATGGGACCCGACCGCGACCTCGGACATGCAGGCGCTGCGGGACGTGTTCGACACCAATCACAACGGCCAGCTCGATGCCGGCGATACCAACTTCGCCGCCTTCAAGGTGATGGTCACCAATGCCGACGGCACCACTACGCTGCGGACGCTGGCCGAGCTTGGCATCGTTTCGATCAACCTCACCACCGACAACAACCGGACCGTTCTGGCGGATGGTTCGGTCATCGCCGGTCAGACCACGTTCACGCGGGCCGACGGTTCGACCGGGACGGTCGCCGACGTGTCGCTGGCCTACGAGGCCAGCGGCTATGCTACCCAGCAGACCGTTACTCACAATGCCGATGGTTCGACCACCATCGATGTCAGGGCGATCAATCCCGATGGCAGCCTTGCCGGCGAAACCGTCAGCACCACCAGTGCCGACGGCCTTTCGCGTGTCGTGAAGTTCGACCATAGCGGGAATGGTATCTTCGATCAAACCCAGGCGAGTGTGTCGGTGGTCAATGCCGATGGCAGCCGCACCAAGACGATCAGCAATTTCGACGTATCCGGCGCGCTGCGCGACCGCACCGTTACGACCACCAGCCTCAACGGCCAGACGGTGGCGATCGCGCGCGACATCGACGGCAACGGCCAGACTGACCAGACCGAGTTGCGCGTCACCAACGCCAACGGCAGCAAGACCATCACGGTCACCGATCTCCACGCCGACGGCTCGGTGAAGGCGCGCACGGTGTCCACGACCAGCCAGGATGGACTGACCAAGCTGCTGCAGGTGGATTCCACCGGCGCCGGCGTGTTCGACCAGACGCAAAGCAGCGTCACCGTGGTCGCCGCCGACGGCACCCGCACCGAAACGATCCAGGATCTCACCCAGAACGGATCGCTGCGCGACAAGTCCATCTCCGTGACGAGCGCCGACGGCCGCACCAAGACCACGCAGAGCGATCTCGATGGCAACGGCTCGATCGATCGGGTCACGGCATCGTCGATCGTGGTCGCCGCGGACGGCAGCTCGGTGACGACGCAGACCGATCGTAACGGCGACGGCTCGGTGCTGATCGGCAAGACGGTCACCGCGCTCTCCGCCAACGGACTTTCCAGGACCGTGAGCCGCGATCTCGACGGCAACGGCACCTTCGACCTCGTGACATCGGACGTCACCGTCAGCAACGCCAACGGCAGCAAGACCCAGACCGTCACCGATCGCAACGCCGATGGCTCGCTGCGCGACCAGGTGATCTCCGTGCGCGGTGCCGACGGCCGTTCGCGCACCATTCAGGTGGATAGTAACGGGGACGGCATCGTCGATCGCACCGAGACCATCGTCGTCGCGGCCGACGGATCGAGCGTTGACACCGTCAGCGATTTCAACGCCAACGGCTCGCTGCGCGGCCGGACGGTCACGAGCGTCAGCGCCAATGGTCTGGCGACGACCATCCAGCAGGACCTGACCGGTTCCGGAACCTTCGATCGCACCCATTCCGACATCATCGTCGTCAACACCAACGGCAGCCGTACCGAGACCGTGACCGACACCAGCGCCAACGGCGCCTTGCTGGGACGTTCGGTGACCGTCACCAGCGCCGACGGGCTGTCGGTCACGACGCAACTCGATTCTGACGGCAACGGGACTTTTGAGACGACGCGCACCGATGTCATCGTCGTCAACGCTGATGGCAGCCGCACCGAAACGGCAACCGATCGCAACGCCGATGGCTCGTTGCGCGACCGTACGGTCGTGAGCACCAGCGCCGACCGGCTGACGGTGTCGAGCACGGTTGATGTCAATGGCGACGGCCATATCGACCAGACCAGGGCTCAATCCGTAAGCGCCGCCGGCGTGACGGTAACTGACGTGGCCGACCTCAATGCCAACGGTTCGCTAAGGGATCGGACCGTCAGCACCGTCAGCGCCAACGGGCTTTCGGTCACCACGCAGACCGATGTCAACGGCGATGGCGTCTTCGACGGCAGCCGCACCGACATTACCGTGCTTAACGCCGACGGCAGCCGCACCGACACGATCAGCGATCTCAGCGGCATCGGAGGCCTGCTCAACCGCGTCGTCACCTCGGTCAGCGCCAACGGGCTTTCCGTCACCACGCAGGCCGACGTCGATGGCGACGGCGACTTCGATCGGACCCGGACCGACATCACCGTTCTCAACGCCGATGGCGGTCGCATCGACACGATTATGGACCTCGCCCTCAACGGCGCAACCATCGACCGGACTGTCACCACGACCAGCGCCAACGGGCTCTCGGTCACCGCGCAGCGCGATATCAACGGCGACGGCAGCTTTGACGCGGTTCACAGCGACATCACGGTGCTCAATGCCGATGGCAGCCGCACCGAGACCGTGACCGACCGCGCCGGCAACGGCGCCTTGCTCGGCCGCACAGTTACCACCGCCAATTCGAGCGGGACCAGCGTCTCGACCAGCCGCGATATCAACGGCGACGGGATCACGGACCAGACCAGGACGGTGGCGCTGGATGCCACCGGCAACACCGTCGACACCGTTACGGATCTCAACGCCAACGGCTCGACCAAGGATCGGGTGGTGATCACCACCAGTGCCAGCGGCCTTGCGACGACGACGCAGCGCGACAACAACGGCGACGGCGTGACTGATCAGACCCGGACCGATGTCACGGTGCTGAACGCCAATGGCAGCCGGACCAGGACCGTCACCGGCCTCAACGGCAGCGGAGCCGTGACGGACCGAACCGTCGTCACCACCAGCGCCGACGGTCTTTCGAAGACCACGCAGTGGGACAATGCCGGCGACGGCGCATTCGACCTCACTGAAACCACGGTCGTCGCGCTCAACGCCGATGGCAGCCGCGCCGAAACCGTCACCGACCTCAATGCCGACGGCTCGCTGAAGTCAAAGGTCACCACGACCACCAGCGCTGACGGCAACACCATCACGGTGGAGCGCATTCTGGGCGGCGTCACCAGCACGGTGCTGTCGCAGACCAACGCCGACGGCAGTGTCGTCGTCACGCGATCGGATTTCAACGCCAACGGCACGCTGCGGGATCGCACGGTGACCACGACCAGCGCCAGCGGCCTCTCGGTGACGACGCAGCGCGACGGCAATGGCGACGGCGCGTTTGAGACGACGCGGACCGACGTCACGGTTCTCAACGCCAACGGCAGCCGCGTCGAGACCGTCACCAACCAGGTGTCAGGGACAACCGTTGACCGGGCCGTCATGACCACGAGCGCGGACGGGCTTTCGACGACCACTCAGTATGATCTCTCGGGCAGTGGCGCATTTGGCAAAACCCGGACCGACGTCAAGGTCCTCAATGCCGACGGCAGCACGACCGAAACCGTAACCTATACCGGCGCCAACGGCGCCCTGATCTCGCGCTTTGCCACGACCACCAGCGCCGACGGATTGTCGATCACCAAGAAGTGGGACACCACGGGCAGCGGAAGTTTCGACCAGACCGCGACCGATGTCACGGTCATCAACGCGGACGGCAGCCGCGCCGAGACGGTGAGGGCACTGAATGCCAGCGGCGCACTGATCTCCGAGGCCATCGTCACCACCAGCGCCGATGGACTGACGCAGACCAAGCAGTCCTCGATTCCGGCCAACCAGTTGCTGAACCAGACGCAGACCACCGTCCGGCAGAAGAACGCCGACGGCAGCACCACGGAGACGCTGACCGATCTCAACGCCAACGGTACGATCAAGGACCGGGCCGTCACCGTCACGAGCGCCGACGGGATGAAGGTGACGACGACGCGTGACAACAACGGCGATGGCATCACGGATCAGACCGACGTGATCCAGCGGAACGTCGACGGCAGCAGCGTCGAAACCGTGACGAATTTCGTTTCCGGCCTCGTCAGCGGCCGCACCATCCTGACCACCAGCACCGACGGTTTGACCAGAACCACGCAACAGGATCTCACCGGCGACGGTACCGTCGACCGGACCCGGAGCGACGTCACCGTCGTCAATCTCGACGGCAGCCGCACCGAAACCATTATCGACACCAACAGCAACGGATCGCTGCACCAAAAGGGCATCCTGACGACGAGCGCCGACGGCCGCACCCGGACCTTGCAGAAGGACACCACCGGCGCCGGCTTCTTCGATCTTACCGAACTGACGACCTTCGCTGCTGACGGGAGTTCAGTAACCGTCGCGAGGAATTTCAATGCCAGCGGCACAAAGATCGGAGAGACCACGACCTCGGTGACCGCCGACGGCCGCACCAAGATCGCGCAGATCGACTCCAACGCCGATGGCGTCATCGACCGCAGCGAAAGCACGCGGACCAATGTCGACGGCACCACGGCCACCGATGCGACCGATTTCAACGCCAATGGAACGGTGAAGGATCGCCAGACCATCACCACCAGCGCCGACGGCCGGGTCAAGGTGATCCTGACCGACACCAAGAATTCCGGCACCTACGATCTGATCGAGACCGATACCACCAATATCGACGGTAGCCGTCGGGTCATCGCGATGGATTCCGGCGGTAGTTCCGGCCAGCGCACTTACGATGCGAACGGCGTTCTCACGAGCGAGACCTTTACGGCTTCAAATGGCAGCAGCCTGACTCGTTCCTATGTCAATGGCGTTGAGACCGCCGTCGTCTACCGTGACAAATATGGGACCCAGCAGACCGCCACCTCCGATGCCGTCAGCTCGAGCTTTGGATCCAATGCCGGTCAATCGATCGAGGGGGGCTTGGCCAAATCGTCCATGGCGGGCCTTTTCACCTCGTTGGTCACCAGCCTCGCCAAGAATCCCGGAGGCGCCGGTCAAAGTCTTGGCCAATTCCTTGGGTCGGCGATCGGGCGGGCGCTCGCGGGCGATAACCAGTTCGTGCAAGTCGCCACGGCGACGGTAGGCGCCGCGATCGGCAAGACGCTCTCTGACACGTTGACTGGCAATCTCTATAAAGATCTCAGCAGTGTTGGGATCGACGCCACTTTTGCCCAGTTCGGTATCAATTTGGCGGGTGCCGCGGCAGGCACGGTTGCTTCCTACCTCACCGCCGAACTCGGAACCGCTCTGGGTCTCAGCGGGTACGGCGCGCAATTGTTCAACGCGAGCGTCGGCGCCTTCGCTGGTAGCGTGCTCAACCAGGTTGTGCTGAATGGTGTGGGCGTACTCAACGGGATCCAGTGGGGGGCGGTGTTCCAGAACACGGCGACTTCGATCGGCGGTGCGATCGGAGGCATTCTGGCCAACCAGCTTCTCCATGCGGAGACTCAGCAAGGCGTGATCGGCGGCCAGATTTTGGGCGCGATCGGCAGCCTCGTCGGCACGCTGGTCGGCTCGGGACTCGGTCTCGTTCTGAACTTTGTGTTGCCGGGTATCGGGGCGTTCCTCGGAACGCTTCTCGGAACCTGGCTTGGCGATCTGTTCGGAGGGGGCGAGCAGCACCCGACGGCCGTCGATTACGTCGCGGTGAATTCTTCCGGTGCTTATGGCACCGCCATTCAATGGCAACGCGAGGGTGGAGATCCGAATATCTCTCACCAGATGGGTGCTGCGGTCAGCAACACCGTTAATGCCTATCTGGCTTTCGTCAATGGCGTCGGGATCGGTCAGAGTTCGAGCTACATTCTCGGCTACCAGACCGACTACATGGCGTTGCCCTATGTCGCCTGGTATCCGAGCGTCTCGTATTATGCAGCGCCCCATTATGCGACAGCAGAAGAGGCGGTGAAGGCAACCTCGATCTATTTGCTGCACAACACCGAGGTCATCGGCGGCGATCTGCTGCTGAAGCGTGCGCACCAGCATTCGCAATATACCGACATGCTGACGTTGGCCGGCGATCTGCAGGTCGCCCAGGATTACGAGCGTTACCTCAACAACCGTGAACTGATCAATGCGCTGATCGCGGCAAATCCCAACTCGGCGTTCGCCGTCGGTTGGGCCGCGACGTTTGCGCGGATCAACGATCTGCATCTCAAGGATTACATCGCCAGCGATTTTCTTGGCGGTCTCGTCGGTTTCCTGGAATCGGTGAAGCACGCCGGTCTGGTGTTCGATGCCTCGAGCGTATCCGTGCAACGCGCCAACAATGGCAGCATCACGATCGCGATCCACGTCGCGGCCGGGCGAGAAATTCCAGCTTCGTTGTCGGTCTACGCACCCCAGACCAGCCAGGTCCAGGATGCCACCGGCACGACGATGAATTTCGTGTTTGCCGATGGGTTGGCGGTTGCCGGCTTCCACGGTCCCGCGTCGGCGACGTTGACTTCCGGGGTTTGGCAGGTCAGCGGCGGCGCCGGCAACAATATCTGGTTGGCCGACAATAGTGCGCCCGTTCATTATGTCGGCAACGGAAGCGGCGGTGATATCATCGTCGGCAGCGCGCTCAACGACGTGATTGATGGCAGCAGCGGTGGCTGGAGTTACGCTGACGGTGGCGCGGGCAACGACCAGATCAACGGCGGAAATAATAACGACATCCTGCGCGGCGGTGCCGGCAATGACACGATCGTCAGTGGGAAGGGTGACGACCAGTTGTCGGGCGACGGCGGAACGGACTATCTGAAAGGTGGCGCCGGCAACGACAGCTACGCGTTCGCCCGCGGCGATGGCGCCGACACCATACTCGACGAATACCGCTACATGCAGACCGATTCGTATGAGGTCTGGATTGAGACGGGTTACTGGGCGTCGGACGGATACAGCGGCCAGTACTATGTCGACTTGTCTCATTACGAGACCCAGTACTCGACCTACGAAGTCCATGCTAATGGCGGCGCGGATGCGCTTGTATTCGGCTTCGGCATCACGGCCGCCGACATATCGATTCTGGTTTCCGGCAACGATCTGGTCGTTGGCGTAAAGGATGCGGCCAATCCAAATGCGGCATTCGCGCAGCTGACAGACAAGATCACGCTAACGAACTGGATGGATTCGCGCGATCGCATCGAGAAGTTCAGCTTCGCCGACGGCACAACGCTCGATGTGACAGGAATTGCCACGCGCTTCGGTACCGACGGCGCGGATACCATCACCTGGGTGGAGACCGTGGCCACGATCGACGGCGGTGCCGGCAACGACGTGATCACATCGGGAGGTTTTGCCGACACGCTTCGCGGCGGGGCCGGTAATGACACGCTCAACGGCGGCGCAGGAGCCGATACGCTGATCGGCGGGCTTGGAAACGACGTCTATGTCGTCGACGTCGCCGGCGACGTGGTGACGGAGAGTGCCGGCGAGGGCGTCGACACCGTGGTAAGCATGATGGCATCCTACACGCTGGTAGCGAATGTCGAGAATCTCGTGGGCGGGCTGGCGACCGGGCAGACGTTGAACGGCAACGCGCTGGACAACGCCATCACGGGCGGCGCTGGAAACGACGTCTTGAATGGCGGAGCCGGCAATGACGTGCTCGACGGTGGTGCGGGGGCCGACGCGCTGACGGGCGGCCTTGGGGACGATACCTACATCGTCGACAACGCCGGCGATGTGGTGACCGAGAACGCGGGCGAGGGCACCGATACAATTCAATCATCGGTCAGCTATGCGATGGCGGTCAACGTCGAGAGACTGACGTTGACCGGTGGTTCCGCGATCAACGGCACCGGCAATGCGGCCAGTAACATCATCCTTGGCAACAGCGCCGACAACGTCCTGGCCGGACTTGGCGGAGCGGATGCTCTCGATGGCGGTGCAGGCTCCGACACCGCAACCTATGCTGCCTCGGCAGCGGCGGTGTCCGTCAGCCTGGCGTTGGCGACGGGGACCGGCGGCGATGCTCAGGGCGATACCCTCGCCAACATCGAAAACCTGATCGGCTCGGCCTATGACGACACGCTGGAGGGCGACGGTCGCGACAACGTTCTCGATGGCAATGGTGGTAACGATACGCTACGCGGCGGCGCCGGCAACGACACGCTCAAGGGCGGCGCGGGCAATGACACGCTCGATGGCGAGGCGGGCAACGATACGCTGCGCGGCGGTACCGGGGACGATACTTACTTGTTCGGGCTGGGCGCCGGGAACGACGTCATCGACAACAGCGATGGCGGTGTCGATCGGGTATTGTTCAAGGCAGGCATTGCGGCGGCCGATTTGAGCTTCGTGAAGGTGGGCAACGATCTGCAGGTACAGATCGCCGGCTCATCCGATACGCTGACCATCATGAGCTGGTTCCTTGGCGCGGGCTATCAAGTTGGTTCGTTTGTGCTTTCCAACGGCAGCGTGGTGCCGGCGCAGGTGTCGGTACGGGGTACCGCGGGCAACGATGCGCTGACCGGGACCACCGCAGCTGATGCGATGCAGGGGCTCGCCGGCAACGATACGCTTGACGCTGGTCTGGGCGATGACATTCTCAATGGTGGCACCGGGTCGGATCTGCTCAAAGGCGGCGGAGGCAATGACAGCTATGTGTTCGCCCGCGGCGACGGGGCGGATACCGTGTATGACGACTATCGCACCACGACCACGACATGGGTGACGTCAGGTTATTCGACGCAGGTATATGTAACCGAAGGCCATTACGAATACTCCTCTGACGGATATGGTAACTCTTACCCCTACTGGGTCGACACGTCGCATTACGAAACTGTTTGGGTCGACACGTCGCATTACGTCAGCAACGAAA
>Ga0307500_10000234_pt1 | contig 18958 bp, 16 predicted proteins | sample 14_S_MG_FD_201362 | JGI IMG/M metagenome (GOLD analysis project Ga0307500, IMG submission 201362) | Soil microbial communities from Populus trichocarpa stands in riparian zone in the Pacific Northwest, United States - 14_S | ecosystem: Environmental > Terrestrial > Soil > Riparian zone > Trees... | reverse complement strand
GGCGGCGTGCCGCCGCCACACCGGGCCCGGAGAGAACTACCTGGCAGTGCAGGTGGGGGTCATTCCGGCGCCGTTGCCGGTGGCCTGGAAGCCGAATTCGGTCGACTGTCCGGCGGCGATGGAGCCGTTGAAACTGACGTTGGTGAACTGAACCGGACCGGTACTGCCGCTCGGGTTGGCGTTCCAGGTGTTGGTGATGCCGGCACCCGATGGCACGGTCATGCCGACCGTCCAGCCGTTGACCTGGGCCGAACCGGCGGTCACCCGGATGGTGGCGACGAAACCGCCGTTCCACTGGTTGAGCGACACCGAAGCCGAGCATCCGGTACCGGTTGGTGGCGTCGTCGGCGGCGAGGTCGGCGGGCTCGTGGGCGGGCTCGTCGGTGGCGTGGTGGGGGGAGTGGTCGGGCCGCCGTCGGTGAGGGTCGGAGTCTGCCAGTCCCGCCACTCGGCCAGGTTGCCCGGCTTCCGGCTCGAGATCCTGATCGTGCCGGCGGCATTGCCCGTCTTCAGCAGGTACTTCTGGATGTTCTGCTGCAGCGGGGTCCGCCATTCCGGCCGGACGGCGCAGTGCGTGCCGTCCTGGATATCGGACCAGTAGGTGATGTTCTCGCCCGCGCCGAGCGCCTTGTAGACCTCGGCGCCGGCCAGCGCCGCCACGCTCCCGGACCTGGCGGCCAGCCAGTCGATGTGCGGGTTCTCCATGACGAACAGCCCGCGTGGCGCGATCATGGCCACCGTTTCGTGCGTGTCCACCGGCAGCGTGGTCGGGTTGCCGGTGAAGGCGTTGAACGCGTCGCCCAGCCACGGCTGCTCGCCGTAGGCACTGCTCAGCGGCTGCGCGCCGGATTCCCCGGGGATCCCGCGGAGGATCGGAGCACCGGCGCTACCGGACTCGATCGGCATGGTCAGCGCGATGCGCTGGTCGAACGCGCCGATCACGAAGGCGCCCTTGCCGTACCGCGAGCATCCGGTGACGCCGGTCGCGTCGGCGCGGAGGATGCTGCCGCCGGACTGCTCGAGGACGTCGATGATCCGGCTCACCCCCCAGGCCCACGCGACCAGCAGCCCGGTGCTGCTGGTGGCGCCGTAGATGCTGTAGAACGCGCCCTGCTTGTTGTTCCGGGGCGTGCCCTCCCGGCCGACCGCGAGCGGGTCGTAGTTGATGACGGCGGCACCGGCGGCCCTGATGGTGGCCGTGTCCGCGCCGAATCCGCCCAGCACGACGACGGCCGGGAACGGTCCGGCACCGCTCGGCAGCTGCACGCTCGCGGAGAAGCTGGAGCTCCGGCCGCTGTCCGAGACGTTCACCGTGATGCTGGTATTCGAGACCGTCCCGGTGACAGTTGCCGGCTTCCGGGGCTTCTCGCCGTAGACGAACCGCTCCGCCAGCTTCTTGATCTCTTCCCGGCGGCACCGCCAGTCGGACTTGGTGGTGATGCGGGTGCCGTCCAGCTTCCGGAAGGGATCGGGCAGCCTGGAGTTGGCCGGCGACGAGCCCGGGACGGACACCGCGCAGTCGGCGCCCTCGTCCTCGACAGCCGTCGCGGCGGCGGCCTCGGCGCCGGTGACTCCCGGTATCGCCGTTACCGCCCCAGCGACCGCGAGCGCCGCTACCGCCAGCACGACCACCGTGGAACGGATCTTGGAACGGCCCAAGCTGATGATCATTAGGCTCTCCTTCCGGCTAGGTGATGGAAGCGACGATCGATAACGCCCTCGACCGGTGGCGCTGGCCGCGAGCGGGTTCGACCCGACGGCGCCGGCGGCGACCACCGCAGCCGGCACCAGCGCGGCAGCCGCGGACAGGCGGCTCGGAGGGAGGCAAGGACGGCTCCTCGACTGTCGTCGTTCGGCCCATCCGCCGCAGATGAGTGTGTGCGCCCGAACACTGGCCCGCCGGGGCGCGGCGCCGCGTCACGCGCCCTCGACAGTGTTCTGTCCCGGAACGGGTTCAGAAACGTTTCGGAGTCAGGATAGTAACGTTTCTGCCCCGGTGGGGGCAACGGCCCGGCCGGCCGGCAGCTCGTCGCCTCCGCGGCGGCGGCTGGACGACGCCCAGCGCGTGACGATCCTTCTGCTGCCCGGGCCGCGGCCAGGCCTGTCCTCAGCCCAGCCGGGAGGACGGCGCCGGCGCGGCGGAACTGCGTCAGGCCGGCAGCGCGTCCGGCCCGGCCAGGTGCGGGGCGCCGGCCAGCGAGGGCCGTACCAGCTGTACCGGGGTCAGGACGGGAGGGCGGCCTCGATCGCGGCGACGACCTCGTCCGACTCGGGTGTCGTCTGCGGGCGGAACCGGGCCAGCACCGTCCGGTCCGGGCCGACCAGGAACTTCTCGAAGTTCCACTGCACGTCGCCGGCGGCGCCGCCGGCGTCCGGCGTCTCGGTCAGCGCCGCGTACAGCGGATGCCGGCCCGGGCCGTTGACCTCGATCTTCTCAAACATCGGGAAGCTGACCCCGTACGTCGCCGAGCAGAACTCGGCGATCTCCGCCGCCGTCCCCGGCTCCTGGCCGTGGAACTGGTTGCACGGGAACCCGATGACCGAGAACCCGCGGCCGGCGTACTTCTCCTGCAGTCGCTGCAGGCCCTCGTACTGCGGGGTCAGGCCGCACCGGGAAGCCACGTTCACGATCAGCAGCGTCGCATCCGCCGGCAGTTCGGCCGGCTGCCCGGCCAGCGAGTGCAGCGGAACGTCCGGAAGTGTGCTCACTGTGCTAGCCGTTCGCTGCGCTCCGCGCCAGACGCGGCGTCTTCCCTCGGCCCCGCGCAGCGACTTCGTCGGCGCGTTGCCTCAGTCCAGACGCCGCTGCGCTCCGCTCCGCTCACTGTGTCTCCTCGTTCGCTCCGGTCCGCCGCGCCCGACCCTGCGTTCACCGCCGATCATGCCGGATGGCCCGGCACGGCCCAGCGACCGGGCGGCGAGACCGGGAGCCGGGGGCCTCAAGCACCGGCCGGTGGCGCCGATTGTGCGGGTGTGGGGTCACCATCGGCCAGGGGTGGGCGCTGGCGGCGCGCGCTCCCGGGCGCGGCGGTCTGCCTGCTCGCGTTGAGCTTCGTCGCGCCGTTCGCGTTCGGTAGCGCCGGAGCGGGATTCGCCGCGGTGACGTCGTCGGCGGTCAGGTTGGGCGCGGCGGAGAGCTTCACGGTGGCCGGCGCGCTGTACCGGTGGGGGGCCGGTGCCGCCGGGCTGAACGGGGTCGGCGAACTCGGCTACCGGACCTCGCCCACCCGGGTCGGCACCGAGACCGACTGGTCGAGCACGGCTACCGGGGAGTCGGCCCGGACGACCTGCGGGATCAGGGGCAGCGGCACGCTGTGGTGCTGGGGATACAACGACTGGGGCCAGTTGGGGCTCGGTGACTACGACGAGCGGACCGAGCCGACGCAGGTGGGCGCCGATGCCACCTGGTTCAGTGTGGCGGTCAGTGGCCAGTTCGGCTGCGGCCTGCGCGGTGCCGGCACGCTGTGGTGCTGGGGGGCGAACCACACCGGACAGGTCGGCACCGGCGCGAGCACCACGTCCTATCCGAGCCCGGTGCAGATCGGCACGGCCACCTGGACGGCGATCACCGCCGGTGAGACCGATGCCTGCGGGATCCAGACCGGCGGCACGCTGTGGTGCTGGGGCAGCAACAGCTCGGGGGAGCACGGCACCGGCGACGACAGCTACCAGGATGTGCCGACCCAGGCCGGATCGGCCACCACCTGGACCGCGGTCAGCGCCGGCGGTTCGCACACCTGCGGGGTGAACGCGGGCACCGCCTACTGCTGGGGCTACAACATCTACGGCCAGCTGGGTACCGGCGACCAGACCAGCACCCCGAGCCCGGGCCCGGTCGCCGGCGCCGGCCCACCGGTCGACGGCGGCGGCACCTACACCGCGGTGGCCGCGACGACGAGTTCGAGCTGCGGGCTGCGCGCCGACGGCTCGCTCTGGTGCTGGGGCAACAACCAGGACGGTCAGCTCGGCCTTGGCGACTGGACCGAGCGGGACTCGCCCACCCAGGTCGGCTCGGCCACCTGGTCGACTATCGCGGTCGCCGGTACGGCGACCTGCGGCACCCAGACCGGCGGCTCGCTGTGGTGCTGGGGTGCCAACAACTACGGCCAGCTGGGCACCGGCGACCGGACGGACCAGCAGACCCCGGTCCAGGTCGGCAGCGCTACCGGCTGGTCGGTGGCCGTTCCCGGCGGCTCGCACGCCTGCGCGATCAGCGCCCAGCTGCTGTGGTGCTGGGGAAAGGTCGAGTCCGGCCAGCTCGGTATCGGCGTCAGCACGGACGCGTTCGTGCCCACGACGGTCGGTGCGGTCAGCACCTGGGTCTCCGTCGACGTGGGCATCGAGCATGCCTGTGGCACCCGCGCCGACGGCACGCTGTGGTGCTGGGGGGCGAACCCGTCCGGCCAGCTCGGCCTCGGTGACCTCGCCGGCCGGACCCACACCACCCAGGTCGGTGCCCTGACGACGTGGGACAGCGTCAGCACCGGGGACAACCACACCTGCGCCATCGACGCCGGCGGCGAGCTCTGGTGCTGGGGCGAGAACGCCTACGGCCAGCTCGGCCTGGGTGACAACACCAACCGCGACGAGCCGACCAGGGTCGGCACCGATACCTGGCTCATGGTCGCGCCGGGCTGGCGGATGACCTGCGGTATCCAGACCGGCGGCGGCCTGTGGTGCTGGGGCGACAACCGCTACGGCGTGCTCGGCCAGGGCGACAGCACCGACCGGCTGACCCCCACCCGGGTCGGCACCGGCACCTGGACGACAGCCTCGGCCGGCAGTGCCCAGGTCTGTGCCGTGCAGACCGGCGGCAGCCTGTGGTGCTGGGGCACCAACTTCAGCGGCAGCCTGGGCATCGGCGACCCGTCGCTTAACACGTACGAGAGCCCGATGCCGGTCGGTAGCGACACCTGGCGAACGGTCGGTGCCGGCAACGGCGACACCTGCGGCATCCAGACCACCGGCACGCTGTGGTGCTGGGGCGACGGCGGCCTCGGGCAGCTCGGCGTCGGCGACAACAGCGAGCGGACGGTACCCGCCCAGGTGGGCATCAAGACCAGTTGGACCGCGGTGACCCTGGGGAGATCGTTCGCCTGCGGGTCGCTGACCGGGCCGGCCGTCTACTGCTGGGGTTACGGCGTCGCCGGCGGCCTGGGCATCGGCGGCGACCTCGGGCCGAGGTCGTCCCCTGCCCTGCTGTCCGGTTTCGCCGGGCGGCTGCTGGCCACCTGGTCCTTCGGCGACACCGTCTTCGCGGTGGCCTGACCGGCCGACCCGCCGTCACCGGGGCCGGAACCGCCGGTACGGGACGAGCGCGACCAGCGCGCCGCTCCCCCCGACGAGTAGCAGCCAGCAGACCGCGGTCGGCCGGTATGTGCTGGCCAGCAGCCGGGGGACGCCGACGTACGGCACGACCAGCCGGACCCGGCCGCGCACGCCGGCCGGGGCGAGCAGGGCGGAGTCGGGCGTCGGGTTCGCGTCGCCCTTCGTCACCAGCCGGCTGTCCGCGCGGACGGCCGCCACCCGGTGCACCACGAGCTGGCCGCTGCCGGGCCGGGTGAACAGCACGATCGCCCCCGGCCCCACCGGCTCGGTGGCCGGCTCGAACAACACCACGTCGCCGGGGCGCAGCGCTGGTGCCATCGAGCCGCTGGTCACCACCGCCGGGTGCCAGCCGACAGCGAGGAACGCCAGCGTGTAGCCGACCAGCCCGACGGTGGCGGTGAGCACCGCCCACGCGGCGGCCAGCGCGAGATCGATCCCGGCGGTGAGCAGCGCCGTGGGCCGGCGCCGGCGGCGGTGCGCCCCGCTCACAATGTCTGCCGACGAGGTCGCACCAGGCCGGGTCCACCCGGCGCGTCGCGTCGGTCCAGGCCCGGCCGCGCCCGCTCCCCGCTCACGGTGTCACCGGGCCGCTTCCGGCAGCAGGTCGGTCGTGCCGTCCGGCGCGCCGGGGGCGGCGTCGCCGGATTCGCCGCCGTCCGGCCGGCCGGACCGGACCGTCCGGTTGCGGCCGGCCCGCTTGGCCCGGTACAGCGCCGAGTCGGCGGCGTGCACCAGGGCCGGCACGGTGGTCCCGTCCGCCGGCAGGGTGGCCAGCCCGACGCTGATCGTGATCGGCACCGGTGGATCGGAGGCGATCAGCTGGGTGCGGACCCGCTCGGCGATGGTCCACGCCGCTGTCGCGTCGGTGCGCGGCAGCAGCAACGCGAACTCCTCCCCGCCGTAGCGGGCGAGCAGGTCCTGCGGCCGGCACAGCGCGCCCGTCACCGTGACCAGGTGGCGCAGCACGTTGTCGCCGACGAGGTGGCCGTGCTCGTCGTTCACCTTCTTGAAATGGTCGACGTCGAGCATCAGCAGGCTCAGCGCGGCCCCGTCCGGGCCGGCTCGGGCCGCCTCCCGGGCCAGCCGCAGCTCCAGCGTGCGCCGGTTGGCCGCACCGGTGAGCCCGTCGGTGGTCGCCTGCTGCGAGATCTGCTCCAGCAGGAGGGCGTTCTGCAGGGCGAGCGAGCCGTGCGAGACGAACCGCTCGATGGTGCTGACCACCCGCTGCTCGATCCGGGAGCCGCGACGCAGGCCGTACTCGACGCAGAGGACGCCGAGGGTCTGCTCGTCGGCCTGCATCGGGACCAGGGCCAGGTTGCGGGCCGCCGGGAACGCGCTGGCCAGCCACGGGTCGCGGGCGGGGTCGGCATGGCTGACCAGCAAGGTGGCCCGGTCGGCCAGCGCGGCGGTGACCAGCCCGTCGTGGTCGGGGCTGGCGATCCCGGGTTCCGGTGCGCGGTCCGGATGGGCGGCGACGGCCAGGCCGTGCCCGGCCAGCACCACCGCCCCGGTCGGGGTGACATGCACCAGCGCCACCCGGGGGACCCCGAAGTCGGCGGCGATCGCCTCGACCAGCAGCACGGCCACCGCGCTGGCCCGGCTGGCCCGCTCCAGGCTCAGGCCGAGCCGGGCCAGGGCCTCCAGGTCGTAGCCGCGCCGGCGCAGTTCCCGTTCGTTGAGCGCGGCGAAGCTCGCGGTGCAGTACGCCACCAGCCACAGGATCGCGGTGAAGGCGACCACCCGGGCTGTTTCCTGGCCGGGTGCGGGCGCCGGGCCGTACGCCCCGCTGGCCCGCAGTTGGATGTCCAGCCAGATCAGCAGGGTGTGCCAGACGGTGACCTTGAGCCCGGTGCGGAAGCTTGCCAGCAGCGTCACCGCGATCACATGCATCAGCACCAGGTAGCGCAGCGGGGGCAGCGAGTCCCGCGGGGTGTACGCCACGATCGCCAGATAGACGCCGTCCGCGAGCAGGGTCACGCTGAACAGCGAGATGGCCCGGTCGCGCCGCAGCCGCCAGGCCCGCCCGCCCAGCGCCGACAGGGCCAGGTAGGCCGCTGTGACGGCGGCCAGCGTCGGTGCCGGCAGCGCCCGCGCGGCCGGCTGCACCCACCAGTACCCGACCACCGTCGCGACCAGCAGCAGCCGGAACAGCCGCATGTAGCGCAGCCGGTCCGCGACCGGCACCAACCCGCTCTCGCTCACCAGCGCCAGCCGCCGGATCGTCACGGGAACTCGCTCCTGCTGGCGAACCCGAGCTGGACCGGCGGCCGGACCGGCGCCAGCGCGAGCTTCGGGTCCCGGCGGTCGATCCGGTTCTGCAGGAGCAGGAACGCGGCCACGACGCCGAGCAGGGTCAGGCTGATCGAGCCGGCCGCCAGCAGCGGCACCGCGACCGCCTTGGCGAGCCGCCACAGCGCGTCGCCGAGCCGGTGCATCGCGCTGACCAGCCGGCGCGGCAGCGAGGGCCGGCCGACCGGCGCGGCCGCGGGGTCCGGCCGCGGCGCGGTCCACACCAGGTCGAACGTCACGGCCCGGCCCTGCGCGGCGTCGGTATCGGCCACCGCCACGGTGATCTGGAACGTCACGTCGCCCTGCGCGGCGGGCAGCCGCAGCACCGGCAGCCCGGGCGCCGGGCCGGGCGGGCCGGCGCCGGTCAGCCCGGCCAGCGGACCACGGTACGGGGTGGCCGCGGCCACGAAGCCGGTACAGCCAGTGCCAGTGCCAGTGCCAGTCGCAGTGCCGGCGACGGCGCCGGTCCGGACGGTGGCCGTGAGGTACGGGGCCAGCCCGCCGGAGCGGACCACCGCGTACAGCCGGACCGCGCTGCCCGGCACCACGTCCTGGAAGCGGAGGGCCACGCAGTTGGTGGCCGGGTGGCCGGGCACCAGGCCGTCGAGCGCGAACAGGGTAGTGACACCGGCATCGGCGGACAGTTCGACGGCGGTGGACGGCCACCGGAGCGCCGGCTCCGGGGCCGGCTGCCGCCGGGCCGGCGCCGGGACCGCCAGCGCGGCCATCAGCGCCACCCCGGCCAACGCCCACGGCAACGCCCGGCGCCACGCCCGGGCGTGGCGCGACGCTGCTCTCCGCACCGTGTCCACCCCATCGCCTTCGTCGCCGAGGTCACTGCCGCGCCACGCTGCGGTCGTCCACCGCCGGCTCCGCATCCCTGGCCGCGCCGGATGAAGCGGGCGTTGCGTGGTGGCCGGCGCCCGGACCCGGCACGAGACTCCAAGCGCGCTGTGTCACTGATTCGCTCGCAAGCTCACTCACGTCTGGGCTTCCCAGATGAGGTTGAGGTCCAGGGTGCCGCCCTGGACGCCGTCGCCCGCGTTGCTGGGCAGCGACACGGTGATCCGGTAGGCACGGTCCTGGCCGGACGCGGTCGGCTGCCACGGGCTGGTGGCCGGCACCCCGGACGCGAAGGCGGTCCGGAGGGCGAACACGTCCGTCGTCTCCGCTGGGAGGATCGTGGCGGTGTTCGTGTTGAAGCCGGCCGCGCAGTCCCCGTAGCCGCCGTTGTCGGCCGTCTCCACCTTGATCGTGACGGTGCCGCCGAGGTTCTTCACGTCGTCGCTGTAGGCCCCGGCGAACAGCTTGACGGTGGCGGTCACCGTGCCGGTGTAGGTCACCAGCACGCACTGCACCACATCCTGGCCCGGCACCAGGGTGCTGACGTTGATCAGCTTGAGGCCGCCGCTCCGCTCGTTGTCGATCACCACGGAACCGGCCTGCACGTGGTTGTCGGTCGACGTCTGGGCGGTGAACGCGCCCTGGGAGGCCTGCCAGACCAGCACGCCGCTGCCGAGCATGCCGATCACCAGGCCCAGCGGCAGGAGCGCCATCCGGCGCCGCCCCGCAACGATCCGTACCATCGCAGCCTCCCGCACCTGTGCGTGTCGCGTGCCGTGCCTCCTTGTCATCGGCCGAGCGCAGCCGAAGGTGAACCGGCCGCGCTCACCGTCAGGCCGACCGGGCCGGACCTGGGTGGCACCGCTGCCTCCTCCGCGCACCGGGCGGCTCGCCGGTGGGGCCTGCCGCTCCCATCGAGAATCGGCCGGCGCCGCGGGAAGCTGAGCAGTTGCCGGGTGTTCGGCCCGGGCTGCCGGGTCAGGGCCGGCCGCCGCCCCGGCACAGCCTGGTGGGTCAGCTGGCGGTCGGCCGGCCGTCGGGTCGGGCCGGCTCAGCGGTGTCCGGGCGGCCGCGGGCGGCCAACCGGGCGGTACGCGGGTAGCCGGTCAGCTAGGCCCCGGCCGGGCCGGATCGAGCCGCCGGCAGGCCGAGTCCAGCATCGCGTGCACGATCGGCGAGTGCAGCAGCCGGACCGGGCCGAAGTAGAGCCGCCCGCGCCGCCCCTTCAGCCGCACCACGGTGGTCACCCGGACCAGCGAACGGGCCGTGTCCACCCCGACCCCGACCCGGAAGTCCAGGTGCACGTCGTCGGCGACGATCAGGGCCTCCTCGCCGACGACCTCGCGGACCGTGAACACCGACCGGCCGGCCCGGGGCACGCCGATCATCGGCACCAGCAGTTGGCGCAGTCCCAGCAGCGCCCGCACCGGCACCGGTGCCCCGGCGACCGAGAACACCTCCGCCGCCCACCGGGCCGGATCCGCCGGTGCCCCGGCCGGCAGCGGCGCCGCCGCCACGTCCACGAAGTCCGGCCGCGGAATGTCCCGCAGCGCCGCCGACACGAACCCTGGCATCTCGCCCATGGTGGCGACGCTACGCCGGAGGGACCCGGCGGCCGTGCCGGGTCCGGCGGCCGGGCCGGCGGTGGCCGCCGGGCCGGTGCACCGCGGTGGCTACGGGGCCAGCAGGCGGACCGGCGCGGGTTGGCCACTGACGCCGAGGGTGTCGCCGGCGCGATCGACCAGCAGATAGGTGCCGTCGTTGCCGGGCTCGATCCGCCACTCGGCGGCGTGGCCGGCCAGGGTGGGCCCGCCGGTCCGGAGTGTCCCGAGTGGACGTCCGGTGTGGACGTTGACGATCCGGTAGTAGCCGTCGGTCGTCGGGACGAACCGCCATTGCTGGCAGCTACCGGTCCGCCGGCTGGTGCCCACCGTCCGTCCACAGGAGAGGGTCCGCTGGCCGGTGCCGTCGGCGATCAGGACACCGCCGACCGGGGCCACCCGGAACTGCTCGCAACCGGCGCCGGTCGGGGTGACGGTCTGGATCAGCGCGCCGGCGCCGCCGCACCCGGCCGGCGCGAGCACCCGGCCGGCCAGCCGGTTCTGGACCTGCAGCCAGCCGTTGTCGGTGCGCACGAACCGGTACTCCTGGCAGGCGTTGGCCAGCCAGCCCCACTGCGCCACCCGGGCGCCGTCGGCGTTGACGCAGCCGGCCACCTCGGCGACCTTGTTGCTGAACCGGTTGCCGAGGCTGACATACCCGCCGTCGCGGTCGTCCGGCCGCCACTGCTGGCACGGGCTGCCGGTGCCGACCGCGAGCGCGATGTCGGCGCCCTCGTAGCCGCAGCCGACGTTGGCCAGCACGGCACCGCTGGCCCGGTTCACCAGCTCGACGTAGGCCGGGCCGCGGCCGAGCTGCTGGCTGCCGGAAAGCGGGTCGCCCAGCCGGGCCACCCGTCCCGCCAGGAGACCGTCCGCACCGAGAGCTTCGGTGTGCCGCGGTCGTAGCGGTCGTAGTAGTGGTGGGCGAACAGGTCGACGCCGGCCCGCTGGTAGACGTCGGCGCCACCGGTGCCGACGAACTCGTTGTAGCCGCGCAGGATCTCGGTGCCACCGCCGGCGAGCATGCTGACTCCGCTGGCGTCCTGGTACGGCCCGGTGATCTGGCCCGAGCGGCCCACCACGACGCGGTAGTCGGAGTTCACCCCGCGGCAGCAGAAGTCCAGGCTGACGAACAGGTAGTAGTAACCGCCGTGCCGGACGATCGACGGCCCCTCGATCGACGCGCCGCCCCGGGACGCCAGCGCGTACAGCGTGGTGTCCACTGTGGACAGAAGGCCGGTACGGGCGTCCAGCCGGCGCATCTTGATGCCGTCCCAGAACGAGCCGAACGAGAGCCAGGGCACGCCGGCCGGGTCGACGCTGAGGTCCGGGTCGATCGCGTTGAAGTCGTCGGTGCCGCTGCGCGACCGGAGCACCAGGCCGCGGTCGACCCAGCCGAAGCGCGGGCTGTCCGGGTCCAGCGTCGGCGTGGTGGCCAGGCCGATCACCGAGTTGTTGGTGCCGAACGAGGATGCGGCGTAGTAGAGGCGGTACTCGCCGTTGACGTAGTTGATGTCCGGCGCCCAGAAGTCGCCCGGCGTCAGGCCCAGTTCGGCCACCACCCAGGCCGGCGGGGTGCTGAACACCGGGCCGAGGAACGTCCAGTGCACCAGGTCGGTGGACCGCCGCACCGGCAGGTAGGTACGCGTCGCGATATCGCCGGTGATGATCTCGTAGTAGTACCGGCCCTGCTTGATCAGCGTCGGGTCGTGCGCGATCGGGTCCGCCGACGGCGCCCCGAGCACCGGCTGCACCGCCTGCACCGGGTCGCCCGGCTGCGCCGGCTGGGCCGGGCTTGCCGGGTTGCCCGGGTGGGCCGGTTGGGCGGCCGGCGCCGGCGCGGCCGCGAGCGCGGCGGGTGCGGTACCGAGCGGCAGCGCCAGCGCCGCCGCACCGAGCAACCAGATCCGGAACCGAGCCACCACTGGCCCCCTTACCGTGACAGCGGACTGCGCTGGCAGCCTCGCACGCCGGTGCCGCCGGTGGCCAGAACGCCCGCCGTCTTCGACAGTTTCGACGCGCCGCGCCCTGGATTTCGCGACGCCGTCAACGCCCGCCAGCCCAGCCGGCGAGTGATGGCGGGTCCGGTCGGGCAGCTGGATGCGGCGCCCGCGGTCGGGATCCGCGGGCGCCGCGAGTCGGCGTGGCTCGGGCCGTACGGCGGGGCGGCCGTAGGGCGGGGTGGTCGCCCGGCCCGGGTGGGCCGGACGGTGCGACTCAGACCGTACGGAGGGATTCGGTGGGGGAGAGGCGGGCGGCCCGGATCGCCGGCAGGATGCCGGTGATCGCGCCGATGACGATGGCCGAGCCGATCCCGCCGGCCCAGGCGATCGTCGGGATGACGATCGCCCAGTCCTTGCTGGCCGCGTAGTAGGCGGTGGCCAGCGCGCCGAGCCCGACCCCGGCGAGGCAGCCCAGCACGGTGAGCAGGATCGCCTCGGCCAGGAACTGGGTGCGGATCTGGCCCCGGGTGGCACCCAGCGCGCGCCGCAACCCGATCTCGGACCGGCGTTCCAGCACCGAGATGATCATGATGTTGGCCACCCCGACCGCGCCGACCAGCAGCGCGACCGCGCCCAGCCCGATGAACAGCCCGTTCAGCGCGCTCTTGGCCGCGGCCCGGGCGAGCAGCGTGCTGGACGGCCGGCTGACCCGTACCTCGTTGGGCGACTGCGGGTTGGCGGTCTCGGCCAGCACCGCCTGCACGGCGCTGACCTGGTCGGTGTGCGCCCGCACGTAGACGGTGTTGGCGTGCCCGTCGAAGCCGAGGTACTGCCGCGCGGCCGGGAAGCCGACCAGCACGGCGGTGTCCAGTTCGGGCGCGAGCGTGGCCGGGTGCAGGATGCCGGCCAGGTAGAACCACTGCTTGCCGAGCCAGATCCGTTCGGCCGGGTAGACCCGGTCGATGCCCAGCCGCTTGGCCGCCTCCGCGCCGAGCACCGCGACCGGCAGTTTCGCGGTGGCCGCGTTCAGATACCGTCCATGTGCGACGGTAGTGCCCACTGTGGACGGTAGGCCGACGCTTGCCGCGAGCACGCTGAGGCCGTTGGTGTTGACGGCCGCGATGTGCGCGTTGCGGTAGGCGTTGGCGGTGACCGTGCCGGTCTGCTGCACCTCGGTGACCGGGCCGATCCGGCCGATCATGCCGGGCGCCGCGAACGGCAGCTTGGCGGTGTCGCCGCCGAACGTCTGCCCGTTGGTGAGCGTCAGCAGGTTGGTGCCGAGCCGGTCGATCTCGTCCAGCAGGCCGGCCTGCGAGGACGCGGAGAGGCCCAGCACGGCGACGATCGAGGCGACGCCGATGGCGATGCCGAGGGCGGACAGCGCCGCCCGCAGCCGCCGGGTGCGCAGCCCGACGCTGGCCACCCGGATCAGGTCGGCCGGCCGCAACCGGGCCGGCGCCAGCGCGCGCCCAATGCCGGCCGGTTCGCCGCGCTGCGCGCCGTCTTCCCTCGGCCCCACGCGGCGGCTTCGTCGGCGCACTGCCCCGGTCCGGACGCCGCGGCGCTCCGCTCCGCTCACTGAACTGTCCTTTCTGGATAGACGGTGGCGGCGTAGTCCGGGTACGCGGTGTCGGTGACGATCCGGCCGTCCCGCATCTCCACCTGCCGGGGCAGCCGGGCGGCCAGCTCGCGGTCGTGGGTGATCACGATGATCGTCGCGCCGGCCGCGTTCAGCTCGACCAGCAGCGCCAGGATCGCCTGCCCGGCGGCGGTGTCCAGGTTGCCGGTCGGCTCGTCGGCGAGCACGATCGCCGGCCGGCCGACGAGCGCCCGGGCGATCGCGACGCGCTGCCGCTCACCACCGGACAGCCGGGTCGGCCGGAACCGGGCCCGGTTGCTGAGCCCGACCCGGGCCAGCGCCTCGGCCGCCAGCCGCCGCCGGACGGTCGCGCTGGCGCCGGCGTAGAGCATCCCGTCGGCGACGTTCTCCAGCGCGGTGGCGTGTTCGGCCAGGAAGAACTGCTGGAACACGAAGCCGATCCGGGTGGCCCGCAGCGCGGCAAGCTCCCGGTCGGACAGTCGCGCGATGTCCAGCCCGTCGATCCGGACGGTGCCGGTGCTGGGCCGCTCCAGCGTCCCGATCACGTGCAGCAGCGTGCTCTTGCCCGAGCCGGACGGGCCGACGACCGCGACCAGCTCGCCGGCCCGGACGCCGAAGCTGACCCCGGCCAGCGCCGGCACCGGCGGCTGCGCCGGGTAGGTCTTGGTCACCGCGTCCAGCCCCAGCACCGGCTCACCCAGGGTCGCAATCATGAGGCGGCCTCCGGAGTGAGCATCGCAGCGAGCGCCAGCGAGTGAGGAGCGGAGCGGAGGAGGCCGCCGGGGAAGCTGGTCATGAGGCCGGCACCACCACGTGCTGGCCGACGGCCAGCCCGGCCCCGGTGACCTGCACCAGGCCGGCCGAGTCGTCGAACATCCCGAGCGTGACGCCGACCAGCTGCCGGCTGCCGGCCCGGTCGACCTCCACCGCGTAGCCGCCGCCGGCAAGTGCCAGCAGCGCGTTCACCGGCACGGTCAGCGCGTTCCGCACGGTCCGGGTCACGATCGTCACGGTGACCGAGGCCTGGTCCAGGCTGCCGGTCTCGGCCGGCTTGGTCGGTCTGATCGTGATCGGCACGGTCGGCGGGTCGTCGTTGTTGCCGTTCGGCGAGTCGTCGCTCGACGGCGTGGTGGCGACCCGGCCCACCGCCGCCACCACGCCGGGCGTGCTGCTGCCGTCCGGCAGCGTGATCGTCACCTTGCTGCCCTTCGGGAACTGCTCCTGCTGGGTGGCGTCCAGGTCGATGGTGACCTCGCGGGCGGTCGAGCTGGCCTGCAGCGCGACCGCCGCGGGCCCGGCCTGGGTGCCGAGGGTGACCGCGACGCTGGTGATCCGGACCGCGCCGGGCAGGAAGACCGCCTGGCCGAGCGGCAGCGTGCCGGTGTCGTCCAGGTCGAACGCGTCCTGCAGGTCCTTCAGCGCGGCGACGGTGGCCGAGTCGAACTCGTCCGAGGTGGGGTCGAGGTCGTCGCTGCTGGCGTAGCCGAGCGCGACCAGCGCCGCGTTCAGCTGCCGTACGTCCGCGCCGGTCATCCCGCTCGACAGCGCCCGGTACGCCGGCACCGAGCCGCGCAGCAGCAGCACCGCGGCGCCGTTGACGCGGTAGAGCATCTTGCCCGCGGCGATCACCTGACCGGCCGCCGGCAGCCAGGTGTACGTGCCCTGCGCCTGGTTGACGATGCTGTAGCTGCCGGCGTAGCCCAGTGTCGCGTCCTCCTGGTCCTGCGCGGACAGCGTCCGGCGGGTCACGGTGGCCAGCGAGGTGGCCGCGGCGCTGTCCGGGCTGGTCGCGCCGGTGCCCGCGGCGGCCCGGGTGCGCAGCGGTCCGATCCCGGCGGCGGCCGACCCGGCCGCCGCCAGCGCGACCACCGCGATCACCACGCCGCCGGTGACGGTGGCCCGGCGCCGGTGCCGCCGCCCGTGCCGGCCGGCGGTGGCCGCCGCCCGGTCGGGCTCGATGGTGGGGGTGACGGTCACGAGTTGCTCCCGACCCGGGTGGTGTCGCCGCCCGAGGAGCCGACCGAAACGCCGCCCGGCCCGGTGCCGCCGCCCGGCCCGGGGCCGCCGGGGCCGCCATCGGGCCCGGGCACCAGCTTGCGGCAGGTCGCGTCGGCGGCCCGGAACTGGGGGGTGTTCGGGTTCAGGCCCTTGGGGAGGCCCAGTTCCGTGCTGTTGCCCTTGAACTTCGGGTCCGGGAAGTTCTTGATCCCGTGCGACCGCATGCACTTGGAGTAGGCCAGCGCATGCTGCTGGGCCTCGGCGGCCTGCTTCGGGTCCGGCGGCGGCCCCTTCGGCCGGACCGAGTCGCAGGCCTTCTCGGCGGCCTTGAACACCGCCCCCTTCGGGTCCACGCCCAGCGCGCCGGCATCGATGCCGATCCCGCCATTGCTGCCCGGATCGGGGAACTTCGGTACGCCGTGCGCGCGCATGCACTGCGAGTACTTGACCGGGTCACCGGTGAACCCGGACGGTTGGGTGGTGGCCGTGGCGCTGCTGGTGGCCAGGCTGGCCACGCCGGTGCCGGACGAGTCGCTGCCGGCGCAGCCGCCGGTCAGCAGGGCCAGCCCGGCCAGCGCGACCGCCGCCGGCCCGGCCCGCCGCGGCTGCCGGGGGATTGTCGAGACAGGCATTCCATCACTCCCTGGCTGGAGGTGGGCGGCGGGTGGCCGCCCTTGGTATGCCGTTCTAGCCAGCCGGCGGTTACACCCCGGAAACGATCACTGTTACCGCCACGTAACCCGTGAGCAGGCATTCTGGAGCTCGCCATGCCCGTGCGGCGGGGCGGCCGGAACCATCGGCCGGCCCGCGCGGGCCCGCCGCGACCCGTGGAGATCGCATCGATGAGGGTGCTGCTGGTCGAGGACCACGCCGAGCTCGCCGAGACGGTGGCGGACGGCCTGCGCCGCGAGGGTATGGCCGTCGACCTCGCCGCCGACGGGCCGGCCGCGCTGGCCCGGCTCGACCTGGTCGACTACGAGGTGGTGCTGCTGGACCGGGACCTGCCCGGGCTGTCCGGGGACGAGGTGTGCCGGTCGATCGTCGCGGCCGGGCGGCCCAGCCGGGTGCTGATGCTGACCGGCGCCGGCACCGTCCGGGACCGGGTGGCCGGCCTCGGCCTCGGCGCCGACGACTACCTGCCCAAGCCGTTCGCGTTCGTCGAGCTGGTGGCCCGGATCCGGGCGCTGGCCCGGCGCGCCCAGCCGCCGCTGCCGCCGGTCCTGACGCACGGCGAGCTGCGGCTGGACCCGGCGCTGCGGGTCGCCACCCGGGCCGGCGCGCGGCTGCCGCTCACCCCGAAGGAGTTCGCCGTTCTGGAGTTGCTGCTCACCGCGCAGGGCCGGGTGGTGCCGGCCGAGGAGCTGCTGGACCGGGTCTGGGACGAGATGGCCGACCCGTTCACCGGCACCGTGAAGGTGACGATGAGCCGGCTGCGGGCCAAGCTCGGTGACCCGCCGGTGATCGAGACCGTGCCGCAGGCCGGATACCGGATCTGATGGCCACGATGCGCGCCCGGTCCTGGGCCGGGGTCCGGTTCTGGGTCACGGCCCGGCTGCGGCCCTGGGTCGGCGCCCCGCTGCGGACCCCGGCCGCCATCCGGCTGCGGTCCCGGGTCGCCGCGCGGCTGCCGCGGCGCACCGTGCGGCTGCGGCTGACCGTGCTGTACGCCGCCCTGTTCCTGGTCTCCGGGGCGGCCCTGCTGGCCATCACCTACCTGCTGCTGACCCACAAGCTCTTCGGTGGGGCGGCCACCCTGACCGTGCAGGGGGCCGGCCCGGGTGGCCCCGGCCCGCCGCCCGGCGCGGCCGGGCCCACCAGGGTGGTCGGTGGCGCCACCGGCACCGGCACCCCGCCGCCGTTGCGCCAGGTGCTGTACCTGTCCAGCCTCACCCTCGGCGGGATGCTGGCAGTGTCCATTGTGGCCGGTTGGCTGATGGCCGGCCGGGTGCTGCGTCCACTTCGGACGATGACGGTCGCGACCCGGCAGATCTCCGAGGCGAGCCTGCACCGGCGGCTTGCCGTCACCGGCCCGGGCGACGAGCTGAAGGACCTGGCCGACACCATCGACGGCCTGCTCGGCCGGCTGGACGCCGCGTTCGACGCGCAGCGGGACGCGCTGGCCGCGCAGCGCCAGTTCGTCGCCAACGCCTCGCACGAGCTGCGCGGCCCGCTCACCCTGGAACGGGCCGCGCTGGAGATAGCGCTGGCCGATCCGGACGCCGGTGCGCCGGCGCTGCGGTCCACCTGCGAGCGGGTGCTGGCCGCCAGCAAGCAGCAGGAGCGGCTGATCGACGCGCTGCTGGTGCTGGCCCGCGGCCAGCGCGGGCTGGACCGGTCCGAGCCGGTCGACCTGGCCGCGGTCGCCGACGAGGTGCTGCTGGCCCGGCAGGCCGAGATCTGCCGGCGCGGCCTGCAGGTGTGGACCGGGCTGCACCCGGCGGCGGTGCGCGGTGACACCCGGCTGGTCGAGCGGCTGATCGTGAACCTGGTGGACAACGCGATCCGGCACAACCTGCCCGGCGGCCGGGTGGAGATCGCGACCGGCACCGGCACCGGCCGGGCCGTGCTGGCGGTGACCAACACCGGCCCGGCCGTCCCGCCGGCCGAGGTGGACCGGCTGCTGCGCCCGTTCCAGCGGCTCGGTGCGGACCGCGTCGACCACAACGACGGCCACGGCCTTGGGCTGTCCATCGTGGCCGCCATCGCCGCCGCGCACGCCGCCGAGCTGCGCGTGCACCCCCGCCCGACCGGAGGCCTCACCGTCGAGGTGCACTTCGCACCACGCTGACCGGCGGCCACCCGGCCGGGCCGGTGCCGGCCGGTGCCGGCCCGGTCAGCTGGTGTCGGCGCTGAGGTGGCGCAGGGCGCTGGTGGCGAGCGCGGTGACCCGGAACAGGTCCTGCTCGTGGCGTGGGTTGACCTTGGCCATCTGCTCGTAGACGGTCAGCGCGTACTGGGTGAGCTGGCGGACCTCGGTGCCCCGCCGGTCGCCCTGCGACTTGGCCAGCAGCAGCGCCAGCCGGGCCGAGGCGTCGGCGGCGAGCATGGCGAACTCCGGGCCGCTGGGTCGCAGCGCGTCCGGGGTGGTCGTCACGAACCGGTGCCGGAGCTGTTCGATCGCGTACTGGGCGCCGACCGTCGCCGGATCGGGTAGCCGGCCGCCGGCCGCCTCGGCGTAGTAGGTGATCGACGCCTGGGCGGCCTCAGCGCCCTCGTCCGGCCGGCCGACCAGATCGAGCAGGGCGGCGTGGTTGTAGAGCTTGCCGGCCAGTTGCTCGGCGTTCACCCAGTTGTCCGGGTCGTCGGCGTAGAGCCGCTCGATCGCCGCCAGAGCCGCGAGGCTGTGCTGCACGGCC
>Ga0307500_10000232_pt1 | contig 19038 bp, 13 predicted proteins | sample 14_S_MG_FD_201362 | JGI IMG/M metagenome (GOLD analysis project Ga0307500, IMG submission 201362) | Soil microbial communities from Populus trichocarpa stands in riparian zone in the Pacific Northwest, United States - 14_S | ecosystem: Environmental > Terrestrial > Soil > Riparian zone > Trees... | reverse complement strand
CAGATCCATCGAAACGGAAGGGCAGCGGCTTCGAGCCGGAAGTAGTGGAAGTTGCTGCAGGGCTACGCCATCGAGGCGTGAAAATCCCGCTGTCGGGATCGGTGGCAGGCTTCACCGGCGACATCGGCGCGGTGCTGACAAGACAAGAAATTTCGACTAACCTTCAATGCGGACCATCAAAGGGGGGCAGGTCAGGGCCCACGAGAAGAGATCGATGAGCACGGTAAAAAACGCTCTGGCGCAGAAGAGTGGCGCCCTGATCCATGTTCGTTCCGGCGACATGGTCGTCGAAGCCTTGCAACAGATGCGCGACAACCGTGTCCGGTCGGTGCTGGTCATCGACGACGACGTGCTGGTCGGTATCGTGACCCAGGGTGACTGCGCCATCAAAGTGCTGCTGCCTGGGCTTGATGCGAAGCAGACGCCGGTGGGCCAAGTGATGACGGGCAACCCGGTCACGGTCGAACCGGACGATCGGCTGGAAGGCTGCATGACAATGATGGCGAAGCGCGGTTTTCGCCATCTGCCAGTGCTGGGCGCGGGCAAGGTCGTGGGCGTGATCTCGATCGGAGACGTCGTCAAGGACATCATCCGGGATTTGGAGCACAACGTGGACGACCTGATGGGCTACATCATGAAGGACGGCCCCGGGGGCTGACAGACGAACCGCGGTGCCGTCGGACCCCGTCCGCGATCCTGCGGCGGGCCTAGTCTTCTACGATTGGAAGCCGCTCGCCGAGGTGGTCTAGCCGCCGCCACGCGAGAGGTAGCTTCCTCGTCTCGCGCTACAGACTTTGGTTCAGCCCGGGCCCTGCGGCCGCGCGCTCGGCTTCAACGTCCCGCCGACGTTGGTTGCCCGTGCCGATGAGGAGATCGAGTAGGTCCATTGTCGGCCCGGTCGCCGCTGACACGACGTCCGCTCTTCGCCCTTTTCGGAAATCCCGCGATGTTCGTCTGATGTGTGCTTTCAGTGGTGGATCGTAAGTTGCGTTTGCGCCGCCCGACATCCATTACGTTGACTTGCGACCGGCCGCTCTTGGCGCGAAGCAGTCATTCGAAAATTGGCTATTTCGGGCAATTGGCTTACAGACCAGTCGGTGCGGGTTGGTGCCGGCGTCCTATCCGCAATTTACTGCAGTGTTTAGTGGTAACTCTTCCAAATCGGCCACCAGCCCGGCAGGACGATCTCTCTACGCGTGACGGTCACGCGCAGGCTCGGACCGATGCGCGATAATGGATGTCGTCGGGCGCTCACCGCGAACCCGGGCGCCGCAATATGCCGCAGTGAGCAGTGCGCTTATGCGCGCAACGTTGAAGTGCCATCGGGCGGAGGCGTCGGCACCGCACGCGTACGCGAGCAGCAGCAACGTCAACGCGGCCCGATGGTCTATTCCCTGCATGCGCCGGAAGTCGAATGCATCGGCAAGGGGAAGGCCCATCGGCCTTACGAGTTCGGCGTCAAGGTCAGCGTTGCCACCACCCTCAAGCACTGCAAGGGCGGCCAGTTCGTCACCCACATCAAGGCGCTGCCCAGCAATCCATATGATGGCCACACCTTGGAAACCGTGATCCCGGACATGGAGGCGCTGGTCGGCAGCAGCATCGCGCGCATCCTCGCCGACAAGGGATATCGCGGCCACAATGCACCGCCCGATTACAAGTTCAGGGTCTTCCTCTCCGGCCAAAAGCGAGGGGTGACGCCCCAGATCAAGCGCGAACTCCGCCGCAGGTCCGCCGTCGAACCCGTCATCGGCCATCTCAAAGCCGAACACCGCATGGGCCGCAACTATCTCTGGTTCCGGCGTGGCGACGCCTATAACGCCGTCTTCGCGGCCGTCGGCTACAACTTCCGACGCCTGATCCGAGGGCGGCTCTTTGTTTCTCGGCTACCAGCCGCGAATGATGAACCTTGGCCTGCCGTAGCCGCGATCGTAGTAGCCGGGGCCAGCGTAGTAGTTGTAGCCCCGGCCGGGGAAGTAGCTGGGGTCGTAGTAATAGCGCAGGACATAGCGCGGTCCTCGGGTCCGCCAGCAGCGTCCATAATACTCGTTGCAGACCAGACCGATCGGATCGACGTTGGAGATTTCGGCGGAGCCGATCGTCGTTGCGTTGAGGAGCGCGGCGGAAGTGGCGGACGCGAGCAGCGCGGCACCGAATGTGCCCAGTGCGATGGCCTTCATGGAGTTCTCCCATCGGTTGGGCGAGACAATCGATCTCTGACGAGGCGTACCGGGACTCAACCGTGGCCTCGAGGATCGAACTGCTCCACGGATTCCCCGAATGCCGGCCGTGCGGCAGGTCGAGATCAGTCCGCAGTAAACCAATTCGTTAGCCGGGACCGGGCCGTTCGAAGCTGTTATCAGTGCTCCGAAACACTCTCAGTTTAATATCCGGGCGATGAGATCGGTGTTGCTCGCGCGCAGGCCCGCTAGACGCGACCAGTCGCGTTGCTACTAACGCGGCTGGCTCGTCCCCGGTGGATATTCTCAATCGCTTCCAGGATTTCGGCTCCTTATAGTGCTGGACGAAGACGCATCAGAAATTAAGCTGAATCAATCCGAACCAGCCATGCGCGAGTCTGCCCGTTCCACCGACGCTCACCGGATAGTCCCAGTTGGCTGAATATTCCACGGCCACCTTGAGCCCGTCCATCACCCACTCGCCACCGGTCAGGAAGAGCCGGTGCTGCGGGACGAATCCGATCCGGGTTGGAATTCCGTTTTGCAGGATCGACACGCCCGCCATATCTTGACTGCCAGAATATCCCACCGAGATGAAATCGCCCTGCGCGCCGATCTCCTGTATCCATGGGTTCCAGTCGAACTGGTAGGCAATCGAGGCCTGCCAGGTCATCGGCATCATGTTCCGCGCAATGCCGAGGCCATCGATAAACCTGGCGTCCTGAATTGCGGCATTTACCTCACCCACGAACGCGAACGGGCCGAAACTGGTTTTGAGGCTCGCGGCAACTCCGGGAATCCGGCCGATCTGATTCAGGAACGGCAGATACGACGTACGCAAAAATCTGCTTTCGAAAACGGAGGTGTCGTAGTCGACATGGAAGTCAACGGTCCATGGACAAATCAGCGAGTTCGTCAACTGGTCATACGGTACGCCGCAATGGCCCCTGGTCCGGAAACCGAGACTGGCATTGTAATCGTCGATTTTCGTCCGGCCGGGGATGATGCTGTCGCTGCCCCTGTAAGTCATGGCTGAGCCGTAGAAGGGTGCCGGGTCGAAGGGGAATGTGACCGGCGTAGGCCGGAACGGCCGCTCAGGCAGCGGGGTGTAACCAAGCCAACGCATCAGTTGGCTCACGGCCGGTGCGACGACCAACGGACTAACGCGTGGAACAACGACCGGCGCCGGCGGCGGCTGCCGCGCTGGGGTTGGCCATGCGAATTCAAAGCCTCCCGCCGTCTGACGGTTTTCGAACACCTCGGTTGTCAGCGGAGTGCCGATCGAGAGCGTATCCAGGCGTGCGACGCCCGTGGATGTACCGAAATGCAAAACCTCCACGCCGAAGCGGGCCGCGATCGGGAATTGCATCAGATCGCCCACCGAAATGTGAGTCCGATCAAGCGTGAAGCGATCCACACCTACGCCAGCGATGTTGGCAGGCACGACTGGTTGATTCCCGGTGGGGAATATCGCACCCGTGCCGTTGTCGAAATGGAGAACAAGAGCGCCGGTCAACCAGTCGCTCAGCTTGATATCGAAATCGAGTTCTGCCGTACCCAGCGACAGGTTTTCCTGAGTAGGGCCGCTGAATGAGCCGGTCCGCGAAGCCACGCCTTCGACCACGCCGCTCAGCGTGAGGAAGTTGTTGATCTTCGGTCCGGTCTTGTTGAGCGTATCGCGGAGGATTTGGCGCGTCGCGTTCTCGTTCGCCGCCCAGCCGATCTCCAATTGCTTTACGCGCTCGTTAAGCGGTCTCTTCGCTGCGGCTTCGGACAAATCTGGAGCGGGCAGTGCGGGTGGATCGACGGGCGGTGGCAGAACCGTCGGTGCAGGCTTCGCCGCAGTTACGGCAAGAGCCGGACGCTCCTGCGCCGTAGCGGGCCTGGTACGCCGCGGCGCCGGCGCGCCCTCCAGGGCACTGAGACGTTCCGAAAGTTTGCGGTTCTCCGCCTTTAGCTCGCCGAGCATGCGCCGGAGAGTTGCGATGTCCTCGTTCTCCGCTGCGACGGCATGAGAAGGGACAAACAAGGCGAGGCCGAACAATGCCGGCACAGCGGGAGCGATCAACGGGCATACGGAGCGGAAGCAGTACCAGCCGGGCGCAACTGGCTTTACGGTGCCATTCTCCGCCGTGTGCCGACGTCGCCTCAATCCGGCAACGAGCGCATTCCGCTTACCCCAGATCATGCGCGGCCCCATCGCTACCGTGGTCCGACGTCACTCACATCGTCGAACCAACTCGTTCATAACAATTCCGCTTGGGTAACCAGACTGTCTCAGCGAGTGCATCATCCGTCAAGTTGATTACAGACAAGCGTTCGACTCAGCATCGGCACAGTTAACAATTGCTGGCGAGGCGATGTCTCCGGACGACGCGAGTAGCCGCGACACCAGCTCATTGTGGTTCGTCGACTTGAGGTTGCGCAGAGCATATATCTTTCGATATCGCGCATGACCAAAAGATACATAAGAAAATCGGCATTACTCAGTTACTTGTATCGCCAAAACATCGACATCAAAATGTCCGCATCGCGCTATTTCGATGAGCAATTTGCGACGATGTGCATTCTAGCGGGCATATGGCTCCCAAACGCGAAGTTTGACTGGGCGTTAGCGAGACCGAATTGCAGCGACGACATGGGACGACATGGATGGAGGGATCGACAGATAAACTTCGACGCGTGTGAAATAAACCAAGAAATCCGGTGTTCAACGGCCCATACAAGCGGAGTCTGACTACAGCCAGAGGTCTAATACAACCAGAGGTCAAAAGAGGGGGGCGTCGAAATGTTGGCGTGGCTCATATCCTCTAGCGTGCGTCTACGCACCCTCATTGTGGTTGTCGCCGCGGGCCTGCTGATCCTCGGCGCCGTCGATGTCAGGAACAAGCCGCTCGACGTCATCCCGGAATTGGCGCTGCCCTCGCTCACGGTGAAGACGGAATCGCTTGGGCTCTCCAGTGCCGAGGTCGAATCGCTGATCACTGTGCCGCTGGAGGCGGACCTGCTGAATGGCGTGCCGTGGCTTCAGGTCATCCAGTCGGAATCGATGGCGGGACTTTCGACAATCGAGATGATCTTCGCGCCTGGCACCGATCTGATGAAAGCGCGCCAGATGGTGCAGGAGCGGCTGACGCAGTCGCGTGCACTTCCGAACGTCTCAAGCCCTCCGACCATGCTTCAGCCGGTCTCTTCGGCCAGCCGGGTGATGAACATCGGCCTGAGTTCGAAATCCGTCTCACTGATCGACATGTCCGTTCAGGCGCGCTGGAACATCGCGCCGCGCCTCGCCGGGGTTCCGGGTGTGGCGAATGTGTCGATATGGGGTCAGCGCGAGCGGCAGGTGCAGGTGCTTGTCGATGCCCGGAACCTGAACAAGAAGGGCGTCAAGCTCGACCAGGTGATCAAGACGACAGGTGAGGCGGTGTGGTCCTCGCCGCTCACCTACCTGAACTCATCCACGCCCGGCACCGGCGGCTTCATCGAAACGCCGAATCAGCGGCTCAGCATCCGTCACCTTCTGCCGATCTCCACCGTGGCTACCTTCGCCAAGGTGCCGCTCAGCGGCACGACTACGAGCGTCGGCGACGTCGCCTATCTCGTGGAGGGACATCAGGCGCTGATCGGAGACGCCATCGTCGGCGAAAACCCCGGCCTGATGGTGGCGATAGAGAAATTCCCCGGCTTCAACACATTGGACGTGACGCGCGGCGTTGAGCGCGCGCTCAACGAACTGAAACCTGGGCTGCCTGGCATCGAGATCAATACGAACATCTACCACCCTGCGAGCTTCATCGAACGCGCGACCAGCAATCTGGGCAGGGCCATGCTCATTTCGATCATCCTGGCCGCCGTCGTGCTTGGCGTTCTGATGGGCAGCTGGAGAACCGCGGTTATCGCCCTGGCCGCGATCTCATTGTCGCTCGTCTGTGCTGAACTGCTGCTAAGGGCCGCTGGAATCCCGCTCAGCATGATCGTCGTCGGCGGCCTGCTGATGGCGTCCGGCGTGATCGTGCATGACGGCATTATCGACGTCGAAAATGTGCTGTACCGCTTGCGGGCGCCGCAACGCGACGGTCGGTCCGGTTTCATGGTGGTCGTCCGCGCAATGCTGGAAACGCGCCGGCCGATGCTTTACGCGTCGCTGATCGTCGTACTCGCAGTGATGCCCGTTCTGTTCATGTACAGCCGGTCCGCCGCGTTCTTCGCGCCGATGGCCTGGGCTTATATCGCCGCCGTATCCATCTCGATGCTGGTGGCGGTGATCGTGACCCCCGCACTGGCCGCGGTGCTGCTCGCCAATGCGCCACTGACCCCGACGGGCGGTTGGGTCATCAACAGGTTGGCCATGCCTTTCGATCGTATTGTCGGCCGCATCATCCACGCGCCGCTCGCCTGCATCGGCGCCTGCGTGGTGGCGGCGATTGCATGCTTCGCGCTCTGGAGCCCGCTCGAACGCAACATGGTGCCCAGCTTCAGAGAGACGGATCTGATGATCGAATGGCAGGGGCCGCCCGGCACCTCGCTGCAGGCAATGACCCGATCGACCGAGAACCTGATCCGCGACCTGCGGCAGATCCCGGGAGTGCAGAACGCCTTTGCCAATCTTGGACGGGCGGTGCTTTGCAATTGCGAGCGCGCAACGGACGTGAATGCCGGGCAGGTGTGGGTCAACATCGACCCGAAGGCCGATCGCGAAGCAACGGTGGACGCCGTCGAAGCTGCCATCACCGCCTATCCCGGGATGCGTGGCAAGCTGGGGACATACCTGTCCACGAAGCTGCGCGAGGCGCTCACCGGTGACCCGGATTCCATCACCGTGCGCGTCTATGGCAACAGCCTCGATGTCATTCGCGCCAAGGCAGAGGAGATCCGCGCATCGATGGCGAAGATCCCCGGCATAGAAAATCCCCGGGTCGAATTGCAGGTCGAAGAACCCTCGATCGAAGTCAAGGTGGATGTCGATCGCGCGGCCAGTTTCGGCCTGAAGCCGGGCGACGTCCGCAGGGCGACCTCTGCGATGGTCGGCGGCATCACCGTCGGTGCACTGTTCGAGGACCAGAAGGTTTTCGACGTGGTTGTCTGGGGGCGCCCGGAGTTGCGCGACAACATCGATGACGTGCGGAATCTGATGATCGGCAGCGAGAGTGGGTCCCAGGTTCGCCTGGCTCAGGTTGCTGACGTCCGCATCGCGCCGGCCACCAGTATCATCCAGCGACAGGGGTCCTCGCGTCGTATCGATGTTTCCGCGAAAGTGGACGAGCGGGCGCTCGGTGATGTGGCGGATGACGTCGCCAGGAACGTCAAGCAGATCGCATTCCCGTTCGAGCACCGTGCCGAGGTGCTCGGCGAATACAAGGAGCAGCGAGCTTCTCTGCGATCGATATACAGCTACATGGCGGCGGCTGCGGTGTTGATGTTCCTGCTGACGCAGGCGGTGCTCCGCAGCTGGACACTCAGCGCCCTGTCGCTGCTCGGAGTACCCGTCGCTGTGCTCGGCGGTCTCGTGGCAGCCGCAATCAATGACGGTCACTTCTCGCTTGGTTCTCTGCTGGGTCTGGCAGCGGTGCTCGCACTGATGGTGCGGCAGGGTATCGGTTTGGTCGCCCATTTCCAGTATCTGCAATTGAATGAGGATGAACCGTTCGGCGAAAAGCTGGTGCGTCGCGGCATGCTGGAGCAATTCCCGAGCATCATCGCCTCATCGGTAACGACGTTCGCACTGGTGCTTCCGTTCGCGATCATGGGTGATGTCGCCGGACTTGAAATTGCGCACCCGCTCGCTCTGTCGGTCCTGGGCGGCGTGGTTACCATGACGCCCGGAACGTTGTTTGTGCTGCCGGCGCTTTACCTGCGGTTCGGCGCCGGCTGGACCGCCGACCGGCTCGATCTTGAAATGGAGACCGCGTCATGACTGCCGCGCGCTTCACTTCGAAAGCCTTCGAAAGGGAGGGACGTCTCATGGCCCGCATCACTGTATTGATGGTCGCGGCATTTGCCGCGTGCCTTGTAGCGCCCTGTTCATCAGCACTGGCCGCCGAGACGGCAGTCAAGAAGGTCATGCCCGCGCGCGTCGAGGCCACAAGTGACGTAAAGATCATGAAGGTGACGCTCACGCCGAAAGCGGCTGAACGACTCGGCATCGTGATCGATGAGGTGCGCGCCGATCTGTCGGGCCGCCTGATCGTGCCCTATGCCTCTGTTCTCTACGACCTGACCGGCAAGACGTGGGTTTATATCAGCGCCGACCCATTGACCTTCGCTCGCGGCGCTGTGGTGATCGATACCATCAAGGGCGACAACGTGTACCTGACTGACGGGCCGCCCGCCGGTACGAAGGTGCTTGCGGCCGGCGTGCCGCAGGTCTTCGGCACCGAGGTGAAGGTAGGTCACTAGCTGCGCGTCGAAATTGTTTTTCCACAGCGGCTTCGGCCTGAGTGGGGGGATTTTTTCCGATGATGAGGCTGATTATTGGTTCGAGTCTGCGCTTTCGCTATCTCGTCCTCGCCCTCGGGGTGGTGCTGACCTGGTTTGGCCTCGCGCGCCTGCGGGACGTACCCGTGGACGTATTCCCGGAATTCGCGCCACCGCGGGTCGAGATCCAGACTATCTGTCTTGGGCTTTCATCGGCGGAAGTCGAGCAACTCGTCACGGTGCCGCTGGAAAACGCGCTGAACGGCGTCCCGGACCTTGACGTGATGCGCTCGAAGTCGGTGGCGCAGCTGTCGTCGATCCTGTTGATCTTCAAGTCCGGCGTTGACGGGATCAGCGCGCGGCAACTGGTCAGCGAGCGGATGGCGCTCGCGACCAAGAGCCTGCCGACATGGGCCGCACCGCCGTTCATGATGCCGCCATTGTCCTCGACCAGCCGGATCATGAAGATCGGGATTACCTCGAAGGACAAGTCGGTGATGGACCTGTCGATGCTCTCCTATTGGACGATCCGGCAGCGGCTGCTCGGGGTTCCCGGCGTTGCGAACATCGCGATCTGGGGAGAGCAGCTCAAGATGCTCCAGGTCATGGTTGACGCGAAGCGGATGGCCGCCGCGGATGTCACGCTCGACCAGGTGCAGGAGGCGGTTTCCGATGCCCTCGACGTTGGCCTGTTGCGCTATGCCCGTGGCGCGCATATCGGCACTGGTGGCTTCGTCGAAACACCAAATCAGCGCTTTCAACTTCGCTTCGTCGGCTCCGGCGTCACACCCGAGACGCTGGCCAAGGTGCCGGTGACCAAACCGGTCGGGAAACCGCCGCTGTTGCTGAGCGACGTGGCCGATCTCGTCTATGCGCCGCAGGGCATGATTGGCGATGCCGTTATCAACGACGGCCCGGGCCTCATGCTCATTGTCGAAAAGTTTCCCTGGGGTAACACGCTTGCCGTCACCCGTGGGGTGGAGGAGGCGCTGGAGAGGATGAAGCCCGGCCTGCCAGGGATTGAAATCGATACGACAATCTTCCGGCCGGCGACTTTCGTTGAGGACTCGATCCACAACCTGTCCTGGGCAATGCTGCTGAGCTGCCTGTTGGTCGCAGGAATCATACTCATCTTCCTTTACGAGTGGCGTACTGCGATCGTGTGCATCATTGCTATCCCGCTTTCGCTGCTGGCCGCCGGCCTCGTTCTGTTCATGTCCGGCGCCACGGTCAACACCATGACTCTGGCGGGCTTCGTCATCGCGTTAGGAGTTGTCGTCGACGACGCGATCCTCGACGTCGAAAACATCATGCGGCGACTTCGTCTCGCACGGCGTTCGGGTGATACGCGAAGCACGGCGCGCATCATTCTGGAGGCTTCGCTCGAGGTGCGGGCGCCGATCGTCTACGCTACCCTTATCGTGGTCACGGCGGTCGTGCCTGTCCTGTTCATGCAAGGCCTGACCGGATCCTTCTTCAAGCCGCTGATTACAGCCTATGTGCTCGCGATTGCGGCCTCGCTCGCTGCGGCGATGACGGTAACGCCTGCTCTCTGCCTGATCCTGCTGCGTGGCGCACGGCTCGAAGGGCGTGAATCACCTGTAATCCTTTGGCTGCTGCACCATTACGGGCCCCTGCTGGAACGGGTCACCCGGACACCGCGCATGGCCTACATCGCCGTCGCAGTCGTGACGCTGTCTGGGATCGGCGTCTGGCCGCTGCTCGGCCACTCGCTCCTGCCGTCGTTCAAGGAGCGCGATTTCCTGATGCACTGGGTCACCACGCCCGACGCGTCGCTGCCGGAAATGCTGCGTATCACCACCCGCGCAAGCAAGGAACTGCGCGCCATTCCGGGCGTGCGCAACTTCGGCGCCCATATCGGCCAGGCCTTCGCCGCCGACGAGGTCGTCGGCGTCAATTTCGGGGAGAACTGGATCAGCATCAGCAGGGATGCCGACTACGACAAGACGCATGCCAAGATCGAAGAAATGGTGGAGGGTTATCCCGGCCTCTACCGGGATGTGCAGACCTATCTGAAAGAGCGAATTCGCGAGGTCCTGACCGGCGCAGGTGAGGCGATTGTCGTCCGCATCTTCGGCCCGGATCTCGACGTTCTCAGAGACAAGGCGGAGGAGGTTCGCGCGGCGCTCGCTGATGTCCCTGATCTCGTCAACCTGCACAAGGAGTTGATGGTCGAAGTACCGCATATTCAGGTGACGGTGAAGCTGGAGGAAGCACAACGCTACGGTCTGAAGCCGGGCGATGTCCGGCGTGCCTCCGCGACCTTCATGGCCGGAGAGGAGGTCGGCGACATCTTTCTCGGCGGCCGCACCTATGACGTGCAGGTGTGGACCTCGCCGGAATCCCGCCACAGCGTGGACTCGGTCCGCGAGATGCTGATCAACACGCCGACCGGGCGGCGCGTTCGGCTGGCGGAAGTCGCCGATGTCAGCATTCGGCCGACGCCAAATGTCGTCAAGCGTGAGGCGAGTTCCCGTCGGATCGACGTGCAGGCGAATGTCAGGGGCCGCGATCTTGGCGCGGTCGCCAGCGACGTGCAGGCGCGTCTGGACAAGCTTGCGTTTCCTCTTGGCTACTACGCGGTGCTGCAGGGCGAGTATCAGGAACTGAACGCCGCCCGCAGGCGGCTCGAACTGTTCGCCGTGCTGGCGCTCGCCGTGATTTTCATACTGCTGCAACAGTCCTTCAACAGCTGGCGGCTGGCAACGCTCAGCTTCCTGACGCTGCCTTCAGCGTTGGTGGGAGGCGTGCTGGCAGCGTGGCTCGCCGGCGGCGTGCTTTCCCTTGGCTCGTTGGTCGGTTTCCTGACGGTGCTTGGCATCGCCGCCCGCAACGGGATCATCATGATCAATCACTTCCAGCACCTGGAACGCCATGAGGGAGAGGCGTTCGGCATGAACCTCGTGCTTCGCGGCGCGAGCGAGCGGTTGCGGCCGATCCTGATGACGACCGGCGCCGCCGGACTTGCGATCCTGCCGCTGGTCATTTTCGGCGACCTGCCGGGCCACGAGATCGAATATCCGATGGCGGTCGTCATCCTGGGCGGCCTCGCGACATCGACGCTGCTCAACCTGTTTATCTTGCCTGCATTCTATCTCCGCTTCGGTCGCGGTACTGGCGCGCTGACGGAACACCTGACTGTTCCTGGAGCGGCACAACTCTCCGGGAGCGTGTGACATGAAGACCGTATATCGCCATAACGGTTGGATTGTCGCTGCCGCTGCGGCGCTGTCCGCACTTGCGTGGCCGGTCACGGGAGCCACGGTCGAGGATGGCCGCTTTGAAAAGCTCTCCGTTTATCTCGAACGCAATGTGCAGGATCATGATGCCGAGATCCGGTTCGAGGCCACCGGCGCGGAGGATGGGCTGGCCGCGTTGAAGGTGATGGCGCCGGGCGAGCGCACGGTGATCGACTTAAGATCGCCGGACTCGAAGCTGGGAATTCGCAGTCTCACGCTTGAATCGCCCGAGCCCGACGATGACAAGATCGTGCGGGCCGATTTCCCGGCGGGCGCATATCGTTTTGAGGGAACGACGACCAAGGGCGCGAACCTGCGTGGTGAGGCGCGGTTGAGTCACGTGTTCCCAAAGCCCGCCGCATTCGAATATCCGCGGCCTGATCAGAAAGACGTGCCCGCTAACGCGCTGACCCTGCGCTGGTCTGTGCCGGAAGGGATCGAGGCCTGCGCCATCGTTATCGAGCAAACCGGCTCGGCCTACGAAATCCGGGCACTGCTGCCCGGCTCGGCCAAATCGTTCACGGTACCTGCAGGGTTCCTGCGCGCCGGCCAGACCTACAAATTCGCGATCGGGACTGTCGCGAAGGATGGCAACCGGTCCTTCATCGAGGCCGGCTTCACCACGGCGAGGGCGCGATGAACCAGCCCGTTCGCAGAATGTCAGATCGGCCCAACGGCCACATCGGGTCAAAAACTTCCGCAACCTTGGGCGACGGTTGGCCGGCTCGCCGCCCGCAACTGGAGGGCATTGAGATGTTCGACAAGCAAGGTTTGGAGCGACTGGCGAGCGGCCGACCTGGTTGGCTGGCCAGGTGGCGTGCCGCGCTGATGGCGGTCACCGTTCTCACGGCGACCGGCTTCGCACTTGCTGGCGGCGCGTTCGCAGGCACGATCAGTGATCCGCCGCGCTGGAAGAGTGACAAGGATTACTCGTCGCTGAAGGATTGGCACTTGAAAGGCGAGAATATCGTTCCGCACGGAGTCAACCCACTCTATTACCCGATCGTGCCGGGCCACAAACACGTGCATGAGCGGCCCGATCACCCGGACGGCAAATATCGCAAGGAGACCGTGGTCCTGGATAGCACCGAGGATTTCGATATTCCCGGCATCGGCAAATTCAAAACCGCGGTTGTGCAGGAAGAGGAATATATCGATGGAGTGCTGATGCAGCGTGCGCTCAACTGGTTTGCCCTCGATAAGACCACCAACAGCGTCTACTCCTTCGGCGAGGTGAGTTGGGAGATCAACGAGGAAGGCAAACCGATTTTTGAAGGCACATGGCGGGCTGGTGAACTCGACGGCGACGGCGTCGCCGAGCCGGGGCTATTGATGCCCGGCACGTTCACGGTTGGCGGCCGCTATATATTCGACGGCAGCCAGAGCACGGCCTATGGCGGTTCTGAGAACATGGAAGCCGGCGTTGAAATAACGGTTCCGGCGGGGACCTTCAAGAACTGCGTCCGGGTTCGCGAGCAGGGTCTGGTCAAACTCAGCGACATCACCGACAAGATCTGGTGTCCGGTCGTTGGTGTTGTGCTCGACACTTCCGACGGCAAGCTCATCGTTTCCGCCGCGCTGCCGAAGGACAATCCGGCCTCGGACGTTTCGAGCATCGGGAAGCTCCGCGAGAAGCCGCTGAAGTATACGCCGCCCGTGGCGAAGGTCTCGGGAGACCAGGCGACGAAGATCGCGCTCGCGGAGATCCCCGGCAAGGCCACGTCCGTGAAGATCGAGCGGAAGAAAGGCAAGAATGTCTACGTGGTCGAGATCCAGACGCCGAAGGATGGCGAGAAGGATGTCTTTGTCGACATCGAGTCCGGAAAGATCGTCGGAACGGACTGATGTGAACGGTGCGAGCGCCCTGATCCACGATTTTTATCGCACGGGTTTCTCCTCCCACGGGTGACGAAATCGTGGATCACGGGCGATCCCTCCGTGTTCCGTTCCGGCGTAGCGATTGAACGGGAAGGATACCGCCATGAAGAGGACGATCCACTGGGGCCTGCTCGCCAGCCTTCTTCTTGCGCCAGCCGTGGCCGTCGTGCACGCGCAGCAGCCGGGCCCTTCGAAAGAGCGTGCACCGCCTGCGGCAAAGATCACGGAAGAACAGGCGAAGAAGATTGCGCTTGAGCGCATCCCCGGCAAAGTCACCGACGTGGCGATCGAGAAAAAGGGCGGCAAGAATGTCTACGTGATCGAGGTCCAATCACCGGAGCAGGGCGAGAAGGACGTCTTCGTCGACATCGAAACCGGAAAGATTATCGGGACGGACTGACATCTACCGGCTGCATACGAGGTTCGCTATTGGAAAGGATAGGGCCATGAAAAGGGCAATTTGCACGGGCCTGTTCGCCGTCCTGCTCGCGCCAGCGATGGCGGCGGCGCAGGCACAGGCCCCGAAGGGTCTTGGTACTGAAGAGTTCGGCATGTCGCCGCGCGAGCTGGTCCAGGCGATCGAGAAAACCGAGGGGCTGATCGCGCAGTGCATGCGCGAGCAGGGCTTCCAATACATCGCGGCCGACCACAACACGGTACGGGCGGGCATGTCGGCGGACAAAAAACTTCCAGGGCTCAGTGAGGAGGAGTTCGTCAGCCGTCATGGCTTTGGCGTATCTACCTTCTATACGGGTCTGCCGCCTCAGCTATCGACCGACTACAGTCCGGCCCGCGTCGGCCTCGGCGAGCGCAATGTGCAGATTTTCCGCAAGCTCTCCCCTGCAGACCAGGTCGCTTATAATCGCGCGTTGCTCGGGGATGACGTGTTCAGCACCTTCGCGGTCGCCTTGGAGATCGAGGATCTGTCGCGTACCGGTGGCTGCACGCGCAAGGCTCTCGCTGAAAACTTCAAACCCGATCAGTTGAAGGCCAGCCACTACAATCCGCAGGATGCGTTGATCAACAAGGACCCGCGGATGAAGGCCGCCCTTGGGTTCTGGCAGCGGGAAATGAAGAAGGCCGGCTTCGAATACGGCCACCCGGACGAAATCGAGCCCGACCTGCGGAACCGGCTCGCCGCGCTGACCGAGGGAGGCAAGCTATTGGTTTCCAAGATGTCGCAGGACCAGAAGGCCGCCCTACGGAAACTGCAGGATTACGAGCGACTGGTAGCGGCCAAGAGCTTCAAAATGCAGGAGGAGGTACTGGCGCCCGTCGAGGAGAAGATCCAGGAGGAGCTGTTCTCCCGGAAAGTGCAGTAGACCAATTGGGATGTACACGCCGTACTTCCCCAGATCGGCGGCTATGAGTAATCTTCTTTCCTGGCAGCGAATCGCATGACGAAGGCGGACGCAACGCTTCCTGCGAAGATGGCCCACACGCTGTCGATGGCGGGAGGGACTACGGCATGGCCGCAAAGCGCGTAAACTTTCTCTGGGCTATCTTGGGCGTGGTCGGGGGCATGGCGCTTGGCGCCTGGTACATGGGCTCCAGGATCCAGTCGCCGGCGGAAATGGCGGCGCGCACCGCAGCGCCAGAGCCATCCGCGATCCTTGTGCCTGTCGAGTCGCGTGTACTGAGTTCCGATGTGGTCACCCGCGGCACGGTCCGCTTCGGACTGCCGCAAACGATTTCGATCGCGCCTTCGACGGTCAAAGGCGGCGTCGGGCTGATTTCGTCGTTACCGCGGCCCAATACAAACTTTGGAGAAGGCGAGGTGCTTCTATCCGCATCCGGCCGGCCGGTCTTTGTCTTCCGGGGCGCTACCCCGGCTTTTCGCGACATGGCGCCCGGAACCAGCGGCGGCGACGTCCGCCAGCTCGAAGAAGCCTTGGCTCGCCTTGGCTTCGATCCGGGCCCAGTCGATGGCAATTACGATCAGAAGACATCCGCTTCGGTCGAGCGCATGTACAGGAAGGCTGGTTGGGATCCCTTCGCGCCGACCCGCGAACAGCGCGCCGCCGTCGCCACGCTTGAGCGGGAATGGTCGGATGCCGCGCGCGCCCAGCTTGCGGCCGAAGCTACGCGCGAAACTGCGTTGAAAGCGGTCGCCGCTGCGCGCGCTATCGCGGATCAGAACACCCGCCAGGCCGCGCTCGACAGCGCAGCGCGCGTTGGTAACAGCCGCCAGCTGGCCGACGCGCGATCCGGCAGATCGCTGGCGCTTGAGACTGAACGCGCGCGCGCCGCGCATTCCGCAACCGCGGCCAGTGCCGATGTCGCCACGCAGGTCGCCGATCGGGCCCTGATCGTTCTCGATCCGCGCCAGACCGAAACAGCGCGCGCCGCGGCCGAGGCCAAGCTCAGGGTGGCGCGTGCGGCGCAGCGCAAGGCGAAAATGGAAGCCGATCTGGCGATCCAGACCGCTGCGCGCGAGGCCAGTCTGGCCGATGAACGTATCCGCGTCGCCGAGGGAGCCGTGAAGGCGGCTCGCCTGGAAGGCGAGCGCACTACGCGCGTCGCGCTGGAACAGCAAGAGCTCGCCGAATTCGACCTCAAGGTCGCAAGCGAACGAGCTCAGCGCCTGAATGACGAACTCACGGCCGCGCGCGCCAAGCTCGGCGTGCAGGTGCCCGCGGATGAGGTCGTGTTCATCCCGTCGCTCCCAATCCGCGTCCACGAGGTGACCGCTTCGGTCGCTGCCAATGCTTCCGGGCCGGTAATGAGCGTCACGGACAACCAGCTCAGTATCGACTCGCAACTGCCGCTTGAAGCCGCGCCGTTGGTGAAGCCCGGGATGAAAGTTGCGATCGACGAGCAGGCGCTTGGGATCAAGGCGACCGGCATCGTCGAGACGGTGGCGAACACACCCGGCACGCGCGGCGTGGACGGCTACCACTTCTATCTCGGGGTCAAGGTAGAGACCACGCCGGTGCTCCTGGCCGGTTTTTCCGTCCGACTGACAATCCCGATCGAAACGTCGAAGGGCGCGGTCACCGCGGTGCCGACCAGCGCGGTGTCGCTTGCCGCCGACGGAACCTCGCGCGTGCTGGTCGATCGCGGCGGAAAGCAGGAATACGTCACCGTGCAGCCGGGGCTTTCGACGGGCGGCTATGTCGAGGTGAATGCCCCCGACGGGCGACTAGCCCCCGGTCAATTCGTGGTGGTCGGCTATAAGACAGCCGAGCCGGCGGCGGTCAAATGAAGCTCATGGAGGACATACGGCCGGAGGTGCCGATCAAGACGGCTTCTGTCGATGCCGACCATGTCCTGGACCTTCGTAAAGTGTGCAAGCAATTCGGGACCGATCCTGCTGTCGACGCATTGATCGATGTCGACCTCGTGTTGCGGCGCGGCGAATGGCTGTCGATAACCGGTCCGTCCGGCTCGGGAAAATCCACGCTGTTGAATATCCTGGGGTGTCTCGACCGGCCGACCAGCGGACTGTACCTTTTTGATGGTATCGAAACGACGAAGCTGAGCGAGAATGAGCGGGCCGGACTGCGCAGCCGCCGTGTTGGATTCATCTTTCAGTCGTTCCACCTGCTGCCCTATCGCACCGTCCTCGAGAACGTCATGCTGGCGGAAGTATACCGTAGGCAGGCCGGACGCGGGCGGCGCGAGCGGGCGATGCAGGAAATTCGTCGCGTCGGCCTCGAGCATCGCGCGAATTTCCCGCCTTCCAAATTGTCCGGCGGCGAGCGTCAGCGGGTGGCGATCGCCCGCGCTCTGATGGGTTCGCCGAGCCTGCTCTTGTGCGACGAGCCGACCGGCAATCTCGATTCCACGAACACCGAGTCGATCCTGGATTTCTTCACCGAGCTCAACAAGGAGGGCATGACGATCGTCGTCGTCACGCACGACGAAAACGTCGCGCGCCGGGGCTCGCGCCGGGTCAACATGAAGGACGGCCGGCTCTTTGGTGGAAGCGAAACGGCATTGCCGCCTCCATCCAGGGCGCGCATTGCGCCGTCGGGGATCACCATGCGCGACCTCGTATCCGAGGCCATCGCAGGAGCGATTGCGCGGCCGGCCCGTATGGCGCTGACGGTGCTTGGCATCGTGATCGGCATGTCGGCGCTGGTCGCCACCATCGGTCTGACCCGGACCGCCGGTAACCGCATCATCAGTCAGTTCGATCAACTCGCGGCCACGGAATTGTTCATCACGGCGCGGCCGGGAATGGCGACCGGCACGATCGATCCGCGCGCGATTCCATGGGACGCGCCGGAACGGCTGGTCCGGCTGAACGGTGTCGTGGCCGCGGGCCTGCTCAGCGACGTCAATGTCCACGACATGCTCATCAGCGCCTCGCCGGTGGTGGATCCCGCCAATCAGACCGCATTCAAACTGGCGGTGCGCGCGGCCTCGCCGGATTTGTTCCGCGCCGTGCGCGCCGACCTTGCTTCGGGACGGTTTATCGACGGCGGGCATTCTGCCCGCGCCGAGCGAGTTGCCATCCTCGGGCCCGATGCCGCGCGCCGCCTGGGCATCGCCGGAGTCGAGCGGCTGCCCGCGATCTATGTCGGTGACGAGCTCTATCTCGTGATCGGGATCCTCCGTGATGTGGTCCGAAAGCCGGAACTGCTTGGTTCGGTCATCATTCCCGAGGGCACCGCGCGACGGCATTTCAGTCTGTTCGGGCCTGGCATGGTGGTCGTGGAGACGAAGATCGGCGCCGCTTCCCTGATCGCACTGCAGGCACGGGCGGCGCTGCGACCGGACGACCCGCGCACACTTCGCGTGCAACTGCCGCAGGAGCCGCGGCGCGTACGCGATGACGTGCAAACCGATCTCAATATGATGTTCCTGCTGCTGGGCGGCCTGTCGCTCGTGGTCGGTGCGCTCGGCATCGCAAATATCACCCTGGTCGGCGTGATGGAGCGGACGGCAGAGATCGGGCTGCGCCGCGCCATTGGCGCCACGCGCCGCCACATCGCTTCGCAGTTCCTGATTGAGAGTGCGTCCATGGGGGTCGTGGGAGGACTGCTCGGATCCAGCGTCGGCGTGCTGATCGTGGTAGGTGTTTCGGCGTATCAGGTCTGGACTCCGGTGCTCGACCCGCTCGCACCCTTGCTGGCGCCAGCCGTGGGCGGCGTGATCGGTTTGCTGTCCGGAGTCTATCCCGCCTCGCGCGCCGCCGCGCTCGAACCGGCCGAAGCGTTCCGGCACTAGCTCGGACTAAATTGGCTGCTAAATAGTCGTCCGTTAAGAAGCTCGATTGAGTGGGATTTGACAGGCGAGCGTGCGGCATAGCTGGAACAGTAACAGGCACAAGAATTCTCTGAGCCAGGCGAGGATGCGGC
>Ga0307500_10000231_pt1 | contig 19118 bp, 17 predicted proteins | sample 14_S_MG_FD_201362 | JGI IMG/M metagenome (GOLD analysis project Ga0307500, IMG submission 201362) | Soil microbial communities from Populus trichocarpa stands in riparian zone in the Pacific Northwest, United States - 14_S | ecosystem: Environmental > Terrestrial > Soil > Riparian zone > Trees... | reverse complement strand
CAGCGTGGCGAAGATCCGTACCGCGGTTGTCTTGCCGGCGCCGTTGGGGCCGAGCAGGCCGAGCACCGAACCGGTGCGGACCGCCAGGTCGACCCCGGCCAGCGCCGTCGTCCCGCCGAAGCGTTTGACCAGCCCTTCGGCGATGATCGCGTCTGTCACTACCGGCTCCTCAGGTGGTGTCGTCGTTCCTGCCGCCACCATCCCGATCGGGCCGGACATCCCGCCGAGAGCACGCTGACGGTCGGTCCGGGTCGCTGACATCTCGCTGACACCGGGTCCGCGCCGTTGCGGTCGGTCGCCGGATGCAGTCGGATGGGTGACATGGCTGCCGTCGATCTCGTGCTGCGGGCCGGCCGGGCGGTGCTGCCGGACGGCGAGCGCCCGGCCGCGGTGCTGGTCGCGGCCGGCCGGATCGTCGACGTGCTGCCGGTGGACGCCGCGGTCGCGGCCGCCGCCGAGGTCGTGCTGGCCGGGGACGAGGTGCTGCTGCCCGGGCTGGTCGACACCCATGTGCACGTGAACGAGCCGGGCCGGACCGAGTGGGAGGGCTTCCGGACCGCCACCCGGGCCGCCGCGGCCGGCGGCATCACCACGATCGTGGACATGCCGCTGAACAGCCTGCCGCCGACGGTGTCGGTGCCCGCGCTGGCCGCCAAGCGGGCCGCGGCGCGCGGCCGGATCAGCGTCGACGTGGGCTTCTGGGGCGGCGCCATCCCCGGCAACGCGGCCGAACTGGCGGGCCTGCACGCCGCCGGCGTCCTCGGCTTCAAGGCCTTCCTGGTCGACTCCGGCGTCCCCGAGTTCCCACCGCTGGACCCGGCCGGGTTGGCGCTGGCGCTGGCCACGCTCGGCCCGCTGGACGCCCTGCTGCTGGTCCACGCCGAAGACCCGGCCGAGCTGGCCGCCGCGCCGGCCGCCGCCGGCCGCGCCTACCGCGACTTCCTCGCGTCCCGCCCGCCGGCGGCCGAGACCGCGGCCATCGGCACGCTGCTGGCCGCCGCCCGGGCCGCCGGCCCCGCCGGTCCGGCACCCGCCGGCTCCGCCGCACCCGCCGGGTCTGCCGACGGTGGTGGGTCTGCCGACGGGGGCGGGGCGCGGGTGCACGTGCTGCACCTGTCCGCGGCGGAGGGGTTGCCGATGCTGCGGGCGGCCCGGGCGGCCGGGGTACGGGTGACCGCCGAGACCTGCCCGCACTACCTGACGCTGGCCGCCGAGGACATCCCGGACGGTGCGACCGAGTACAAGTGCTGCCCGCCGGTGCGCGGCGCGGCCAACCGGGACGCGCTCTGGGCCGGCCTCGCCGCCGGCGACCTCGACTGCGTCGTCTCCGACCACTCGCCCTGCGTCCCGGACCTGAAGCGCCGTGACACCGGCGACTTCGGCGCCGCCTGGGGCGGCATCGCCTCGCTGCAGATCGCCCTGCCGGTGCTCTGGACCGAGGCCCGCCGCCGCGGCCACACCCTCGCCGACGTCGTCCGCTGGCAGGCCAGCGCCCCCGCCCGGCTCGCCGGCCTGGTCCGCAAGGGCCGCATCGCCGCCGGCCAGGACGCCGACTTCGCCGTCTTCGCCCCGGACGCCCCGTTCGCCGTCGACCCCGCCCGGCTGGCCCACCGGCACCCGGTCACGCCCTACGCCGGCCGCCCGCTCACCGGCACCGTCCGGGCCACCTACCTGCACGGCCAGCCGATCGGCGACACTCCCACGGGTCGGCTGTTGACCCGGGAGGAGGCCGCCTCATGACGGTGCCGGGGTTGGCGGGTGGTGGGGAGCTGGATCCGGGTGGGCTGGACCGGTTCGTGGATCTGGCCTCGCGGCGGGTGGGCGGGTCGGTCGTCGCGGCGAACGACGAGACGTTCGCGCCGAAGGAGGCGCTGGTGCTGCCGTCGGTGCCGACGTACACGGCGCGGACGTTCGGGCACCGCGGGCAGGTGTACGACGGGTGGGAGACCCGGCGGCGGCGGGAGCCGGGGCAGGACTGGGCGATCGTCCGGCTCGGGCTGCCCGGCATCGTGCACGGCGTGGTGGTCGACACCTCGCACTTCACCGGGAACTACCCGGAGTCGGCCTGGGTGGACGGGCAGTGGGCGGACGGCTACCCGACCGCGGCGGAGCTACTGGCCGGGGACGAGTGGATCGGGCTGGTGCCCAACCGCCGGCTGCGTGGCGACGTCCGCAACGTCTTCGCGTCCACCGCCCGGGAACTGGTCACGCACGTCCGGCTGACCATCGCGCCGGACGGCGGGGTGGCCCGGCTGCGGGTGTACGGCGAGGTGCTGCCCGACCCGCGCCGGCTGCTCGACCTCAGCCTGGACCTGGCCGCGCTGGAGAACGGCGGCCGGGTCGAGGAGTGCAGCAACCGGTACTACGCCGCGCCGGACAACGTGATCGCGCCCGGCCGGCCGGCGACCATGGGCGAGGGCTGGGAGACCCGGCGCCGCCGCGGCGACGGCAACGACTGGGTGCGGCTGCGGCTGGCCGGCACCGGCCACATCCGGCAGGCCGTGCTGGACACCACCCACTTCGTCGGCAACGCCCCGGGCGGGGCCCGCATCCTCGGCTGCGACGCCACCGCGAGCGACCCGGCCGATCCGGCCAGTTGGTGGGAGCTGCTGCCGCGGACCCGCCTGCAACCGGACACCCGGCACTGGTTCAGCACGGATCCCACCCGTCGCGCGACTCACGCTCAAGTGGACATCTATCCTGACGGCGGCCTCGGTCGGATCCGCCTGTACGGCGACCTGGCCACCGACGGCCGGGCCGAGCTGACCCACCGCTGGTGGGACGCGCTGCCCGCGGCGGCCGCCGCCGGCCTGCTGGAACACGCCGGCGTGCCGGCCGAGGAGGCTGCCGCCACCGTCGCCGACCGCCCCAACGGCGGCCTCCCCGCCGCCCTGCACGCCGGCCTGCTCGACTGAGCTGCGGGCCAACCGGCGGGGCCGGGGTTGCTGATCGGCGGCGACCGTAAGCTACGACCGTGGGCATGGCGGGGTTGGGCTGGCTGAACGACCTGTCCGACGCCGAGGCGGAGCGCGCGCTGCTGGCGTGCTGTGCGTCGGCGGCGTGGGTCGGCGCGGTCGCGGCGGCCCGGCCGTTCGGCGACCCGCTGGACTTCCGGGACGCCGTGGAGACCGCGCTGGCCGCGCTCACCTGGGCCGACATCGAGGAGGCGCTGGCCGCGCACCCACGGCTGGGCGAGCAGGCCGCCGGGGCCGACCGGGCCGCGGCCTGGTCCCGCGGCGAGCAGGCCGGGGTGGCAACGGCCGGGTCCGAGACCCGGGCGGCGCTCGCCGCCGGCAACGTCGCGTACGAGGCCCGGTTCGGGCATGTCTACCTGGCCTGCGCGGCTGATCGCAGCGGCGCCGAACTGGTCGCCCTGCTGCGGTCCCGGCTGCGCAACGACCCGGCCACCGAGCGGGCCGTGGTCCGGGGCGAGCTCACCAAGATCGCCTGGCTCCGCCTCGGCAACCTGCTGAGGGAGGCGCCCGGGTGACGGCGCCGCTGTCCACGCACGTGCTGGACGCGACGGCGGGGCGCCCGGCGGCCGGCATGCCGGTCCGCCTCGACCGGCGCGACGGCGCCGGCTGGGCCGGGTTGGCCGAGGGCGTGACCGGGCCGGACGGGCGGCTGGCCGGCTGGGTGCCGGCGGCCGGCTTCGGCGCCGGCGAGTACCGGCTCCGGTTCGGCACCGGTGACTGGTTCGCCGGGCAGGGCCGGGTGACGTTCTACCCGGAGGTGGTGGTGATCTTCACGGTGACCGACCCGGTGGCGCACCACCACGTCCCGTTGCTGCTCAGCCCGTACGGCTACTCGACCTACCGGGGGAGCTAGCTGGTGACCGAGCGCGGAGCAGCACCCGCCGGCGCCGAGCCCGGGCCGGCGCACCGGGTCTCGCTCGGTGCGACCAGGTACGGCAAGGCGGAGACCCGGGTGGTGCGGGTCGACCGGTCCGCGGCGCGGCACCGGATCCGGGATCTGAACGTCAGCATCGCGCTGGCCGGCGACGTCGCCGAGACGTACCTGACCGGCGACAACGCGAGCGTGCTGCCCACCGACAGCCAGAAGAACGCGGTCTACGCGTTCGCTCAGGAGCACGGGATCGGCGAGCCGGAGGAGTTCGCGCTGCGGCTGGCCCGCTACTTCGTCGAGACCCAGCCGGCGATCAACTGGGCCCGGGTCAGCGCCGAGGAGTACGGCTGGGACCGGATCGAGCTGGCCGGCGCGCCGGCGCCGCACTCGTTCGCCCGGTCCGGCCGGGAGACCCGGCTGGTCAGCGTGACCTGCACGGGGGCGCGGGCCTGGGTCGTCTCCGGCCTGTCCGACCTGGTGCTGCTGAACACGACCGACTCGGAGTTCCGCGGCTACCCGCGGGACCGCTACACCACCCTGCCGGAGACCGGCGACCGGGTGCTCGCCACCGCGGTGACCGCCCGCTGGCGGCACGCCGACGCCGCCGGCGACTGGGCGGAGAGCTACCGCGAGGTACGGCGGCACCTGATCGAGGCGTTCGCCGGCACGTACAGCCGGTCGCTGCAGCAGACGCTGTACGCGATGGCCGAGCGGGTGCTGGCAGCCCGGCCGGAGCTGGCCGAGATCCGGCTCACCCTGCCGAACAGGCACCACCTGCTGGTCGACCTGGCCCCGTTCGGGCTGCCGAACGCGAACGAGACCTTCGTCGCGGCGGACCGGCCGTACGGGCTGATCGAGGGCAGCATCAGCCGGGACGGTGCTCCCGAGCCCGGCGAAGCCTGGTAGCGGCCCGGCCGGCGGGTGGCGCGCCGGCGGGTGGCTGGGGTAGGGGTGGCTGGGTGACCGGAAGGAGGCCGCGGTGGAGTTCTTCAGCCCGGACAGCTGGGCCGAGGCGCTGGCGATCAGGGCAGCGCACCCGGATGCCACGCCGATCGCCGGCGGCACCGACCTGATGGTCGACATCAACTTCGACCGGCGCCGGCCGGCCGCGCTGCTGGATCTGACCCGGGTGCCGGAGCTGACCAGCTGGCGGCGGGACGGCGGCACGGTCCGGATCGGCGCCGGGGTGCCGTATGCCCGGATCATCACCGAGCTGGCCGGGCTGGTGCCCGGGCTGGCGAAGGCGTCCCGGACGGTCGGTTCGGCCCAGATCCGCAACCGCGGCACGGTCGGCGGCAACCTCGCCTCGGCCTCGCCGGCCGGGGACGCGCTGCCGCCGCTGCTGGCCGCCGGCGCGGTGGTCGAGGTGGCCTCGGTGCGCGGCCGGCGGCGGATCCCGGCGGCGGAGTTCTGCACCGGGGTGAAGCGGTCGGCCCTGGCCGCGGACGAGCTGGTCGCCGCGGTCGAGCTGCCGGTCGCGCCCGGGCCGCAGGAGTTCGCCAAGGTCGGCACCCGGAACGCGATGGTGATCGCGGTCTGCTCGGTCGCGGTCGCGCTGGACCCGGCCGCCCGTGCGATCGGCACCGGGATCGGCTCGGCCGCGCCCACCCCGCGCCGGGCCACCGCGGCCGAGGAGTTCGCCGCCGCCGAGCTGGCCGACAGCTGGGGCCCGGCGGCCGACCTCGACCCGGCCGTCGCCCGCCGGTTCGGCGAGCTGGTCGCGGCGGCGGCCGACCCGATCGACGATGTCCGGGGCACCGCCGCCTACCGCCGGCACGCGCTGGCCGTCCTCGGCCGCCGCACCCTCAGCTGGGCCTGGGCGGACTACCAGGCCGGCCGCGGTGCCGCCGCGGACCGGCCCGGCGCCGGGCCCGGGCCGACCGGCGGGGGCGACCGGTGATCCGGCTCAACTGCACGGTGAACGGGCAGCCGCAGCAGGTGGACGGGGTCTGGCCGGGGGAGAGCCTGCTGTTCGTGCTGCGCGAGCGGATGAGCCTGCCGGGCTCGAAGAACGCCTGCGAGCAGGGCGAGTGCGGCTCCTGCACGGTCTACCTGGACGGCGTCCCGGTCTGCGCCTGCCTGGTCGCCGCCGGCCAGGCCGACGGGCGCGCCATCGTCACGGTCGAGGGCCTGGCGGCCGCGCCGCTCGGCGAGGCGACCGCCGCCGCCGGCGCTGCCGCTACCGCCCCCCGGGTCGAGCTGGACCCGGTCCAGCAGGCGTTCCTGGACACCGGCGCGGTCCAATGTGGATTCTGCACCCCCGGCCTGATCGTGGCCGCGCACGATCTGCTGCGCCGCAGCCCGCGGCCGGCCGACCCGGAGATCCGGGAGGCACTGGCCGGCAACCTGTGCCGGTGCACCGGTTACGAGAAGATCCTGGACGCGGTGCGGCTGGCCGCCGCCCGGATCGACGACGGGGAGGGCTGAGATGGCGGGCACCCTGATCCTGGACGGCTGCGCGATCGCCACGGTGGACGCCGCCGGCACCGAGTACCGCAGCGGTCACGTGGTGATCAGCGGTGGGGTGCTGACCGCGGTCGGCGCCGGGCCGGCCCCGCAACAGCCCGCCGGCACCGATGTGTCCACAGTGGATGGGCGCGGCTGCCTGGCCACCCCGGGGCTGGTCAACACGCACCACCACCTCTACCAGTGGGCCACCCGCGGTCTGGCCACCGACCACAGCCTGTTCGACTGGCTGCGCACGCTCTACCCGATCTGGGCCGGCATCGACGCCGACATCACGGCCGCCGCGGCCCGGGCCGGGCTGGCCCGGCTCGCGCTCACCGGCTGCACCACCAGCACCGACCACCACTACATCTTCCCGCGCGACCGGGGCGACCTGCTCGGCGCCACGATCGAGGCGGCCGGCCAGGTCGGGCTGCGGTTCCACCCGACCCGCGGCTCGATGGACCTGGGCGAGTCGCGCGGCGGCCTGCCCCCGGACAGCCTGGTGGAGGACACCGACGCCGCGCTGGCCGCGACCGAGGCGGCGATCGACCGGTACCACGACCCGTCCCCGGGCTCGATGCTGCGGATCGCGGTCGCACCCTGCTCGCCGTTCTCGGTCACCACCCGGCTGATGGCGGACGCGGCCGTGCTGGCCCGCCGGGCCGGCGTCCGGCTGCACACCCACCTGGCCGAGGTGACCGAGGAGGAGGAGTACTGCCTGAGCACCTATGGTCGGCGGCCGGCCGAGTACCTGGACGACCTGGGCTGGCTCGGCCCGGATGTCTGGCTGGCGCACTGCGTGCACCTCTCCCCGGCGGCGATCGACCGGTTCGCCGACACCGGCACCGGGGTGGCGCACTGCCCGGGTTCGAACGCCCGGCTCGGCGCCGGCATCTCGCCGGTGCGCTCGCTGCTGGACGCCGGGGTGGCGGTCGGCCTGGGCGTGGACGGGGCCGCGTCCAACGAGCACGGCAGCATGCTGACCGAGCTGCGCAACGCCTCGTACGCGGCCCGGCTGCGGTCCGGCCCGGCCGCGCTGACCGCCCGGCAGGCGCTCCGGCTGGCCACTGTGGACGGTGCGCGTTGCCTCGGCCGGGAGAACGACATCGGCACCCTGGAGCCGGGCAAGCGCGCCGACCTGGCGCTCTGGCGGGTGGACGGCCCCGGCCTGGGCGACATCGAGGACCCGGTGACCGCGCTGGTGCTCGGCCCGGCCGCGCCGCTCGCACTGTTGCTTGTGGACGGTCGGCCGGTGGTCTCGGACGGCGACCTGCTGACCGCGTCCACACAGGACTACGCCGTCGGGTTGCGGGCGGCCCGGCGCCGGTTGCTGGACCGGCGGCCGGCATGACCGGCCCCCGCCCCCCGGCCCCGGCCGAGGTCGACCGGCCGGCGGCGACCGCCGGCGGCATCGGCGAGAGCCCGGCCCGGCCGGACGGCACGCTCAAGGTGACCGGCGAGTTCGCCTTCTCCTCGGACCTCTGGGCGGACCGCATGCTCTGGGGCGCCACCCTGCGCAGCCCGCACCCGCGCGCCGGCATCCGCGCCATCGACCTGACCGCCGCGATCAAGCTGCCCGGCGTCAGCGCGGTGCTGACCAGCGCGGACGTCCCCGGCAGCAAGGTGTACGGGCTGGAGTTCGCGGACCAGCCGGTGCTGGCCATGGACGAGGTCCGCTACCACGGCGAGCCGGTCGCGGTGGTCGCCGCCGACCACCCGGAGACGGCCCGCCGGGCGGTGGCCCTGATCAAGGTCGACTGGGACGTCCGCGTGCCGGTGACCGACCCGGTGGCCGCGCTGCGGCCCGGCACCGACAAGGTGCACCCGACCGGCAACGTGGTCCGGCACGTCAAGGTCCGGCACGGCGACCCGGACGCGGTCGAGGCCGACGTGGTCGTCCGGGGCGAGTACCAGGTCGGCATGCAGGATCAGGCGTTCCTCGGCCCGGAGTCGGGGCTGGCCGTGCCGGCCGAGGACGGCGGGGTGGACCTGTTCGTGGCCACCCAGTGGCTGCACGCCGACCAGCGCCAGGTGGCCGCCTGCCTCGGCCTGCCACCGGACAAGGTCCGGATCACCCTGGCCGGGGTCGGCGGCGCGTTCGGCGCCCGCGAGGACCTGTCGATGCAGGTGCACGCCTGCCTGCTCGCACTGCGCACCGGCCGCCCGGTGAAGATCGTGTACGGCCGGGAGGAGTCGTTCTTCGGGCACGTGCACCGGCACCCGGCCCGGCTGCGGTACGAGCACGGCGCCACCCGGGGCGGCCGGCTGGTCTACGTGCGGGCCGAGATCCTGCTCGACGGCGGCGCCTACGCGTCCACCTCGGCCGCGGTCGCCGGCAACGCGGCCACCCTCGGCGCCGGGCCGTACGACGTGCCGAACGTGGCGGTGGACGCCTGGGCGCTGTACACGAACAATCCGCCGTGCGGGGCGATGCGTGGCTTCGGCGCGGTGCAGGCCTGCTTCGGCTACGAGAGCCAGCTGGACAAGCTGGCCGCCGAGCTCGGGCTCGACCCGGTGGAGCTGCGGATCCGCAACGCCCTGCACGAGGGCAGCGTGATGCCCACCGGCCAGCTGGTCGACTCGGCCGCGCCGGTGGCCGAGCTGCTGCGCCGGGTCCGCGACCTGCCGCTGCCGGCGGCGCTGCCGGCCGACCCGGACCCGCGCGAGCTGCCCGGCGGCGTGGCCGGCACCACCCACGGCGAGGGCGTCGTGCGCGGCGTCGGCTATGCCGTCGGCATCAAGAACGTCGGTTTCTCCGAGGGTTTCGACGACTACTCCACCGCCCGGGTGCGGCTGGAGGTGATCGGCGGCGAGCCGGCGGTGCTGGTCCGCACCGCGGCGGCCGAGGTCGGCCAGGGGCTGGTCACCGTGCAGGCCCAGATCGCCCGGACCGAGCTGGGCGTCCAGCAGGTCACGGTCGCGCCGGCCGACACCGGCGTCGGCAGCGCGGGTTCGAGCTCGGCGTCCCGGCAGACCTACGTGACCGGCGGGGCCGTGCAGGCGGCCTGCGGGCAGGTACGGGCCGAGCTGCTGCGGTTGGCCGCCGACCGGCTGGGCCGGCCGCTGGCCGAGCTGCGGCTCGGCCCCGGGGTGATCGAGTCCACAGTAGATGGTCCACTCGCGACGGTGGTGGACCTGCTCGGCGGCGACGCGATCGACCGCACCGTGACCTGGCGGCACCGGCCGACCGAGGCGCTGCAGCCGCACACCGGGCAGGGCCGGGCGCACGTGCAGTACTCGTTCGCCGCGCACCGGGCGGTGGTGGACGTGGACACCGAGCTGGGCCTGGTCCGGCTGGTCGAGATGGCGGTCGCGCAGGATGTCGGCAAGGCGATGAACCCGGACGCGGTGGTCGGCCAGATCCAGGGCGGCACCGCGCAGGGCATCGGGCTGGCGCTGATGGAGGAGATCGTCGTCACCGGCGGGATCGTCCGGAACCCCTCGTTCACCGACTACCTGATCCCCACCATCCTGGACATGCCACCGACCACAGTGGACGTCCTCGAGCTCGGCGACCCGCACGCCCCGTACGGGCTGCGCGGGGTGGGGGAGGCGCCGACGATCTCGGCCACCCCGGCGGTGGTGGCCGCGGTCCGGGCCGCCACCGGCCGGCCGCTGTACCGGGTGCCGATCCGGCCCGAACACCTCATCCTGGAGCTGGACCGGTAGCTCGCGGCGGGAGGTCGGGCGATGGCGCTGATGTTCCTGACCGGCGGCGGGATGGCCGGCGGCCCGCTGCACCCGCTGCTGCGCGGCGCCCCGCTGGTCGGCACCGTCCGGACCGCGCCGCGCTACCGGTTCTGGTCGGTCGGCGACCGGTTCCCGGCCCTGCAACCGGTCGACTCCGGCGGGGTCGCGGTGTCCGGCGAGGTCTACGACGTCCCGCTGCCGGTGCTGCGTGACTCGTTGCTGCCGGCCGAGCCGCCCGAGCTGGAGTTGGGCCTCATCGAACTCGCCGACGGCCGGGCCTGCCTCGCGATGCTGCTGCGCCGGGCCGCGGCCGAACCGGCCGACCTGCGCGACATCTCGGCGGTCGCCGATTGGCACGCCTACCGGGCACCGCCTACCTGATGCGGCGGAGGATCAGGTGCGCGGGCAGCTGGTGCCGGCCTTCGGCACGGTCAGGCTGATCAGGTACGCGTCGACGGCCTTCGTCACGCACGGCGTCTTCGGGTAGGCGGTGTGGCCCTCGCCGTCCCAGGTGAGCAGCACGCCGCTGGCCAGCGCCCGGGCCAGCACCCCGGCCGAGGCGTACGGGGTGGCCGGGTCGTTGGTGGTGCCGATGACCAGGATCGGCGGGGAGCCGGCGGCGCGCACCGTGGGCAGCGGGTGCCGCGGGCCGAGCCATTGCTGGCAGCCGAGCAGGCCGAGCGCCAGCGAGGTGCCGAACAGCGGGTACTTCGTCCGCCACTGCGCCAGCTTGGCGTGCACCGTGGCGTCCGGCACCGTCTCGCCGGAGTCGGTGCAGTTGATCGTCAGGCTGGCGTCCACGATGTTGCTGTAGCTGCCGTCCGCGTCCCGCTGCGAGTAGCGGTCGGTCAGCTTGAACAGCCCGGCCGCGTCGCCCGCCTTCGCGGTGGCCAGCGCGGTCTCCAGGTCCGACCAGTCGTTCTGGTCGTACAGCGCGGAGATCACCGCGAGCAGCACGTGCCCGGCGGTGGCCCTGCGCTTCTCGCCGGCCCGGCTGCTGGGGATCGGCGCCTTCCGGGCCTGCGCCAGCAGGCCGGTGACGAACGCCCGGGCATCCGGACCGACCCGGCAGCCGCGTCGCTTGCAGTCGGCGGCGAACTGGCTGAACGCGTTCTCGAAGCCACGGGCCTGCGTCTCGGCCGAGGCCACCTCGCCCTGCACCGGGTCGACCGCGCCGTCCAGCACCAGCGCCCGCACCCGGGTCGGGAACAGCTGCGCGTACACCGAGCCGAGCCGGGTGCCGTACGAGTAGCCGAGGTAGCTCATCTTCGGGTCGCCGACCGCCTGCCGGACCAGGTCCATGTCGCGGGCGGTCTCCTCGGTGTTGTAGTGCTCCAGCGCGTCGCCGTAGCGCTTCGAGCAACCGTCCGCCGACGCCTTGGCCACCGCGACCTGCGCGGCGTACTGGGCGGCCGTGCGGGCGTCCGGGTCGAGCGCGATGCCCTTGTCCTTCAGGGCGTCCGAGACGCACTCCAGCGGGTTGGACAGGCCCACCCCGCGCGGGTCGAACCCGACCAGGTCGAACCGGCGCAGCAGGTCCTGCGGCAGCTGCAGGCCCAGCCCCACCGCGGCGTCCAGCCCGGAGCCACCCGGGCCGCCCGGGTTGACCAGCAGCGAGCCGATCCGGTTCTGCTGGTTGCCCAGCCGCACCCGCAGCAGGAACAGCTGGATGCCCTGGCCGGACGGGTCGGTGTAGTCCAGCGGGACGCGCAGCCGGCCGCAGCCGAAGTGCAGGTCGCGCTCGGAGCCGGCCTGCTTGTCGATCTGCGGCTTGATCACCGAGGTGCAGTCGGTGAACGAGACCCGGCCGACGGTCGGGTCGGCCGGCGCCCGGGTCGGTGCCGGCGTCGCGCTCGGGCCGTCGCTGCCGCCCGGGGTGGTGCTGGCCCCCGGCGCGGTGCTGGCCGGGCCGGTCGACTTGGCGAACACCCCGGCCGGACCGGATGAGCAGGCCGTCAGCGTCACCGCCGCGGCGATCGCGGCGGCGAGCACGCGGCGCGCCCGTCGGATCATGACTCGACGGTACGCGGTCCGGTTTGTCCGTGCTCGCCTGGCCTGCCGAGCAGGTCACCCAGGTCGTACTTGACCGGCTCCTCCAGTTGGTCGTAGTTGCAGGAGGCCGGCTCCCGGTCCGGCCGCCACCGGACGAACTGCGCGGTATGCCGGAACCGGGTGCCCTCCATGTGCTCGTACCGCACCTCGACCACCCGTTCCGGTCGCAGCGGTTCCCAGGACAGGTCCTTCTTCGCGTTCCACCGGCTGACCGCGCCGGGCAGCCGGTTCGCCTCGTGCGCCACCGCTTCGGCCCAGTGCTGCCAGGGGTGCCCGTCGATCGCGTTCTCCCGCAGCGGGGCGAGCTCCTGCACCAGTTCGGCGCGGCGGGCCATCGGGAACGCGCCGATCACGCCGACGTGCTGCAGTTCGCCGCCGGCGTTGTAGAGGCCGAGCAGCAGCGAGCCGACCACGTCGCCGGTCTTGTGCCAGCGGAAGCCGGCCACCACGCAGTCCGCGGTGCGCTCGTGCTTGATCTTGCGCATCACCCGGGCGTCCGGCTGGTACGGCTGGTCGGCGCCCTTCGCGACCACCCCGTCCAGGCCGGCGCCCTCGAAGGCGGAGAACCACTCCCGCGCGGTGTCCGCATCCGCGGTGATCGGGGTGAGGTGGATCGGCGCCCGCGCGCCCGCGAGCGCCTGCTCCAGCCGCTGCCGCCGCTGCGCGAACGGCAGTTCCATCAGCGCCTCGTCACCGAGCGCGAGCAGGTCGAAGGCGATGAACGAGGCGGGCGTCTCGGCGGCCAGCAGGTTGACCCGGGACACCGCCGGGTGGATGCGCTGCTGCAGCGCCTCGAAGTCGAGCCGGTCACCCCGGGTCAGGATGATCTCGCCATCGATCACACAGCGTTCCGGTAGCTCTCGCTTGACCGCCTCGATCAGCTCCGGGAAGTAGCGGGAGAACGGCCGCTCGTTCCGGCTGCCCAGCTCGACCTCGTCGCCGTCGCGGAACACGATGCACCGGAAACCGTCCCACTTCGGCTCGTACCAGTAGTCGCCGGTGGGAATGTCCTTGGTCGCCTTGGCCAGCATCGGGGAGACCGGCGGCATCACGGGTAGCTGCACCGTTCCATGATGGCCTGTCCGGCTCGGGCCGCCACGCCCGCCTCAACCGTGCACCGGCCGGCCCGGCGGTCGGCCGCCGACGCGGCCGCTGGCGCGGCCGGTGGTCAGCCGCTGGCGCGGTCGGGGGGGCGCTCGCCCGCGTGGCCGGGGTCGGTCGCTGGCGCGGTCGGGGGTCAGCCGCGGCCGCGGCCGGCGGCATGGTCGACGTGGTAGCGCAGGAACAGCGCGCCTTCCTCGGTGAGCAGGTGGGTCAGGGTCAGCGGCCAGGAGTGGTCCGGCAGCGGGTCGCCGGCGATGATCCGCATCGGGCCGGCGCCGGCCAGCCGGGGCGAGATGGTCAGGCACAGCTCGTCCACCAGGTCGGCGGCCAGCAGGCTGCCGAACAGGTGCGGCCCGCCCTCGCAGAGCACCCGGTTCAGACCCCGGCTGGCCAACTGGTCGACCGCGCCGGCCAGGTCGATCCGGTCGGTACCGGCCACGATCAGGTCGGCCACCGCGGACAGCGCGGTCTGCTGCTCGCTGGACGCGCCGCCGTGGGTGATCACGATCGTGCGCGGGTCGGCCGCGGTGAACAGCGGCGAGGCCGGGTCCAGCGCCAGCGATTCGGAGATCACCGCGTACGGCGGCACCTCGGCCAGGCCGAACGACCGGCGCCGGGCCCGCCGCTGCGGCGCGTACTCCGGCTGGGTGTAGCCCTCCGCCCGGACCGTGCCGGCGCCGACCAGGATCACATCGCACATGTCCCGGAGCAGGTCGAAGATCCGGCTGTCACCGGCGGTGGCCAGCCCACCGGAGGTGCCGGCCACCGTGGCCGCACCGTCCACACTGGCCACGAAGTTCATCCGCAGGTGCCGGGCGGGCTCGTCCGGCGGCGCGTACGCCGCGGTGAGCTGCTCGTCGTCCGGGATGCTGACCGGCGGGTCCGGGAGTAGTCGACGCACGCCGACATCCCACCATGCCCCGGTTATCCAGGCCCGGCCCGGCGTACGGTTCGCTCGGACCAGGGGAGGACAGATGTCGGATGCCCGACCGGACGCAGGGGCAGATCCGGCCGGAAAGTCGGCCGGCCAACCGGGCCCGGCTTCCGGCGCGGCGCGGCCGGCGGCGGGGTCGGCGCGGCCGGCGGGTCCGGTCGGCGGCGAGGGCGCGGGAACCGGGCCGGAGCCGGGTGGCTGGGCCGCGGCGGCCGGGCTGCGGCCGACGCTGTCCACCGGCCGGGTGGTGTTCCTGGTGGTCGCCGCGGCGGCACCGATGGCGGCGATGGTCGGCAACCTGCCGCTGGCGCTCTACCTCGGCGACGGGGCCGGCACCCCGGGCGCGTTCCTGCTGGCCACGCTGATCCTGCTCTGCTTCGCGATCGGCTACGCCACGATGGGCGAGCGGGTGGTGAACACCGGCGCGTTCTACACCTACGTGGCGCGCGGGCTGGGCAAGCCGCCGGCGGTCGGCGCCGCCTACCTGGCGGTGCTGGCCTACAACGCGATGACCGTCGCGCTGGCCGGCGCGCTGGGCTACTTCGTCGATGTCGTGCTGGACACCGAGGACATCCACGGGCCCTGGCAGCTCTACTCGGCGATCGCGATCGCCGCGATGGCGATCCTCGGCTACCGCTCGGTGGACCTGTCGGCGAAGGTGCTCGCGGTGCTGATGGCCGCCGAGATCGGCATCCTGGTGGTCTTCGACCTGGGCGTCATCGGGCACCGCGGCGTGGACGCGTTCCCGGCCACCTCGTTCGCCCCGGGCACGGTGTTCTCCGGCGCGGTCGGGCTGGCGCTGATGTTCGGCTTCACCTCGTTCCTCGGCTTCGAGTCGGCCGCGCTCTACGCCGAGGAGACGGTGGACCCGCGCCGGTCCATCCCGCGGGCGATCTACTACTCGCTGCTGGTCGTCGGCGGCTTCTACGTGCTCACCAGCTGGGTGGTGGTCGGCGGGATCGGACCGTCCACAGTGGAGAGCACCGCGAAGTCCGAGCTGGGCATGCTGCTGTTCACGCTGAACACCCGCTACGTGACCGCCTGGGTCACCGACGTGATGGCGGTGCTGCTGTGCACCAGCGTGTTCGCCTCGATGCTGGCGCTGCACAACGCGGCGGCCCGGTACATGTTCGCGCTCGGCCGGGAGCGGCTGCTGCCGCGCGCGCTGGGGCGGCTGCACCCGCGCCGGTACGCGCCGTCGACCGCCAGCGCGACCCAGACCGTGATCACCGTGCTGGTGGTCGGCGGGTTCGCCCTGGCCGGGCTGGACCCGTACCTGAACCTGGGCGCCAGCATGGCCGGGCTCGGCACGCTCGGCGTGGTCGCGCTGCAGGCGGCCGCGGCGGTGTCGATCGTCGCGTTCTTCCGCCGCCGCGGCGACCGCCGCTGGTGGCGCACCGCGATCGCCCCGGGGCTCGGCGCGATCGGCCTGATCACCGCGACGGTCCTGGTGGTGGACCAGTTCGACACGCTGACCAGCACCGACAACCCGGCGGTGAACCTGCTGCCCTGGACGCTGCTGCTGCCCGCGCTCGGCGGCACGGGGTACGGGCTCTGGCTGCGCTCGAAGCGACCCCGGCACTATGCCGACCTGGCCCCGACCGAGCTGCGCCGGGACGGCACCCGCACCGCCCCGGTGGTCGCCTACACCCGGCGCTACTGCGTGATCGGCGCCGGGCCGGCCGGCCTGATCATGGCCCGGGCGCTGCGCGCCGAGGGCATCGGCTTCGACCACTTCGAGCGGCACACCGACGTCGGCGGCATCTGGGACATCGACCGCGCGGGTACCCCGATGTACGACTCGGCGCACTTCATCTCGTCCAGGTTCACCTCCGGCTTCTACGGCTACCCGATGCCGCCGACCTACCCGGACTACCCCAACCACCGGCAGATCCTCTCGTACATCCGGGACTTCGCCGGCGCGTACGGCCTGTACGACGGGCTGACGCTCGGCGTCGGGGTCGAGGAAGTGTCGCCTGTGGACGGTGGAAAGTGGACGGTGCGGCTGTCCACCGGGGAGACCCGCGGGTACGACGGGGTGATCTGCGCGAACGGGGTGACCTGGGATCCGGCCGTGCCGGCGCTGCCGGGCGCGGACCTGTTCCGGGGCGAGATCCGGCACTCGGTGACGTACCGCTCGGCGGCCGAGTTCCGCGGCCGGCGGGTGCTGATCGTCGGCTGCGGCAACTCCGGCGCGGACATCGCCTGCGACGCCGCCCGGGCCGCCGACGCGGTGTTCCTCTCGGTCCGGCGCGGCTACCGGTTCGTGCCGAAGCACCTGTTCGGCATCCCGACCGATGTGTTCATCAACTCCCGGCTCACCCCGCCGAAGGGCATCGTGGTGCCGGAGGATGCCAGCGCCCTGCTGGACGGCATCGTCGGCGACCTGACCCGGTTCGGTCTGCCCGCGCCGGACCACGCCGCGCTCAGCTCGCACCCGATCCTGAACACCCAGGTGCTGCACCATCTCTCGCACGGCGACCTCGCCGCCCGGCCGGACGTCGCGGCGCTGACCGAGGACGGCGTCCGGTTCACCGACGGGCGCACCGAGCAGGTCGACCTGGTGCTGCTGGCCACCGGCTACCAGCACAGCATCCCGTACCTGGACCCGGCGCTGCTGGACTGGACCGGCGGCCGCCCGCAGCTCTACCTGAACGTCTTCCACCGCACCCTGGACGGCCTCTACGTACTCGGCTTCGTCGAGTTCGCCGACGCCGCGTACCAGCGCTTCGACGAGATGGCCCAGGCCATCGTCGCCGACATGCACGCCCGCGAGACCGGCGAGCACTGGTCGGCCCTGCGGGAACTGCGCCGCACCGCCCACCCCGACCTGCGCGCCGGCATCCCCTACCTGAACTCGCCGCGGCACGCCAACTACGTCGAGACGCACGCCTACCAGCAGGCCCTGGCCGAGTTCCGCGACAAGCTCGGCTGGCCCGCTCCGTCCGACACCTTCTACCCCCGGCCGGCGCAACCGTCCACAGTGGACAAGTCCGGCGCGGCGGTCGGCTAGCGCCCGGCTCAGCCGGCGCTGGCGGCGGCCGCGTTGGCGCTGTTGATCGCCTTGCGCAGCGCCGGCAGGGCCGGGCCGGCGACCTCGGTGAGCTGGCCGATGCGGGCGCGGTGCTGGCGGGCGGTGCCGCGGGGGAGCGCGGTGCGGGCCTTGCCGGTGGCGGCCAGGGCGGTCAGGGCGGCGTCCCGCGGGTCGAGCTGGGCCACCAGCCGGCCCGGCCGGAGGGTCTCGGTGACTGCCGCGGTCAGGCCCTTGCGCAGCAGGGGGTCGCGGATGGTGATCCGGTCGGTCCGGATCAGGCCGAGCCTGCGATGCTGCTCGGCCCTGATCCAGCGACCCGCGACCAGCTGGTCGCGGACCGCGGCCCGGATGCCCCGGTCGGACCGGCTGATCCAGTGCTCCCACTTGCGCGGCCTGCTCTCCTCGATCTGGCCCAGGATCGCCGCCAGCACCGGGTCGGCGACCGGCGCGGCAGTGCCGCGCGGGGCCGGCGTGGGCCGGCCCCGCTCGTCGGTGAGGTGGCCGGTCAGCCAGAGGTCGGTGAGCGCGGCGGCGCGCAGCGAGTACTGGATCCGCTCGCCGGTGACCGGCCGCTGCTTGGCCGGGTCGTACGCGAGCAGGTAGAACCGGGCCGGCAGGGACTGCGGGAACTCCACGGGTCAATCCTCCCTCGGGGTCGGTGGCCGCGGGTTGGGTGGCCGGCCCCGGCGGGGCAGGCCACCGACGTCGCCCGGCAGCCGGCCGGCGTCGGCGAGCGCCCGCCGGAGCAGGAACTCGATCTGGGCGTTGGTGCTGCGCAGTTCGTCGGCCGCCCATCGGGCCAGCGCGTCGTGCACGGCCGGGTCCAGCCGCAGCAGCAGGCTCTTGCGCTCTGCCACGCGTGCCTCAGTGGTAGAGCGAGCCGGTGTTCACCACCGGCTGGGTGGCATGGTCGCTGCACAGCACCACCAGCAGGTTGCTCACCATCGCGGCCTTCCGCTCCTCGTCCAGCTCGACCACGTTCTTCTCGTCCAACTTGGCCAGTGCCAGCTCGACCATGCCGACGGCGCCCTCGACGATCCGCTGCCGGGCCGCGACCACCGCGCCGGCCTGCTGCCGGCGCAGCATCGCCTGGGCGATCTCCGGCGCGTACGCGAGCCGGGTGATCCGGGACTCGATGATGCGGACGCCGGCCGCCACCACCCGGGCCGCGATCTCCGCCGACAGCTGCTCGGTGATCGCATCGACACTGTCCTGAAGGGACAGTTGGCCGCTGCCGTGCGAGTCGTACGGGTAGCTGGTGGCGACGTGCCGGACCGCGGTCTCGGTCTGGATGGCGACGAACTCGGTGAAGTCGTCCACTTCGTACAGTGCGCGGGCGGTGTCCTCGACCTGCCAGACCACCACCGCCGCGATCTCGATCGGGTTGCCGTCGGCGTCGTTCACCTTGGCCACCGCGGTCTCGTGATTGCGGATCCGGGTGGACACCGGGCGCCGGCTGGCCAGCGGGTTCACCCAGCGCAGCCCGGTGGTCCGGACCGTGCCGGTGTACCGGCCGAACAGTGCCACCACCCGGGCCTGGCCCGGCGCCACCGCGGTCAGCCCGCCGAACGCGGCCGCACCGGCGACGACGAGCGGGTGGCCGAGGACCAGCACGACCGTGGCCACCGCGACCGGGCTGCTGCCGGCCAGCAGCAGGCTGCCCAGGACGATCAGCCCGACGCCGACCAGGATCGCGACCACGGCCAGGAAGCACACCAGCAGGCCGGGCGCGCCGCTGACCGCCCGTTCCCGCACCTTCGGCTCGGGTAGATCGACCTGCACTTCAACGCTCTGCACGGTCACAGCCGGCTCCCTCCGTCGCTGACACCTATCATAGTGATATCACTTTTTCGCCGGATGGCAAGCCCGGCCCGGCCGGGCCGGGCCGACGGTCGGCTCGGTCCGGTCGGCTCGGTCCGGTCGGTCGGTCGGGCCGGTCCGGGGGTCGGGTCGGGCAGTCGGGCCGGTCGGTCGGGCCGGTCCAGGCGGTCGGGCCGGGCCGCGCCCGGC
>Ga0307500_10000229_pt1 | contig 19187 bp, 22 predicted proteins | sample 14_S_MG_FD_201362 | JGI IMG/M metagenome (GOLD analysis project Ga0307500, IMG submission 201362) | Soil microbial communities from Populus trichocarpa stands in riparian zone in the Pacific Northwest, United States - 14_S | ecosystem: Environmental > Terrestrial > Soil > Riparian zone > Trees... | reverse complement strand
GCAGGCGCGTGCGCGCTACCCGACTTCGCGGGCGCTGCTCTATGCGCAGGTGGAAGTCCTGCAGGACGCCTCGCGCCACGAGCAGGCGATCGCGCTCCTCAACGAGGCGGTGCGCAATTCCCCCGGCGATCCACGGTTGAGGGCGCTGCAGTCGCGCTCGTACGCGGCGCTAGGCAAGCGCCTGCTGCAGCACCAGGCGCAGGGCGAGTACTACGCGTTGCAAGGCAGCCTGCCCGCAGCCATCGAGCAGCTGCAGCTCGCCCGCGGCGCGGGCGACGGCGACTTCTACCAGCTCTCCGTGGTCGACGCGCGCCTCAAGGAGCTGCGCGCACAGCACTCGGCCGAGGGCAAGCGCTAGGCCTGCGAGCCCGCCCCTAGGCCTGCGAGCCCGCCCTAGGTCTGCGGGCCCGCGCCGCGCTGGCGCTGCGGCGGTTCGAAGTACGCCTCGTAGAGAAGATCGAAGGTCTTTTCCGCCTCGGCCAGAAGCTCGTCGTCGTTCTGCGCGCGGCGCACCGCTCCGTGCAGCAGCGTCTGCACGCCGGCTGCCTCCTGCACCGGGGCGCCGCCGGCTTCCAGGTAGTGGACGATGGCGCCGATCCTCGCGATCGCCTGGTTCGCGCCGAGCTGGAGCTGGCGCATGATTTCCTCGTACCCGACGAGCGCGTCGCCCGCGGCGAAATGCGCGCCTTCGAAGCCGAAGCTGATCGCGTCCGGCGGCGCCTCGCCGGCGCCTTCGAGCCACAGGATTTTCGCCTCCGGATCGACGAAGCGGCGCACCAGCCAGGCGCTTGCCAGCCGGTCGGCCCAGAGGGGCTTGCGCGTCACCCAGGTGCGCCCGTGGAGCTTCTCGCCGGTGCCGATGGAAGTGGGCGCCTGGGAGAAATACAGCTTGCGGATCTCCTGGTCGGCATCCGAGATCGCCTGCTGCGCGCGCGCTTTGGCCGGCGCCGGGAAGAAGTCGAGCGCGGCAATGGCCTCGAAGTCGCGGCGCTGCTTGAGCAGCACGCGCGCGAGCGCGCTCGGATCGCTGTGGCCGAATCCGAGCCGCAGGCCCTGCACGATCTTCACCAGGTCCTCGTATTGCGCCGAGCGGTCGAAGAGCCGGCGGAATGCCTCGTTCTGCGCCTGCGAGGTTGCCGCGACGCGCAGCGCATACGCGGTTCCGCCTTCCCTGCCGATATGTGCGGCGAGCTCGTCCAGGGATTTTCGGTTGGCCGGCGTGTCCGGAAGCGCGTAGGCGCCTTCGCGCAGCACGCCCGCGCCGAGCGATTCGAGCTTGCGCAGCACGCGCATGCGCGCCGACGGGTCCTCCGTCGGAAGCTGTGCGACCATGACGAGCCAAGGGTCCATCCCTTTTATCATCTTATACTGCGAGTTGACTCGAGCCGCCCATGAACTTCGACAAGGAACTCGACGCGCGCGGGCTGAATTGCCCGCTTCCCATCCTGCGCACGAAGAAGGCGCTCACCGATCTGCGCTCGGGGCAGGTGCTGAAGGTGCTCGCCACCGACCCGGGCTCGGTGAAGGATTTCCAGACCTTCGCGCGCCAGACGGGGCACGAGCTGCTGTCGCACGACGAGGCGAACCGGGAATTCACCTTCTTCATGAAGAAAAAGTGAGGCCGGCGGCTGCCATCGCCGCGTCGGCGGTCGTCGCCTTCTCGATTCCATTCGCGGCGGCGCAGTCGACTTTTACCGTTCGCGTGCTCACGCCTGAAACGGCGCTGAAGGCGGCCCAGGCTGCGCTGAAGAAATGCCGCGACAGCGGCTACCAGGCCACGGTCGCGGTGGTCGACCGCATGGGCGTGCTGCAGGTGCTGCTGCGCGACCGCTTCGCCGGGCCGCATACGCCCGACATGGCGCGCGCCAAGGCCTACACCGCGGCGAGCTTTCGCACCGATACCGCCGCGCTCGCCGAGGCCACGCAGCCGGGCCGGCCGCAGAGCGGCATCCGCAATCGGCCCGATGTGGCCGCCGTCGGCGGCGGCTTGGCGATCGAGGCGGGCGGCTCGCTCCTGGGCGGCATCGGCGTATCGGGGGCGCCGGGCGGCAAGGAAGACGACGCGTGCGCAGCGGCCGGCATCGAAGCGATCCGCGAGGACATCGAGCTCTGATCGGCATTCATCTTGCTTGGCGCCCGGCGCGATTTGGCGCAGCGCGAAGTATGGAATAATCGGCCGCATGATGGCGCGCTGGATCCGGCTCGGCGTATGCGAGCCGCACGAGTTCGAAGAGCTGTACTCGCGGCTCGCCGCGGCGCAGGCGAAGCACGCCGCGCCCGCGCTCATATGGGCGCAGGCGCAAACGCACTACCCCTTCGCGCTCATCGCTCCGCGCCGCCTGGCCCCAGGGCGCGTCTCGCGCTGGATCTCGTGGGCGCTCGCGCCGGCGGTCGCCACCTATCGACAGTTCGGCCTCGCGGCGTATCTCCAGGACGAAGCCATGTGGCTGCACGGCCGCAGGATCGCCGCCGGCAGCGTGGGCGCGATCGGCGAATGCGCGGTGGTGGCGTCGAGCTTCCTGCTGCAGTTTCCGGCGAAGTGCGTCGCCGTGCCCTCGCGCGATCTGGAGGAAGCGTTCCGCGTGCGCCTCGAAGCGCAGCACGGCTGGCAGTTCGACCATTCCTGGCCCACCGAGCCCGAGCGCAGCTTCCGTCAGGTCCCGAGCTTCTCGTAGACCGGGCGGATGGCGCGCCCGATCGCCGGCAGCCGCGTGCGGTAGACCGCCGCCGCCGCGACCCCGGCGAGCCCGCAGAAGAACAGCGTGTGCGGTGGTCCGATACGCTCGGCCACCCAGCCGGTGGCGAGCGCGCCGAGCGGCGTCATGCCGATGAACGACATCACGTAGAGCGAGGCGACCCGGCCGCGCAGCTCGTCGGGCACGATGCTCTGCAGCACGGTATTGGACGATGCGGCGGTGAGCATCAAACCGAGCCCGATGAAGTAGAGCGCCGGCAGCGCGAGCCACAGCGTGCTGGAGAACGAGAACACGCACAGCGCCGCCCCGGCCAGCGCGACCGTCCGCCCGATCAGCCGGAACAGGCCGCGGATCCCCGTGCGCAGCGCGAGGTACACCATTCCGGTGAGCGCGCCGAGGCCGGCGGCGGAAATGAGCAGCCCGAGCGTGCCCGAGTCGCCGTGGAACGTCTCGCGGGCGAACCAGGGCATCATCGACACGTAGGAGCCCACGGTGAGGCTCGCCGAGGTGAGGAGCAGCAGGGCGCAGCGCGATGGGAGGAAACCGTACGCGTAGCGCGTCCCCGCCACGAGCTGGTCGAGAATTCCAAGTCCCGCGGGTTGCTGCGGGCGAGGGTGGGACGGGATCCTGGATAACGCGAACAGCATGGCGAAGTAGGAGGCGGCGTTCGCGCCGAAGCCCCAGCGCTCGCCGAGCGCGGCGATCAGCACTCCGCCCACCATCGGGCCGAGGAAGCGCGCGAGGTTCATCATGATCGAGTTGAGCGCGATCGCGCTCGCCAGGTCGGCGCGCCCGCCGACGAGCTGGATCAGGATCGATTGCCGCGCCGGCGCGTCCCAGGCGTTCACCAGGCCGAGCACGAGGTTGCCGGCGATCAGGTGCCACGGCTGAACCACGCCGAGCGCGACCACGGCGAACATCGCGCTCGCCTGCAGCGCGGCGATGGAGTTGGTGACCATGAGGAGGCGGCGCCGGTCGAAGCGATCGACGAACACGCCGGCGACCGGCGCCAGCACCAGAAACGGGATCTGCTGGGCGAACGCTGCGACTCCGAGCAGGAGCGTGGAGCCCGAAAGGTGGTACACGAGCCAGCTCGTCGCGATCATCTGCAGCCAGGTGCCGATCTGCGACACGCCCTGGCCGGCGAAGAACCAGCGAAAGTCGCGGTGCCGCAGGGCCCGCAGCCCGTGCGGCGGCTTCACCTGCGGCCGCGAAGCTTCTGCAGCTGCTCCTCGAGCTTGAGCAACTCCTGTTGGTTGCTGGATAGGCGCTTGCGTACCTCTTCGACCACCTGCGCCGGTGCACGTTCCACGAACGACGGGTTCGCGAGCTGCGCTTTCGCCCTGGCGATCTCGCCGTTGACGCGGGCGATCTCCTTGGAGATACGCTCCGCCTCCAGCGCCGGATCGACTTCCTTGTAGAGCATGATGCGCGCGTCGCCGACCACCGCCACCGGCGCACTCGAGTCGGGAAGCACTTTGGTTGGCCTGATCTCGCTCAGCCTTGCGAGGGCCTGAACCGCGGCAAGCGTTGGTTCTATATCGGTCACCGGCGGTGTGGCCGTCGTGTAGAGCGGCAACTTCTCGCCCGGCGGGATCTTCGCCTCGCTGCGCAGGTTGCGCGCCGCCACGGTCCATTCCTTGAGCACCGCCATATCGCGCTCGGCGCCCTCGTCGATCTTCTCCGGCTGCGACTTCGGATAGGGCTGCAGCATGACCGTCGCGCCCTTCTTTCCGGCAAGCGGGGCAACCTTCTGCCACAGCTCCTCGGTGATGAACGGCGCGATCGGATGGAGCAGGCGCAGCGCGGTCTCGAGCACGCGCACCAGCGTGCGGCGCGTGCCGCGCTGGACCGCCTCGTCGGGGCTCTGCAGCTGCAGCTTGGCGAGCTCTACGTACCAGTCGCAGTACTCGTCCCACACGAAGCCGTAGATCGAGGCCGCGACGTTGTCGAAGCGGTACTCGGCGAAGCCCTGCTCGGCGGCGGCCTCCACGCGCTGCAGCCGGCTGATGATCCATCGATCGACGAACGAGAGCTTCGCCGGCAGCTTCTCGTCCACACCGCAGTCCCTGCCTTCGGTGTTCATCAGCACGAAGCGCGCCGCGTTCCACAGCTTGTTGCAGAAATTGCGGTAGCCCTCGCAGCGGCCGAGGTCGAAGTTGAGGGTGATCGAGAAGCTCGCCAGCGAGGCGAAGGTGAAGCGCACCGCATCCGCGCCGAACGCCGGAATGCCATTCGGGTAGTGGGCGCGCACGTACTTTTCGATGCGCTGCTTGTGCTCGTCCTTCATCAGGCCGCTGGTGGATTTCTTGAGCAGGTCATTCAGGCTGATGCCGTCAATGAGATCGAGCGGGTCGATCGTGTTGCCCTTCGACTTCGACATCTTCTCGCCCTCGGCGTCGCGCACGATAGCGTTGATGTAGACGTCGCGGAACGGCACTTTGCCGGTGAAGTGGCGCGTCGCCATGATCATGCGCGCCACCCACAAGAAGATGATGTCGTTGCCGGTGATGAGCACCGACGAGGGCAGAAATACTTCCTGGTCCGGCGTCTTGTCGGGCCAGCCGAGCGAGCTGAAGGGCACGAGCTGCGAGGAGAACCAGGTGTCGAGGACATCCGGGTCGCGCCTAAGCTTTTTGCCTTTTGCTTTTTCTATTGCAGCTTTTTCATCCCGGGCGACAAAAATATTTCCCTCGGCGTCGTACCAGGCCGGGATCTGGTGGCCCCACCAGAGCTGGCGCGAGATGTTCCAGTCGTGGATGTTCTCGAGGAAGTGCTTGTAGGTGGCTGTCCAGTGCTCCGGGATGAATTTGACCTCGCCGCGCGCCACCACTTCGAGCGCGTCGCGCGCGGGACCGTCCATCTTCACGAACCACTGGTCGCTCAGCATCGGTTCGACCACCACGCCGGTGCGGCCCGACTTCGGCACCACCATCTTGTGCCGGTCGGCGCCGGCCAGGAAATTCTCGCGCTCGAGCTGCGCCACCACCGCCTTGCGCGCTGCGTAACGGTCCATGCCCTGGAACTGCTTGGGCCCGTTCTCGTTGATCTTCGCGTCGAGCGTGAAGATCACGATCATCGGCAGCTTGTGGCGCAGCGCGGCGCCATAGTCGTTGAAGTCGTGCGCGCCGGTGATCTTGACCGACCCGGTGCCGAAGTTCGGATCGACCATCGCGTCGGCGACGACCGGGATGGTGCGGTCGCAGAGCGGCAGGATCACCTGCTTGCCGACCAGGTGCTGGTAGCGCGGGTCGTCCGGGTGTACGGCGACCGCGCCGTCCGCCAGCATCGTCTCGGGGCGGGTCGTCGCGATGGTCATGCCGCGCAGCATGACCGGCTTGCCGTCCTTGTCGGTTGAAGGCTGCGGGCCGTCGACGAACGGGTACACGATGCGCCACATCGTGCCTTCGGTTTCCTCGTTCTCGACCTCGAGGTCCGAGACGCCGGTGCCGAGCACCGGATCCCAGTTCACCAGGCGCTGGCCGCGATAGATGAGACCTTCCTCGTACCAGCGGACGAAGACCTCGGTGACCGCGCGCGACATTTTCGCGTCCGCCGTGAAATAGCCGGCCTTCTGGCCGTCGGCGTCCGCGTACTCCCAGTTCGCCGAGGCGCCGAGGCGGCGCATTTGCCGCGTGATGGACGACCCGGATTGATGCTTCCACTCCCATACGCGACGGTTGAACTCTTCGCGGCCGAGCTCGCGCTTGCTCTTGCCTTCCGCCTCGAGCTGCCGCGTGACCACGATTTCGGTGCCGATGCCCGCATGGTCGGTGCCGACTACCCAGTTGGTGTTGTCGCCGCGCATGCGGTGGTAGCGGATGAGCGCGTCCATGAGGGTCTGCTGGAACGCGTGGCCCATGTGCAGGGTGCCGGTGACGTTGGGTGGCGGAAGCTGGATGCAATAGGCGGGCTTCTTGTGATCCTGGTGGCGGAAATAGCCGGCCGCTTCCCACCGCTGGTACCAGGCTTGCTCGATCGCAGCCGGGCTGAAGCTCTTGTCGAGCACTTCAGTCCTTTTTCTGACCGTGCAGCGCCTGTGCCACGGCCGCGGCCACGGATTCGCGCACGATCCGCATGACGCTGACCGTGAGCTCGGCGCGGACCCCGTTCAGCGCGCGCGCCGTCGCCCGGTCGATCTCCGGCCCGAGGCGCTCGAGCAACGCACGCTCCAGCTGATCGGCGAGCGCATCGAGGGCACCTTCATCGACCTGGGGTGCGGGCGCTGCCGGGGCGGGCGGCGCGGCCGGCTCGGCCGGCTCGACCAGCAGGTCCTCGACCACTTGCGTAAGGACGGGGACGTCTGCGTCGGCGGGCTCGGCCGCGCTCATTCCGCGTCCTTCGCCAGATCGTGGCTGGTGATCCTGTAGCCGCGCGCCTGGTAGAAGCGGTAGCGCACGCGCGCCGCCTGGCGCTCGGCTTCGTCCGTGGGCACTACCTCGAGCAGGCGCTCGAAGCGCTCGAAATGGGGCGGACACTCGGCGCCGAGGTTGAGGAGGAGCTCGCACGTCTCCGGCGTGTCCGCGTCCGAGCTGATGAGGACTGGCGTCTCGGCCGCGAGCGGCTCGTGCGGAGCGCAGTGCGGCACGAAGCCGATCGCCGGCCAGGTCCACAGCAGCTTGTCGATGCGGCTAGCGGCCTCGGCTTCGGGCGCGTAGATCAGCATGCGCTTTTTCTGCGCCAGCGCCTTGCCCGCGAGGCGGCAGGCCACCTGGAATCGATCTTCCGCGTTGAAGTAGAAGTCGATCGTCGTCAAGCGCTATTTCTTGCCGGCATGGCGCAGGGCAAAGCGCACCAGGAGCGGGACCGGCCGGGCGGTGGAGCCCTTTTCGCGGCCACTCTTCCACGCGGTGCCGGCGATGTCGAGGTGAGCCCAGCGCATCTCGCGCGTGAAGCGGGCGAGAAAGCAGGCGGCGGTGATGCTGCCGCCGGGCCGCCCGCCGATGTTGGCGAAGTCGGCGAAGTTCGAGCGCAGCTGCTCCTGGTAGTCGTCCCACAGCGGCATCTGCCAGACGCGGTCCCAGGCATCGTCGGCCGCGTCCCGGATCTCCGCGGCGAGCTTGTCGTCGTTGGCGAAAAGCCCGGTCGCGACGTGGCCGAGCGCGACGACGCAAGCGCCGGTGAGGGTGGCCACGTCGATCACGGCGTCCGGCTCGAAGCGCGCGGCGTAGGTGAGCGCATCGCAAAGGATCAGCCGGCCCTCGGCGTCGGTGTTGAGGATTTCGACGGTCTGTCCCGAAAGCGTCGTCACGACGTCGCCCGGCTTGGTGGCGTGGCCGCCGGGCATGTTCTCGCAGGTCGGGATCACGCCGACGACGTTGACCGGCGCCTCCATGCCGGCGAGCGCGCGGATCGTGCCGAGCACCGACCCGGCGCCGGACATGTCGAACTTCATCTCGTCCATCTCGCCCGCCGGCTTGAGCGAGATGCCGCCGGTGTCGAAGGTAATGCCCTTGCCCACCAGGGCGAGAAGCGGGGCTCGAAGCGACGCGCGCGCCTTCCCTTTGCTGTCCGCGCCGTTGTAGCGCAGCACGATCAGCTTGGGCGGCTGGTGCGACGCGTTCGTCACCGAGAGGAAAGCGCCCATGCCGAGTCGCTCGAGATCGCGCCGCTCGAGCACCTCGAGCTGGAGCTTGAACTGGCGCGCGAGCTTCTTCGCCTCCTCGGCGAGGTAGCTCGGGGTACAGATGTTGCTCGGCAGGTTGCCGAGGGTGCGCGCGAGGTCGGCGCCGTCGGCCGTCGCTTGCGCTTCCGCGAGCGCCTGCTCGAGCTGCGCGTTGGAAGCGAGCGGCAGCGTGACGTGCGAAAGCGACGCTGCGTCGGGCTTCTTCTGCGTCTTCAGCAGGTCGAAGCGGTAGAACGCCTCGCGCGTGCAGAGCACCGCATGGCGCAGGTTCCAGGAGACGGGCCGCGAGCTCACCTTGGTGTCGACCAGGAAAACCGCCGCATCCTTGACGTCCAGGTCCTTCAGGGCGTTGGCCGCGCCGCGCACCGAATCGCGGTACGCGTTCTCGGAGAATTCCTTGCGCTCGCCCAGGGCGACGAGCAGCACGCGCTCGGCCGCGACGCCCGCCAGACCGCGCAGGAGCAGCGTCGAGCCCGGCTTGGCCGGCAGATCGCCGAGCGCCTTTTTCAGCGCGCCGCGCGCGGCCTGATCGACGCGCTTCGCCGCCGGGGTGAGGTCCTGATCGCGGTGCACGCCGAGCACCACGCAACCGCTTTTCGCGCTCTCGGGAGAGAGCGTCTTTATGCTAAATTCCACAGCGAAAGTATCGCATGATCTTCCACCGGGCGCTCCTCAGGGAATTCGCGGCCCTCGCGGGCGCGGTGTTCATGACGCTGTTCGCCATCGCGCTCACCACGCGACTCATTCGCCTGCTCGGACAGGCCGCGGGCGGCCAGATTCCCACCGATGCGGTAATCGCGTTCCTCGGCTTCTTCGCGCTCGGCACGCTGCCGGTGCTGCTTTCGCTCACCATGTTCATCTCGGTGCTGCTCACGCTCACGCGCAGCTGGCGCGATTCCGAGATGGTGATCTGGTTCGGCTCGGGGCTGCCGCTCACGGCGTGGCTCAAGCCGGTGATGCTGTTCGCGTTGCCGCAGATCGCGGTGATCGCCGCGCTGTCGCTCGTCATCTCGCCGTGGGCGGCAGAGATGGGCGCGCAGTACGTAACGCGGCTCCAGGCGCGCGACGACGTCTCGCGCGTCAGCCCCGGCGTGTTCGGCGAGACCGGGAACAAAGAGCGCGTGTATTTCGTCGAATCGATCTCGGGCGACGCGACGACGGTGCAGAACGTGTTCGTGAGCTCGGTGCAGCAGCAGAAAAGCGGCGTCAGCATGAGCCGGATCGGGCGCACCGAGACCGCGCCGAACGGCGACCGCTTCATCGTGCTGGAGGACGGGCGGCGCTACGAGGGCGCCCCCGGCGACGAGCAGTACCGGGTCATGGAATTCCAGCGCTACGCCGCGCGCATTGAAACCGCCGAAAGCAAGGAGCCGCAGCTCTCGCACAAGAGCATGACGACCGCGCAACTGCTCGCCAGCCCCACCCCGGTCAACCTCGGCGAAGTGCTGTGGCGCGTCGGCATTCCGGTGTCGGCCGCGATCCTGGTGCTGCTCGCCATCCCGATGAGCTTCGTCAACCCGCGCGCCGGGCGCTCGGTGAACCTGCTGTTCGCGCTGTTCACCTACATCGTCTACTCCAACCTGCTCAGCGTCAGCCAGGCGCGTGTGGCGCAGGGGCGCATGGACTTCGGCATCGGCCTGTGGCTGGTGCACGCCGCGATGATCGCGCTGCTCGTGTTCATGTTCGCGCGGCGCATGCAGGTCATCCGCCTGCGCCTGGGCCGATGATCGCCGCGCCGCGCATCCGCACCCTGGAGCGCTACTTCGCGCGCCAGATCTTCGGCGGGGTGGGCTTCGTCCTGCTCGGGTTCCTGGCGCTGTTCGCCTTCTTCGACCTCATCAAGGAGCTGGGCGACCTCGACCGCGGCGAATATCATCTGCAGGCGGTGTTCCTTTTCGTTCTGCTGTCGCTGCCCGCGCACGCCTACGAGCTTTTCCCGATCGCGGTGCTGATCGGCACGCTGTACGTGCTCGGCCAGCTCGCGGCCAATTCGGAGTACACGGTGATGCGCACCTCCGGCTTGTCGCCGCTGCGTGCGGGTCTCATGCTCGGCAAGATCGGCCTCGCCTTCGTGGCGCTCACGTTCGTGCTCGGGGAGTGGGCGGCCCCCTACGCCGAGGAGACCGCGCAGAAGGTGAAGCTGCGCGCCATGAGCTCGCTCATCGGCCAGGGCCTCGAGTCGGGCCTGTGGTTCAAGGACGAAGGCTCGTTCATCAACGTGCGCGAGGCGCGGCAGGTCAACTCGCTCCGGGGCGTGCGCATCTTCGAGTTCGACGCCGACTACCGCCTGCGTCGCATGACCAACGCGCAGCGCGCGGAGTACCGCGGCCACGGCCTCTGGATGATGCTCGACGTGGTCAGCACGCAATTCACCCCGGAGGGGCCGCGCACCGTGCGCGAGGCCGAGCGCGAGTGGAAATCGGCCGTGAGTCCCGACATGCTCGACGCGCTCATCGTCAAGCCCGACCAGATGTCGGTCTGGGCGCTGCACAAGTACATCCAGCATCTGACGGGCAACCGGCAGGCAACCGAGCGCTACGAGATCGCGCTATGGAAGAAGCTGCTCTATCCGCTGGCCGCGCTCGTGATGATGGCGCTCGCGCTGCCCTTCGGCTACACCTCCGGGCGCGCAGGCGCCGTCGGCCTCAAGGTGTTCCTCGGCATCATGCTCGGGATCCTGTTCCACGGCTTGAACAGCCTGATCGCGCACATCGGCCTGCTGCAGAACTGGCCGCCGGTCTCGGCCGCCCTCGCGCCGAGCGCCGCGTTCCTTGCCGCGGCACTTCTCATGATGTGGTGGGTCGAGCGCCGCTAGGCGAAGACCAGGCGCGTTCCGGCGAGGCGGTCGTGCAGGAACTGCCGGTCGCGGTCGAACAGGCTCCAGACGATTGATACCAGCGTCGGCACGAGCAGGATGGCGAGGGCGAAGCGCACCAACGCCTTGAGCGGAGTCACGCCCACGAGCCGGATGCGCCAGGCCTTCATGGCGAGCGTCTGGCCGCCGCGCAGCCAGGACCACAGGAAATAGGCGGCGAAGAAAAGGCCGATGAAGAGCTGCAACAGGTGGCGCACGCCGCCGGCGGTGGCATCGCGCCCGCCGCTCGCGAAGAAGAACACCCAGGCGGCGAAGAACGCCACCGCGAAGAGGAGAATCGCTTCGTAGACCATGCTCGCCAGGCGCCGCGGGAGCCCCGGCGTCGCGCCGCTCACCGGCGCTTCTTCTCCGCTGGGGGGATGGGCGGGGGAGCGAGGCTCTGGCGCTTTTCCGGCGGCAGGGCTTGGTACTCCGCCCACGCTTCGCGCAACTGCTCGCGCTTTTCCGGCGGAGCTTTCACGATGCGCTTGTAGTTCTCGCGCGCCTGCCGGCGCTGCTCGGGGCTCAGCTTCGCCCAGTCCTGCATGCGCCGCTGGACGCGTTCCTGCTCCTCCGGCTTCATCTTGGGATAGCGGTTCGCGATTCCGATCCACTTGCGACGCCGCTCGGCCTCAAGCCTCTCCCAGTCCGCCTTGAGGGGGGCGAGCACCATCTGCTGATCGGCGGTGAGCTCGGCCCAGGCCGGGCGCACCGGCGCCTTCGCCTTCGCGGCGGGCTTGGCTTTCTCGGGCGCTGCCTTGGATTTTTCGGCGGGCTTGGGCTTGTCGGGCGGCGTCTGAGCGACGGCGTGGCCAGCCAGGGAGAGGGCCAGCACTACGAACGCAGCGCGCAGCATCACTGCTCCGCGTTGCGCTTTTTCAGCCAGTTCTGGAAGCCGCGATCGAGATAGGCGTCGATCGGCAGGTCGTCGGTGAGGAGCTGCGAATCGATTTCTTCGAGCTCGGCGATGCGCTGGCTCTGCTGCCAGCTATAGATGCCCGTCGCGCCGCCCGCCAGGATGGCGAGCGAGAGCGCCGCGTAGAGCGCTCCCGTGGTCCAGCCGCCGAAGCGGCCGAGGACGTTGTCGGCCCACGCGAACGCGGGCACCCGCTCCGGGCGCTGGCGCGCGAGCGCCGCCTCGCGTGCCGCCAGCAGCCGGCGCTCGACCTGGGTCCCCAGCGGTCCGCTGTTCAGCAGGTGGCGGACCTTTTTTCCGAATTGTTGCTCGTTCATAGCGTCGTCGGACCGGCTCAAAGCGTGATGCCCCGCGCTCGGAGCGCCGCCGCCAATGTATGCGTGGCCCGGGAGCAGTGCGTTTTCACGCTGCCCTCCGAGCATCGCATGCGGCGCGCGGTTTCGGCCACGTCCAATTCCTCCCAGTAACGCATAACGAAGGCCTCGCGTTGACGCTCGGGTAAACGCGAGAGTTCTTCCTCAATGATTTCAAGGACTTGGGACTGTTCTAGTTGCTCCCCGGGGCCCGCTATGCGGTTGGACCCATCGGAGGCCTCCAAGGTTTCCAGGGGATCCTGCTCGTCGTCCTCGCGGTTGGGGGTGAGCGAGGAGAGCAGTGTGGTCCAGAGCGAGCGCACCTTCTGGCGTCGGAACCAGTCGCGGATCGCGTTCTGCGTGATGCGGTGGAAGAGCAGCGGCAGCTCCGCCGCCGGGCGGTCGCCGTATTTTTCGGCGAGTCGCAGCATCGCGTCCTGCACGATATCGAGCGCCGCCTCTTGGTCGCGGACGGCGAATACGGCCTGTTTGAACGCGCGCCGCTCGACGCCCTTGAGAAACGCCGACAGCTCGCTGCGGGATGCCAGTAGACCCTCTGCCGGGGCGGTGTTGTTGGCGGCGATGGTACCAAAAATGGCACACCTGCCGACTCGGGTCGTCTTGACCGCACCGCACCAAGCCTTTATCGTTCAAAGGTTTCCCCATGGACCGGATCAAGACCAGCCAGATCACCGGCGCCGAGATCGTCGTGCGCTGCCTGCAGCAGGAGGGCGTCGAATACGTATTCGGCTACCCCGGCGGCGCGGTTCTGTTCATCTACGACGAGCTCTTCAAGCAGGACAAGGTGCGCCATGTCCTGGTGCGCCACGAGCAGGGCGCGGTCCACGCCGCCGACGGCTATTCGCGCTCGTCGAAGAAGGTCGGGGTGTGCCTAGTCACCTCAGGGCCGGGCGTCACCAACGCCGTGACCGGCATCGCCACCGCGTACATGGATTCGATCCCGCTCGTGGTGCTGACCGGCCAGGTGCCGACCCACGCGATCGGCCTCGACGCCTTCCAGGAGTGCGACACGGTCGGCATCACGCGTCCGATCGTGAAGCACAACATGCTGGTGAAGGACGTGAAGGACCTCGCCTCGGCGATCAAGAAGGCGTTTCACATCGCCGCCACGGGGCGGCCGGGCCCGGTGGTGGTGGACATCCCGAAGGACGTGACCGCGGCGGTCACCGAGTTCCACTATCCCGAGACGATCGCTATGCGCTCCTACAACCCGGTGCGCAAGGGCCACGCCGGCCAGATCAAGAAGGCGGTGCAGCTCCTCCTCGAGGCCCAGCGGCCGATGGTCTATACCGGCGGCGGCGTGATCCTGTCCGAAGCCTCCGGCCAGCTGCGCGAGCTGGTAAAGCTGCTCGGCTTCCCGTGCACCAACACGCTGATGGGCCTCGGCGCGTATCCCGCGACCGACCCGCAGTTCCTCGGCATGCTCGGGATGCACGGCACCTACGAGGCCAACATGGCGATGCAGCACTGCGACGTGCTGCTCGCGATCGGCGCGCGCTTCGACGACCGCGTCATCGGCAATCCGGCGCATTTCGCGCAGAACCCGCGCAAGATTATCCACATCGACATCGACCCGTCGTCGATCTCCAAGCGAGTGAAAGTCGACGTGCCGATCGTGGGAAATATCCTGGACGTGCTTGAGGATGTCTTAAAACTACTAAAAGGCAGCCAAACCCAGGATCTGAAGGCGTGGTGGAAGCAGATCGGCGAGTGGCGTGCGAAGGACTGCCTGCGCTATGACCGCAAGTCCGCGATCATCAAGCCGCAGTTCGTGCTCGAGAAGTTGTACGAAGTGACCAAAGGCGAGGCGTTCGTCACTTCCGACGTCGGCCAGCACCAGATGTGGGCGGCGCAGTTCTACAAGTTCGACCAGCCGCGGCGCTGGATCAACTCCGGCGGCCTGGGCACCATGGGCTTCGGCCTGCCGGCGGCGATGGGCGTGCAGATGGCCAATCCGGGTGCGACGGTGGCCTGCGTCACCGGCGAGTCTTCGATCCAGATGTGCCTGCAGGAGCTTTCCACCTGCAAGCAGTACCGCCTGCCCATCAAGGTCATCAACCTGAACAACAGGTACATGGGCATGGTGCGGCAATGGCAGCAGTTCTTCCACGGCAACCGCTATTCCGAGTCGTACATGGACGCGCTGCCCGATTTCGTCAAGCTCGCCGAGGGCTACGGCCACCGCGGCGTGCTGGTGGACAAGCCCGCCGACGTCGAGCCTGCCCTGCGCGAAGCCTTCGCCGCGAAGAACGAGCTCGTGTTCCTCGACTTCGTCACCGACCAGAAAGAGAACGTCTATCCGATGATCCCGGGAGGCAAAGGCATCACGGAGATGATCCTCTACGAGGATCTGTGAGCCGTCACATCATCTCGGTGCTCGTCGAGAACGAGGCCGGGGCGCTCTCCAGGATCTCAGGCTTGTTCTCGGCCCGCGGCTACAACATCGAGACGCTGACCGTGGCGCCCACCGAGGACGCCTCGATGTCGCGCATGACCATCGTCACCACCGGCTCGGAGGACGTGGTCGAGCAGATCACCAAGCAGCTGAACAAGCTGATCGAGGTGGTGAAGGTGATCGACCTGTCGGAGGCCGAGCACATCGAGCGCGAGCTCATGCTGATCAAGGTGCGCGCCGGGACGAAGGAGCGCGAGGACATGAAGCGCATGGCCGACATCTTCCGCGGCCGCATCATCGACGTCTCCGACAACACCTACACGATCGAGCTCACCGGCGACACGCGCAAGCTCGATGCGTTCATCCATGCGCTCGACCAGGCGAGCATCATCGAGACGGTCCGCACCGGGGCGAGCGGCATAGGGCGCGGCAACCGCGTTCTGCGGGTCTAGTTCTTTTCAGGGGGACGGAAATGAAGGTCTATTACGACAAGGACGCCGATCTTTCACTCATCAAGGGCAAGAAGGTCACCATCCTCGGTTACGGCTCGCAGGGCCATGCCCACGCCCAGAACCTGCAGGAGTCGGGCGTGAAGGTCGGCGTGGGACTGCGCAAGAGCGGCGCGTCCTGGGACAAGGCGAAGAAGGGTGGCATCGAGGTCGCAGAGATCGACGAGGCGATCAAGAGCGCCGACATCGTCATGGTGCTGCTGCCCGACGAGCACCACGCCGCCATCTACCAGCAGTACATCGAGCCCAACATCCGGAAAGGCGCGTCGCTCGCGTTCGCGCACGGCTTCAACATTCACTACGGCCTGATCCAGCCGCGCGAGGACCTCGACGTGTGGATGGTGGCGCCGAAGGCGCCGGGCCACACCGTGCGCTCGACCTATAGCGGGGGCGGCGGCGTGCCGATGCTGATCGCGGTGCATCGCGACCGCTCCGGCAAGGCGCGCGACCTCGCGCTTTCCTACGCTGCGGCGATCGGCGGCGGCAAGGCCGGCATCATCGAGACCAACTTCAAGGAAGAGACCGAGACCGATCTCTTCGGCGAGCAGACGGTGCTCTGCGGCGGCTGCGTCGAGCTGGTGAAGGCGGGCTTCGACACGCTGGTCGAGGCCGGCTATGCGCCTGAGATGGCGTACTTCGAGTGCCTGCATGAGCTGAAGCTCATCGTGGACCTCATGTACGAGGGCGGCATCGGCACGATGAACTACTCGATCTCGAACAACGCCGAGTACGGCGAGTACGTTTCCGGCCCCAAGGTGATCGACAAGGGCACGCGCGAGCGCATGAAGGAGATCCTGTACCGCATCCAGTCGGGCGAGTACGCGAAGGAGTTCGTGCTCGAGAACCGCGCCGGCGCGCCCACGCTGCTCTCGCGCCGGCGCATGACCGCCGAGCTGCCGATCGAAAAGGTCGGCGCACGGCTGCGCGAGATGATGCCCTGGATCAAGAAAAACCGCCTGGTCGACACGTCCAGGAACTGAGGAGCGCAGGTAGCGCGTGACGCCACCCTGGCCGCATCCGATCATCGCTCGCGAGGGCTGGCCGTACCTCCTCGCGGCGCTCGCCGTATCGGCGCTGGCAACGTGGTGGCTCGGCTGGTGGTCGGCTCCGCTGTGGCTCGCCACCGTTTTCATCCTGCAGTTCTTCCGCGACCCGCCGCGCGAGACGCCGGACGATCCGGCCGCGGTGGTCTCGCCGGCCGACGGCCGCATCGTGGAGGTGAGCCGCAGCCACGACCCGTACCTCAAGCGCGAAGCGCTCAAGGTGAGCGTCTTCATGAACGTGTTCAACGTGCATTCCAACCGCGCGCCGGCCGACGGCACGGTGAAGGAGCGCTGGTATTTCGGCGGCGCCTTCGTCAACGCGGCGCTCGACAAGGCCTCGGCCACCAACGAGCGCAACGCCCTGTGGATCCAGCGCGACGACGGCCAGGACCTCACCTGCGTGCAGGTGGCGGGCCTCATCGCCCGGCGCATCCTGTGCTATGTTGAGCCGGGCGCGCGGCTGGTGCGCGGACAGCGCTTCGGGTTCATCCGCTTCGGCTCGCGCGTGGACCTGTATCTGCCGCCGGACGCGCAGGCGAAGGCCGCGATCGGCGAAAAGGTGTACGCAGCGCAGAGCGTGCTCGCATGGCTGAAGACCCCGAGCTCGAAGACCCGGTAGACGAGCATGCGCCGCCGGCGCGGCTCGGCGAGATGCCGCCGCAGGCCCGGCTCGGCGGCCTGCGCCGGCGCGGCATCTACCTGCTGCCGAACCTCTTCACCACCGGGGTTCTCTTCTGCGGCTTCTTCGCCATCGTGCAGGCGATGAACCAGCGCTTCGAGATCGGTGCGATCGCGATCTTCGTCGCCATGGTGCTCGACGGCATGGACGGGCGGGTCGCGCGCTGGACCAATACGCAAAGCGAGTTCGGCGCGCAGTTCGACAGCATCGCCGACATGGTCGCCTTCGGCGCCGCGCCCGGCCTGATCGCCTACATCTGGGTGCTGAAGGACCTCGGCACGCTGGGCTGGATCGGCGCCTTCATCTACTGCGCCGGTGCCGGCATCCGGCTTGCCCGCTTCAACGCCAACATCACGGTCGTGGACAAGCGCTACTTCCAGGGCCTGCCGAGCCCGTCGGGCGCCGCGGTGATGACCGGCCTGGTCTGGGTGCTGGTCGACTTCGGCTTCACGCCGACGGGCTGGCTCGCCATCGTGACCTGGATCGTCGCGGTGTTCGCCGGCGTCACCATGGTCTCGAACGTGCCGTTCTGGAGCTTCAAGGAAGTGAACTGGAAGAAGCGTGTGCCGCTCTGGGTGATCCTGGTGTGCGTGATCGCGATCTCGGTGATCGCCTCGCGCCCGTCGCTCGTGCTGTGGGCGCTCTTCATGTCGTACGCGTTTTCCGGCTACGTCATGTGGGCGATGGGACACCGGGTGCGCCCCGTCCTTCCAGATGAATGAATAGTCCCATCTGGGCCAGGACCGCGCGCCCCATCGGACCGTAGGGGTTGCCGAGCGTCTCGGCGATCTCGAAGTGGTTGTAGCCTGGCGCCTCGACTAGCTCTACCGCCTTCCCCGCGCGCTCGAGCGCGGCGGCGAATTCCCGCGTCTGGCGCTGGAACTCGGGGGTCTCGAGCGAGCCGTAGAGCAGCACGACCGGCGCGCGGATGCGCTCGACATGCCGCTGCGGCGATAGCTCGGTCTCCATCGCGTCGCTGAAGCGAACGTACGCGCTGCGCTTGGACAGGCGCGGCCCGCGCAGGTCGTACATTCCGCTGCACAGCGCGTAGCCCTTCACCAGGCTCCGCGGCATTCCGCAGCGTTCCCAATCGGTGGTGGCGGCCACGCCGGCGAGGTGCGCACCGGAGGACGTGCCCGAGACGTAGATGCGCTCCGCGTCGCCGCCGAAAAGCGCCGCGTTGCGGTACACCCACGCGATCGCCCTGCGCACCTGGTCGGCCATCACGAAGAGATCGCCCTCGCAGTCGGGCGCGTTGTCGAAGTCGAGCGCGACGTAATGCGCGCCTGCGCCGGCGAACATCTCGGCGGGGGCGGCGTATTCCATGGCGCGTCCCGCGCGCCACGCTCCGCCGTGCACGAAGACCTGGATGTGGGTTCCCCTGCGGGTGGGGTAGACGTCGAGTTGCTCGTTGGCGCCCGCGCCGTAGGCGAAACGCTGCGGCTCGCCCAGGCGCCTGCGCGCCGCCTCGGAAGCGCGGTTGCGGCGTTCGAGCAATTGGTCACGGTTGGACGCATAGACCGCCTGGTCATAGGCGTCGTCGAGCGCTTTCTGATCGTAGTCGCGAAAAACCGGCTGCATTGCACACGGTCCGTTGTCAAAGATGTTGAGTCTGCCCTCCGGGCGCACCCGCGGGGCGCAGTATTCTGACGTGGTCCTGGCGACTTATGGGGGGCGTCATGGGCAAGGTTGGAAGAAGCTATCCGCGCTTCGAGACAGCGGCCGAATCCGCTGCCGGACCTGCTGAAACCGGCGAAGACTCCGAGTTTCAGGCGCGCCTGGGCGCGACCATCGGCGTCGTCTGCGCACTCGGGCTCATCGTCTGGCTGATGGCGCTGCTGGTGCGCTGACTCCCAGGGCGCTGCGCACCCACTCCGCAAAGCGGTGTGCGTCGAATTCCTGCGGTACGTACACGCCGTGGCGGAACTCGCGCGACTGCAGGCCCTGTTGCTGCCATTCGCAATTGCGCGCGTCCTGCCGGTTGGTGATGTCCCAGAGCGCCACGTAGTGCTGCAGGTCGGCTTCGGCGAGCGGCAGGTGGCGAGGCTCGAACAGCCAGTCGTAGACCATGCGCACGCTCTGCGGCCCGGTCGGG